>Ga0105048_10019282_pt1 | contig 10460 bp, 7 predicted proteins | sample MAT05_FD_78382 | JGI IMG/M metagenome (GOLD analysis project Ga0105048, IMG submission 78382) | Freshwater microbial communities from Lake Fryxell liftoff mats and glacier meltwater in Antarctica - MAT-05 | ecosystem: Environmental > Aquatic > Freshwater > Ice > Liftoff microbial mat | place...
CGATGCTGACCTCGGCCTGGCGGCGGCGCTCGATGTCGAGCAGCGCAAAGGTGACCTCGCGCACACCATTGCCGCTGTTGCCGCTGTTGCCGCTGTTGCCGCTGTTGCCGCTGTTGCCGCTGTTACCACCACCACCACCGCCACTGCCGCCCGTCAGCACCGCATTGCCGACGACCCAGAACTCGCGGCCGTCGCGGCCGCGCAGTCGGCACTCGAAGGTCTCGGCCGTGCCCTCCTGCAGATGGTCGAGCCAGTCGGTCCTGCGCAAGGGGTGGTCGGGCTCGGCGGTGGCCACGACGCTGATCGGTTCGCCGACAAAGTCCGCCAGCTCACCGGCAAACATGCGACGCGCCGAGCGGTTCATCCACTCCACGCCACGCGCTGACACCGTGACGATGCCCACCAGCACCGAGTTCAGCATCGCCCGCGTGCGCTCGGCCTGCAGCGCCAGCGACTCGCGCGCCTGACGGCGCTCATCGATGTCGACAAAAGAGCAGATCACGCCGTGTTCGGGGGCCTCGACTTCCACCGGCCGCACCGCCACCTGAACCCAGACCAGACTGCCGTTGCGCCGCCGCAGCTTGCGCTCGCCGCTGAAGCGGCCGTGCTCGGTCAGCGCAGCGCGTATCGCGGCCTCGAAATCGACGCAGTCGCGGGCGCTTTCGTAGAGCTCGGCAGCATCCAGGGTGGACAGCTCGGGGCTGCTCCAGCCGGTGAGTTCGGCCATCGCCTGATTGGCGCGTTCGATGCGGGCCCCTTTCTGGTAGACGATGCCGACCTCGGACAGGCTGAACATCAGCTCGCGGTCGCGCAGCAGTTGTTCCAGTTCGGCCTGCTGCAGCTTCAGCCGCGTGATGTCGGTCAACACCGCCACCGCTTCGGTCAGGCCCGCCGAGTGGGAGGCGCGGCGCACCGACAGCGAATACCAGGCCGGCGCGCGACCGGCGTCGCTGATCTGCAGTTCGGTTTCGAAATGGCGACCCTGTGCCAGCGCGTCCAGGGCCAGGTGCGCGGCGGCCAGACCTTCTTCGCCGCTCAGGCTGCGCGCGAAAATCTCCTGCAGGGTCGCGCCGGCTGCCGCACCGGCGGCAAAGCCCAGCATGCGCTCGAAACGGCGGTTGCAGCGCGCCAGCACCGGTCCCCGCAGGTAGGCCATGCCGGCCGTCGAGCTGTCCAGGATGGTCGTCAACTCGTCCAGCAACTGGGCGTTGCGGCGCTGCGCCGCCTCTTGCTCGGTGACATCCAGCGTCACGATCGAGGTCGTGGCACGGCCACCGGCCAGAGCCCCGGGTTCGACCCGTGTGAGCAGCCAGCGCGAGCCCAGTTGAGGATGGCGCACGGCGTAGCGCACTTCGGTGCGCTCGCCTTGACGCAGTGCGCGTTGCAGGCGCTCGAACTCGGGCAGCGAACTCGGCTCGACCAGTTCGCGGCCGATGCCCATCAGCGCGCCCGAAGCCGGGGCCTGCCCCGCCGCCCCGTCTTCGGCCGCGTTGCCGGGGTTGCGCGCATCCTGCGGTGTGGCCAACCAGCCCCGCGTCGGGTCGTAGGTGGCGACACCGACACTGGCGGTGTCCATCAGCATGCCCCGTTCCAGCTGCGCCAGGTCGCGCTCGTCTTCTGCGCTGCGGTCCTGCACCACGGCCATCACGCGGCGTGCGACCCTGCCGTCGGCCTGCACGCTGGCGTGGCAAGCCAGCCGCGCCGACAGCCGTCGTCGGCGGCCGTCCTGGGTCAGCAGCAACGCCTGCCGCTCCAGCGGGCGCGCGCCGGGCTGCAGTTGGCTCGACATCGCACCGTCTTGCCAGGCCAGCAAAGCCTGAAGTTCGAGCGGCGCATCGTCGAGCACTTGAGGCACATCCTCGACCAGCGCTTCGAACGCGGCGTTCGAGCGCACGATGAGTCCGGTCTCGTCGTAGACCATCATGCCGCTGCCACTGAGCTCGAACCACTGTGCCAGTTCGTCCTGGGCGTGCTGGGCCTGCTGGCGCGCCCCGTGTTCGGCGCTGAGGTCTTGCATCAGAGCGAGCAAACACAGCGGCTGAGCGGCCTCGGCGATGTTGCTGATGACCAGCGAGAACCAGTGTTCGCGCCCTTTGGCATCGCGCAGCCGCCGACGCATGGGCGGCAAGGCAGCACCTTGCTCAAGCAAGGACAGCAGGTGGGCGCGTTCGGCGGCGTTCAGCGCACGGTCTTCGGCCGGCTGCAGCGCCAGCGGATCGGTGCCGATGAGTTGGCCGGCGCTCAGCCCGACCAGCTGGCAATAGGCCTCGTTGACGTCGATCAGCTTGAGGTCGGGCCCCTGCAACGTGGCAGGCTGCGTCGAAGCCCACAGGGTGCGCAGCAAAGCGCCAGCCTGGACAGCCAGAGCCTGGACCTCGACGCTCATCCGTCCAGCTGTTTGGCCGTGCGCAGGGCGCGCAGCACGGCATGATTGACTTCGCCGAGTCCCAGCATCAGCGACTCGGCAGCGCTGCGGATGTCGAACACGGCTTCGGCCTCGATGGCGCGCACGAGGTCCAGGTAGGGGCCGTAGGGGCCACCGTTGCCCAGCAAGGCTTGCTGCACACGCTCAGGCACGGGCAGCGAACGCAGCATTTCCGCAAAGGGTTGCTGCAGCAGGCGGTCGAGCAGCGAAAAGACACCACAGATGAACATTTCTCCGCGCACCTCTGCATCCCCCTGCGTGCGCGCCAATTCTTCCATCAGCAGCCCGCGCCGCACGGCGGCGTGCATCAAGGGTTGCACGTTGTTGCCCTTGGACGAGGAGGCCAGCAGCAGCGCCAGCCAGCGCTTGAGCCGCTGGTAGCCGAGCAGCGCCAGGGCGTGGCCGAAAGAGTTGATCTCCACCGACAGCCCGAAGGCCGGCGAGTTCAGGTAACGCAGCAGGCGGAAAGCCAGCGTCGGGTCGCGCTTGAGCGTCATCTCCAGCTTGCCCACCGGCTCTTCGCGCTCGACGCCGTTGATCAATTCCAGCACCACCTGGACGTCGGTGGGCACGGTGCTGCGCCCGCTGGGTCTGGGCTGCGGGTCGTCGAAAGGCCAACCGACGACAGCCACCGCACCGCGCTCGAACGCCAGTGCTGCCGCCGAACTGGTGCGCACACCCGATTGCACCAGGCTCAACTTGCGTGCATGGCCTGAAGCACCCGGCAGCGCAGATGCCATGGCACGGCGATCCTCTTCGCTGTCCACGATGCCGTGCACGAAGCATGAAAGCACATCGGCGGGCAAGGCTGCGCTCGGCCGACCCTTGAGCAACAGCACGTTGCCGGCGGCGTGCAGTTGGCGCAAGGACGGCGACTGCAGGGGATCGGCGGCCATGAAGGCCGGCACTTCGATCATGAAATGCGGCGCCGGCATCGCCGACAGCAAAGCCTGCAGCAGCGCTTCGTCAGCCAGGTTGAGCACCACCGCGTGCGCTGCCGGCGCTTTCGCCGCGCTGCGCTGTGCCAGGTCGGGCGTGGCACCGTCTGCCAATGGCGGCCAGACCTCGTGCAGCGCATGCAACAGGGGCCCGACAAGAGGGGCCGAGTCGGGACGGGCCGGGAAGACCGTCAGTCGGGTCGCTACCACTTGGCGGTTGCGACCGATGACGGGGCTGTAAGCGAGGGCCACCTGGCCGAGTACGGAATGTTCTTGCATGCTGTTCAGGTCTCGAGGACCTCGTTTGAAGACAGACTCGACGCGGCAATGCGCCCTGAGCCGGGGCGTTGCTGCACTTCCCGAAACTCAACGCAGATAGTCGAAGAGCGACATCTTCTGCACGATCGAGTAAGTCTTCAGCGCGGCATCGTAGCCGGTCTGACGGTTCTGAAAATCGGAGATCGCTGCCACCATGTCCAGGTCCTCGGCGTCGCTGCGCTGGCGCTGTGCATCGACCTTGATCTGCGCCAGGCGCGCGTCCAGGCCGTCGATGCGGTTCAAGGCCTCGCCGGCCCGCGAACGCGCACCGCTCAGGCTGGCGGCGGTGGCGTCGAGGTCGCGCAGGCCGTCGCGCACGGTCTGCGCCACGGCGGTGTTCGGCCGACCCGGCGTCAGCAGTTCGGTCACGGCACGGTCCAGCACGTCGAAGACCGACAACTGGCCCCCCGGGTTGGCGGGATCGGGTGTCTGCAACCAGGCTGCCTGGCCGTCGACCGAGAGCGGCGTGCCCTCTCCCGTAGCGCCCAGCAGTTCGCCGCGGGCAGCGACATAGATGACGCCGGCATTGGTGTCGACAAAGGGCTGGGTGTCGCTGCCCTGGCCGCCGAACAGGTAGCGGCCCGCGCCATCGCCGCGGTTGGCGACCGCGAACAGGTCGTTGCGCAAGCCGCGGATGGCTTCGGCGGCGACACGGCGGTCGGCGTCGGTCACGGTGCCGTTGCCTGAGGCCAGCAGGTGCTCACGCACCCTCTGCAGCAGCTCGCCCGCATCGCCCAAGGCGGCTTCGGTCAGCTGGGTGGCGTCGCGGCTGGCGCCCAAGGCCCGCTGCTGCGCTTCGGTGCGGCCCAGTTGCGCCAGTGCCCGCTCGGCGCGCGCGGCGGCAGCCGGGTCGTCGCTGGGCCGCAGCACGCGCTTGCCGCTGGTCAGTTGCAGTTGCGCTTCGCTCAAGGCCTGCTGACGCTTTTGCAAGCTGTTGACGGACGCCTCATAGGCATTGGCAGTGGAGATGCGCATCAGGACTTTCGGCGGTCGGGTTTCAGGTCTTCACAAACGCTCAGCGGCCTGTCATTTCCAGCAGGGTGTCGAACAAGGCCTGCGCCACTTGCAGCACCTTGGCGGCCGCCTGGTAGCTCTGTTGGTACTGGATCAGCCTGGCAGCTTCTTCGTCGAGGTTGACGCCTGCCTGAGCGCTGCGCAGGGCTTCGCTCTGCGCAGCGACGGCGTCCGAGATGCCCGAGGCCGTCTTGCCACTCTGCACCCGCACGCCGATGTCGGACAGCATCAAGGACCAGGCATCGGTGGGCGTGCGCCCGCCGACCACATTGGCATCACCGACGTTCATCAGCTCCAGCGCATTGCCATTGTTGGACTGCAGCGCATTGGCCGGCGTGGGGCGCACGGTCAGCGTGTCACCGCTGCGCGGGTTACCGCTGATGAGGAGCGTGAAGCCGTTGATGTCCAGCGGCGCGGCCGGGATCGTCTTCGAACTCGACCAGACGCCGCTGCCACTGCCGACGACCGCATTGCCGGCGTCCAGCAACTGCCAGTCGTAGTCGCCGGTGTCGCTGGTGAAGGTGATGTTCGTGGTGGCGCCGGGCACCGGCAGCGGCGCGGCGGTGATCTTCAGCGCACCGATGTTGCCGGTGCCGAAGTTGGCCTGACCGACGCTGGCGATCTGCACCGAAGCCGCGGCCAGGTCGCGCGGGTCGTTGAGCAGCCGGCTCATGCCGCTGGCCACCCGCGCGACGGGCTGCAGCAGGTAACGGTCGCCACCTTGTGGTGGCGGCGTGCCGAAGTCGATGCGCATGCCGTCGACCGTGTCGCCGCTCGCCACCGGCTGTGTCCTGCCGTCGACCAGCCGCTTGAGAAGATAACTGCCAGGATTGGCGGCGTCCTCAGCCAGTTCGTACTCGCTGGCCTGCAAATCGCCAGGCGTGGTCAGGGTGAGATTGACTGACCCGACATAGGCGCCCGAGCTGTCGCGGGCGTTGTTGCTGTGCGGCACGGCGGCCGACGGGCCGAACCCGAACAGCGGCGCCGACGGCACCTGACCCACCGGCGTCTGCAAGTTCAGGCCGCGCAGTTGCTGATCGTTGATGGCACCGCCCAGCGCAGCGGCCATGCGGCCCACGAGGTTGCGGGCATTCACCAGATCGTCGTTCTGAAATCGCAGCAGCCCGGCCATGGCACCCCCGCCCATGGCACCCTCGCCGAGCGTGCGCTGCACGCCGAACTCGATGACACCGACCGCAGAGCGTGTGCTGTCGCGCGGGTCTTGAAGCAACTGCAGACGCGCCGCTTCGCTGCCCAGCACCAGGCGCTGGCCGCCGGCGGCAAAGATGCCCACGGAGCCGTCCTGGGCCTCGATGCGCGTGACCTTGATCTGCTCGGAGATGCGGCCGATCAGCCGTTCGCGTTCGTCGAGCAGATCGTTCGGCGGCTGTCCCGTGGCCTGGGCAGCGGCGATGCGCTGGTTGAGGACGGCCAGGTTCTGGGTCAGGCCATTGACCTGGTCGACCGCCGACTTCAATTCGCCGAAGATGCCTGCCTGGGCTTCCTCGAACTGGCTGGCCGCGGCATTGAAACGGGTCGCCAGTTCGTCGGCACGCGCCAGCACGACCTGGCGCGAGGCGAGGTCCGATGGCCGACTGGCCAGATCACCCAGGGCCGTCATCAGTTGGGTGCTGGCATGGCCCAAGCCCTCCTCACCGGGCTTGAAGACGTTTTCCAGGCGGCGCAATTGACTGAGCCGGGCCGCATCCATGGCGGCCACGGAACGGCCGCCTGCCGCCTCGCGGGTCAGGTGGGCGTTGTGCGCCCGCATGACGCTGCTGACATCCACGCCGCGGCCAAAGTAGCCTGCGCCGCTGAACTGGCCCTCCGTCGCGACCAGGGACACCTCCTGCCGCGAGAAGCCCTTGACGTTGGCATTGGCGATGTTGTGTCCGGTGACCTGCAGGCCGGCGTAGTTGGCCGCCATGGCCTTCACGCCCAGCGTCATCAGTGGTGAGCTTCCCATCGTCAGTTGCTCATCTCGAGCCGCACGCTCAGCCCACCGCGCGCTGCAGGCGCAGCGTGGTGTTGATGACACGGCTGAGCTTGTCGGCATAGGCCGGGTCGGTGGCATAACCTGCGCGTTGCAGGCTCTGTGCGAACTTCACGCCACCGTCGCCGGCCGACAGACCTGCCGTCCTGGCCTGCTGCATGCCCCCCACCACGCCCTGGTAACGCGGGCTCTCTTTCATCAGCCTGGCGTAATCGCTGAACGATTCGGCATAACTGCCGTAGGCACGGAACTTGGCCATCACCTTCTGCGCTTTGCCGTTGATGAATTCGGTCGTCATCACCTCGGCCACCGGCCCCTTCCAGCTGCCACCGGCCTTGATGCCGAAGAGGTTGAAACTGGAGCTGCCGTCGCTGTGGCGGATCTCCTTGCGGCCCCAGCCGGTTTCCAGTGCCGCCTGGGACACCATGAACGTCGCTGGAATGCCCGTGTCGGCTTCGGCGCGACGCGCCGCCTCCGTGTGTTGTTGCACGAAGCCGGCCGCGCCGACTTGCGGAATGCGCACCGACTGCGGGCTGGACTGCAGCGGCGCCAGGGTGTTGTTGGCCGACCCAGGGACCGGGATCGGTCCGGGGCTCAGACCCATCTGCCGCTCCAGTTGCTTCAGGATGGCCTCGGACAGCCCACCCGGGCGGCCACTGAGCTGGGTCGAGAACTGCTGGTCCAGCAGCTCGGTGCCCAATTGGCTGCCGGCGTTGTCCAGCATGCCGCTTTGCATCGTGGAGGCGCGCATCGACTTCAGCAACTCGCCCATGAACAAGGACTCGAACTGCTTGGCGGCTTCGCGGGCGGCACCGCGCGGGTCGGCCGCTGCGCGCGCCCGCAAGGCGTCGAGCGAGCGGGTGTCTGCGGCCAGCCCCTGGCTGCCGGCACCCGGGTTGAGCATGACACTCGGCAACTGCGATGGCGGCTTCAGAGACATCTGCGAAGGAAGCTGCGAGGGCAGTCCAGGAATCGACGCCATCAAATCACCTCGATTTCTGCGCGCAACGCACCGGCACTTTTCATGGCCTGCAGGATGGCCAACAGATCCATCGGCGTGGCCCCCAGTGCATTCAAGGCCTTCACGACCTCGGTCAGTTTCACGCCGGCCGGCATCGTGATCAGCGCGCCGCCTTGTTGATTGATCGATATGTCGCTTTTTTCCGTGGCCACCGTCTGGCCCTGACCCAGCGGGTTGGGCTGGCTGACTGCCGGTGTCGTGCTGATGGTGACCGACAAGTTGCCATGGGCGACGGCGCAGGCGCTCAGCGTCACGGCTTCGTTCATGACCACCGAACCGGTGCGGGCATTGATCACGATGCGCGCCGCCGGGATGGCCAGGGACAGTCTGAGGTTCTCGATGTCGGCCAGAAAGCCGATGCGGTCATTGGCCAGCGCGGGCATGCGCACGCGCACGGTGCGGCCGTCCAGCGCACTGGCCGTGCCCTCGCCTTTGGCCTCGTTGATGGCATCGACCACCGCACGTGCGGTGTTGTAGTCGGCCGCCTGCAGACCCAGTTGCAAGGAGTCGCCTTCCAGCAGCGGCGTGGCCACGCCCCGTTCAACACTGGCGCCATCGGGAATGCGGCCCGCAGACAAGTGGTTGATCTGCACCTTGGAGCCGTTGGCCGAGGCCCCGGCACCGCCGACGATCAGGTTGCCCTGGGCCAGCGCGTAGACCTGACCATCGGCGCCCTTCAAGGGGGTGGCGATCAGCGTGCCGCCGCGCAGGCTCTTGGCGTTGCCCACCGAGGACACCACGACATCGATGTTCTGGCCCGGCTGCGCGAAGGCCGGCAGTTGGCTGGTCACCATCACGGCGGCCACGTTGCGCACCTGCATGCTGCTGCCCGCAGGCAGGGTCACCCCCATCTGCTGCAACAGCGCGTTCAGGCTCTGGCTGGTGAACGGCGTCTGCGTGGTCTGGTCACCCGTGCCATCCAGTCCGACCACCAGGCCATAACCGACGAGTTGGTTGGTTCTCACGCCCTGCACGGCCGCCACTTCCTTGATGCGCACCGCGGCGTCGGCCGGCAGCGGCCACCAAATTGCGGCGCTGGCGGCGAAGAAGCTGAGCCCGACAGCGGCGTTCACCAGCCAACGTTGCAGCCGGTCGGGTTCGGGTTCGGGTTCATTCGTTGGCGTGTTCATATCGGCATGAGGTTGAGAAAGATGCGCGACAGCCAGCCCATGGCCTGCGCTTCGGCCTGCTGACCGCGTCCGCGCTGCTCCAGTCTGACGTTGGCGATGAGTGCACTTTGCACCGTGTTGCCCGGCTGGATGGCCCGGGGGTCGACCTGGCCGGAAAAGCGCAGCACGTCGACGTTCTGGTTGACGCCGATCTGCTTCTCGCCGGTGATCAGCAGGTGGCCGTTGGGCAGCACCCCCTTGACCACCACCGTGATGCTGCCGCTGAAATCGTTGCTGCTCTCGGTCGAGCCCTTGCCGGCAAAGGTGTTGTTGCTGGTGCCGTCGGCAGTGGCGCGGGCGAACGCGGCCGGCCTGATGCCCGGCAGCGCAGTGACGGCGGCGCTGAGCGTGCCGGTCTTGTCGAGCGAACTGGTGGACTTTTGCGAGGCCGCAATCTTTTCGACGATGCTGACGGTCAGCGTGTCGCCGACCAGGCGCGCGCGATGGTCTTCGAACAAAGGCCGGTAGTTGCCGGCCTGAAAGATGGCACCCGTGGCTGCGGCCGCCACGGGCAGGGGTTCCGGCGCCACCGGCGTGGCTTCCTTGATGCGGATGCGCGGGTCGTAGAAGGCACAGCCCTGCACGGCGGACAGCACCAGCGCCAGTGCCAACCACAGCGGCAACGACAGCGTCCTCGAACCCAGCGCGCGCCGCATCACATCTGTCCCAGTTTCTGCAGCATCTGGTCCGAGGTCTGGATGGCCTTGGAATTCAGCTCGTAGGCGCGCTGGGTGGCGATCATCGAGACCAGTTCTTCCACCACGTTGACGTTGCTGCCCTCGACGAAGCCGCGCTGCAGGCTGCCGTGCCCGGTGCTGCCGGGCGCGCCCGCGTTGGGTGTGCCGGAGGCGGCGGTTTCGCCGTACAGATTGCCGCCCTTGGGGTCGAGCCCGGCCGGGTTCACGAACGAAGCGAGCTGCAACTGACCCAGGGTCTGCGGTGCGACCTGGGCCGGCAGGGTCGCCGTCACCGTGCCGTCGTCGGCCACGTTCACGCTCAGGGCGTTGGCCGGTACCGTGATGCCGGGCAGCACGGCATAACCGGCGCTCGTCACCAGGCCGCCGTTGGCGTCGAGTTGGAAGGCGCCGTCGCGGGTGTAGGCGGTCGAACCATCGGGCATCTGGACCTGGAAGAAGCCGTTGCCCTTGATCGCCACGTCCAGGTTGTTGCCGGTCTGTTGCAAAGTGCCCTGGCTGAAATTGCGCGTCGTGGCGGCCGCGCGCACGCCCAGGCCGACCGTCAGGCCGGTCGGCAACTGCGTCTGGTCCGAGGTCGCCGAACCGGCAGGACGCAGGTTCTGGTACATCAGGTCTTCGAACAGCACACCCGAGCGCTTGAAGCCGTTGGTGCCGACGTTGGCGAGGTTGTTCGAGATGGCGTCCAGCTTGGTCTGCTGGCCTTCCATCCCGGTCTTGGATATCCACAACGAACGGATCATGAGCGGCGCTCCTGCAATCGATTTGCCATCTTCGCGCCGACTGAAGGCCCCTGAGCGCCGGAAAAGCGCCAGAAAAACCGGGCTGTCGTGCGCCTTGTCTGGCCGCTGGTGGGCGGGCGACGTGTCGATGCGCTCGGCAGGCGA
>Ga0105048_10019283_pt1 | contig 10460 bp, 9 predicted proteins | sample MAT05_FD_78382 | JGI IMG/M metagenome (GOLD analysis project Ga0105048, IMG submission 78382) | Freshwater microbial communities from Lake Fryxell liftoff mats and glacier meltwater in Antarctica - MAT-05 | ecosystem: Environmental > Aquatic > Freshwater > Ice > Liftoff microbial mat | place...
AAGCGGTGCCCGCACGAAGGTGGCCACGATGCTTCATGCCATTTTCTTGGGTGCGGCGGTGTTGTTGATGGGGTCGTTGATCGCTCGCGTGCCACTGGCGGCGTTGGCGGGGCTTTTGTGCGTAATCGGCTTGCGTTTGGTGGATCTGCCCACGTTGGTGCATTTGGTGCGCACATCAAAGCTGCAGGCTTTCGCCTTCTTGGTCACGGCGGCGGGTACGGTAACGGGCCACCTGATGATGGGATTGGTTGCGGGCTTACTGATCAGCGCCGTGGATCACTTCTTGTTTCACCGAAAGGATGCGAACGCGAAGGCGGACGCTAGCCTTCCTCGCCCACTGGGTGTGCGTGCGGTGCTGCCGATTGAACGCGCGGGGGCGCGCAAGCTGCAGGCAGACACAACAGGCAGCGCCAGTGAGTGGATGGCGCACGTGCGAAGCCAGCCGTTCATTCCTGCGACGGCGTTCGTACATCCGCAAGCGACCGTGATCGGCAAAGTCATATTGAGCGACAACGTACACGTGGCGGCCGGTAGTTCCGTGCGAGCCGACGAGGGCGCGCCATTTTTCATCGGGCCCAACTCGAACATTCAAGATGGCGTGGTGATTCACGCGCTAAAACAAAAGCACGTGATTGTGGGCGGTGAACGCTGGGCAGTGTACGTGGGGCGGAATGTATCCATGGCGCACGACGCGCTGGTGCATGGGCCCACATACGTTGGCGACGACACTTTTATCGGGTTTAAAGCCGTGGTGCACGACTCTGTTGTGGGCAGCCACTGTTCGGTGGGCATCGGCGCTGTGGTGGTGGGCGTGGAGGTGGCTGACAACAGATTCGTTCCCCATGGCAGCATAATCGACACGCAAGCCAAGGCCGATGCTTTGCCGCCCGTGACGGCCGCGCATCAACACTTCAATGAAGATGTGGTTGATGTGAACCGCGGTTTGGCTGCCGCCTACCGGCGGATGGTGCAAGCAGGTCACACGGCCCCACGCTTGACCACAGCCAATGATGAACCGGCCGTCTGGGATCAAGCTTGGGCGCGCGCGTCTACCGAACGTTTTTGAGGCACAGCGAAAGGATTAGCGGATGTTTTTTCTAGGAATACTGGTGGGCGTTGGTCTGTACGTCGCCTGGATGATCAAGGATTGTGGCTTTCTGGTGGAAGAGGGTTGTGCCGCTGTGGTGCTGAGGTTTGGTGCGGCCTTGCACAACCCCGATGGCAGTTTACGTTTGTTTGGGCCCGGTGCGCACTTCAAGTGGTCGTTCGACCAAGTGCGCGTGGTGTCACTGCGCGAGCAATTGGTGACCTTGGGCGGCCAGCATGGCGCCGAGCCCATGATGTTGGCGGATGGCACGGTGATTCGTTTGCAATCAATGCTGCGTTACGCGCCTCAACGCGATGGTATTGCAAAATACTTGTTCGGACTTGTCCACCGCAAGGAACATGTCGCGGGGTTGTTCTCTAGTTTGTTGCGCAATGAAATTGCCAACGTGAAATCGGCACCGCATACCACCGACATCACCGCCATAGAAGACGACGTGGGTGGATCGTTTGGCTTGGTACGGCGGGACCGGCAGCTGTTGAACAAGCGCATTGGCGATTTTGCAAAAGCGGAACTAGGCGATCAATATGGCGTTCACTTTGAGGCCGTGGACATCACAGACATTCATCCCCCCGAAGAAATGGCTGACGCTTTGAACGCGGTGATGAGTGCGCGCGCCGAAGCCGATACTTTGCGCTTCCGTGCCGAGGGGGAGTGCGCTCAGAAGATGATGGCGGCCAGCCGCGGCGTGGATATCGCGCGCGCCAAGGCCGCAGCCGTTGAAAACGAAATACTCGAGCTCGGCCGTAACTTGGCCGTGCTGCAAGCGGCAGATGTGCTGCGTGATTACGTCAAACGCAGAAAAGCCGAAGTGCTTTCCGATTCGCGCACTGTGTATCTCAACGAAGGGAAGTCGCTGTGAACGCGCAAGATTGGTTGATGTTGTTTGGCGGCGCGGCCGCAGGGGCGGCTGGCTTATCTGTCTTGGGGCGCCTAGCGCGTGCGTTGGGCGTGGACGTGGAAGATGAGCATGTCGCTTTGGTGACGAGCTTTGGCAAGTTGGTAGCCAAGCTAGAAAAGCCTGGGCTACACATACTGCCTGGCCAATGGTTGCCTTGGGTCAAAGTGCATCACATCTCAAGGGCGTTGGACTTTCGCATCATCCACGATTTGCATGTCAATGACGCCCGCGGCACGACCGTGGTGGCTGATTTGTGGGTAGAGGTTCGGGTGGTGGACGCTGAAAAGGCGTTGTTTGCTGTGGAAGACTGGGATCAGGCCACGCAGAACTTGGTGGTGCACGCTGCGATGTCGATTCTCGGCACCCGCGACTTCCAGCAAATCCTTGACGATCGCAGTGAACTTGGCGTCCTTCTTGAACGCGACGTGTCGGCAGAAACGTTGCGATGGGGCGTGAAAGTAGAGCGCGTGTTCATCCGGCATGTGGCGCTATTGCCCGAGGTTTCGCGCCAAGTGTTCGGCACCGTAGCCACGCGCTTGGAACGGGCCCGAGCGGTGGTTGTGGAGAAAGGACGTCTCGACGCTGCGGCCTTAGAGGCGGAAACCGCTAAACGTGTGGCCACGTTGGTGGCGGAAGCCAAATCCCAGTATCCCTTGGCCGTGGGGCGCGCCTTGGAACGGCTACGCGCGAACCCCGCCGTGTTTGCCGCGTACAACGAACTTTATGAACTGGCGCAAGTGCGCGGCGCGCACACCATCGCCTTCCGCGGCTTTGATGGCACTGACATTCGTGCCATTGAGGCGGCCATGGTGCCTACCTCAACGGGGCCGGTCATCGGTGCGTCTGGGATGGGTGGCTCCAACGACAGGCTGTAGAAGCCTCGGCCGCCCCCGCAACTATTACCAAGCTGTCCGCGCCCTAAAAGGCTATCGCGCCCGTCTTCGCAGCAGCTTCAGATCATCGATCATTAAAACGGCGCCCTCCACCCGAGGACCTTAGGCCCATGGGGGCACCCCACAAAACTGGTAGAGTTATTGTACATTGCAGCGAGGTTTGCTTCCCTTGTTTTGCACAATTTCAACGGAGGCGTACCGCGGGGCCATTGCGAAATCCACGAAAGGCAGTTCAACGTGTCGCAAGTTCGTATTTTATTGAGGTCGATTCTGTTTTGTTTCGTTGCCGCATGCCAGTCAGGTTCAATTTACATCAAGCATTTCTTAGCTGGCATTGGTTCTGTCCCCACGTGCGCTTTGCCGCGCTCTCTCATGGACGCCGTGCATGCGACGGTCCTCCAAGAGCTCACGACAAAGGTCGGAAAAAGAAAGCCGCCTACGTCAAACCAGGGACGCCGCCTTGGCCTTGATCGTAACTTCCATAGGATGAAATGTTCATCCCGAACGCGCGGGCCACCGAAAGCAAGAGGGCATTGTGGTACAGGTATTTCCCGGGGTTGTAGCCCCAGGAATTGGCTGCGGTGGCTCGAAAGTGTAGGGGCATCATGGGCACCATGACTTGCCGTCCTGTGCGGAAGGCGAAATTGCTTCCACCCGCAATCCACATCGGAAAGCGGAAGCCAACGTGGGCTCCCTTCTGAAGGGTTTGGCCTGTGGTCGTATCGGATCCGAACACCACTAGAGTGTTGTCGAGCATCGTTCCATTGCCTTCGGGAACGCTATCAAGTTGTCCCAATAAGTACGCCCATTGCATGGCGAGCCACGAGTCCCACTTCTTGTGATCAGCGGCCGCCTGAGGCGTGGGGTTGTCGCCCATCGCGTGAGTTGCCGCGCCTGCGCCGCAGGTTGAGTTCCTTTCCCTTCTGCGCGATACCCAAGGCGGCCTGCTTGCATCCAGCAACGGTTCAGGTCTGTTTCGTGTGTTCGGCGGTTCGGTTCAACATGTGACCGCCGCGCAGGGGCTCGGAGACGATCACGTGTATGGGCTGACGTTGGATCAACAAGGCCGCTTGTGGTGGAGTTCCGGGCATGGACTTTCTTACGCACCACTTAAAGACGTGCTTGAGACGCTAGAGGGGAAACGGCCGTTGTTTCGTAGCACAGGGTGGGGCCGTGAAGATGGCGTCACCGGCGAGCCCATTCGCGCGTTTCACAAATCAGCGGTCATGGCAGACGATGGTTCACTGTATTTTCCTGCGCTTGATGGTTTGATCCAAGTAGATCCACGCGCCATTGTTCCCTTGCCCGCGCCTCGTGTTGTGCTGGATGAGGTGCGCACGGAGGGAGGCCAATTGCGTTTTCGCTTTTCGGCGCCGCAGTATCCTTCGCCACACAAACTGCGATTTCGCTTTCGATTGCAAGGTCTGACTGAACAGTGGAGTGACGAGGATTCCCCAGGCGAAGCGCGCTTCGAAGGCGTGGCGCCAGGTACCTACACGTTTGAAGTGCAGGCGCTGGTCGTGGCAGAGAGGCAAACGGACGGCAACATAACTTCTGTCGTAGTTGTGGTTGTGCCCCCTTGATACGAGACGTGGTTGTTCCGATTGTTGGTAGCGCTTGCAATCGCCGGAGTTGGGGGCGGCATCTACCGTTCTAAGGTGGCGCGCGCAGCTCGGATCGCCGAAGCAAGGATTGCAGAGCGTCGGCGCATTGCTGCCGACATGCACGATGGGCTTTCGCAAGATCTAGCCGGACTGCGCCTGCAGATCGATGCAGCGCGCGCCAGCCTGGAACACCAACCAGGAAACGTCGACAAGTTCTTAAGACGGGCGGCGTTGCTGTTAGAGGACGGACTGACAGATCTGCGCGATTCCATCTGGGGCCTTAACCACGAGGACATCGAGAGCTCAGCGTTGGCGGAAGGTTTGCACGAGCGCTTCCTTAGGGCTCTGGAAGGCAGCGCAGTGACGTTGACCTTCAAATGCACGGGTGGCGCGCGCACGATTCCAGCGGCGTGTGCGTGGCCTCTGATTCAGATCACGCGTGAAGCGGTGACCAATGCTGTGAAGCACGCAGCGGCCACAAGGATTGCGCTGACGTTGCATGTGGCGGAACGGGAGTTAACGATCACCGTGGAGGATGACGGCAAAGGTATGCCCGCGGGGCGTTCCCGGCCGGGACGGGGAGGGGGCTTTGGCATTGCAGGCATGGAGGCTCGCGCCAAGGCCATTGGTGGTACCTTGCGGGTCGAATCCCTTGCAGAGGGCGGCACGAAGGTTCTACTTCGGGCACCCACACAAATGTCGCTTGGGGCTTCGTGAATTTAAGCAACTCTGGGTCTAACGCCTCTTTCCAACGTTGAATCGTGGATGCAATTATCGTCATTTGGTGACCGGTCAATCCGCTCGCTTAATCTGGCGCTGCATCCAGACGTCATCATAGCCGCAACTTAGCTAAAAACTCTCTCCCAGCTTACAACGACGTAACGTAAACATCATGAACGGAAACCCCCGCAATCGGCACTCGCTAGTTCATTTGAACCAAGCGTTGCCGTAGGGTTTCGAGGAAGATTCCAAATGTCATCCATGAATATGCTTTCACCCCCTTTACGGTTATTGGTCCCCCTCGCTGTTTTCTTGAGCGGGGTAAGCCTTGTTGTAGCGTGTGGCAGCGGTGGTTCTGGCGGCGGCGCCGGAGGCGCATCTGCAGGCGGTGGTAGCGGCAACGAAGCTGGCGTGACGGGCGCAGGTGGCAGCGTTATTGGTAATACAGGGGGGCAGGGCAACGAGACCGCACAGGGCGGTGCGTCGGCACAGGGCGGTAGCGCAGGCAGCGTGTGCCTCATGGGCGGCCCAGGCGATCCAGTTATCCTCGGTGGGGATTTAGAAGCGCCCGAAGTTCTCCCAGGCGATATCCATCTCAAATTCGATAACAGCACTGATCTCACGCAGAAGTTCTTTGTACCGGCTGGGGCAACAGATGTCAGTGTTAAGGATGGCTCCTTGCAGGTGGACTACCGCAAGTATCGAACACTAATTTTCGACACGACGCCTGACGCAACACCTACAGATAGCTTCGACGATTTTCGAGTGTCGCTACGCTTTATGGCGAATACAGGATCTCATGTGCCTAGCGCAGGAGTCTCAAGTTCATTGGTGGCACCGGCCATTTGGGTTTCATTCTTTCCACAACAAGCGCGAACCGATGCAGCTCGAGTGGAGGTACTCTTTTCTGAAACTGGCAATGATGGCATCAATTTTTATACGGGTGCAGATTTCGCCGCCCCAACCCTGACGGCCAACGGCAAAGCCACAACCACGGATGATATCGTGACGATGGATCCGATGTATCCCAGTCCAAGTTTTTATACGCTGACGGTGGCGGTGAAGCGTGGTGCTCAAGGTCGTGCGACAGCAGATGCGATCGTTTCACAGAACGGGCGCGTGATCATGCAAGGACGTCACGAATTTCTCTTGGCTAAGACCAGCGGCGAAATTGCCATAGGCGCCAATGCAGTCGCCGGTTCGGATGGCAAGACCAATCCGTTCGTCATTGACGACATCGTCATTCACCGAGGTGCGGTTACCGTTCCAGATCTGCCGACGCCAGCGCTTTTCACCAATGGCACAAGCCCTGACAACTTCAAGCTTTACCTTCCGCCAGGGGTCAAGCCCGTGAAGGGAATTCTCTATCACGCGGTGGGGTCGTATATGGCAGATCGAGAATACAATCGGCGCTTCGCGGATCTGCACGAGCTGGCGTTGATGGGCGGCTCGAAGGACACCACGACCGCCGCTAGCATCGCGGCAGCTATTTCGACACTCGCCACCATGTCGGGGCATGCCGAGCTTACAACCGTGCCGTTGCTCCTGTATGGTTTTTCAAACGGAACGCGTACGGCTTTGACCGGAATCGCCAATACACCGGTCATGCGTGATAGAATTTTGGCCATCACTTCGGATTCGCTTGCCAGCGCGACATACTTTCCAAAGGAGGCTTGGAAAATTCCCACGCTCATTTTTAAAGGCGCGGCTGATGAAGGGTTGGAGTCAACGGACAAACACTTGCAGGCCCTCAAGACCACCCGCAGCGCAGGCGGCCACGCTTCGTTCTTTAATCGGGATAAACTATCACATTCAGAGCTAGGCGCATTTGCGGTGATGTTCCCCGTGTTTAATGGTGTCATTCGCGCCATTCACGCCGACGGGCAGATGCCATTCGAGTCCATCAATGAAGACGCTGCGTGGTTGATTCCGAACAACACGTGGACGATGGCTACAAAAGATCCGATGCCGATGCCCCAGATAGTTTCTGCAAAAGGGTATGCTGGAGTTGTTGGTGAAACGAGTTGGTTGATCGATAAAGACTCAGCGTTTGCGGCAGCAGCCTTGGTTGCGTTTAACAGGGTGGTTGCTTTGACCCGCCCACCGTTCGGCAAGGCAGGAGACGACCGCACAGTTTCAATTCGAGTTTCTCAAAGCATGCTCGCGTGGACGAAGATCGAACTTTACGATGGGGCCACCTTGGTCCACACCGTAAATCCATGCGATCCCATGACGTACACGTTCAACGCTATGCTCAAGGGATTCCACTCTTTGGTGGCCCTGCTTTACAAAGACGACAAGGCTTACCCCTCCTATCCATCACCTGTCGTCATCAATTAGGTCGTAAATCGAAAGGCAGTTCATGTTCGGTACTACGTCCTCAAGGTAGGTGTTTACTTTGCTGGTAGTCTTGGGAGTTGGTTGTAGCTCCTCTGCGCGCGGCACGAGCGCAGACGAAGGAAACACTGCCATATGTGGTGAATGATGCGGGGGGATCCTCCGGCAGCGGTGCGGGCGGCGATCGTTCAGGAGGCCAAACGAGCGGTGGTTCCTGTCGGCAATGTTGGGGGCAATGCGGGCACCGGCGCCCAGGGCGGCGAAGGCTCGGTGGTGGGGCGAGGAGGGGCATCGTCCGTTGGTGGACGAGGCGGCATGGGCGCGGGAGGTGCCATGGGTGGAGCGGGGGGACCTGCCGTCAGCACTGGCATGACAATCAAAAGCGGCGACTCCGTGTTTTGCTGTGTCGTAGGTCGTGCCACGTTTGAAACAGTTGCCACAGTATCCATTCGACCCACGCCGCGGAACAATGTCGACGAGGTTCTCATTGCCCACTCCAAATCAAACTTTCTGATAGATGAAACCCTTGGCCGGGTGACAACGATTCAGAAGCGTCTTAAGCGCCGATACGGGAGTTCTTTGGTTTGTAGTTTTTCAAAGCACCGGGACGATACTCGTTTCGGGAGGAACACAACGCCGATTTGCTCCCACTTTTCCCCTTTGGCGATCACAGATCGCCGTGTTTCACCCACAGATTCTGTGGGGGAGCCCAACTTTAATGAGCGTCACGTAAATAAAACGTTGGTATGCAGGCTGGATGCATCGCCTTTTAGTTTTGCTGGCAAGCGTCCTAGCCTATGGAATAGCGTGGGGAAGTGAAACGGGTGGCTTTCGCAACCCCGTAAACAGCGGGTTCCATCCCGACCCCAGCGTGTGTCGCGTGGGGCAGGACTACTACCTTGCAAATAGCTCCTTCGCCTACGCCCCTGGGATCCCAATTTTCCACAGCCGAGATCTGGTTTCGTGGAAGGCGATTGGCTATGCGGTGCAGGGGGATGAGAACCTTCCTCTGAAGCAAGCAGAGCTGTCTGGCGGACTGTGGGCCCCTACGTTGCGCCACCACAACGGCCGCTTCTATATGGTGACCACCAACAAGACCAAGGGAGGCAACTTCTTGGTGTGGGCCGAACACGCGGAAGGCCCGTGGTCAAAGCCTGTTTGGTTTGATCCCGACGGGTGGGATCCATCGTTGTTCTTCGACGACGACGGCAAGGTGTATTTGTCCCGCAACGGTGAAACCGCCGACGGTTTCGGCATTCTGCAATACCAAATCGATGTTGAAACCGGGAAGAAGTTGTCCGAGCCCAAGATCATTTGGGAAGGCAGCGGCGGGTTTGGCACTGAAGGTCCACACATGTACAAAGTGAACGGGACCTACTTCTTGCTCGTGGCTGAGGGCGGCACACACGCAGGGCATATGATCAGCGTGGCGCGCTCACACAGCCCCTTCGGCCCCTTTGAACCTCATCCGCACAATCCTATCTTGTCTCAGCGCGATCATTTGCTGGAACGGATTCAGGCTACGGGGCACGGTGATTTGCTGCAAGCCCACGACAACAGTTGGTGGCTGGTGTTCCTGGGCATTCGGAATTTCGCTTCGCCCATGCACATGATGCATACGCTTGGACGCGAAACCTTTTTGGCACCCGTCACCTGGAAAGACGGTTGGCCTGTGGTCAATGGCGGACGACCCATTAAAGAAGCAATGGAGGCAAACACGTTGCCGTCGCGTCCGTGGAAAGCGCCGCCCACGCGAACGCAGTTCAACACGAAGTCGCTTGGTTTTGAGTGGAACACTTTACGAAACACCGCTCCAAGTGCGTGGTCTTTGACCAAGAAAAAAGGTGCCCTCACTTTGTGCCCGCAACGCGACGACCTTTCCACGGCGCGCGGCGCGCCTGCCTTCGTGGGCAGAAGACAAGAACATCACTATGTGCGCGTGGGTGCCCAAGCGCAGTTCGAGTTGCGGCTCGCCGCTCTTCCCGCCATCGCTGTTCAAAGTTGTCGATGGATCAACGATGGAGCCCGAGCAGGCACCAAGAGCAACAGCATGCATCATCACAACAACCCAAAACCCACGATCAAACTTCCGATCGGTAGCGTTGTTTTCCAACATGCTCTTGTTAGAGCACGCCTGGGGCTTTAGTCCCGGGTGCAAAGCGCTTGAAAGCGCATTCTATTCACAGTCGAAGCGTCATCCGTGCATTTGGCGCTGGCGCCCGAGGGCTTTAGCGAAGGTGCTAAAGCGCGTTCGGTAGGAGAGCAGCCCCTGGTAGGGTTTTGCCCACGCTCAGTCGCTCTGCAAGATTTTCGATTGTTTTGCAAACGCCTATCGCAGTGGTTCCCGCGCGAATGTGCGAGACAACCAGCGCCACCTCGCTTTGCCACACGTCGGTGGAAACGAGCGATTCGAGGCCACGATCAGCAAGGATATGCACGCGGCGTTCGAATGTGGAAACCAAAACCAACAGTCCCATGCGGTTGGGCGTCTCGAAAAGAGCGTGTTCAGCGAACAAGTGCACGGCTGCCAACTTTACACTGGCTTGCTCGGCTTGGTTTGGGATCAGCGCACGTCCGATGGCGGGCACACGGCTTGCGAACCAGAACAATGCCAAAAGCGGCAATTGAAGAAGCAGCAGCCACACCACCGGCAAGCTTCCCGCCAGTAGATGCACGCTGATCACACTGGCCATCGTGGTCAAGACTACCGGCAAAATGAACCATTTTGTGTAATCAGCACTGCGAGGTATTTCACAAAACACGACCTCGGCTGGACATTGGGTTTCTAACTTCGCAATGGCGGATATGATCTCCGCGCGGCCATCTGTATTTACAAGCATCACCAGTCTCCTGAAGCGCCACCGCCACCGAACCCACCACCACCGCCACCGAACCCACCA
>Ga0105048_10019284_pt1 | contig 10460 bp, 7 predicted proteins | sample MAT05_FD_78382 | JGI IMG/M metagenome (GOLD analysis project Ga0105048, IMG submission 78382) | Freshwater microbial communities from Lake Fryxell liftoff mats and glacier meltwater in Antarctica - MAT-05 | ecosystem: Environmental > Aquatic > Freshwater > Ice > Liftoff microbial mat | place...
GTGTTTCGTTATTAAGATTAAGGCAAATAACTGAAATTTCAAACAACTAAGAAGTATTACAAATGACAATAATATTTACATCACAAAATAAAATTAAAGAACTTGGTGAAATTGTTTTAAAAACAAGATATTAAAATGGAAAACCTTTTAGACAATGATATTATTGGAAGCATTGGCACACAAAAATATTTTGTGAAAATTGAATGGCGCAATGGTATTTTCATAATGGATGAACCAAAACAAATAGAAGGGCAGGATTTAGGGCCAGATCCATATACTACTCTTTTAGCTGCCTTGGCTGGTTGCACACTATCTACTTTGCGTATGTATATTAATCGCAAAGGATGGGATATCCCTTCTTTCAAAGTATCATTAAATATGTATCAAGAACAAAATCCTGTGCGCACAATTATCAAAAGAAATATTATCTTTTCTAATAAAATAGAAGATACTATAAAACAACGGCTTTTAGTAATTGCAGGTAAATGTCCTGTTTCAAAGATATTGGAGAATAGCATAACTATAGATACAAAAATATAATATGAAGGTTTCAAAAAAGCCAAAGGTCAAAAATGGAAATTTCACATAGAAATTTACTACTGTCTATTAAGATAGTTTACGTTTCATAATTACAAAGGCGCAAATCCGCTAATTAATATTAGGTATTTACAAAACATTGTCAATGAGTATTCATGAATAAGAAATCAAAAAAAAATAGAAAATACATTTTCTATCGAATACCCACATTCCATTAAGATTAAAAATTTGGTTGATATTCTTCAAGCAAATATTTCAAATGGATTAACTGAGGTTGAAGTAATACCAATTTGAAATAATATATAGTCCAAATGTTGTATGTTATGTTTTTTTTAGTATATTTGGACTATATAAAAAATCATCTATGGCACATCCTAAGAAAATACAAATCAAAGAAAGTATTAAAGAGCTAAAAGCTATACAGCGCAAGCAAGGAGAATTACTATCAAAACGCTTAGCGGTATTGATAGAAATTAAAAAGCATGAAAAGACAGGCATTTCCAAGCGTGCTCTATCGGATTTAACAGGCGTAAATCATAATAGTATTTTGAAATTTCAGAATATGTACCTTACTTCTGGAATAAATTCTATGCTTAAGCATGGCAGGATAGGCTTTAAAAAGCCCATCCTATCAGCAAAAGAACATAAGTTAGTTGAGAATAAATTAAAAGATCCGAAAAACGGATTACAAGGATATGTTGAACTACATCAATGGTTGGAAAAGGAGTATGGCGTTATCATAAAATACAATACTTTATTAAAGTATTCAAGGAAACATTTTGGTTCTAAAATAAAAGTTGCTCGTAAAAGTCACGTCAATAAAGATGTCGCAGAGGTTGATGCTTTTAAAAAAAGTTTGGTCAAATCTGTCAAGACACCATCTTTAAAACGGACGAAAAATTCAAAGAAATAAATCTCTATTTTCAAGATGAAACACGAACAGGGTTATTTACAAAAAATGGTAAAGCTCTTAATGCAAAGGCTGTAAAGCCTATTTGTACTTTTCAGCAAGTCTTTCAATCATTTTTTCTATTTGGTGCATTTTCGCTTTAAATGGAGATAAATTTTTATTAGAAATGCCAGAATGTAATGCAGGAACTTTTTAGTTATTTCTGGATGAATTTCTCCAATTAAAAAACAAAGAAAGTGTATCAATAGACAAAGAGGATGGCTCAAAACTGATTATAAGCTACAAAGATAATAGACCAAGAGAAGATGCAGCTAATAGAAAAAAAGGTTACGAAAAACTAAAGAAAAAAGTGCAGTCGGGTAAATTCAACAAAACAAATAATAACAAAGGGTATAATAAATATTTAAAATTGGAGGGTGAAACTTTCATTAGTATTGATTACGAAAAATACAAAGACGATGCTTAGTGAGATGGATTAAAGGGTTACGTTATTAACACAAGCATTAGTAAAGAAAAATTAATAGAACAATACCATCAATTATGGCAGATAGAAAAAACATTTAGAATATCGAAAACAGATTTATAAATACGCCCTATCTTTCATTATCAGAAAAGAAGAATAGAAGCGCATATTTGCATCTCTTTTGCAGCTTGTAAACTTTATAAAGAATTAGAAAGGCAATTGAAATTAAAACAAGGTTCAAAAAGTCCAGAGAAAGTAATAGATATATTAAAAGCATTTATCAAATTACGTTTACAACGCCCTATTTCAGAAACACACACCATAAGTTGATCCTAAAAACGGACGAGCAAAAATTAATTGTTAAACTCTTTAATCTTGAGATTTAATTTTGGGTGTCCTAGCGCACAAGTCAGGAAAATTAAGTAGTAAATTCATTTTTTAATTCTTTTGAAAATAGTCACTTGGTTGTTGTTCGTTTTTAGACAGTTTGACGGTTTTGTGGCTTGTGTTTGGCAGGCATTTGGAACCGTCAAACTGTCTGCACGCCGAAAATGTTTGTTTAAACAAACCGAACTTTTTAATCGACACCAATGCAAACTGTACGCACATCAGAAGGCTTTGTAAAAACCAACATTAAGCCCAACAGAATATAGATATTTTTTTACAGCCGTATTGGTAGTAGGTGTCACGGAACGCCTATACAAGGGTTCTAATTTAAAACTCCATGATTTGTATAAAGGACAATCTATACCAAAACCAGCAAGCATTACAAAATTAATGGCACTTATGTCGGTTTTATTATAAAAATTATTTTTCACATCGTCGTTTGTATATCCAGTAATTTGCGATGTTTTTTGAACTAAAAATACATTGGTAGATAAACCCGCCGTGACGAATAATTTTACTTTTTTATGTATGAGGTAATAATTTGCTTTTATAGGAATATCTATATAATAATATTGATTATTATAGTTAAATTTTGCGGGAACAGATGAGAATGTTTTCTTTGTTTTTTCGCCTTTATTAGATAGTAAGAAACCTGTGGCAATACTAATTTTTTTCGAAAAAGAATAGGTGTAATTTAAGCCAGTCGTATATCCTAATTTAGCAACTTCTAAAGTATCTAAGGTGTTTTTTATGAAGGTAGTATTAGCATCACTTTTTAAAATTCTAAAAGAATAATCAGGTGAAAACGAAATACCAATATGGTGTTTTTTTAATTTTAAGCTATCAGTGCTTTGGCAGTATAGTTGCGTTTGCAAGCACAACGATAAGAGTATAAGAATGAATTTCATTGAATTTTTTATTTAATTAATCTTTGATGCAGCGTACACTAAAGCCATAGGTTTTGTATGCACGATATCTAAACACTTTAGTATTCGGATAGGAAAAATATCTATACCGTCCTTCATTTTCGTGAATTGTACTTGTCCAAAAATAGGAACCACCGTCTCCAATACCGCCATTAAACAAACGACAGCCTACAGGTAAAGCATTAAAGCCACTCGTATTGTATTCGCGATCATTAGCAGCCTCTTGGAAATTTCCATTCATTAAGGCTTTAGCTTCTTTTTTTCCTCTCCAGCCAGATTCGTTTGCCTCTGCTATAGTCATCCCCAAAGTTTGTTCTAATATTTTCCATTCCTCATCGCTAGGAATGTGCCAGCCTTTCGGGGCTATTTTTCGAATATCGCTTATAACATTCCAATTGTAATAATAGCCAAATCTCGTTTGTCCTTCTTCTACTTCACAATAGGCTGCTTGTTGTTGATTTTTCCAAGTCGTATCATTGACGTTATATGCTATTTTTACAATATCAGTTCCGTCATTAAATTTAGTCACTCGCAAATTTTCTGCCATCCACCATTGGTTTCCAATTTTTACTGTTTTATATACAACTCCACTAATATCGTTTACCGTGCCTGTTTCGTTAGGAATCACTTCCTTAATAGTCCTTTTTTTACAGGCAATCGTCAATAGAAATAGGCATAAAGTTATCCCGAATAAATAGTATACAGGTCGATTCATGAGGTTTTTTATTTTCGTTATACTCATCATATTTAATTTTTTATAAACAATTTAGACTCTACATTTCCATCATAATCTATTTTAAATAAATAGATGCCTTTTTTTAGATGAGATAAATCAATTTCTTCTTTGGTAATTTCGGATTTTTTCCCTAAATCTTTATTTAGTACCAAAGTACCATAAGCATCATATATAAAGTAGCTAATATCTTTAGGAGAAATTGTAAACACCGTGGTTAAATATAAATTTTCGTTTGTAGGATTCGGAAATACATCAAATCCAAATTTATCGCTATTAACTTGTGGGCATACCGTGGCAATGTCTCTGCCGCCACAAAATCCAGGATAGCAACATAAGCCTTTTACAAGAAAGTTGGCATTAGAATCATAATTGCAAGCCAATACATCCATGCAACCAAATACAATTAAACGTTTACAAAGACTGGAATCGCTACATTGCGCTTTTGCATCAAACTCTACATATCTGGCATTCGTACATTTACAGTTCGGTTTTGGTTTAGGATATTTTAAATTTGAGTTTGCTTTTTCACCTGTTTGCATTAAGGTATCTATCGCAATATACTTCACGGTGATAGGCTGGTCATTAAGCAATTCCTCTATTTCTAAATTAAGTTCAAAAGAGAGTTCGCCTTTGGTGGTTAGTTGCGCAATTAATACTTGATTGCTATCGGCTATGACACCTCTCACACCACCATTTTGTAAATAGGCATTATTACTTATAAATTCAGATGTGATTTTATTAGAACCAAACATGCAGGAGTCTGTGCCAACAAGCGGTTTTATACCGAAATTTAACCATGACGTAGGAGCAGCACCTGCTATGGTATCCATCCCATCTGCAACCGTTAAAGGAATACCTACTGATGGCAGGTTATTGTTTAATAATTCTAAATCACTCACAGCAACGCTTGATCCATTTCTATCTTGCGATTTTAAAATCCCATAATTGGTTTGCGCCTTGCCTGCCACAGAAAAAGTTCTAGCCGTTTGCCCTATGGTAAGCCAAGTATCTAGCGCACGACCAGCCGATTTGTGTGCGTTTAAATTACTAAAATCATTAGCAAAAATAAATCCATCTACATTATTAAAAAATGGTGCGGTGCTTGCAAACTTTAAGGCATGATTAGCATCTCCATATATTTTTTTTAGTTTACTACCCGCTTTTAAATCCACGTATATTCTATAAGTAACGCTGCCTGGTTCTAATGTTTGAGCGGCTGGGTCATTGTCGGCAATAATGGTCGAATCTGTTTTATTAGCGATGTAGTAGGTTTCTACAATCACGTTTTCTATTTGCGCTTTGGCAAATGTCGACAAAAATAGAAAGGCGATAAAAATATAATATGTTTTTTTCATTAATGGATATGTTTTTTATTTAAAAAAAATGAAATATTGTCGAGTGTTTTTTTGATGTATTTATATTATAGTTTGTAAGATATTCCTAAATTAAAATTAGTGCCATATCTAAAACTATCATAGCGTATATCTGGTAGTGACGCATTTAACTTACTGCCATCTTTTTGGCGGTACTCTCTTTTAACGGGGCTGTTCAGTAAATCTCTTACCGTAAGGCTGGCAGTAAAATGCTTCCCTAATTTTTTACTAATTTTAAAATCAACTAAATGCCTTGGCATTTCAGAAACAGATGGGTCATATATTAGATTATCGGTAGAGATAACTATTCTTGAACCTTGCACATTGTAGCTCAATGTGGCAACTAAGCCGATGCTATCTGCTTTAAAAACTGCAATTCCATTAAAAATATAAGGAGCCTGCCCATATAATGGACGTTCACCTGACGTAGATGTATTAGAATAGGTAGTAATCGATTTTACAAAGGTCACATTTGCTTTTAGCTCAAAATATTTACTTAATCCTTTTTTGCCTTCTAATTCAAGACCGTTTACATTGCTTTTGTCGGAGTTTAACCAAGTGATTCCTGCATCACCGAATGCCATTTCAATATTGTTTTTAATATCTTTTCGAAACACGCTCACCGATACATTATCTCCATTTTTAAAATAGGCTTCAAACCTAAAATCGTAGTTTTTAATATCCACCATTTTTAAACTAGGATTACCATAAAATCTCGTTCTAAATTCATTATCATATAATGCATAATCAGTTAATTCTCTTATACTTGGTCTTGCCAAAGTTTGGCTATAATTTAGCCTTGCATTTATAAGGGTTTTACCATTATCTAATAATTTGAACACAGTATTAAGGCTTGGTAAGTAATTGATGTTATTTAAGTCACCATTTTTATTTTCGGCACGCAATCCATTTTTGTTGTATCCAAAAGCATCATAATAGGCATAAACATTGGTAAATACATTTGTTTTTTCTAATCTTAATCCACCCGATACGCGTATCGCTTTTATAATGGAATAATCGAGCATGACAAAAGCCGATTTAATCACGCTCATTCCTTCAATATTCGTCACATTGTTAGCGTCACGGTCGTATCCATAATTAATTTTACCATCTTGCATTATAAAATTACTAGTATTCAGTTCTTCTGCAACAGTCTGCGCCAGAGGTGCAGATGAAGTACCGTTTATAACACTATAACCATAGTTCTCTGGTTTTCTATTATTTTCTTCGTAGGCTACTCCAAATTTTATTTTTCGAGCACCCGCCTTATGTGGCTTGCTCAGAGGCAACTCTGCCGATAAACGACCATCCAAAATATTTTCAGACAAATATCTGTAAAATCTTCTCATGCCTTCACCTGCTGTTGGAGCAAGTTGAGTGATATTTCCCAATTCATCTGACTTATATTCCAAATTTTTAAAATCGGGCACATTGCTTTTCCCCATGGTATAAGATCCATTAAAATCAATTTTCATTTTGGCTTTTGGTACATAATGTTCTGATTTTAATTGGTAAATGTTTTGCCGCCTTTGTTCATAAAATTGACTCAGGTTATTTTGATAATCTATTCTTTGCAAATTATTTGGATCAATTTTTTCATGTAAAGCAAAAATATCATTTACGCCACTTTGATTTGGCATATATAAAAAAGAGACCGAATTTTGGCTATTGAGTTTGTAGGAAAGGTTAAATAAGGCACTCCATCCATTGGTTTCTCTGCTAATTTCTTGGCTATAATTTAACGCTGAAAATGCAGCACTATTTGCATCATAAAAAATTCTAGTAGAAACCCCATTGGCGTCATATCGGGTAGATGTGCCGTAGCGAACCGAGACAATATAACCTAAAGATTTGCCAAATAAAGTGGTTTGATTGCCAAAACTAATGCTTTGACTAAAATTAAGTGGTGCTTTTCTTCTTTTTGGTTCCCAGTTATTCGCAAATCCGTTATTAAAATCGCTCCCATCTGGATATAAGATTTTAAAGGCTTTTGGTTTGTATGAAATTCTGTACTCTAACGAGGCTGCACTAATAGCTTGGGCATCATTAATCATTGCTGGTTTTAAAATGCCCAGTTGCACCAACCCTAAATTAAAATAAGTACCTTGGTTATCAAAACCAGTTACTCCCAATGATTTATAATAATCTCCTAAGCCCAAAGCAACCATTTCTTGATAAGAAGTTGAAGAAAAAGCAGCCGTGGCAGCAGAAGCCGAAATTTGACCTCTACCTGTGTTATAGAGCTCTGAGTGCTTTTGTGTTCGTTCTCTTAAGCCATTATCATAGCCAAGCCAATCGGTGCTACTTCGCTCGCTACTAATCATATCTTTAAAGGTGCTTTGATTATTGTAACCCACTTGTGTTTCAAAGTTTAGGATTAGTTTTTCAGGATAATCTTTGGTTTCAACTGAAATGTAAGCCGCCGAAAAATCCCCTCTTATATCGGGGCTAGCAGTTTTTGTAAAAATAATATTATCAATTAAACTCGCAGGAAACATATCTAACTGAATATTATTAGTAAGGGGATCTAGTGTTGGAATCATTGATCCATTAAAAGTTGTTCTAACATAGCGGTCACTCATCCCTCGCACAGAAATTAAGCCCCCGCTTACCGAAACACCAGAAACACGGGCAACCGCAGCCGTAATATTTTGGTCGCCTGTTTTTTTCATGGTTTCGGAATTCATAACATTTATAACTACGGGAGAATTTTTTTGTAGATTTTCAGCGTAATTTTCATTGGCTTTAACGGCTCTACCTTCAATGACAACTTCGGTCAATGCATTTTCAGATGATACGAGTGAAAAGTTTTTTATGATGACTTTGTTGTTTTTTAAACGACCAATTTTTTCTTCTTTGGTAGTATAGCTCATATACGAAACAACCAAGGTCGTTACCAAAGAATCAGGTATTTTGATAGAAAAATTTCCATCAAAATCAGTAAATACCCCAATGGTTTTGTTAGTTTTTGAATATACTGTTACTCCAATTAAAGATTCTCCTTTATCGTCTGTAACTTTTCCCCTAACCGTACCTTGTGCGCATAAATATAAAGGCGCATTAAAAACAACAAGCAATAATAATAGCTTTTTCACGTAAACAAAATAATTAGTTATAAATTATTCTTTGATTAATTTTTTAGTAGTCATTGTTCCGTTAAGGTTTATAGAAACCATATATAAACCACTCGCATAATTTTTTATGTTAATGGTTTGATTATAATTCCCTGCTATTTTACCTAAAGTCTCATGAGCGATTAAAGTGCCTTTTACATCATACACCGAATAAAAATTATTATTACTTTCTTCAGCATTATTTATCGAAATAACAAAAGCATCTTTCGCAGGATTAGGATAAATTGTTATGTTTGAAGACGAACTTACATTATTAGTTGATTTAACGTTCGTAGTAGTGTTTGTTTTTACAGGATAAGTAAGACCAAAGTGTTCTTCTTCCTGAATACCAGCAGTTGTAACGGTGGGATTATTAGCGACAAATTCTTTTACTTTACTAGTTGGATCAAGTAATTGAAAATTCATTTCAAAAGAAAGATCGCCATCTGTCGTAAATTGACCTATTAACATTCTGTTATTTGGACCAAAACCCAAACCTCCACCTAAAATAGCCATGCCACCAGTGTTCACTGAAAAAGTTCCAACAGCTGCATTGTCGGTAAATACATCAAGATGGCTATCTGCCCCATCAAAACCTAACGTCGTATTTACAGCAGGCGTTCCACTAATCATACCATCTCTTGCAATGGTGTTAGCCACAACCGCATTTCCAGAATTAATAGGTAAGCCATAAATGCCACTTGGATTGTTTTGTAAAATACTTTGTGCATTCCCAACAGAACCATCTGTATCGTCTTCTTCTACAACACCAACTTTACCAGCCGCAACACCGCCAGTTGTTAAGTAAGAATCTAGCATAACCGTATTTTTTTTGATGTTAGTGGTACTAGTGGCTTGAGCACCAAGGGTGACACCATTATTCGGGTCATTATAAAATGCAGTGGTCGTAGATATTTTTAATGTATGTACTGAATTTCCTTTTAACTGTACAAATTTCCAACCGTCAGCCATATCTATGTACACTCTGTATGCAATCGACTTTCCAGCTATTAATTCTGGAATTGCACTATTATTAGCTGAATTAGCAGCATCTGCAGCATTAGCTATATAAAACTTTTCCACGATAATACTGTCTATACCTGCTGGTTTTTGCGCTTTTGCAAAATAAGTTGATAAAAATAATCCTAAGGATAATGTAAAAATTTTCATGTGTTTGTTTGTTTAGGTAAATTAATTTATTTATTTTTTTTTGTTTTTTGTTTTGAGTTGGATGAGATAATTTTTTGTTCTTTGTTTTGATATATTAAACTGGGCAGCAAGATTTCATTACCTATAGGATTTTTTGCCACATAGTTTTCGGGCTTGCTGTTTCTTTTTCCAACTTGAATGTTTAATTCAAAAGAAAAAGTGCCATCCGTCGTTATTTGTGCAATCAACAATCTATTAGAACCCAAAGAGTCAAGGCCTGAAGCACCTGCTAAACAAGCCCATGCACCATTTTTTGTGCTAAAAGATAATCCATTACTTAATGAATTAAATATCGTCACTAAACTATCAATTTTATAAAAAGTGGGGCGTGGAATTTCATCTGCTCTTACTAATCCATCTCTCTTATTAATAGGAATACCACTAGCGGGATGTGAGTTTTGTAAGAATGATTTTTCGTGCACAACAGTTTCTAGAGTATCATCATCTTCCTTTAAAACCCCATATAAATTTTCTCCCGCAGCACCCACAGATAACCATGAGTCTAACATAACGGTATTTTGTTTTAAAGTACGGTTGGGAATAATATTTGGAATGGTATTCCCGATATAGGCATTATTAAAAAATTTTGTGTCAGTTTTAATAAACATTTCATGATTTTTATTTCCATAAGCCAACTGAAATTGATACCCTGGCAACATATCTACAAAAATGCGATAAGTAACGGATCCAATTGGTAAATAACCGCCTATGGCATTTGCTAAAGTGTCGTTAGCATTGGATATATAATACTTTTCTACAATAATTTTCTCTAACCCATTTTGAGAAATAAGTAGGCCATTACTCAA
>Ga0105048_10019285_pt1 | contig 10460 bp, 9 predicted proteins | sample MAT05_FD_78382 | JGI IMG/M metagenome (GOLD analysis project Ga0105048, IMG submission 78382) | Freshwater microbial communities from Lake Fryxell liftoff mats and glacier meltwater in Antarctica - MAT-05 | ecosystem: Environmental > Aquatic > Freshwater > Ice > Liftoff microbial mat | place...
ATTCACCGACGTGCGGGGCGAGCGCACCCGTCCCCAGCAAGCTTGAGCCGCGCGGCACCAACAACCGAATCGCCAACTGGATCGGGTCCACGTGGCCGACCAGCCCGCGCGTCCGCACATAGTCCAGCAGTTCCAGGTAGCCGTCTAGCGACAGCCACGGCGAGAACGGCAGGAAGGTCGGCCGCAGCGGTATCCCGACCGCGCGCGTCAGGCGGAGTGCCTCGTCCACGTCGGCCTTCGTATGCCCCTTCTGTAAGTGGGCCAACACGTCGTCATGCACGGCCTCAACCGCCGACACAATGAACAGGCAGCCGGTCCGCGCCAGCGTCGGCAGGTGCTCGCGGTGCTCCAGCAGGTGCTCAACCTTGATCGTCGCGTCGTAGGTCAGCGCCGGGAACACCTCGTGCAGCGCCTCAATGATCCGCAGCGAGTGACGAATGCCGTTGAAGAAGTCGGGGTCGCCAAAGGTGATGTGCTCGGCCCCCATCCGCACCAGTTGGGCAACGTCGTCCAGCACCGCGTCTTGCTGCACGACCCGCAGCCGGCCGCCGTAGACCGGCGTGATCGGGCAGTGCAGGCAGCGGTGCGCGCAACCTCGGCTCGCCTCGACGTACCCGACCTGCTTCTGGTGCGTCCCGAGATCGACCTTTGCGTAGCGGTCGAGGCCGGGCAGCGCCGCACGGTCCGGCAGGCCGAACGTCTGCCGCCCCAGGAAGATGCCGCCCGCGTGGGCCGCAGTGTGGACGCCGGGCACCGGCGCTAACGGGGCCGTGCTTGCCGTGGCAGCATCCAAGGCGGCGGCCAGCGCCAGCAGCGGCCCTTCAAACTCGCCGCCGATGGCGCTGTCTCCCAGGCCGACCTGTCCCGTATCCTCGACACATCCCACCAGCACATCAGCGTGCAGCGAGGCGTACAGCCCGTAGAACGTGATGTGTGCCGACGGATTCAGCGCCCGCACGCGCTCGGCAACGCGCGCGCCGAGGCGGGTCGCCGTGTGCATCGGCGTCGAGATGCCGACGAGCTGCGCCCAGGCCACCGCCCCCTCGTTGAGCGCGTCCAGCGACAGATCAAGGCACTGGACCACGTGCCCCGCCGCCGACAATTCGGCAGCCGGACGCGCCAGCCCCAGCGGCTGGTGCCCGAGTTCGTAGGTGGAGAGTAGCAGGACGCGCATGATGAGAAGCCTACAGCGTTCGGCTACCCCGCAGCGCCAGCGAACGCGGCCTTGCGGCCCTGGTGGAAGGCGGCCAGATCGCGATTCGCCTGCGCCAACCCGCCAAGTTTGTCGGCAACACCGTCCAGTGACGTGCCCGGAATGATGACGATGGCGCGGTCGTCTGGCACTTCAACGTAGGTGCGCGCGCCGATGCACCCGAGACTCAACGTGACATCGCCCTCATTGGCCGACCAGGCCAGCGCCGCACAGGCCGGGCGGCCCATCGTCGGCAGCCCCGGCTGTGCCCGCAGCGTGACCGAATCGCTGGCTTCTGCCAGCACCATGCCCTGCACTGGCGTCACGATCGCCAACGCAATATCCGGCTCGACTGGGAACGACGCCAGCGGGCCGTACAAGATGCCCTGGTGCCCCTTCTTGACGGCCGGCAGGTGCTCGGTTTCGGCCATCGTCAAGTAGCCCATACCGACCATGGTCCCGATGAGGTCCATCGCCTCGGGCATCCGCGCCGCCGGCACCTCGAAGCCCATCGTCATCGTACCGACGCCGCACTCAAGGTGGCGGTCGGCAGCGGCGTAGAACAGGTGGTCCTCAGCCTCGCGCCAGAAGGTGCAGGCTGACGGGACCGTCGCGGTTGTCGATTCCACGCCGGCCGGTGCCTCATCCACGAAGGCGATGGCGACGGGTGTCCGCGTCAGCCCCAGTTCATCCACGAGGACCCGGGCGCGTGTCGAGTTATCCATGCAGGCATACTCCAGAGGTGCATCGCCAAGACGATGGAACACGCCAGCCAGTCGTAGCCGCATGAACCGCTCGCTACTGGAGAGTGTACCCGTGGGTGGTCAGCGCATGGCGAAAGGCAACCGTTGCTGGGTACCCGTCAGATGTCTGCGCGCCAACCGGGTTGGCCCGAGCGGTCGGGGACTGAAGTCCCGGCCTACCGTCATGGCGTCGCGCTGCGACGCACGAACGCCGCGTCCACGGCCCGGCCTGACAGCGAAAGGCCACCCGGACGCATCTCCGGGTGGCCTCTTGGGGTCGTGTCTGCGGCGAGGGCTACTTGCGCGTCATCAGGAACGCGACGAGCTGGGATATCTCCTGATCGGTCAGCAGGCCCTGGAAGCTCGGCATGAGGCCGGCTGCGTATCCTGGCACCACGAAGGCTGCCGAATTGCGGATCGATTCTTCAATGTAGGCATCGGCCGGCGTGCCCGGCTTGCGTGTTTCGGCGACGGTCGCGATGTTCGTCAGGGCCGGGCCAGTGACGCCGCCGAGGCTGCCAACAACGTGGCACCCAACACAACCGCCCTTCCCCGTGAACAGCGACTGTCCGGCCAGGGCGTCTGCTGACAGCCCCACCGTGTCCAACTTGGGCAGCTCCGGTTCAGGCGCGCCGTGCGCGATCTTCTCGCGGGAAACCTCGCGGGCGTGCTGCCAGGCCGTCTGCGACGCATTGACCATCGTGTCACCCTTCGTGATGAAGAGTGCCAACTCGTGGATCTGCTCGTCAGACAGCGCGCCGCCATCCGTCTTGCCCCAGGCCGGCATGATGATGCCCTTACCCCGGTGCAGCGTCTTGACGACGTACTCATACCGAATCTTGTAGGCCTCGGCTTCCTTCGGGCGCATGTCGTCGCGGTCCAACTGCGGCGCAACGACCGGCGGGTCCGTACCCGGCACCACCGCACCCTTGCCGTCAATGCCGTGACAGCTAATGCACAGCGATGTGTACTGCTCGACGCCGCGCGTCACACCGATGCGCTCCTGGCGCTCTAGTGCCTCAACCTGACGCCGCGGCTCAACGAAGCTGTACCCTGTCAGCAGCAACCCTGACAGGATCATCATGCCAAGGGTCGCAACGACCTTGCGTTCCATCGAAGGGTTGCCAGTGGGCACCTCTTCGGCGTCCTCGTGGACGCGCTTGCCGACGCCGCTGGCGTAGGCCACCAGCATGCCCAACAAGAGCACCATGGCGATGAAGAGGATCACCGCCCCTGGACTCATTTGCATCATAGCTGTGAATCCTCCCCCGTCAACCCTGCGCCGGCGTCGGGTCGGTCTGGCGGTTCACAGCCGAGCGGACCGTCACCTTCGTCGGGTTCGTGTCGATATAGACCTTGCCTTCGCGAATCGACACGCCGAAGAGGTCCATCGGGCGCGGCGCGGGGCCAGCCACGATGTTGCCGTACCGGTCGTAGATCGAGCCGTGGCAGGGGCAGTTGAAGCGCCCCTTTGCGGCCAGTTCATCTTCCGTCCTGTCGTCTGCCTTCCAGGGCACGGTGCAGCCCAGGTGCGGGCACTTCCACCAGAGCGCCAGGACGCCTTCGGGCACCCGCGAGATGTAGCACTTGCCCTCCTGAATCAGCTTCACATCGCCGATCTTGAAGTCAGCCAGTGCGCCGCCTAGGATCTCACCACCGAAGGCACCCACCTTCTTGGGCCAGAAGAACGAGCCAAAGCCAACGGTCCACTGCCCGACGAGCGCCAGGAGCGTGCCCCAGCCGGCGAAGCGCAAGAGCGTGCGCCGGCTCCAGAATCCGCGCTGGACAACAATCGGCGCGTCAACGCCGGGGTTCGGGGAGGCCGACCGACGCTCCGCTTCGGCAGCCGCCTCCGCACCGGGATAGAACAGCCCCTGTTCCGGAGCCTTGCTCGACATCAAGTCCTCCATCCGTCCGCGATGAGACGGCTGAGCGGGGCGGTCAACTGGTGATCCGTGCCCCGCTCCTCGCAGTGCAAAATCGGGAACAAAGCTATTCGATGCGGATCATGCGCGGATCCCACGGCCACATCAAGTGCATGCCCTGGCCCCGCAAAAACGTGCCGACGATAGTCAGGATGATGAACGCGACAAAGAAGCCGGTGAAGAGGGCGATCATCCAGTCTCGCGCGCCGTCTGGCTTGTAGAACTTCTTGAGGAGCCAGACGAGGATGCCGATAGGCCCGAGCATCAGGATCAGCGGCAGCACAATATCGACCAGCACTGGCGAGTTGAGGAACGCCAGACCGGTCCGATCCGCCAGCCCCTTCATCAGCGGCTTCTGCCCGACGAACTCGTCAAAAAAGACCAGTGCGAACAGAACCAGCGTGCTGTACCAGGTCGTAAACCAGGTGATTGACAACGCCTTCTTCGTGCCGAACCACTTGCCGACGTCTCGGTTATCGCGGTCAAAGTAGGGGATGATCGCGATCAGGCCAAGGGCAACGGACGGCACAATCACGCCCGCAAGCGCAGGGTGCATGTGCAGCAGCAGTTCCTGAAGATTCAGGAAGTACCAGGGAGCCTTCGACGGGTTTGGCGTCTTGTCAGGGTTCGCGATGCCTTCAAGCGGCGCCTGAATCACCATCGCAATGATGATCATCGACACCAGCATCAAGACCGCTGACATCAACTCGATAGTGACAAGGTGCGGCCAGACGTACACCAGCCGCTGCGACTGCGCTTCCACCGCGCTCGGCTTCGCGGCCGCTGCGGTAGGTGCAGCCGTGGCCGTCGCGGTGCCGCCGCCGGCACCCCGCTGGACTGCCGCAGCCAAGCGCTGGCGCTGGTCAGGCGTGAGCGCGCCTGCCCCGCCGCCACCACTCGCGGCAGCCGCCGCCGGCTTGGGAGCCGGTGCCGGTGCTGGCGTCGGAGCGGGAGCAGCGCCGCCAGCCGGTTGGTCAGGCGCTGGCCGCCCAATACCCGCCGCCGCCGCGCGCTCCTTGTAGATGCGCGCGCGCTCGGCCGGCGTGAGCTTTGCCATATCGGACGTTTTTTCGAGAGGATTCGAGCCTTCGTCAGGGGGCATCCGAGTCTCCGTTCCCCAATGCGGCACTGCCAGGGCACATCATCACAGCGGACCGGCGATGCCGCCATCCTTGCGGATGCGCCAGAAATGCACAGTCATGAAGAGCGCCGTGAGCAGCGGCAGGGCGATCACGTGCAGCACGTACCAGCGGATCAGCGTGTTGTCGCCGATCTCGTAGCCTCCCACCACCGCGAACTTCAGCGTCTCGCCGACAATTGGCGTCGCACCGGCCATGTTCGTGCCGACCGTCACGGCCCAAATGGCCAATTGGTCCCACGGCAACAGGTAGCCGGTGAAGCTCAGGAGGAAGGTCAAGGTCAGGAGGATCACGCCCACGATCCAGTTGAACTCACGCGGTGCTTTGTACGCCCCCGTATAGAAGACGCGCACCATGTGTAAGAACACCGTGATGACCATGCCGTGAGCTGCGTATCGGTGAAGGTTCCGCAGCAGCAATCCAAAGGTGACGACCGTCTCAAGATCCTTCATGTCCTGGTACGCCACCGCCGTCGCAGGGCGGTAGTAGAACATCAGCAGGACACCTGTCACCGTCAGCAGCAGAAACAGAAAGAACGACAGTCCGCCGAGGCAGAACGTGTACGTGATCTTCAGGCTTTCACGCCGAATCCGCACCGGGTGGAGGTGCAGGAACACGTTGTTGAACATGATCAGCGCCTGGTTTCGAGGAGTACTCGGATACCCAGTGCGGAAAATGCTCTTGAAGACGCGGTTCTCGGTCAAGGCTCGACGGAAATTCCCTTGACGGAGATCGTCGAGAAATGGGCGCATCTCTTGCATGTCGGCGCGGCACCTCGGAATGTCGGAGGATCGACGAATGGGGCGCGATGAGGAGATCTGGGAGGGCTCCGCTAGCCACCAGACCGGAACTCAGTGAAAGGGGATTGCAGGAGGGGGCGGGGAGAACTGTGTGAGAAGCCGGAAACGACGCGCGGCCCGGCAGAAACGAGTATTGCGTGAGATAGCGTAGCGTCCGACATCGGCAAGGGGCAAGTCCTCCCCAAGCCGTTACAAAGAATCGTACCATCGGCCCCGGGACGTGTCAACGACGAGACGGCCTGCATGATAGGCGAACTTGAGGCGCTTGGAGTCCCTGACAACCCGCAGGCCGACCCGATCACGGGAGCGGTCCACGCCTGCGGCCACAACGCGCAGATCGCCAGCATGCTTGGCGCGGGCATCGGCTTGCTGGCGTCGGGCGTGCTGGCCGAACTGGCAGGCAAGGTCGTGCTGTTCGCGGTGCCGGCCGAAGAGTACGTCGAGATCGAGTACCGACGTGACTTGAAGAAGCAGGGCAAGATCGAGTTCCTCGGCGGCAAGGCGGAACTGGTGGGCCTGGGCCTGCTGGACGCCGTGGACATGGCGATGATGGTGCACGTCTCAGCGAACACGGCCAATGGGCGCGTCGGCCTGAGAAGCACCAACTGGAATGGAACGTCATGAAGATCCTGGTGACTGGAGCGACCGGCAACGTCGGCCGGCTCGTCGTCGAACAGCGCGTTCGTGCCGGGGCGGATGTCCGGGCGCTGAACAACAACCCCGAGAAAGCTGCATTGCCGGCCGGAGTCGAGGTGGCCGAAGTCGTGGCACTGGCGGTGCCGGCTGGCGTGCGGCGCATCGTGACGCTCTCCAGGAGCGGCGCTGATGCTGCGGTGCAAGGCGGCCCGAGCGGCTGGTGCTTTTACGCCATTGAGCATGCAGTGGAGTCGGCCGAGGGCATCGAATGGACCTGTCTTCGGCCCGGCCAATTCATGACGAACATGCTGGACTGGGCACCGTCGATTCGCGCGACCGGCGAGGTACGCGGCGCATACGGGAGCGTTGCCTACTCTCCCATCGACCTGGACGACGTGGCAGCGGTGGCTGCGACGAGGCCGCCCACTGGCTGCTGGGCGGCGACGCGCAGATGGTCGGGCGGCCCCAGGTGCCCTTGCCGACCGCGCGGCAGACCCCAGTGACCGTCCCCGAGTGGGTGGCCCGGCACACCGACGTGTTTCGCTGAGGCGGCAAGGTGCGCACCGTTCCCTGGCAGGCGCACGGAAAGCGTGGACGGCAGGCTTTGGTCTGGTACCATTCGCCCGCCGCGTGCCATGTGCGTTCTGACGCGTTTCTTGACGCGAGAGGGCGGCCGGAGGGCGCGAGTTCGGGCCGCGAGGCCGCCCAGTGAGCTCTGCTGTGGTCCCAGCGACCCCCGCGCCCGACTCGGGGCCAATTGCGACGCCGTGGTCGCGTGTCCAGCGCTGGCTGCCACTCGCGTTCAGTGTCGGCATCACCCTGGCAGCCGCGCCGCTCGCCGTCGCGATTACCCAGCGCACAGACGAACTGGCCCGCTACGGCATCTTTGCCTACCCGATCCTGTTCGTGCTGCAAGCGCTCGTCAGCGCAACGCTGTTCCTGCCGGCGCCGGGCGTGGCCGTGGTCGCTGCCGTCGGCACGTTCCTCGATCCCCTCTGGGTCGGCATCGTGGCAGGGCTTGGCAGCGCGACCGGCGAACTGAGCGGCTACCTGCTCGGATATTACGGTCGACGCGCCGCCCCGACGGACACGTCGCGACTGTGGCGACTGGCCGAACGGGGCTTTCGGCGCTGGGGATTTGTGGCGCTGATCGTGCTGGCGATGATCCCGAATCCGGTGTTTGACGCGCTGGGCATCCTGGCGGGCGGCCTGCGCTACCCGCTCGGCCGGTTCTGGCTCTCAACCGCCCTCGGCAAGATCCTCAAGTTCTGCGGTATCTCGTATCTGAGTTGGCTGTTCAGCATGTGGATGCGGGTTGGGTAAGGCTGCAGCTCAACCAGCAGTGCCAGCCCCGCGACGAGCAACCCGCACGAACTGGGCTATGCACTGGTTTTGCATAGATTCTGTATACTTGGTTCAGGGTTGATGTCTGGGAGGCGGCTATGGACGTGCTGATCGCGGGCGGTACTGGCTTCATCGGCTCGCGCATTGTCGATGAGCTCGTCGCAAAAGGTGGGCACCGCGTCCTGGTGATGACCCGCGATCCTGCCCGCACGCGCCCAAAGCCCGGCGTCGAGTATGTGCGCGGTGACGTAGCAGATGCGGCCTCCCTGGAGAGCGCGACGCGCGGCGTGGATGCCGTCGTTCATACCGTCCAGTTCCCGAACCACCCCGTTGAGAACCCGCGCAAGGGGTGGACCTATGAGGAAGTGGACGGGGCCGGCACCGAGCGCATGGCCGCTGCCGCGGCGAAGAACGGCGTCAAGCGTTTCGTCTACCTGAGCGGCGCGGGGGCACGGCCGGGCCGCCCGGAGCCGTGGTTCAAGGCGAAGGAACGCGCCGAGCGGGCCGTCACAACCAGCGGCATGGAGTACGTCATTCTGCGGCCCTCCTGGATCTACGGCCCGGACGACCGCAGCATGAACAAGTTCGTCGCCTTCGTGAAGTACCTGCCAGTCGTGCCGGTGATCGGCTCCGGGCAAGAGAAAGTGCAGGCGCTGTCGGTTTTCGACATGGGCAAGGTCGCAGCGGCAGCCGTCGATGAGCCGGCGGCCACCAGCCGCATCTTCGAGCTTGGCAGCCGCACGCCGATCTCGATGGACGACATCCTACGCCTCATCATGCGGATACTCGGTAAGAACAAGCCGCTCGTGCACCAGCCGGCCTGGCTGGTCAAGATCCCGGCGGCGGTGCTCCAGTATCTACCGAACGCACCGCTCTCGCCGGGCGCGGTGGACTTCATCACGATGGACGAGCGCGTAGACCCGTCCGAGGCGGAGCAGGTGTTCGGCATCCAGTTCCGGACCCTCGAAGCCGGCTTGCGCGAGTACCTGCCCTGACCGACGCCACGCTGATGTGTGTGGGCAGCGCGCTGGCAGGCCCGCTCGCCGGCCAGGACGTGCGCGCATCCTCGCGCCTACGTTCCAGTTTGACTGTCAGCGGTGCACAACTATCCCGTTAGGCTCCGTTAGGCCGAGGCTGCGCCAACGGCAGGAGCAACCGGCACGACACCCGCTCACGCGAAGCCGGCGCTGATGCGGCCGTCAGGCTGCCGCGGCACATCGTGCTTGCATGCGCGGCGGCCTGGCAGGCGGTTGACACGCGGCCGCCTCATGCGTGATGCTGACGGAACCAGGATGCCCTGAGCGCACCCTGCCCTTGCACCAGGTTCGTGCCCCGACATCGTCCCGCGCAGCTTCACCCCTCAACATAGCCAAAACGTTTTTCCTCCGCCTGCCCCGTAAGTGTCATTGCCCTTGACTGGTTGCTCAATCGCGCCGTTTCCCAGGCGGCGACACGCACTCGAACGCCTCGTTCCCCGGGCGGCACGGCACATTTCCCGTTCTCCCGCTGCCCAATCTTCACCTCGGAATATCCGGGCGATCCCCACGCTGCACCCGCGTTAGCGAACATCCCACGCACCGCTTCACGTCCTCACAATCCTCCGCGCATCCTCTGCTTGATCCCCTCGTGTTGCTCAGAGAGGAGCCGACATGGAACAGCATTCGACGTACGATCTCCTGGTTCTCGGTTCAGGCCCGGCCGGCGACAGCGCGGCCCAACTGGCCGCAAGTGCCGGCCACCGGGTCGCCATCGTCGAGCGGCTGCGGTCGCCCGGCGGGGTGGTGGTCGCCAACGGCGGCGTCCCCACCAAGACGCTCCGCGAGACGGCGCGCTACCTGACGGGCTTCATGGACCGACACACCTACGGCCTCGGCCTGACGCTGCAATCAAGCGAGCTTGCCGAGCGTTTGTCAGCCAGAACCCAGGAGGTCTGCGAGACGATTGCTGGCCTGGTACGCGCAAGCTTCGCGAACCGTGGCATCGAACTGATCCACGGCTCCGGCACGCTCGGGCCGGACCGCACCGTCATCGTGACGCCGAGCGAGCCGAAGAGTACGGTGCGCGTCCTCCACGGCAAGACCATCCTGATCGCGACCGGCTCGCGCCCAAACCGGCCGGCAGACTTGCCGTTCGAAGACCCGGACATTTGGGACAACGAGTCCATCCTGACGGCGGGGCGCATCCCTGAATCGCTGGTCATCATCGGCGGGGGGGCCATCGGCTGCGAGTATGGGTCGATCTACAGCGCACTCGGCACGCAGGTCACGATTGTCGATATCGCAGAACACCTGTTGCCATTTCTCGACGCCGAGTTGTCCGAGCGCGCGGCGGCGACCTACCGCCGGGCCGGGGTACGGTTACTGCTTGGGGTGCGGGTCGCCAGCGTCGAGCGCGTCAACGGCGTGCTGACCGTCTCCTTGACGGATGGTACGGTCTTGACGACGAACGCGATCCTGGCGGCGGTTGGGCGCGTCGTGAACACGGACGGCCTGGGGCTGGCCGACGTCGGCGTGGAGCTTGACGCGCGCGGCCGGATCGTCGTCGATGACCGCTTCGAGACGACCGCGCCGGGCATCTACGCGGCTGGCGACGTCATCAGCCCCACACTGGCCTCAATCTCGATGGAGCAAGGCCGCGTCGCGATGACCCACGCGCTCGGCATTGAGTTCAAGTCGAGTGTC
>Ga0105048_10019288_pt1 | contig 10459 bp, 2 predicted proteins | sample MAT05_FD_78382 | JGI IMG/M metagenome (GOLD analysis project Ga0105048, IMG submission 78382) | Freshwater microbial communities from Lake Fryxell liftoff mats and glacier meltwater in Antarctica - MAT-05 | ecosystem: Environmental > Aquatic > Freshwater > Ice > Liftoff microbial mat | place...
ATTCGGTGCGCCCGGATTGTGGCCCCCTGACGCCGACCAGCCTGCCAGCCTCATCGTAATCGTAAACCCAGCGATGCGCCGCGCTCAATGGCCGCAGCATGGCGGTTTGCTGATCGCGATTGTTGTACTCAAAGCGGGTGACGCCGCCCTGCGCGTCCGTGGCGGTTTTGCGGCGCAAACGCTCGTCATAGGCGTAGCTCATCGTGATGCCATCCGCATCGGTCTCGGTCCGCACTTCATCGCCAGGACCGTAGGTTTTGGACATTTCAGCGTTCAGCGGACGAGTCTCGCGGATCAGCCGGCCCGCCGTGTCGTATCCATAGGTGCTGACTGCACCACGCGCATCGGTGGCCGTAATGCGCAGCCCAGACCGATCATAGCTTTGCAGCTCAGCTTGCCCGGCACGCGCGGATTGCCGCACGCGGCCTTCACCATCCAAGGTGAATGTCGTCTCGATGGTATTGCGATCGATGTGGGTCAATATGCGATCGAAGGTATCAAAGGTCCACGCTTGTTGAGTGGCGGGCGGTGCCGGATCGACCTGCGTCAGCCGTCGATTCAGCGCGTCGTAGGTATAGCTGGTGACCCGCGCCTCACGATCGGTAGTCGACAACAGATTGCCGACTGCATCAAAGGCAAAGCTCCGCGTGCCGACTGCATCGATGCTTCCGGTGCGCCGGCCCAGCGTGTCGTAATTGTGGGTCACTGTAAATCCGCGCCCATCGGTTTCGGTCTTGATTTCGTCGTGCAGCGTATAGGTCAGTACGCGATGACGGTTCAATGGGCGTTCCTCGCGAAACAAGCGGCCCAAATCGTCGTAGCGCAGAACGGTGGCCGCACCGCCGGCGTCGGTGCGGCGGGTTAAACGACCTACCTGGTCGTACTCGCGTGACTCCAGCGCGCCCAGCATATCGACTGACGTCTCTACGCGGTTCAACGCATCGTAGCTATGCGTACGTGTATTGCCACTGGGAAGCAGTTCGGTGAGCAGGTTGCCAACCAGGTCATAGGTGTAAGTCGTCACCCGACCGGTGCCCGGCAAGGTTTGGCTGCGCATGCGGCCACGATTGTCGTAGGTGTAGCGGGCTTGGCGCGATTCAGGATCGCTTTCGATCAGCAACTGGCCTTTCTGATCGTAGGTTCTAGTGCGCACGCCACCGGCGCGGTCGGTATGGCCCAGCTCACGGCCACGTTCGTCATATGCCCAACTGCGTGTGAAGTTGGCAGTACCGGCAACAACCACCACCTCGCTGGTCTTGCGGCCCATGCCATCGTAGTTGCTACTGGTGACGCGTCCCAGTGGCTCGGTTCGAGTGATCTCGCGGCCGAAGGCGTCGTACTCAAATGAGGTGAGTCGACCCAATGGATCGGTGCTACTGCGCACGCGGCCTTCGCCATCGACCCGCATTTCGGTAGTCAGAGGGGTCTGGTCCAACAGCTGCGTAATGCCGGTCTGGAAGTAGCGTGGGTGGGCATAGGCGTAGCGCGTGGTGCGACGCTCAGCGGCTTCACCCACGCGTTGTTCGAGCAAGTGGCCGGTGCGGTCAAAACTGCGCGTGGTGAGCCGGCCGAGCGGTTCGGTGCTGAGAGTGCGGCGATCGCCATCGTCATATTGGTGGGTGGTGACTTCACCAGCGAAATTACGCTCGCCGATCAGGTTGCCGTTGGCGTCGTATTGCCATTCGCGGTAGTCATTGAGCGCATTGGTTTCGCGCAATACCCGCCCTTTTTCATCATGCACGAAGTGGGTTTCGCGACCCAGTTCATCGGTTTCGATGCGTTGTAGATCTGCATCGATGTATTCGGTAGTGCGTATGCTGTTATCCGGTGCCATTAATGAAATAACTCGATCCAGACCATCGTAACGGATGATTTGCTGCTCACCCAACTCGTTTCTGCGTTCGGTGATACGACTGCGAGCATCAATCGTTTGATTGGTATAACTAGCTTGTCCGCGATCAATGAATTGGCTGCGTATTAATAAACCGACCGAATTATGAGTATATTTGGTTTCAACCTGAGCAAAATCGAAATGACTGGTTAGATCGCCGTTGGCGCTGTACGTTCGCCTTTCAGTTTTTCCGCCACGCACGCGTGTCAGCAGATTCCCGCGCGAATCATATTGCAGGGTCTCGCCATCACCCGCGAAATCGACTAAGCTGGAAACTCGGTTCTTGATATAAGATACATTAAAACCAGAGGGTACAAAGTAGTTCCAAGTACGTTGAACCGGATTGCCACGCCCCGAATTACGCTCACTGCTCTTATTGCCATGAACATCGTAAGTAAATTCGGTTGCGACTGATTCGCCATCGGTCACTCGCGACGGCTGTCGATGCACCAAATTCCATTCGGTTAATGTTGTGCCGATGGAATTAGCTGCTCGTATAACTCCGCCGTAGATATTCATCGTATAGGTGGTATCAATATTCCGCGCGTTAGTAACAACTGTGGTGGGCGGATCATCAATGCCGCGTATCCCGGAGTATTCGAATTGTGTGGAATTTCCTAATTCATCGATAACGCTAACGACTTGAGTGCCCGGCAACAAGACTTCACTGCCGTTCGCCTCCTGTCTATACCCAACCCATGTTATTTCATACGCATGCTGCCGGACGACAAAGTTGGCAATTTCGTTCTTGACGCTGGCCAGGCGCCAGCCAATGCGATGACCATTGCCTGCGGTATCTTCGACGCTACCGAAATTGGTGTAATTGTATGTTTCGTGATACGCGGCATCCTCCCGTTTGGCGCCAACCATATTACCGTGAGCATCGTATTCAAATCGCATCTCAAAACCAAGAGGGCCCAAAATGCGCTTGATCATTGGATAAAGTTGCGGATAACTCGCCTGACCAGAGGCTTGATCGATATACTCAAAGTTAAGTTCCCGCCCATTGGTATCACTCAGTTTTCTGACGACCGATATTCCGCCAAACTGTCGATATTGACGATAGACGCGATTGCCATTGGTGTCTTCAACAAACATAAGATGCAAAAGCGTGCGTGAAATACTGCCATCCACCACCTCAGTTGACCCGGGAAAGTGGTAACGCGTTCCATCTTTGGCATAGAGATCAAAATCTCCTGCGGCGCTCATCACCAAGCTGCCGTGATAGCCATCCAGTGCAGAATAAATTTGGCTACCTTCGGGCCCGCCGACCGGATGGGCAAATTCCACGCCACTGCCTTCACCGCCAACGACGCGCAAAGTGCAGGCACCCAACTCTAGACGGCTTTCGAGATTGGTGCTCCAACCGCGCCCAAGTACACCTAGGCGATCACCCTGCGCGCTGCTCCAAGTGCGCGTAAGCCCAAAACTAGGGCCCCGACCGGGCAACTCAATATCATTGCGCGACACAATGGTTTCACCATCCCACAGGTCGACATCGGCGACTAAGGTATGACCAAGCGCGAGGTGTTCACGCCGATCTGCGACGTGCCTCAGGCGACCGGTCGCCCTTCGGTGGTGCCGTCCTCAGCGGTAACGGTTGCCTTGTATTCAAAATAACCAAACGGAATATCTTCAGGATTCAACGGATGACGGGTTAATCCGCGCTCAAACCACTCGTCGTCAACCAACGATACGGAAGAGAAAGGGGAAACCTCGCCTCTGCCATCGATGGAGAATAATTCGACTTTTATCCGCGCGCGTTGCGCGAGCGTCATCAGCAATTCGCTCTCGCTGGTGCAATTACGCCGTTCACGGAAATTGATGCTTTGCGCCAATACTTGCTCACGAGGTAGCAGCGTTAACGCAATGGCTTCATTTTCCGTCAAATTATCGGGCGGACCAGAATGCACCGCCAAACCGATCAACAAAGCGCTTTGCGAGAGCAAGGCACGCCGATTGGTTTCGATGCGCCACGGCGTACCATTATTGATGGCAGCTTTGACGGTATAGGTATGGCCTTCTTCAAATGTCCAACCGCGTAGTATTAAATTACTGAACGAGGCTTTGGCGGTTGGGCTGGTAGTGCTTGATTGCAGAACGCCGGATTTTTCGGCTTCCATCACGAATTCGCCACTGGTGAACTCTGGAGGATCAATAACACCACTCACCAGCAGATCTGATTCCACTGTGCCAACTGGGCTTAAGGAAACAGATTCCGGCGTTAGACTGGTAACCTGAGGGTTAACTGACCAAACCGGGGGCAATCCATAACGCAGCTGCGCGCCGTTATGAATAGATGTTAGTCGTGCTTCTGAAAGTACCTTGCCAGCTGCAGGTGGCATGCGCAGGTTGTATTCAAACACACCATTGCCAACTTGCACTGGGCCAGCCACTTCGACACCGGGGCCGGCGGTGATCACCATGTCGGGGCCAAACTCTAGCGAGCCTGCCCGCCCTGGTAGCCCAAGCTCCCACCCGGAAAAAACAAGCCCGGGGTAATTGCCAAGATCAGCAGATCCGCGAGCAAGCAACAGTCGCCGCGTGACTGGAAGCCATGCGCCGGGTCTTGCTGACTCTATGCTCTGATCAAAATCCTGCAAACCGCCGGATGCGTCGAGTCCTGGCACGCCGGAAGTAAGGCGCGAACCTGCAAACGGGTCATGGATTAAATGACCAAAGGCAATAATCGTTTGACTCTCAATGTGGGAGCACCCCGGCGAGCTCACATCAATAGTTCCCTCAGACAACCGAGCGTTTGCTGTCGTGGAAACCCCCCCTACGCTAATGGTCAGACGCATTGTTGCGCGGAGCACATTAGTGGGAACCCAATAGACAGTGTTTGCGCTTGGCCTTGACGGAGTTTCTATCTCAGTGCGTACGCACTGCGCACCGTTAAGGATAAGTTGCTCTGCGGGGCAATCACCGGGCAGGAACACACCCCCATTCACTGCGCCCGCTGTCGAACAAACAATCCCAGGAAAATCTGGTGGCGCCCAAGTGGAGACTATGCTAAGCGGCGCGTTGGAAATTCGGTTATCAAACGCATCAACAACGATAAATCGATAAGTGCCGTAGCCAATGCCCATAATCATCGGGCTGACCATATTCTGATCGACCGGTGGCCGAGCAATAATTTCAACTCGATCCACCGCCCCCGGCTTACCATAAGCAAAATAGTCTTTGCCCGCATTGATGCCCGCTGCCGAATATTGGCTATCCGCGCGCACGCCCACTAGATTGAGGCCCATGAATTGCGGATATTCGCCTTCATTCTCGGTGATATAAAAACCGCGCTCTGCGCGCTGACCGAGCTTCATATTAACCGAGGCCATTCCTTGCTGGTCGGTTTGCACGATTAATTGTTCGGTGCCTGGAGCGCCTCCATTTGTCAGTTTGCCGCCGCCAGATCTGACGGTGAAATGCAGGCGCGCATTGACCACCGGCCTGCCATTGGGATCTTCCGCGCGGGCGCGCAGCGGGGTTTCTAATATTTGATCGACCACGCCGATTTGGTCGTCCGAATCGGTGAACAAGCGGATGGCAAATACGTCCAGTGGGTTTAGATTGGGTGGTGCGGCGTATGGATCGGATAACAGCGCGGCAAGGCTGCTTAAAAACCATTGTTCGGGCGGAATGAGGGTTAGTCCACCGGCGATATTGCCGGTCAAAAAGTATCCGGTGCTGCCGTTATTGCCCTCCACCAGCCACGCGGAACCCTGCCAAGCGCCGATGGTGAGCCCGGCGCTAGGGATGCGCACGCGCATGCCGGCGTTCAACCAACGCAACACTTCGGCTTTGACCGCATCGGTGTGTCCGAGCGCTGCCACTTGCGCACTGCCGGTGGCGCCTTCCAGGCTGAGCAAAGTTTGCCCTGCCAGCGTGGCGCGAGCGAAGAGGCGGTCAGCCGAGATGGCCGGCACCGCCCACTGTTGCTCAAAGGTTTGTTGTTCCAGGTAGGAGCCGTGCAAGGCGACCAGCGAGAACCACAGCTGCTCGTCAGCCGCTGTGCCGTCACTGGCGATCACATCCATGGCCCGCGCAGCAGCGTCTAGCGCGATGGAATCCAGCGCAATTTTGGTCGGCACACCGGCGATGCGGGTGACGTCGAGTTGGGTCAGCGCCAGCGTGATCGCCGGAAACGGCTCAATGATGTTCACGCCCAACAATGCGGCCAATTCCTGACCATCGCTTTGCCATTGTTTGGCATAGCGGTGTGCAAAATTACTGAGCACACGTGACGCCAGCGGTTCAACGTCGGCGGGCACAAAGGTCTCGGCGTCTTCAATTGCGGCCTCGCCCGCCCCGGCAGTGAGCGCGATCGACGCCATGCCACCGACGATCAGTCGCTGGCTGGCCTGCAGTTGCTGTGCGCCGATAGTCACACTGATTTCAATACGACTGGCGTGCGCGGCTGGCATCGGCTTACCCACCGCCAACACGCGCCCAGAAACGGTCAAACGCGGACGCAGCTGGATCAGGTACGGCGGCACTTGCGCCAGACCACCACCGAAAGCGTTGATCACATTTTGGTCGGCGGCAGTGGCGGGCAAAAAGGACACCGTGAGCCGTTGACCGAGCGCATCGACCAGCGGCGTGTTGTGCAAGAGCTGTTCGACGCCGGCCTCATTGCTGATCCGCACCTGCAGTTGTGGCTGCAAGAACGTGGGCAATTGCGCGGATTCGTAATCAGTCAGTTTGACCTTGAACGGCAGACTGGCGGGCAGCAGCTCCAGCGCATCGCTGGCCGGCAGCACCTGCGACAATTGCGCGGCGTAGTCGCCAAGGGTCGGATTGGCCGCCAGATAGGCACTGACATCGGCGCGCAGGCGCGCCAGTGGCGCCATGCCAGGATTACTCGCCAAGTAGGTTTGTTTGAACGCAGCGCCGTCGAACGCCATGCGGCGTAGGATGCGCGTGGACGGTCGCGCCGTTTGCGGTTTGATCGCCGGCGCCAGCGCCAGCCAAGTGCGACCACGATCGGCAATCGCGGCGCCGCGATAATTGACGAAAGGCACAAACGCGCTGACCCAGGTCAGTTCCACTTCCACCGCAGCAATGAGACCCGCCTGGGTGATTGGCCGATGCGGACGCAGCGCGCGATTGAGCGCTTTCAGTACCGCCGGTGCACCCTGCAAACCCAGGGAATCAGCCAGATTAGCGATCGGCAGTTCGGCGATGCCATGCACATAGCGCGCTGGAATATTCGATGCTCGGAGCAGCGCAATGAGCAAACTGGCTTGATCCACATCGTTAGCCGCCCGACTGCGTAAAGCGCCGAGCGCGCCGCGCTGGCTGCCGGGATACCACTCGGTTTTGATGGAACTGCGCACAAAATCCAGAATGCGCGTGTACTCAAAACCCAGTTCAGCCGCTTTTGCGGAAATCTCGGCGTGTTGCGGCGCAGCGCTGCTGTCGGCCAAGTCAGCGGCGACCGGCGCGGGCGCGGGGTTGCGCGCATAGGCGGGCACCAACGCGGGTGGACTGGACAACGGCGGCGCCGCGCCCAACAGACGCTGCATGGGCAAGTTGCTGCCCAGGATCAAAGCATCGCTGCCGGCTTCAACAACCGCCGGCGCAAAGCCTTTCAGGGCGGCGGAATTCCACTTGTTAAGCTGCTGATCGGCTTGCGCAATTTGACTCGCCAGGGTGGTTTGAACTTGCTCCCGTGCCAGTTGCAAGCGCCGCGAGAACTGCGCACCCGCGGAGATCTCGCCCAGGCGTCTGGCTTGTTCGGCGAAATGCAAATCCTGCAACAAGGCTTGCGCCGCCAATTGATCGCGCGCCGCCTGGAAGGCCACGCGGTCAAAGGCTTGGGCAGCTGCATGTAAGGACTTCAGTGTCCAATTCGACGCGCTGCCTGCAGGCTGCGTTGCATCACTGACTGGCAGAAAGCTGGACTGGCTGCTCGCCTCTGGGCGCGGCTGGTGACGGGCATCATGCCCAGATTGCAGCTGGCTAAGCCATGTCTGGGCCTGCTCCGCTGTTGCGTGTGTGGTGTAGTGCGGCGGCACTGCGACCGCCACTTTCGGCGGCGCAACGACCGGGTTGGACGCTGAGGCCGCCATCAGAGTTAGGCCGACAGCCAGCGTGATCAGTAGCCACTCAATGCGCCGCATGGTGGGTCTCCTGTTGCCGTGCACGCTGCGCTGATTTGTCCACGTCTATGCCCAGCAACCACTCCACCCACGGTTTGGCCGCCGCCGGCAAAGCGCCACATTCGGCCTTTTCAAAGCCCATCGGCGGTAAAACCGTGCGTTGCGCCTCAAAACCGTTGGCAAAATTGGTCCAACTGGGCACATTGCTGCGGCACAGCGGAATGGGTCCGAGCACGCGTTGGTTACCGACGCTATCGCGGGCACGCAGGCTTAGCAAACGCACGCCCAACTCGGGTGCAGGCAGCTGGGCTTGCCATTGCGTCGAAACACCGCTGGGCTGCAAAACAAACCAGGCGCCATCGTCTAAGCGCGCCGCCACTTCGCCGATGGAGCTCAATGCATCGTTGACGCGCACGCTGACGGTGACTGGATTAGGCACCGTTGCGCCGACGGTGGGCGCCAGCAGAACGATGTCTGGCGCGACCACGTCGCGAATCTCAATAGGCACGGTGCGCAGCACTGACCACGGCACAGTGGCATTTCCACGTCGCCACGACACCCGCAGCGTTTGCATCCCGGCAGGCCAATCGCCGGTCGCAAACGAGAACGGCAGGTCCAGCGTTTGCTGGAGGTTCAAAGCGACCGTTTGACTGATCGTGGCGATCACCGACAGATCGCTGCGCAGTACCTCAATGCGAATATGGTCGGGCAAGCCGTTCGCTGCAACGGAGCTGGTGAGCTGCGCCGTGCCCACCAGGGTTTGACCATGCACCACGCTCGTTGGCATCAGCACTAACGCGGTCACCGGCGCTTGGCTGACCGCAAAACGGAACACCTGCACGCTGGCCGCCAGACCCACGTTACCGGCGCGATCGCGCGCCCGAACTCGCAGTATGTTCTCGCCCGGCCGCAACGGCACAGCGGCAAAACGCGCCTGTCCTGCCGCGTTGCTGACCTGCGTAGCCGCATTGCCTTGATCAAGCAGATCAACGTCAATACCCACTTCTGTTTGCGCCAGCAGCGGGATATGCGCGTCGCCCACACCCACGGCACTGGCTGGAGACAGAATGCTGATCAGCGGCGCGGTGAAATCCAGCGTGAAACGAATCTGCGCCTGCGCCACGTTGCCTACGGCGTCGGTCGAGCGCACCGACAGGTTGCGGATGCCCTCCAAGCTCACCGGTGTGCCAGAAACATAGGGCGCGCCGTCCAGCAAAATCACGTTGCTCACCGTGCTTGCGTCAGTAATGGTGATGACGGGTGTTAACGGCAGCGCGCTGAGCTGGTTATCGACAACCCCGGTGATTTGGATTTGCGGCGGACTGCCGTCGACTTCAATGACGCGCGGCAGCACTGGAGACTGGGCAAGATTGCCCGCTCGATCGCTGGCGCGCACTTGTAGGGTGTGCGGGCCATCGCTGATGGCGCTCAAGCTGGCGATGTAGCTGCCCGGCGCGTCGGGAGTCATAACGATGGCCGAGCCGTTGTCCAGGATCAGATCCACGCGTTCAACCTGATCGATACGATCGCTGGCCGTCGCTCGAACGGTGAAATTCGCTGGCAGCAACGCGCGCTCCAGCGGCGTGATCAACGCCAGATCAGGCGGCGTTAGATCAGCGATGACCACTGGTTCCTGATCAAGCACCGTCCAGACCAGCACTCCACCGGCGCCACGTAAATGCGCTTCTAACAACAGTAGGTAATTGCCCAAGGGCGCGCCGCTGGTGGCGAATTCAAACAGCCGCGGATTGCCCTGCCCCGGCGCAATGCTCGCCAACCATTGTTGTTGCGATAGCGTTTGCCCCGATGTGGCAGACAGCAGTGACAGCCGCGCGGCAATATCAGTGAGCGCGATGCTGCCGCTGTTGTTGAGCACACTGTTGCCAGCGATGGGATTGCCCGGTTCGCCGATCGCACTGGCTGCCGTAATGCTGCCGCCGACGATGCCGACGGTCACGCTGGAGCGAATCACGTTGCGGGTTTGCTGAATTGCGGCGTTGCCAACCGCATCCACCGCGTTGGCGCGCAACAGATTGACGCCTTCGGCGAGTGGCACATCGTTGAACTCGGCAACACCGCTGGCCCCGGCGACGGCCGTCCAGTTCATGGCGCCTAGCAGCCTGTCGGGCTTTGCGCGTGAGATGCGTTGTGAGGCAGGGCGGATGGCTGCAAGGCGCGGCGCGCAGGCAATGGTTCTTCCATTGCCAAGTGTCGCAACGCAGCAGACGCCGTCCAGACGCGCAACCCGAAGGGCCGGACGGCATTTTGGCGTAGGGTAGACTCGCAAGTAGAGCGGCAGCCTTCAAAATCAACCCGAGAATGAGTAGAAAATGATCGCCAAAAGGACTTCCGGCGCACTCGCGAGGAAAGCCCGACAGGCTGCTCGACTCAGCTGAACGCTAATCCCGGCCTCCGTAGCCAAGCGCACCGGCGTTGTGGGCAAGGCAATGACGGCGCCTTCCGCCGGGAA
>Ga0105048_10019289_pt1 | contig 10459 bp, 15 predicted proteins | sample MAT05_FD_78382 | JGI IMG/M metagenome (GOLD analysis project Ga0105048, IMG submission 78382) | Freshwater microbial communities from Lake Fryxell liftoff mats and glacier meltwater in Antarctica - MAT-05 | ecosystem: Environmental > Aquatic > Freshwater > Ice > Liftoff microbial mat | place...
CCTTGTCGTCGCCGGCATCTCCCTTGAGAGCCTTCGACTTCTTGGTCTCTACGCGGCGCGACTTCTTGAAGAAGCGCACGCGAGTGGTCTTGCCACGCTCATCCGTCTCTTCCTTGAAGCCCACGCGGGCGGGGAGCTTGGTCTCGGGATCGACGAGCGCAACGTTGGACACGTGAATGGGTGCCTCCATCGTCTCGATGCCACCGGTCTTGGTGCCGCGCTGGGTCTGGCCAACGCGAACGTGCTTGGTGACGAAGTTGACACCCTCCACGACGACGCGGTTCTTCTCAGCCATGACCGAGATGACACGACCCTGCTTGCCGCGGTCTCCACCACGGTCCTGGGTCGGTCCGCTGATGACCTGCACGAGGTCGCCTTTGCGAATGTTTGCCATGAGTTACAGCACCTCCGGTGCGAGCGAGATGATCTTCATGAACTTCTTGTCACGAAGCTCACGACCGACCGGCCCGAAGATGCGGGTACCACGGGGGTCACCGTCACCCTTCAGGATCACGGCAGCGTTCTCGTCGAACTTGATGTACGAGCCGTCGGGACGACGGGTCTGCTTGATGACGCGAACGATGACCGCCTTGACGACGTCACCCTTCTTGACGTTTCCGCCAGGAATTGCGTCTTTGACTGTGGCGACAATGACGTCGCCGAGGCCCGCATAGCGACGGCCGGAGCCACCGAGAACACGGATCGTGAGGAGTTCTTTGGCGCCGGTGTTATCGGCGACCTTGACTCGGGATTCCTGCTGCAGCATGAGTTACTTCGCCTTTTCGAGGATCTCGACCAGGCGCCAGCGCTTGGTGGCGCTGAGCGGACGGGTCTCGCTGATGAGAACGAGGTCGCCGACCCCGGCTCCGTTGGCCTCGTCGTGCGCCTTCACCTTGGAGGTGCGGCGAATGACCTTGCCATACAAGGGGTGCTTCACGCGGTCCTCGACCTCGACAACGATGGTCTTATCCATCTTGTCGCTGGTCACGTAACCGCGGCGCGTCTTGCGGTAACCGCGAGCGAGCTCGGCGGTAGCCGTCTCGTTTGCTGAGCTTGTCGAAGCATCGACCTTAGCCATGACTACGCCTCCTTCGTCTTTGCGTCGACGTCAGCCGCAACTTCAGTTGCGACATCCGTCTTCTTGGTCTTCTTCGTTGCCTTGGCGGGTGCCTCGACAGCGACGGGGGTTGCCCGGATGCCCAGCTCGCGCTCACGGATAACCGTGTAGATGCGAGCGATGTCGCGCTTGACAGCGCGAATGCGTCCGTGGCTCTCGAGCTGGCCGGTCGCGGACTGGAAGCGAAGGTTGAAGAGTTCTTCCTTCGCCTTCTTCAGTTCTTCGACGAGACGCTCGTCTTCAAAGGTGTCGAGCTCGACGGGGGCGAGCTCCTTGGATCCGATCGCCATTATGCGTCGCCCTCCTCGCGCTTGATGATGCGTGCCTTGAGGGGCAGCTTGTGAATTGCACGGGTCATGGCCTCGCGAGCAACGGTCTCACTGACGCCGCTGAGCTCGAAGAGCACGCGACCCGGCTTGACGTTGGCGATCCACCACTCGGGCGAACCCTTACCGGAACCCATGCGGGTTTCGGCAGGCTTCTTGGTGAGCGGGCGGTCGGGGTAGATGTTGATCCACACCTTTCCACCACGCTTGATGTGACGGGTCATCGCGATACGAGCTGCCTCGATCTGGCGGTTGGTCACATATGCGGGCGTGAGCGCCTGGATGCCGTACTCACCAAACGAGACGACGGTGCCACCAGTTGCCTGGCCGCTGCGTCCCGGGTGGTGCTGCTTGCGGTGCTTGACCTTACGTGGGATCAACATTGTTACGCCTCAACTCCTGCTGCGACCGGTGAATCTGCCTTGGGAGCAGACGTGCGCGGGGGACGGCTGTCGCGGCGGTCGCCGCCACGGTCGTCACGACGCTCCGGACGGGATGACTTCTGGTTGGCCTGCTCGCGAGCAAGCTCCTTGTTGGTGATGTCGCCCTTGTAGATCCAGACCTTCACACCGATGCGGCCGAACGTCGTCTTGGCCTCGTAGAAGCCGTAGTCGATGTTGGCGCGCAGCGTGTGCAGCGGAACGCGACCCTCACGGTAGAACTCGGAGCGGCTCATTTCTGCGCCACCGAGACGACCCGACACCTGGATGCGAACACCCTTGGCGCCGGCGCGCTGAGCACCCTGCAAGCCCTTACGCATCGCGCGGCGGAAAGCCACACGTGCAGAGAGCTGCTCTGCGATGCCCTGGGCAACAAGCTGGGCCTCAGCCTCGGGGTTCTTCACCTCGAGGATGTTCAGTTGAATCTGCTTGCCCGAGAGCTTCTCGAGGTCGGCGCGGATGCGCTCAGCCTCGGCTCCACGGCGACCGATGACGATTCCGGGCCGAGCCGTGTGGATGTCGACGCGAACGCGGTCACGAGTGCGCTCGATCTCGATACGGGCGACGCCGGCACGGTCAAGTGAGGTCTTGAGCAGGTTGCGGATCTTGATGTCCTCAGCAACGTAGTCGCTGTACTTCTGCCCGCTCTTGGTGCTGTCAGAGAACCAACGCGACACATGGTCGGTGGTGATTCCCAGACGGAAACCGTAGGGGTTTACCTTCTGTCCCATTACTTCTTCCCTGCCTTTGCGGCCTTGGCTGTGGTCGAGCGTGTCGAGGCCTCATTGACGAGATGGTCCGGCGTGGCCAGCACGATCGTGATGTGGCTGGTGCGCTTGAGGATCTGGAAAGCGCGGCCCTGTGCACGCGGCTGGAACCGCTTCAAGGTCGTGCCCTCGTCAACGAACGCCGCCGAGACGAACAGGTCTTGTTCGTCGAGGAAGCTGTTCGAGGCATCCGCCTTGACGCGAGCATTGGCGATCGCCGACGCGACGAGCTTGTATACCGGCTCGCTCGCACCCTGGGGGGCGAACTTCAGGATGGCGAGAGCCTCCTGTGCCTGCTTGCCGCGGATCAGGTTGACAACACGACGAGCCTTCGTGGGGGTGACGCGAATGTGCTTCACGCGAGCGATGGATTCAACCATTTCTCTGTTCCTCCTTGCGTCCCCGCGCTAGCGGCGACGACCCTTCTTGTCGTCCTTCTCGTGCCCACGGAAGGTGCGGGTGGGCGAAAACTCTCCGAGCTTGTGCCCAACCATGGTCTCGGTGACGAACACCGGGATGTGCTTGCGACCGTCGTGCACCGCGATGGTGTGTCCCAGCATTGCGGGGATGATCATCGAGCGGCGCGACCAGGTCTTGATCACGTTTTTGCTACCGGCCTCATTCGCCTTGACGACCTTCTGCAGCAGGTGGTCGTCGACGAAGGGGCCCTTCTTCAGACTGCGTGGCATCTTCTCGATCTCCTACTTGCGCTTCTTGCCGACATTGCGGCGACGAACGATGAGCGAATCACTGGGCAGCTTGCGCTTGCGCGTGCGGCCTTCCTTCTGGCCCCAGGGGGTAACGGGGTGGCGTCCACCGGACGTCTTACCCTCACCACCACCGTGGGGGTGGTCTACCGGGTTCATAGCGACACCACGCACGGTCGGGCGGACGCCCTTCCAGCGCATGCGGCCGGCCTTACCCCAGTTGATGTTGGACTGCTCGGCGTTGCCGACCTCGCCGATGGTGGCGCGGCAGCGAACATCCACGTTGCGGATCTCGCCCGAGGGCAGACGCAACTGGGCGTAGGGGCCATCCTTGGCCACGAGGCGAACCGAAGCACCGGCGGAGCGAGCCATCTTGGCACCACCACCCGGACGCAGCTCGATCGCGTGGATGACGGTACCCACCGGGATGTTGCGCAGCGGCAGGTTGTTGCCGGGCTTGATGTCAGCCGAGGGACCCGACTCGATGATGTCGCCCTGGTTCAGCTTGTTCGGAGCGATGATGTAGCGCTTCGAACCATCAAGGAAGTGCAGCAGTGCGATGCGCGCCGTGCGGTTGGGGTCGTACTCGATCTCGGCAACGCGGGCGTTGACGCCATCTTTGTCGTTGCGCTTGAAGTCGATCACGCGGTACTGGCGCTTGTGGCCACCACCGATGTGACGGGTCGTGATGCGACCCGCGTTGTTACGACCACCGGTTTTCGGCAGCGGACGCAGCAGCGACTTCTCCGGAGTCGAGCGGGTGATCTCGGCGAAGTCTGCCACCGAGGAACCGCGACGACCAGGAGTCGTGGGCTTGTACTTGCGAATAGCCATGAGTTTCTCCCTTGTCCCTAGCCGACAGCCGTGAAGATGTCGATGGAACCGGACTTGAGCGTGACGATCGCACGCTTCGTGTCTTTGCGCTTGCCGAGTCCGAACTTGGTGCGACGGGTCTTGCCCGTGCGGTTCAGGGTGTTCACCGAGCCGACCTTCACGTTGAAGATCTTTTCGATGGCGAGCTTGATCTCCGTCTTGTTTGCACGGGGGTCAACCTCGAACGTGTACTTGCCGTCGTCGATCAGGCTGTAGCTCTTCTCGGAGACGACCGGAGCGATGATGACGTCGCGGGGGTCTTTGTAGGTGAGGGCGGTCATGCGCTGACCTCTTCCTTGCTCTTGGTGTTGAAGGCCACGAACTCGTCGAACGCGCCCTTGGTGAACACGATGTCGTCGCTCACCAGAACGTCGTACGCGTTCAGCTGGTCGTACGGAAGCACGTGAACGGTCGACAGGTTGCGAACGCTCTTGTAGCTGATCTCGTCGTCACGCTGCAGAACGATCAGCACGTTCTTCGATGGCGCGATGCCTGCGAGCAGGTTGGCGACAGCCTTGGTCGAAGGAACGTTGCCGACAGACAGCGAGTCGATGATGTGAAGACGCTCGCCACGGGCGCGGTCGGAAAGTGCTCCGCGCAGCGCAGCAGCAATCATCTTCTTGGGGGTGCGCTGCGAGTAGTCGCGGGGGTGCGGACCGTGCACGATGCCACCACCCTTCATCTGAGGGGCGCGGATCGAGCCTTGACGAGCGCGGCCGGTTCCCTTCTGCTTGAAGGGCTTGCGGCCGGCACCCGACACCTCGCCGCGACGCAGCGTGTTGTGCGTTCCCTGGCGAGCGGCGGCCCGCTGGGCCACGACGACCTGGTGAATGAGCGGAACATTGGTCTGCACGTCGAAGACCTCGGCGGGCAGGTCGACAGAGCCGACCTTCTTGCCTGAGGTATCCGTCACGTCGATGGCCTTGGTCTGCGTCGAACTTGAATCTGCCATTGTTACTACGCCCCCTTCACTGCGTTGCGGACGAAGACGATGCGACCACGAGCACCGGGAACGGCGCCCTTGACGAGCACGATGCCCTTCTCGAGGTCGACCGAGTGGACGGTCAGGTTGAGCACGGTGACGCGGTCGCCACCCATTCGGCCCGCCATGCGCATGCCCTTGAAGACACGGCTGGGGGTCGAAGAGGCACCGATCGAGCCGGGCTTGCGGTGGTTGCGGTGCGAACCGTGGCTCGACGAAACACCCTTGAAGTTGTGACGCTTCATAACACCGGCGAAACCCTTGCCCTTGCTGGTGCCGACGACGTCGACCTTCTGGCCGGGCTCGAAGATGTCGACCGTGAGTTCTTGGCCGAGGCTGTAGTCAGACGTGTCGTCTGTGCGCAGCTCGGTGAGGTGACGGCGAGGCGTAACGCCTGCCTTGTCAAAGTGGCCGGTGAGGGGCTTGGTGACCTTGCGGGGATCGATCTGGCCATAGGCGATCTGAACGGCGGTGTAGCCATCGATCTCCTGCGTGCGCAGCTGCGTCACGACATTCGGCGTGATCTCGACGACGGTTACGGGAACGAGCTTGTTGTTCGCGTCCCAAACCTGCGTCATGCCGAGCTTCTTGCCCAGCAGACCCTTGGTCGACTTGATGTTAGACATGGGATTCCTAATCGGCTCTGTACTAAAGCTTGATCTCGATGTTGACGTCGGCTGGCAGGTCGAGACGCATAAGCGAGTCGACAGCCTTCGGCGTCGGGTCGATGATGTCGATGAGCCGCTTGTGGGTGCGCTTCTCGAAGTGTTCGCGGCTGTCCTTGTACTTGTGAGGAGAGCGGATCACGGCGATCACGTTCTTCTCGGTCGGCAGCGGCACGGGGCCAACAACCGTTGCACCCGCGCGGGTGACCGTGTCCACGATCTTGCGCGCCGAAGAGTCGATGACCTCGTGGTCGTACGACTTAAGTCGAATGCGGATCTTCTGTCCCGCCATGGTGGACTCTCTCTCTTTGGTAAGGACTGCCCAGTAGGGCGCGGCGCTTGTCACGGCTCCGCGCCGGCATGCTCAGCACTTCTGCTTTCGCACCACTGTTTATCTGTCAATTTTTTGCGTTCACCGACCCACGCCATCCGCGCGGACGCGATGCGCTCGGCATGCCGGGCAAACCACACCCATGCCAAATGCCAGGAGTCGATTGAGCTGTGGTTCTGCTCCCCGCGGCCTAGCCTCACACTCTTCTGAGTCGGACTATGCACTGCCTGGAAGTGATCCGCACACTACGAGAGCGGCGAAATGTTGAACTAGACGAGTTTGCCACACTGTGGCATTTGCTGCAACCCGGGCGTGTCGCAATTCTCGCCACGATGGTCTGAGAGGGCGAGGGGCCGTGGCGCACAGTGCGCGACGGCCCCTCGCTGTTCTCTCTAGTCGGTTCTCGCTGCGTGATCGTGCCTAGTCGCGGAGGGGGCGGCGGCGCGCGAACATCAGTCCGGCACCAGTCAGGAGCAGAACCATCGACGCGAGGCTGGCCGAGACCAGGACGTCGAGACCCGTGTGCGCGAGACTGGTTGGGGCAGAAGCCAGCGGCAAGATATCGGCCGGCTGCGGCGGGAAGACCACGGCGGAGCGAACAAACCCGAAGTCGAGGGTGTGGTCGTTTGCGCCATTGACCGTGAGGTCGGTCGATTCCGCGGTCCAGGTCGAGGAGTCCTTGGCAGCGTTCGAGCCTGCCGCGGGAATCGTCGGCGTGAGGCCCTCGAGTGCAGTGGCCGAGGCCACCTTGTCGATCGACACCGTGTAACGCTGACCCGCCGGCAACACCGGGAGTCCGGCGAAGCCATACAGGCCCTCGCTATCAGTGGTCTGCGGGCCCACTAGCGCGCCGAACACATCGGTCACAGGCTTGCCATCCGGACCGGTCAGCACGAGCACGACGCCCGGGATGGGTTCTTCGCCTGAGTCCTGAATGCCGTCACGGTTGGCATCAAGCCACACATAGTCGCCAACGAAGACCTGGGCGACCGGAGGGTCGGTGACGACGGAGCGAACAAACCCGAAGTCGAGCGTGGGGTCGTGTGCACCATTGTGTGTGAGGTCGGTCGATTCTGCGGTCCAGTTCGAGGAGTCCTGGCCGGTGTTGGAGCCTGCCGCGGGAAGCGTCGGCGTGAGCCCTTCAAGTGCAGTCGCCGAGGCCACCTTGTCGATCGACACGGTGTAGTGCTGACCCGCCGGCAACTCGGGCAGTCCAACGAAGCCGTACAGGCCCTTGCCATCAGTGGTCTGCGGGGGCACTGGCTTGCCGTTCACATCGGTGACGGGCTTGCCACCCGGACCGGTCAGCACTAGCACGACGCCCGGGATGGGTTCTTCGCCTGAGTCCTGAATGCCGTCACGGTTGGCATCAAGCCACACGTAGTCGCCAACGGAGACCTGAGCGACACCGGAGCCGTCTCCACCAGCATCCGACTTCTCCACCCTCGCACCGAACAGTTTCTCTAGGCCCGGCGCTGTGATTGACGCAGCGTTCGAGTACGAGGCCAGGCCCTTGGTGACGACGGTGCCGTCGTACCAGATGTTGATAAACTCGTTGGGCAAGATGGCGTCAAACGTGACCGTGAATCCGGTCGGCGTGCAGTCCACCGTGATGCGTGGCGAACCCAAGATGTCGGTGTACGGGTTCGTGCTGAGTAAGCCGACGCGGGATTCGACTTCAAACGATGCACAGTCAACGCCGGTACCAGCACCGGGGGTGTCGGTCACGACGACCGGCCCTGGGATGCCGGTGGGGTTGCCCGGCAATTCGATAAGCCAATCCAGGGCACTCTTGGGGTTCTGATCCTCGTGATCGTTGTCCCACCAGCCGCCCTTCCAGCCACCGCGTTCGGTGCGGGTGTCGCCGGGGCCAGGGCCGTCGTCTGGCTTGTCGCCAATTTTCACGGTCACTGAATTCGACAGAAAGTTAAGCACAACATCTCCGGCTGGAATCGGAGGTGTGTGTTCCCACTCCGTGGAAAAGAAACCGGTGCCGCCCACATTCGTGCGGCCGTTGACGTAGTCGGTAAGGGTGAACGTGACATCCGTCCCGCTCCAGGTCGCATAGGCAACAATGCTGCCGGAGGGGTCGCGCAGCGGGAAGCCTGCAAGAGATTTCGGCTTCAGCTCGGGCGGCAGCTGGAGGTGAAAGGTGTCACCTGCGACCGAGCCGTTTGGCACTGCCCAGGTGAAGCTTAGCTTCTGGGATTCGTAGTAGTCGTAAGCCGCCTTGTCGAGTGAGACCGACGTAATTCCGGGGGTGATGGTCGCGGCCGAAGCCGGCAGGGCAACTCCCGCGATCGGGATGAGCGCGAGGGCCAGTGTCGTAACGAAGGCTACAAGCCCACGACGCGGCGCTGTCGATTGTGCTGAAGAGGTATTCATGATTCTTTCTGGTTTGGACATGGCTCATCGCGAGCGCCCCCAGTGCACTAGCGAGGGAAACGCCGAATCTGACGCATCCATAGAAGAGATGATTGAATCGTTTTTTCTTGACGCGGGTTTTGAATCGATTTTTCTAGACGCGATCCAAGAACACCTGCTTGGCTAATGGGACGCGAAAAGAAGCAGGTGCTCGCCTCTCATCCTGGCTACCCGAGCAGGTCGCGGAGTTGCTTCTCAGGAGAGGATGCCGGGTCGATCGTCACGCCGCGCTCGAAGTGGGTGATGACCCGTGGGTCGATGTAGCTCGAGCGCGCCACGGCGACCGTGTTTCCGAGCGTCGCCGCCACTTCCTTCACCGCCGCGGACACGACCTTGGCTCTAGCCGTCGCCGACGTCGGCACACCGCGCTTACGCAGTGCGCTTGCCGCGACGACCGTGCCTCGCAGTGTTCGAAAATCCTTGGCGGTGAACTCTCCGCCCGTCTGCTGACGCACGTACTGGTTTATCTCTTCGGCATCCACTGGTCGCCAGAGGTTGCCGTCCTTCCACGCGAGCAGCCGCTCCGCCGCGCCCCGCCGCTTCAGGGATCGCAGCACAGAGGCGAGGTCGGCATCGCGGAAGTCGGATTCCCACGCCTGCCCACTCTTGCCGGGGAAGGAGAGCCTGATCGTTTCGCCCGACACCGTCACGTGCTCACACTGAAGCGTTGAGAGGCCGCGGCTGCCGTGCTCGTCCGCGTAGCGCTCCGAGCCGACGCGCAACGATCCCGAGTCGAGCATCCTGAACCCGGCCGCGAGCGCGCGCTCCCTGGACGGCTTGTTGTCGCGCAGGTGCACGGTCACCCGACGGCGAGCTGCGGGCAGGGATGCCGCGAGTTCGAGCGCGCGGTCGAACTTCACGCGGTCGCGCGCGACGCGCCATCCCGGGTGGTAGACGTACTGGGTGCGGCCAGCGTTATCTACTCCCGTCGCCTGAACGTGACCGTTGGCGTGCGGTGAAATCCAAACGTCAGTCCACGCTGGGGGAATGACCAGGCTCTGGATGCGCTGCCTGTCTTCGGCGGTCACGGCCCTGCCATCGGCTCCGACGTACCGGAAACCGGTGCCTCTGGGTTTGCGGGTGAGTCCTGGGCCGCGCGTGTTGCTGCGCCTGAGTCGGGGCATGTCGACACGGTACGGCTTCGACGCGAGCGACGGAGGGGGTTGACTTTGGGTGCATCGTCGGTGTCGATAAGCGCCCTTGAGGGCGCTACTCCTCGGCGCGCTAGTTGCGCCGTGCCGAATCTCGGCGAGCACAGAGCAGCATCGGCAGTTGTTACAGCCGAGCATGGGGACGAGGATGCCTCGGGGTCGGCCACAGTGCGTGCGAGGGTCGTGACCCTCAATCCGACGAGTTCGACAACCGTTCCGGCAGCGTGACGATATTGGTGAGATTCACGCATAGCGCCTCACATATAGCTACAGCTATACATCCTGCGTGTCCAACGTGATTCACGTCGACTCGCAAAGAGCTGGGAATGACAGGTGACGACTTGGCGCGCCTCGTCGCTGTAACGCGACGTGCATCGTCACACATGGAACGCTCGGAGCGAGATGGCAGCATCAAGCTGGAAACTCTGAACCGTGCGCTTCATGCGATGGGGCGGAATGCCGAGATCACGGTGCGCGCTGAGAACCCCTCTTCCAAGTACTCGCCTGAGCGGCTGACGCAGGCGATCAACCGGGCGCTCGACGATAGTGACCCCACGTTCGCGCTGCGCGCACTCACCCACGCAACGCAGGAACTTCGAGAGAACCCAGACTCCTTCGATCGGGCGCGAGTGCAAGACCCACGCTGGGAGACGCTCTTCCGGGCGCTCTATTCACG
>Ga0105048_10019290_pt1 | contig 10459 bp, 11 predicted proteins | sample MAT05_FD_78382 | JGI IMG/M metagenome (GOLD analysis project Ga0105048, IMG submission 78382) | Freshwater microbial communities from Lake Fryxell liftoff mats and glacier meltwater in Antarctica - MAT-05 | ecosystem: Environmental > Aquatic > Freshwater > Ice > Liftoff microbial mat | place...
ACATCACGTCGCCGCTGCTCGGCTCATGCAAACCGGCAATCATCTTGAGCGTCGTCGTCTTGCCGCACCCGGACGGCCCCAGCAGCGCAACCAGCTCGCCCGATTTGACTTCCAGCGACAGGTCGCGCACCGCGCCAACAGAGGACTGCGGATAGACCTTGCTGAGTGATTTCAGGTGAACTGCAGTCATAACTTGCCAAACCCTCCGAGCCCGGAAGAGCCGCCGCCGAGATAGCGTGAGGTGAGAATCAAAATGATGATGGACGGGGCCACAAAAACCAGGCTGAGAGCGGACGCGATGCCGTTGTCTCCACTACCTGCAAACGAAAATACCAGCAACGGGAGGGTCACTACGGTGCCGCCGCCAATCATCAGCGTCAGGACGTACTGGCTCCACGAAATCAGAAAGGCGAACAGTGCTCCGATGGCGATACCGGGAATGATGGTTGGAAGCGTGATCAGGAAGAAGCGGCGCACCGGCCCCGCGCCGAGCACCTGCGCCTGCTCTTCGATCTCCACATCGTAGTTGGCGAATACCGACGCCAGCACCGACGTCATGTAAGGCGTGATCGGAATCAGGTGGACCAGTGCAACGCCCAGGAAGGTATCGGACAGCCCATACCGGATAAAGAGAATCTGGATACCCATCACGACGGCTAGTCCGGGCACGAGCGCCGGAGCCAAAAGCAGGAACTGGACGAAACGCTTGCCACGAAATTTGTAGAGACCGAGGGCGCGACCGGCCGGAATTCCGATCAGGGTCGAGACGCTCGTCACGATCAACGCAAGCAGCACGCTGTTTTTGAATGCCTCCAGTACCTTGGCTTCTGGCGAGATGATGTACGACCACGCTCTCCAACTCCACTCGGTTGGCAGGATGCTCGGGAACACCCAGCGAAACGCAACTGACCACACCAGCAAGGGAACCAGCGGCACCAGGATCAGCGCGGCCATGGCACCCAGGACGACCCAGCGGAAAAGACCCTGCAGGCGGGCTGCGCGCACGTGCGAATAGCTAGGGTTCATCGCTGCTGCAGGATCAGTGTCACTGGGCATTCCCGGGTCACTCGGTGCGCAGGTAGCGGTAGCTCAGTCGCATGTAAACGTATACCAGTACCGTGATCATTACCGCAATCACCATGCTCATCGCCATCGCTGCGGCGCGCTCATTGAGGTCGGCCGACGAGTAACTTTCGTACGCCAGCACCGGCAACGCACGCGGATACCGGATCCCGAGAAGGTAGGGAATCTCGAACGAACCGAAACTGAAGGCGAACACCAGCACGGAGGCGGACAAGATGCCCGGCATCATCAACGGCAGTAGCACATAACGAAACCGTTGCCACCGGTTCGCACCCAGTGAACGCGCCAGTTCTTCGTACTCGAATCCAATTGATTGCAACACTGCCAGCAGGATCACCGCGATAAACGGAGTTTCCTTCCATACGTATTCGGCAATGATCCCGATGCCCCACTCGTCAAAAACCATCACCGGGAATTGGCTCGGTTCGCTGATCAGGCCCAGCGAGGCCGCAAGACGGGCGAACAAGCCGCTCTGGGACAACAGCAGCACGAGCGCGACTCCGCCCACAATGTGCGGGATCGGGAGGTTCAACTGCAAGATGAATGTCATGACGCGCTTACCAGCGAAGGTATGACGCAGGACCATGGCGAGAACGATCGCAAGGACTGTCGACACGACAGTTGCGATCACCGCAATACGCAAAGTGAACAGGAACGAACTGGTGAAAGACTTTTTCTGGAAGATGCTGATATAGGCGTCAAAATTGAAGTCGTTCTGCCCGATGAGCGGCAGGTAATTCAGGGACTGCAAAAGTCCCATCAACAGCCCACCCAAGAACAGCGCAACTATCACAGTCAGCGCTGGCAGCAGCATCAGCCAGATACGTGTGGTTTGGCGCAATTCAAGCTCCAGCCTGGTTAACGAACTCGATCACCCGCAGAGGCCGCGCGCCAGGCGGCTGTCCGCGCACAAGAGATCTTGGACAGCCTCGTCGCTACTTACAGCTACTTCTCAAGCACGAAGGTCTTCCAGTCCTTCTCTATGCGCGTAATCCAGTTGACCTGCAACTCCGGCAACTTGTTCTTGTTGAGCGTCACGTCATCCAGGATTGCCGGATGCTGCGGCAGCGCCGCAAACTTTGCCACGATATCCTTCGGCAGCAATTGCATCGACAGTGGTGTCCTGAAGCCGATCACGGACGGCTTGCCGCCTTCGATTGCCGCTCCTGCCGACAGCAAGAAATGGCCATCACCATCGCCGCCGCCTTGTTGGCTGAGTTGTACGGAATGGCGACGTAATTCGTGTTGCCAATCGTGCCGGTGTCAAACACGAAAGTGCGCATGCTTGCGGGGTATTTGCCCTGCAGGATCAGGTTCGCAGCGTGGTTGGGGCCATAAGTCTGTGCCATCCAGACTTCGGTTTGCGCCAGCAGATCGAAGAGCTTGGTGTTGCTTTCGGGGTAGGTCTTTCCCTCTCTCCACAAACACGGCTTGACGTCATTGAGCATCTTCCATGTCTTGGCAGAGACTTCGTTGTAGACCGCTTCATTGAATGGGATCATCAGTTTCTTGTAATCCCCCGCCGCCGCGTAAAAAACATGTCGTATGAAAACACTGCCAGTGAAATCTGGCACGGCAGGATAGGCGAACTTGCCCTTGTTGTCGCACGCCCACTTGAGCAGATCTGGAATATTTTTGGGTGGATTCGGGACCTTCGCGCTGTCGTACTCCATCACAAACGTCGCCGAACGCCAGGGCGACTCATCGTAATCAACCGGCACGCCGAAGTCGTTAGCGATCGCCGGGTTCTTCCAATCCACGAACTTGCTACTGGGAAGCAGATCCGACCAGTTGCGAAACAGGACGTTGCCCTGCTTCATGGTGCGGAAGTTTTCACCGTTGATCCAGACCAGATCCACCGAGCCACCCTTGTCCTTGCCCGCCTGCTTTTCTGCAAGTACCTTATTGACGGCATCCAGCGTGGTATTGACGGGGACAAAATTCAACGTGACGTCATACTTTTGTTTCAGATTCTGGGCGATGTAACCAGTGACATACTTGTTGTCGGCACTGGAACCCCCATACATGAAGAAGTTGACCGTCTTGCCTTTGGCGGCGGCAACGGTCTGATCCCAGGTCAGGCGGCGGTAGTCCTCCTCAAAGGTGGCCGACCAGGCGGATGCCACGATGGACAGCGACGCCAAGGCCGCAAGCAATCGCAGTTTGTGCGAATTCATGTTGTCTGTCTCCTTGTTGACGGTACCTACTTATGCAAGGTCGGATCGCGATCCTTCCCTGACGTCGACGGCGCGAGCACATTAGTATATTGTTTGTGCGGAACAAGCGGCAAGATTGCCTTGGAATATTGTGGAGGCACCGGATGAACATTGCATAGATGCGGGCGTGGCTTCTGGCCGGACTGGTCGGTGTGCGGCGTCATAAAGTGAAGCACCAGACGATATACTGGCCGCAGCATTTCGCTCGCAAGGGAGTCGGCGGCTCGCCCCGCCATTCACGAGGACCATCATGTCTTTCCCAGCTCTTGATGCCGACCTGTTGAAAGCCCGCCTGGAGCCGCCCAGGGGCTGTGTTCGGCTGGTGGTCGATACCGATGCCGCAAACGAGATAGACGACCAATACGCCATTGCCTGGGCGCTGTTGACACCTGAGCGCATGACGGTTGAGGCGGTCACGGCCGAGCCGTTTTCCTTTGCGCACCACCTGCCCGAATTGCTGGCGGCAGACGCAGCGATCGAGTCGGGTGCTGAGTACGACGAAAGCCGGGGCGCAAAGTACCACGGCTGGGCGAGCCGACTGCGCGCCGCAGGTCGCAAAGTAGCCGATCAGCACTTCGCCGGGCCCGCCGAGGGTATGGAGCTCAGCTTCCTGGAGATTTGCAAGATTTACGACAAACTCGGGATGAACCACCGCGGGCGCGCCTTCCGTGGCGCGACACGCTATATGACAGACTTGTCGGATCCGGTGGTGACCGAATCTGCCCAGGTCATTGTTGATTTGGCCAAGTCGGGCGGCGGGCCGCTGTACATCGCGGCTATGGGCTGCGTGACCAATATCGCCGCGGCCTTGCTGATGGCTCCCGAAATCATTCGCGACATCGTGGTCATCTGGACCTCGGCCTATCCGAGCCACGCGCCGCATAACCTGCGTCCGTCGCTGAACCTGGTTCAGGACGTGCCTTCATCCAGGCTGCTTTTCGACAGCGGTGTTCCACTGGTGTATTTGCCCGGCTACCACGTCGGTGCGCAGCTCAAGATATCGCGTCCTGAAATGGAGAGTTTCGTCAAGGGGCGAGGTGCCATTGGCGACTACTTGTGGCAACTTTTTGACGATAACCCGCTGCACCGCGCCCGCGCTGTTTCGGACACGCAGCGGCGCACCTGGGTGATCTGGGACATCATCGATATTGCATGGTTGATCAATCCGGATTGGGTGCCGACTTATTTGACTCCGGCGCCGCGACTGACCGATGACCTGTTCTGGCGTCAAGATGACAGTCGGCACCTGATGCGCGAGGGTTATGACGTGCAGCGCGACGACATTTTCATGCACTTCTACGACAAGTTGGCCGCGCTGCAGGTCGACGGTGCTGCCAGGCCGTCGGCAATCAGCTGAAGTCGGTCGCGTCCAGATGATCACGCATTGGTCGCCGTAGCAGAGGGGTCATACCGGTCCAGGCCCCGAACTCGGCCAAAGGCGCGGCATGGTCGCCCATGATCAGCACAAAATGGTGTTCGAGCCCGTGCGACATGACGGTTGCCACCACATCTTCCAGACTGGCGCCCTCGTCTCCAATCCGGAAATCACTCAACCAGCCCCTGCACCCTGCGAAACCTGAAGGCGTGCGCGCGGTGATGCTGGCCGTCATGCGGTAGAGCGCTGCGCCGTCGCGCGCGACGCGAAAGACCGTCGCCGGGCCGCTCTGGAACACAAAGTCGGCAATGGCTCCGTGGCGCGCGCCCGTAGCTGTGCCGCGCCCGATCATTGGATGGTTGATCCAGGTGGCACCGTTGGCATCGGCCAGGTGCAAGGGCCCGCCGCCGCCGTGCCACATCAGCAACTGACCCGATTCGAGGTCCGGCTCGGTCATGTCGAGTAACGCGCCGGTCTTGCCGCTCACAGAGCGTGCCACCAATTGCGTGACGGCGCCCAATACATCGCCTTCTGATGCGACAGGCAACGCATCAACGTCTTCCAGCCAGGAGAATGCCGCGCCCGGATGCATGCCCGGATAGTCCTGAAGCGCAGGCCAGTCGCTCACCGCGAGCGCGCCGTAATTCCCGGCTGCCGCCATGTCGCGCAGTGCCAGGGCGCAGCGGGCGGTCAGGTACATCTGAACCCCCGATACGCCGTCCACGCGGGCAGCACGGGTCATCCGCGCCACTTCGACCTGGACCCGGTCTTCGGGTTGGCCGTCCATGCGCCCGGTCAATTCGTGAATGTCATGGTGCGCGACTTCCACGCCCAAACGGGTGCGCAGCGCATTGGTCGAGACCTCCATGTTGTAGAAGGTCATGGCCAGCCCGCCAACGACGCCAATTCGTGCGCCCGCCAATGTCCGGGCGGCCTTGAGGCCGCGGATGGTATTGGAAAGGCGCACCTGCAAGGTCTGGCTGCCAGGATCGCCGTGGTACCACTGCACCGGTCGCTTGCGCAGATCGCGCACGCCGCGTGCAATGGACAGCGACATGTTGAGCGATACGAAGTTGTTGAGCTGGATGTCGCCGACGCGGATGGGTTCGGGCACAGACCAGAAGCCGGCGCGAAATTCGCTCGCGGCAATCGTGCGTGCGACATCGCCCATGGTGAAGCCGCCATGCAGACATAGAACAAAATCCGCTGCCTCCTTGCGACAGGCTTCCAACGCGAGCTGGGTGTCGGCACCATTCATCGGGGTTTGCGGAACTACGAAGAGCCGCGCGCCCTGCGACTCGCACAGGCTCGCGAGCAATGCTTCGGCGCGGGTCCAGACGCCGTGGCGCTCCGGGAAATAACTTGGCAGCGATGCCCTGATGAGTCCGATCGTCAGCATGTCAACTTCTCCGGTTAACGTGAAACAACCCTCATGATGCGGGGTGAAGAGTGGGCATCATGTAGAAAGTTGGTGCGCCGCAGCCTCACAGCGCCGCGATCAGCCTCTTGAGCCGCGCCCGCCCGACGCCGGTTAGCCAGTCCGTCAATGCCGTCTCACCGTGCGCGCCGAAAACGCCAATCGCGTCTGACCAGAGCGCCCTTCCGCACATGAAGCCGGCCAGCCCGACACCGGCCTCGCGCGCCAGGACCAGTGCAGCTTCGAAGCGTTCGAACGGCACCCCCGCACTGAGGTAGACGCAGGCAACCGTGCCGGCAGCGCTGGCGACATCACGACAGGCGGACAGTGCTTGCGCGTGTGTTCGTTGTGGTTCACCATGGCCTTCGACAAAGGCCAGATCGACTGGCACTTCAATCTTCAGGATATCGGCAAAAAAGCGCGGGCCGGAAAACACCTGCACGGCGCGCCGCACCAGCTCGGGCTTGACTGCCGCAAAGGCCGCACTGCCGGGCGCGTGGGTCGGGTGGTAGACCAGCGGCTCCATCAGGAAGCTCAGGCCATGGGCACGGCATTGCTTGCCAAGCGTCGCCACCAGATCCTGCTTTCGGGCGTTCAGGGCAGGGTCGTCGTCGGGCGCGTAGTACATAAAAAATTTGATCTGCCGCACCCCAAGAGCGGGGTAGTCCGCAATGGAAAGATGGTCGGGCAGGACAGTGATCCGCTCCGCTCCCGAGATACGGTAGGCGTCCGCCTCATGGGCCAGCATTGGCGCGCAGCCGGCCGGGTAATCGGCCAGCAAATCGGGCCCGTATTCGCAATCCAGCAGCACTGTCGTCGCACCGGGTCCGAGGGTCCGAAGCACCGCCCGTTTGAAGCATCGAAGGTCATCTGGCGCAGCGCGGGCTCCGCGCGCTCCCTGGAGGGCGGCACCCAGCCCACTACCCGCGTCCACGGCGACGCCGTGCATGGGTGCCCGGGCCAGGGTCATGACGGCATCGCACTATGGACCGTCGGGAAATACGGTGTGACCTGTGGCGCCTGCCATAAGGCGAGCATGTGTGGCGTGGGGGTCATCAGGGAGATGGAGAAGCCCGCCATCTCCTGCGTCGTCGAATAGGAACCCACCAATGGCGCACGCTGCGCAATGCCCCGCGCATCCAGCCCAAGGACCACTTCGCGGAACACGGTGAGCAGTTCCATATGGGTAGTCCCGCCAGTGCCGTTGACAAGAACCACAGTGGGTGTTCCTGCGGCAATGGGGCGATCCGCCATCAAAGCGTCCAGCATGAAGGCCACCAGTTCCCTGACCGGGCCAACTTTGCGCCGCCCGACTCCGGGCTCGCCGTGCACCCCCATGCCGATGTAGACCTCGTCGTCGGGTAAGGAAAACATCGGCCGCCCGGTCAGCGGCGAAACTCCAGGAGCGAGTGCCACACCCAGCGTGCGAGTGCCTGATCGAACGGCTTCACCCAGGCGCAGCAGATCGTCGATGCCCATACCCGTCTCGGCGGCCGCGCCGAGGATCTTGTAGATGAAGATCGTTCCCGCCGCCCCGCGGCGATCTTCTTCCTGCCCCTTGGGCGCAGACGAAATATCGTCATACATGAGTAGCGGCCGCACCGACAGGCCAAGTTCGCCCGCCAGCATCGCCGCCTCCATCCCGTTGATAACGTCGCCCTCATGTCGCGATATCAGCAGGATCGATCCGGCCGGCCCGGTGACTTCCCGTAGTCCCTCGAGAATCAAGTCGGAAGACGGGGCAGCAAAGATATCACCCACGATATTGGCGTCCAGCAAGCCAGTACCGACAAAACCCATCGCGATGGGTTCATGGCCCGAGCCATTGCCGATCAGCAGCGTGGCTTTGTCCAGCGGCTTGGGGCAGGTGCGCCGAACCACCCGTGGGTGCCTGCCACGCTGCACGAGACCGGGAAAAGCCGCGACAAAACCGTCGATCATGTCGTCGGTAATCCGTTCGCGGCTGTTGAACAGTTTCTTCACTGGGTGTCGCTCTGCATCAGCACACGAAGCATTTCGACCACCGACTGCGCGCCAGCATCAATATGCCCCAGTCCCGCGCCTTCCACGTAACGGGCGCGGCCTTTGCGGGCCGGCATCAGCGCAGTGGCGGCGGCCCCGGCTTCGGCTGCCGCCAAAGCCGCGGTCAGGCTGTCGGCCCGTGCCGCCGGGATCAACGCATCGAGCATCGTCCTGTCGCCAGCTTTGGCCTGACCAATCTGCGCGATCCGCTGTGCCGCCAGGTCGAGCTCCGGGCCGGGTGCGGCGCCTGCTTCAAGCTTCAACAGGGCCGCCAATACCTGCGCGAAAAGTGAACCAGAGGCGCCGCCGGCCGCCGCGCGAAATGCTGTCACCTGGTGCTCCGCATCCGCAGCCGCCGCGCGCAGGCCACGCAACATGGTGGTGCCGTGGTCGCCATCACCGGCAGCGGCATCCAGCACATTGAGCAGATCCTCCAGGCCGGAGAAATGCGTGGCAAGTCGCGCGGTCAAGCTCATCCAAAGGTCGCCTGCATGAACGCGAGCGCCTGCCGCGCCGCGCCAGTCGCGTCCGGTTCAATGTCGCGCCAGATATTCAGATCATTGCCTGCCGGGGTACCCGTCTTGACGAACATCTCGGTCACGATCCAGCGGTCATATGCGGCGTCCTTGAGGCCGCCCCTGACATGGTCCCAAGGCACATGGCCCGAGCCTGGCACACCCCGATCATTGTCCGACACATGGAAATGAACCAGTTTGTCAGCGGCACCAGCGATGGCTTGGCGAATATCTTTTTCTTCCATGTTCATGTGGAAGGTGTCGAGCAGCACGCCGATATGCCGCGACCCGCTCGCACGTGCGAGGGCACAGGCTTCGGTAGCGGTATTAGCCAAATCGGTCTCAAAACGGTTAAGCGCCTCGATACCGAGCGTGACGCCGTGGCTGTCAAGATCGGCGTGCAACTGCCCCAGCATCTCGGCCGACCGGGCCGCCCGGGCGGACTTGTTCGCAGGGTCAAACAGGCCCCAAGGGGTGTGCACGACACCCGCCAGCGAACGGCCCCCGATAGCAGCAACGGTCCGGATCGCCCAACGTAGGTGCGCCAGGCCGGCCGCACGGATATCAGCATCCTCGGAGGTCACGTCGGCTTCGCGCGACAGGCCGTCGGAGCACGTGACCAGAAGCCCGTGGTCGCGGATCAAACCGGCGAGCGCGGTGGCGCGTTCGTCGGTCATCCCAAGCAGCGAGATCTCGACCCCGTCGAAGCCGAGGTCGGCGACGATACGCAGGATCGGCGCAATATCGTCCGTCCAGCGCGCCATCCAAAGACCAGCGTGTACCCCGTATTTCATGCACGAATAATACGTCCAAGTCGGCCAGCGGAAGTCGCCGTCACCGTGATGGGGCGACTGCGACGCCCCCATATAGACCCGCCTGCGCAATTGCAGGTCGTTCCGGGTTCGTAGGATTGCACCATGCTGCTACCCGATTGCCACCTCGCACCTGGAATCATCTCTGGAATCTCGATCTCGGACGTAGGTGGCACTTGGTGGGTATTCCGGTCCCACGCGACCGGTCATTGCGCTTTATCGTGGCCGATTTCTAGCCTTGACCGGAATCGAGTCCTTTGCGGCCGTGTTGTGTTGCGCATGTCTCATCCATTGAAGCGGACAGGAAAGTCTTTTATGAAAGCGCGCTACGTTGCCGCATCGGCGCGCGCGCTTGCTCAACCGCGCCCGTGAGACCAAACAAGATCACACACAGAGTTGACTGTATCGCAAAAGAGATACAGAATCCGTGAAAACGGAGGAATCGATCATGGCCCATTCAACAATGCTGCATATCCGGGTGGACGAGGAGATCAAGGTGCAAGCCAGCGAGGCTCTGGCAGTCATGGGTCTGTCTATGTCAGATGCGGTGCGCATCCTGCTCAAGCGCGTGGTCAATGACCAGGCCTTCCCGCTGGAGCTCAAGGTACCAAATGCGCAGACCCGTGTTGCGATGAAGGAAGGCCACAAGATTGTCAAGGCCCGTGCAGCCCGGTTTGAGTCAGCTGAGGCCATGTTCGATGACCTCGAAAAAGCCGGCCGGCAGTAAACGGGCAGTACCGCCCAGGGCGTGCGATTACACCAAGACCTTCCTCAAGGATTGGGAGCGACTTTCCCGCTCGGGACGATATGACCTCAAGCGCCTGAAGGAGGCGATGCTGCTGCTCATCTCCAACGACTTTCCGCTCGGCCCCGAGTGGCTGGACCATCCACTCAAAGGTGACTGGTCCGATCACCGTGAATGCCATATTGGTGGGGACTTTCTGCTGATTTACCGGCTCGATGGCGGAGTCATTATCTTCGTGCGCGCGGGCACGCACTCTGAATTGTTTGAGGAATGA
>Ga0105048_10019293_pt1 | contig 10458 bp, 11 predicted proteins | sample MAT05_FD_78382 | JGI IMG/M metagenome (GOLD analysis project Ga0105048, IMG submission 78382) | Freshwater microbial communities from Lake Fryxell liftoff mats and glacier meltwater in Antarctica - MAT-05 | ecosystem: Environmental > Aquatic > Freshwater > Ice > Liftoff microbial mat | place...
CGGCGCAGTGAGTATTTGGCGATGATCCCCGACCATTATGCGACGCTGGGGGTGACGCCGACCGCCAACGCGGCGTCGATCCGCGCCGCCTATCTGGCACTGATGCGGGAATATCACCCCGACCGGAATCCTGATCCGGAGGCGACCCTGCGGGCGCAGGCGGCGATCGCCGCGTTCAAGGTGCTCGGCAATTTCGACCGGCGCAATCATTATGACTGGGACCGGCGGCGCGAACGCGAAGCGGCGGCGGCGGCGGTGGCGGCGACAGGCCCGCGCCGGGTCCGGGCGGGCGCGATTGGGGTTGGCGCGATCGGGCTGGCGGCGGTCGCTGCGTGGGTCCTGATCCCCGCGCCGTCGCCGGAAGCCAAGCGGATCGATCTGCCGGTGGCGGAGGCGCGGCCGACCCCGGCGGCGAAGGCAAAGCCCAAGCCCCGCCCCGCGCCCGAGGTCAAGCGGGTTGCGGCGGCGGCGCCGGTCAAGGTCAAGGTCGAGAAGCGCGACCCTGTGGTGAAGGTCGCGGTCGCGCCGCGCGAGAAGCCGGTGCGCATTGTGAAGGCCGAGCCGGTGCGGCCCAAGGCCAAAGTGGAACGAGCGCCGCCAACAGCAGCACGGACGCCGATGGTGCGGGTGGCCGCAGTGCGGGTGAAGCCGGTCAAAGCCCCCGCGCAGCAGCGGATGGCGCCCCCGCCTGCTTCGCCGCCCCCGCCGCGCCCGGCCATGGCAGCGGCCAAGCCCGCACGGAAGGCGCCGACACCGGACGCCGATTTGGCCTCGCTCGACCAGTTCGTGATGAATTTCTATGGCCAGTCGTGGCGCTATGGCGATGCGCCCAAACGCGCGGCGCTGGTCCAGTCGCGCGCCGATTTCGTCGTCCGGCGCGGGGCGTGTTCGGCCGACACCTGCAAGCGCGCGGCCTATCTCAAGCTGATGCGCGATGTGTCCGAGATCGTCGAGACCGGACAGCCCAAGACGCGCTGAGTCGCGCTAGACCGCTTGCGCCGCGGCGAAGGCGCTCGACCAGGCCCATTGGAAATTATAGCCGCCGAGCCAGCCGGTGACATCGACCGCCTCGCCGATCGCGTAGAGACCGGGGAGGCGTTTCGATTCCATCGTCTGCGAGGAGAGATCGGCGGTGCTGATCCCGCCGATGGTGACTTCGGCCTTGGCGAAACCCTCGCTGCCGTTGGGGGTAAAGGCCCAGTCACCGAGCCGCGCCTCGGCGGCGTCGAGCGCGCGGTCGGGGAGGTTGGCGAGCTCGCTCGCCAAGTCGAGCTGGGCGGCGAGGGTGTCGGCGAGGGTGTCGGCGAGTCTGGCGGGGAGGTGGCGGGCGAGGCTGCGGCGGAGATTGGTGCGGGGCTCGGCGCGCTTGGCAGAGCGGAGCCAGCCGGGGGCGAGGTCGGGGAGGAAGTCGATCCCGACCTTGTCGCCATGGCGCCAGTAAGACGAAATTTGGAGGATCGCCGGGCCCGACAGGCCGCGGTGGGTGAACAGAGCGGCTTCGCGGAAACTGCCCTTATTAGCGCGGGCGACGACCTCGGCCGAGACGCCCGACAGGGTGCTGAACAAGGCGTCGTCGCCCGACAAAGTGAGCGGGACGAGCGCGGGGCGGGGTTCGACGATCTTGAGGCCGAAGCGGCGGGCAATGTCGTAGGCGAAGCTGGTCGCGCCCAATTTGGGGATCGACAGGCCGCCGGTGGCGAGGACGAGACGCGGTGCGGTGGCCTGATGCACGTGGAACATGCCGTCGCGATGCTCGACCGTGGCGGCCTGGCCGAACGCGGTGTCGACCCCGCCCGCGGCGCATTCGTCGAGCAGCATGGCGACGATCTGTTTCGCCGAGCCGTCGCAGAACAATTGGCCGAGGGTCTTTTCGTGCCAGGCGATGCCGTGCCGGTCGACGAGGTCGATGAAATCGGCGGGGGTGTGGCGGGTCAGCGCGGACTTGGCGAAATGCGGGTTGGCGGAGAGGAAATTGTCGGACGTGGCGCCGAGGTTGGTGAAATTGCAGCGGCCGCCGCCGGAGATGAGGATCTTGGCACCGGGGCTGGGCAGGTGGTCGATCAGCAGGATCTTGCGCCCGCGTTGCCCGGCGAGCGCGGCGCAATACAGGCCGGCGGCCCCGGCGCCGATGATGATCGCGTCATAGTGCGGGGGGGCGGGCATCGCGGCGGCTTAGCCGGGTCGGGGGATGAATGCGAACCGGCGAGACCCCTCAGCTGGCGTTAAGGCGGGTTTGGCGATAAAGGGGGCGTGATGATCAAGCGCCCGACCCCGTCCCGCGAGCCCCGCACTGCCGTTTCGGTGGCGGCGGTCTATTATAGCGTGGCGGTGGAGATCGGCTGAGCGCGCGCGCCTGATCCGGTCCCCCACCGCCCCGCCCGAGCCCCTCGCTTCGGCGGGGTTTTTTATTGCCTTGCCGCCTGTGGAGATGTTCGATGTTCCAACCTGAATTTGCCAGTGCCGAGCCAAGTAGCGGTCACTGGCGCCGCTATGTGGTGCCGCAGGATTGGGGGCATTTCACCCCTGCGGAGCATGACGTGTGGGACACATTGTTCGCGCGGCAGGTGCCGTATCTGGGGCAGCGGATCGTGTCGCCGTTCCTGGGCGGGATTGGCTTGCTCGGGCTCGATGTGCCGGGGATTCCGGAGCTGGACGCGCTCAATGCCAAGCTGACGCCGCTGTCCGGATGGAGCCTGGTGTCGGTCGCGGGGATCGTGCCCGACGCGGCGTTTTTCGCGATGCTCAGCGAGCGCAAATTCCCGATCGGCAATTTCATCCGCTCCGCCGACAGCCTTGATTATCTGGAGGAGCCCGACTGCTTCCACGACATCTTCGGCCACGTGCCGATGCTTGGCAGCCCGGCGATCGGGCGGTTGATGGAGGCGCTCGGCACGCTTGGCGTCGCGGCCATCGCAGCCGGCGAGGGCGATGCCATTGCGCGGCTTTACTGGCACAGCGTCGAATTCGGGCTGGCGCGGGAGGACGGCGCGGTCAAGATCCTCGGGGCGGGGCTCGCGTCGAGCTTCGGCGAGGCACATGTCGCGCTGGGGGCCGAGGTGCCGCGGCCGCGCTTCACGCTCAGCGATGCCGCCAATACGCCGTACCGCAACGACCGTTTCCAGCCGCTGTATTTCGTCGCCGATTCGCTCGACGAGGTGGCGGCCGAGCTGGAGGCGCTCGACGTATCCGGATTGAAGCAACTAGCGGGGCCGGATTGAAGGCGCTGGCGGGGCCGCTATAGCGTTGGCATGTCCGACGCCCCCGCCGCCCCCCGCGAGTATCGCACCGGATCGGATCCGCGCACCTTGCGCGATGCATTGGGCTGCTTCGCGACCGGGGTGACGGTGGTCACCTGCCTCGACGCCGAGGGCGAGCCGGTCGGGCTGACCGCCAACAGTTTCACCAGCGTCAGCCTCGACCCGCCGTTGCTGTTGGTGTGCATCGGCAAGCAGGCGGCGAGCGCGACGGCGATGATCGGCGCGAGCCATTTCGCGGTCAACGTGCTGCAGACCGGGCAGCAGCCGGCCTCGATCCGCTTCGCCACGCGGCACGAGGACCGGTTCGGCCCCAACGACTGGTCGCCGGGCGAATATGGCGCGCCATTGCTCGAAAAGTCGCTCGGCGTCTTCGAATGCGAGACTCATGGCGTCCACGACGGGGGCGACCACCACATGCTGATCGGGCGGGTGGTCAAGGCGCGATTCGACGCCAGTCTCGACCCGTTGCTCTATTTTCGCGGAAGCTATCGCCGGCTGCACTTCGACTAGGGTCGGACCAGCCACGCGGCGGCGGCGACCGCGGCCAGCGACAAGATGGTCGTGCCGAGCACATAGGCCAGGGCCAGGCCCGCCTGCCCGCGCTGCCAATAGTGCAACGCCTCGAGGCTGAACGCGGAAAAGGTGGTAAAACCGCCGAGCAGCCCGACCGCCAGGAACAGCCGCATCGGACCGGCCGGAACCGCGACCAGCAGGCCGATCGCAAAGCTGCCGACGACATTGATGGCCAGCGTGGTCAGCGGTCCAGAAGCCAACAGGCTGGCCAAATAGCGAAGCAACGCGCCCAGCCCGCCGCCGACGAACACGAGCAGGGCCGCTCCCATCAATCGACGATCAGCTCTTTGGTATGGGTAGTGAACTGGCGGACGATGGCGACCAGCACCAGCCCGACCAACCCACCGACGATCGCCGCGCCGATGGCGTTGGCGAGCCAGTCGATCACCGGCTCCAGCGGGCCGAAAGCGGCGGCGATCCTGGCTGCGAGGTCATGGACGAAATCAGGAAAGGTTTTGGCGCCGAGATCCTCGACCCCGTGAAGCAGGATCCCGCCGCCGACCCACAGCATCGCCGCGGTGCCGATCCCCGACAGCGAGGTCAGCATGCCGGGCACCGAGCGGACCAGGAAGCGGCCGAAACTCTTGGCCGCGCTGGAGGTGCGGCGTTCGGCCATGTGCAGGCCGATGTCGTCGAGCTTCACGATCAGCGCGACCGTGCCATAGACGCCCACAGTCACCGCGATCGCGACCAACGCGAGCGCCACCGACTGCTCGCCGATCGACAAATTGTCCAATTCGTTCAAGGCGATCGCCATGATCTCGGCCGACAGGATGAAGTCGGTGCGGACCGCGCCGCTGACCTGCCGCGCCTCGAGCTCGGTGGCATCCTCGACCTCGGCCAGTTCCTTTACCTCGTGATGATCGCCGGTCACCACCTCAATGATCTTCTCGGTCGCCTCGAACGCGAGATAGGCGCCGCCGATCATCAGCAGCGGCGTGATCAGCACCGGCAAGAAATAGGACAGGCCGATCGCGCCGGGCAGCAGGAAGAATAATTTGTTCTTGAGGCTGCCGAGCGTGATCTTCCAGATGATCGGAAGCTCGCGCTCCGGGGTCAGGCCGTGGACGTAGCGCGGGGTGACCGCAGTATCGTCGATCACCACGCCGGCGGATTTGGCGCCGGCCTTGAGGGTGGCGGCGCCAATGTCATCGAGGCTGGCCGACGCCAGCTTGGCGATCATCGCGACATCGTCGAGCAAGGCTATGAGGCCGGAGGGCATGGGTGCTCCTGAAAAGTGAGGCGGCTCGTTAGCTCATCAATTCCGTCATTGCGAGCGAAGCGCGGCAATCCAGTCTTCTTTTGTTTGCGCTGGATTGCCGCGTCGCTTCGCTCCTCGCAATGACGGGTCGGTGTTGCCTAGAGCGCGGGTTTATCGCAGGGCGTGGACATGCTGGACATCAATTTCATCAAGGCCAACCGGGCCACGGTCGAACAGGCGATTGCGGTCAAGGGGGTCAGCCTCGACCTCGATGCGTTGCTGGCGCTCGAGGGCGAGGCGCGGTCGCTCAAGACCGAGATCGACACGCTGCGCGCCAGCCGCAACGCGATCAGCGCGCGATTCAAGGATGCCGCGCCCGAGGAAAAAGCCGCGCTTGGTGCCGAGGCAAAAGCGGCTGGCGCGAGGGCGAGTGAGCTTGAAGTGCAGCTTGGCGATAAGGATGCGGCGCTCAAAGCATTGATGCTCAAGCTGCCCGGAATTCCGTGGGACGGCGCGCCGATCGGGCCCAATGAGGATAGCAATGTCGTCATCCGCACCGAGGGCAAGCTGCCGCGTTTCGAGTTCGAGCCGCTCGACCATGTCGCGCTGATCGAGAAGAATGACTGGGCCGAACTCAGCCGCATCGTCCAGGTCTCGGGATCGCGCACCTATTGCCTCAAGGGGCGGCTGGCGTTGCTCGAAACCAAGCTGATGGGCTGGGCGCTCGAGCAGATTGCGGGGGCGGGTTTTACCCCGATCACGGTGCCGGCAATCGCGCGCGAGGCTGCGTTCCTCAACCAGGGGCAATTTCCCGGCCATGTCGAGGAAACCTATGCGCTGCCGAATGACGATGCGTGGCTGGCCGGGACCGCCGAAGTCGCGCTGACCAGCCTCCATTCGGGCGAAATCGTCGAGGCGGCGAAAATGCCTTTGCTCTACGCCGGTTTCTCGCCCTGCTTCCGCCGCGAGGCGGGGAGCGCGGGCAAGGATGTGCGCGGGCTGCTGCGGGTCCACCAGTTCCTCAAGGTCGAGCAATGGGTGATGTGCGAGGCCGACGAGACGGTCAGCGCCGGGTGGCACGCCGAAGTGCGTGCGCAGGCCGAGCGCCTGCTGAGCCTGATGGAAATTCCCTACCAGGTGATCGAGACTTCGACCGGGGACATGGGGCTCGGCAAGTTTCGAATGAACGATATCGAGAGCTGGGTACCGAGCCTGGCCAAGTATCGCGAGACCCACAGCTGCTCGACGCTGCACGACTGGCAGGCGCGGCGGGCCAACCTTCGCTATCGCGATGCCGAGGGCAAGGTGCGGTTCGCGCACACGCTCAACAATACCGCCTTGGCGAGTCCGCGAATTCTCGTCCCGCTGCTGGAGAATCACCAGACCGCGGACGGGCGGGTGCGATTGCCCGAGGCGCTTCGACCGCTGATGGGGGGGGATGAATATCTCTAGGCCACCCACTTCGACGAAGAACGACGACGCTCCCCCTCCCGGCTGGATGCGGATGTACGAGGCGGCATGGCTCGGCGCGCGGGCGTGGCGCGGGATCGGGCATCTGGGGCCACGCGGGCCGATCGATGGCCCGTCCGCCTTGGTCATCCCCGGATTCATCGCCAATGACCGCACGACCATGGAATTGCGCCGCGCGCTCGCCGCCGACGGGTGGCGGGTCCATCCGTGGGAGATGGGCTGGAACATGGGGGTGCGCGCCGACACGGTCGAGCGACTCAAGGCGCGGCTCGATGCGATTTCGCCGGGTGAGCCGATGCTGGTGGTCGGGTGGAGCCTCGGCGGGGTATTTGCCCGCGCGCTGGCGCTGGATCATCCCGAGCGGGTCAAGGCAGTGGTGACGCTGGGTTCGCCCTTCTCGGGCGATCCGCGCGCCAACAATGTGTGGAAATTGTACGAGTTGATCGCCGGCCACAAGGTCGACGAGACGCCGATCGAGCGACGCAGCGACAAGCCCGGCGTGCCGACCTTGGCCTTCTGGTCGCGCAATGACGGGATCGTGGCCCCGGCAGCCGCGCGCGGGCGACCGCTCGAAAGCGACAAGACGGTCGAGCTCGACTGCACCCACATGGCGTTCGGCGTGTCGCGAAGCACGGCGAAGCGAGTGGTGCGCGAAATCGACACTTTCCTGAAAAGCGTTGCCTGACCGCCACAAATTCTTGTTCTGACGCCGAAACTACCCCATTTTACGGCGATGAAGTGGGAACGAGCCCCCGAGCCCGGCAATCCGGCGACCGCGATCGACCCCGATGCGCTGGCGCCGCCGTCGTGGCACAGCGTCCGCGAAGTGATGTGGCATTTGCCGCGATTGCTCGCCGGGCTGGGGCCGCTTGGACCGCGCGGGCCGATCGACGGACCGCCGGCTTTGGTGCTCCCCGGATTTCTCGCCACCGACCGCACGACGATGGATTTGCGCCGCGCGCTGGCGCGGGGCGGGTGGCGCGCGCATCCGCTGCTGATGGGGATGAACAAGGGCGCCAAGAAGGACACGATGGCCCTGCTGTGCAGCCGGCTCGACGCGATTGCCGAGGGCCGCAAGGTGCTGCTGGTGGGGTGGAGCCTGGGCGGGATGTTCGCCCGCGAACTGGCCTATCGCTGCCCCGAGAAAATCCGCGCGGTGGTGACGCTCGGCGCGCCATTCTCGGGCGATTACAAGACCAACACCAACATCCGCGAATTTTACGAGCGGATCGCGGGGCATGACGTCAATCTGCCGCCGTTCGAGCGCCACCAGGGCAAGCCGCCGGTGCCGATGCTGGCATTCTGGTCGCGGCGCGACGGGATCGTCGCCCCCGCCGCAGCGCGCGGCGCGGCGGGCGAAGCCGACAAAGCGGTCGAGATCGACACGTTGCACATGGGCTTCGCGGTCGACCGCCCGGCGCTGAGCCGGATGGTGCGCGAGATCGGGATGTTCCTGGCCGAGACCGAGGGCGCGGCCCCGGTGATGGGGACGATGGCGGCGGCCTGAGCCCCCGCTGAAAATCCCGGCCCGGGAAAATCGCGGGCCGACCATCGCTCTCCTTGACTCCCGCAGCGCGTCGGGAGGATAAGAACAAAAGAGGAACATAAAAGAGCGAGTCGTGTGGTGTCAGGCCTTTCCCTGGTGCCCGGCGGCGGGATGGCGCGCGGCCCCGACGGGGTCGGCGATCCCGCTCGTGCGGGCGGTGAGCAGCCGGTGGCGGGGGCCATCGGCGAGCGCTGGCCGCTGCCCGGCGCGGATGATTGCGGCGCCCGCCCCCCGACCTTGTCCGAACTGTTCGCCGATTCGCCGCGCGACGGGGGCTGGGCGGGGTTTTTGCTCGGCCAGGTCGATACCAAGCGGCCTTTGCTGTGGGTGCAGGAGCGGATGGCGATCCTCGAGAGCGGGCGGGTGCATCCGCCGGGACTGGGGGCGCCCGGTTTCGGGTTCGCCGACCTCATCCATGTCGAGGCGCGCGATTCCAAAGCGGCGCTGTGGGCAATGGAGGAAGGACTGAGATGCGCCGCGATCGGGGCCGTGATCGGCGAAATCTGGGGCGACCCGGCGGCATTGGACTTCACCGCCACGCGGCGCCTCGCGGTGGCGGCCGAGCGGCATGGCGTCGCGGCGTGGCTGGTGCGGCTCGGCGGGAGCGCCAACCTCAGCGGGGCGCGGATGCGCTGGCGGGTGGCGAGCGGCCCGAGCCTGATGCATCCGCTCGACCCGCGCGCGCCGGGGGCGGCGGTGTGGGCGTGCGAATTGTTCCGCGCACGCGGCGCGGCGCCGGGCAAATGGGTGGTGGCTCATGAGCCGGGCACCGATCAGCAAGGCGGGCGAGCGGCGGGTGGTTTCCATCTGGTTGCCGCACCTGGCGATCGAGCGCTGGGCGAAGCTGGGATCAAGCAGGCCGGATGCCAGTAAACCGGATGAACGCGTCGCGTTGGTCGAGGAGGGACCGCACGGCCAATTGGTCGGCGCGGTGACCGAAGCGGCGCGAGCGGCGGGGGCGCGACCGGGGATGCGGCTGACCGATGCGCGCGCGCTCGACCCGGGGCTGGTCGCGGTAGCCGCCGATGGCGCGGGCGACCAAGCGCTGGTCGAGCGGCTGGCGCGCTGGGCCTCGCGCTGGTCGCCATTGGTCGAGGTCGATGGTGCGGATGCGCTGCGATTGGACGTGAGCGGGGTGGCGCATTTGTTCGGCGGCGAGGCGGGGCTGGTGCGCGATATCGAGGCGCGGTTCGCTGGCCTCGGGCTGACCGCGCGGGTGGCGGTGGCGGGAACCGCCGGCGCGGCTTGGGGATTGGCGCGGTTTGGCAATGACCCGCGAGGGGACGGACTGGAGGCGATTGCTCCACTGCCCGTCGCCGCGCTGCGGCTTCCCGCCAATGTCGTCCGGACGCTCGAGCGGCTCGGCCTCAAGACCATCGGCGCGCTGGTCGGGGTGCCGCGGCGGAGCCTGGCGCGGCGGTTTCGCGAGGCGGACAACCCCCTGGATGCGCTCGACCGGATGCTGGGGCGACGGCCCGAGCCGCTGACCGCAGCGCCGATCGATCCGCCGCCGCGCAGCCTGCTCAGGCTGGCCGAGCCGGTGGCGGATCCGAGCGCGGCGGCCCAGGCGCTGGCGCTGCTGGTGCCCGCGCTGGCCGGCCAATTGGAAGCGCGGCGGCTGGGCGCGCGGCGGCTGGTGCTGGCGGGATACCGCGTCGATGGCGAGGTCGAAGTGGCGGCGGCGGCGTGCGCGATCGCGACCCGCGAGCCGACGCATCTGCTGCGGTTGCTGGCCGACAAGACCGACACGCTCGACCCGGGGTTCGGGTTCGACGCGTTCGCGCTGGAGGCGTGTTGGTGCGAGCCGCTCGATCCTGCCCAGGACGGGCTGGTCGGCGGAGCGCCCGCCGCGCTGGAGGTGGCGCGGCTGGTCGACCGGCTGTCGGTCAAGCTGGGCACCGACAAGGTGCGGCGGCCGCAGGCCCGAGCGAGCCATGTGCCCGAGCGGGCGAGCGGGTGGCGGGCGGCGGTGGAGGGGGAGGACAGGCCCTCACCCCGCTCGGCTGGCGCCGAGTCGCCCTCTCCCGCTTGCGGGAGAGGGAACCGCCCGCAGCGGCTGCTCGATGTGCCCGAGGCGATTGCGGTGATTTATGCGACCCCCGAGGGGCTGCCGCGGCGGTTCGTGTGGCGGCGCGGCGTGCATGACGTGGCGCGTGCGGAGGGGCCCGAGCGGATCGCGCCCGAATGGTGGCGCGAGCGGGCGACGGCGCGGCTGAGGGATTATTACCGGGTCGAGGACCGCCAGGGCCGGCGCTTCTGGATCTATCGCGAAGGGCTGTTCGGCGACGGACGCGGGGGCGATCCGCTGTGGTATTTGCACGGCATTTTCGGCTGATGCCCGAATATAATGGCTTTGCGCGGCGCAAGCTGGTGCGCGACGGCGGGCCCGAGGAGGCGCTTCCCAAGGCACC
>Ga0105048_10019295_pt1 | contig 10457 bp, 3 predicted proteins | sample MAT05_FD_78382 | JGI IMG/M metagenome (GOLD analysis project Ga0105048, IMG submission 78382) | Freshwater microbial communities from Lake Fryxell liftoff mats and glacier meltwater in Antarctica - MAT-05 | ecosystem: Environmental > Aquatic > Freshwater > Ice > Liftoff microbial mat | place...
CACTGACTACATTTCGTCCGGTACGGGAAATGAGGTTCTATTATTAGCCACCGGACAGGATGTAAACAAAACTTTTGCTTCTCAGACAAGCGGTACCGTTTACGCAGCATTCATTGCCAACGTAGTAACAGCTTCAGTTGCTGGAGATTATTTCTTACACCTAGGTCAGAATGTGATAGGATCAGCTTTTAAAGGACGATTATTTGTTAAAAAAGATGTTTCAAACAAGCTTGCTTTTGGTATTTCTATTGGTGGTAGTACAGCAAATTATAGTGCACTTACATATGACCTTAATACTTCATATCTTATTGTTGTAAAATATTCAATAGTTGCAGGGGCTGCAAATGATGTAGTTGCCATTTATATTAATCCTGATTTTGTGTCAGGCGAACCTGCAACAGGCTGGATAACAAATACTGATGTGCCAGTTGACCCAACAGATATTGGTTGCGTTGCCATCAGACAGGGAACCCCCGCAAATTCAGTCAATGTAAAAATCGACGGTATTAGAGTTGCTACTTCTTGGGCAGAAGCAGTAAAAGCAAACACCCCGCCTACCGCAACTTTCAACCCTGCAAACGCATCAACAACAGGTAATCCTGATGGAAACATTGTAATTACTTTCGATGAAGCAGCTCGTAATATTGATGGAAGCGTAATCGCTGACCCAACTTCATTAATTACCTTCAAAGCAACTGATGCTGCGGGTGCTGATATTGCTTTCACAGCAAGTATTAATGCTGCAAAAACTGAAATCACTATTAATCCAACTCCGGTTCTCGGTTATGCTACAACATATTATGTTGCAATTGCTCCTGTTGAAGATGTTGTTGGAAAAGAATCTGTATTGCAATCAGCAACCTTTACTACCCGCATTCAGGATGTAGTTGCTCCGACTTGGACAGCCGCATATCCAAAAGTAGGTGCTATTGCCAATTCCGATTTTAACCTTTTGGTAAATCTAAATGAAATTGGTAAAGCATATTATGTTGTTCTTCCTAATGGTGGAGCAATGCCAACTGCTGCTCAGGTAAAAGCTGGTCAGGACGGAGCTTCTGTTGCTGCTTTGAAATCAGGAAGTATCAATGTTCCAACCGCTGTAACTGAATTTTCAGCAAATATTAGCGGCTTAGCTGCCGGAACAGCATATGATGTTTATGTTGTTGCTGAAGATGTTGAACTCACACCAAATATTCAGGCTGTTGCTGTAGAAGTAGCTGACGTAACCACCTCCGACACAAAACCTCAACCTGCAAATCAGGCAACTGCATTTGCAGCGGCTTTGAATAGTCAAACTGCAGTAACTTTAACATGGGTTGATGCTATAGCTGATCAGCTTCCTCACTCATATCTTATTCTGATAAATGAAACCGGCGTATTTGCTAACCCTGTTGACGGAGTTGCACTGGCTGATGGTGCTTCAGCTGTAAACGTAGCTTTTGGCGTGAAAACAGCTCAGATAACAGGTTTAACTGCTGGTTCACATTATTATTTCAATATATTCGCCTATACCAATACCGGTACTGCTGTTGATTATCTTTTAACTGCTGCTCCAACTGCTGACGTTATTCTACCTCAATTGGCATTAACTTATCCAAATGGCGGCGAAACTTTTTATGCCGGGGATACTGTAAGCATGACATGGACTTCAACTAATGTTACTAATATTGCTGTTGAAACTTCAAAAGATAACGGTGTAACATGGTCACCATGGATTGCATCAATTGAAAGTGACGGACAGGACGCAGTAGTTGTTCCTTCCGATGCATCCTATAGCAATCAATATTTGTTACGCATCAGTGATGTAAGCAATGCAGGAATTTACGATGTTGCAAATGCTACATTTACTGTTAAAGCTGTAACCAGTCATTTAGTTGACTTGCTTACCATGCCGAATAACTCCATTGTTAAATATGTTGGAAAAGCAACAGTAACCTATGCAAGAACATCCCGCAATCAGAAGTACATTCAGGATGAGACTGGTGCTGTATTGATTGATGACGCTACAACAGCACCTGGCTTTATAACAGGCACTTATGCAATTGGCGATGGTATCACAAACATCGAAGCTAAGGTATTTTATTACAGCGGACTTGTTGAGTTCACTCCAACTGCAATCACTGGCGAGCCTTGCACAGGTAACCCTGTAATTACTCCTGAAGTTCGTACTATCGAAAGTTTAACTCACCTCGACCAGTGTAAGTTGGTTAAAATTGAGAAATTCACTTTCGCCACTACCGGCGTGTATGTTACATCAAGCGCATTTGCAGCTTCCAAAAATTATGATATCACTGGATATGCTACTTCTGTTTTCGCTTTCCGTACATTATTTGCAGAAGCTGATTATATGGGTTTAGAGATACCTCTCACACCGGTAACTGCCGTTTGTCTTGTAGGTCAGTATAACACAACTATGCAGGTTACCGCACGCAACCTCGCTGATATTACCTCAACCAGTGCTGAAATCATCTCTAGTGTTTACACAATTGATTTCGCAACATCGGTTATACAAGGCGTTCCTGAGGCTGATAATTTAGCTACATTTAAAGCTAATCTGACTCCTGCTGCTGGTGCAACTTTTAATGTATTTGATGCTGATGGTGTAACTCCAGCAACTGTTCTTGATAATACAAAATTGATTATCTGCACAGCTCAGGATGGCACAACCAAAAAGACCTATACTGTAGAAATTTCTATCTATGTACCAAGCACAATAGCAACTCTCACCAAGTTAAACTATAATGGTACAGCAGTTAACGGTTTCTTATCAGGTTCATTAAATTATGCAATTCTTCTACCTTTTGGAACTACTGTAATTCCTGCAATTACATACACTCTGGGTGATGTTTTAGCTAGTGCAGAAGTTATTGATGTTGCTAATCTTACTGGAACAGAAGCTCAGAGAACCGCTAAAGTTATTGTTACAGCTGAAGATGGAGTAACTACCAAAACATATTCAATTATTTTCACAGTTTATGTTAAGAGTACCAATGCATCCCTTACTAAAATATCAGTAAACGGCGCCGCTGTATCAGGATTCTCATCAGGTACATTGAGTTATGCAATACTTCTACCGGTTGGCACTTCAATCGTTCCTGCAGTAACGTATATACTTGCTGATGCGAAATCAAACGCAGTTATTACAAATGCTACTAACTTATTTGGAACTGTAGCGGAAAGAACTACATCAATCGTAGTTACTGCTGAAGATGGCACAACTGAAAAGACATATTCTGTTGTATTCACAGTTGACAATACCGGCATTGCAAATAACGGTACTTTGAAACTGAATGCTTATCCAAATCCTGCTATTGACGAAATAACAGTAACAGGACTTGCTAATGCAAAACAACTAGAAATTCTTAATATCACAGGTAAAGTAATTCGTGTAATAGAAATTACTAGTGATGAAACTCTCGTTAAGATAAGCGATCTGAACAAAGGAATGTACTTCCTGAAAACAGAAAGTCAGACTCTCAAATTCATTAAGAAATAAGCTGATTCTTTAAGAAGGGCCTCCGGGCCCTTCTTTTTCTCCTTAAGTTTTTATTATAGATATGAGGCGAATATTCCCATTCTTCCTTCTTGTATTAATATCCTTTGTCTCTTCGGCACAGACTGGAAGAGATTTGTTTTTTTCTGAGTATGTGGAAGGTACCCAGAATAATAAAGCATTAGAAATTTTTAACCCGAATAATGCAGTTGTGGATCTTGCTGCCTACAGAATTGTTTTCGCCATTGATGGAGCTAACTGGTCGGTTTGGAAAACTTTTCCTACAGGTAAAACTCTAGCTCCTGATTCTGTTTGGACCCTCGTAAACGACCAATTCACAATTCCAACATTCGATCTCGCTTTGGCTGATGAAAAGTTCTTTAGTAATGAAATCAATTTTGGAGGTAATGATGCCATTGGCCTGATGAAAATATCTGCAACAGACACTTCACTTATTGATGTAATTGGAGTTCCTGATGCAGGAAACCCAGGTAGTGGCTGGGATGTAGCAGGGATCTTATCTGCAACAGCAAACCACACTCTTATCAGAAAATCCAGCATTGAAAAAGGAAGTCTCAATTGGGATTTATCTAGAGGAAGTTCAGGAAGTAATTCGGAATGGATTGTCAAAAACACAGACTTTGCTGATAGTTTAGGCCATCATTTTTTCAGGCCTGTAGTTTTTATTACTGATATTATTATTAGTACTTCAGTTTCCACAACCATAGATGTGGATCACGGTCAGATTCAATTGAGCGCCGAAGCTCTGCCGACATCTGCAACCGACAAAAAACTTATCTGGTCATCATCAGAACCGTTTGCTCTTTCCGTAAATCAGGATGGTCTGGTTCTGGCTCTTAATAATGGAACTGCATGGATCAGCGCATGGACTACTGATGGATCGGGCGTTGCCGATTCGATAAAAATTTCAGCGATTAACCAATCGGGCACATTGCTGGTGAGTTCGATCAGCATTAATGGACTTAACGGTCAGGATACCATAAAAATCAACAAGGGTACTATTCTGATGACCGCTGACATAAAACCTATAAACGCCACAAATAAAGGAATTACATGGTCGGTGGATCAACCACTTCTTGCTGATATCGGAACCGATGGAATTCTTACCGCCAAAAAAAATGGCAAAGTACTCGTAACCGCAACTGCTAATGACGGCTCCGGTGTAAGCGGTTCAAAAACCATTATAATTTTTGGACAGTATTCGGAAGTGGCTAATCTGACTGCATTGCGCGCAGCCTATACTGCCAACGAAACCATTTTCAGAATTAGCGGAGAGGTAATTCTAAGCCACTGGGTTTATAACAGGAGTACTAAATATGTTCAGGATGACAATGCCGGAATTGTAATTGAAGATCCCTTTGGAAAAATTACCAGCACTTATAAAGTTGGTGATGGAGTAACCGGTCTTATCGGCTATCTTCTGGATGATTACGGTATGTTGCAGTTTCATCCCATTGAAGATCCGGGCGCTATAACAGCCGAAAACAAGGTACTGACCCCCTTAATCCTGACAGTTAAAGAGTTTAATGCTAACTTTGAGAAATATGAATCGCGACTGATTAAAATCGATAAACTTGAATTTGATCAGGCTGGTGGAATATTTCAATATCTTAATAATTATACCCTTCGGGTTGGAAACGACATTACTGTGCTGCGAACAGAGTTTGCCAATGCAGACTTTCTTGGGATGCAAATTCCCGACTCAGCCAATGTAACAGGAATTGCCATTCAGCTTAATAAAACACCGAAAATTGCTCCTAGAAGACTTGATGACATTGATATTCTCCCTCTTCCAAAAACAGGAATAAACCAGGGCAAAACTCCAGCGATAAGCATATATCCAAATCCGGTTACTGACGAACTTCATTTCAGTTCTTCATTTATAGTCAATTCTTTTGAAATTACAGACGGATCAGGCAGAGTCGTTCTTTCAGGAAAAACCGGCAAAACAGAAAATTATATATCCGTTGGAAATCTTAGCCGGGGATTATATTTTATCAGATTTTACGGCACGTACGGAACCATTCAATCCAAATTTATAAAACACTAATCAATTATAAAATAATAATATCTACAAATCAATAATTCAAAAAATGAAAAAAATATTTCTATTATTCACAATGCTTGGAATGGCACTACTTGGTAAGGCCCAGACAGATCTGATTATTTCGGAATATGTTGAAGGCTGGTCTACCAATAAAGCTTTGGAGATTTATAATCCAACAAATACAAGTATTAATATGTCAACCTACCGGGTTGTCAGGTATTCCAATGGGCTCGATGTACCACCTGCAGAACTGGCGTGGACCTTCATGCTTCCGAACCGATATTTACTTCCTTATCATTCATATGTTGTAGTAGGTGATAAAAGAAATCCAAAAGGTGTTGATCAGGAAGCTCCAGTTTGGGCTCAGCTTGCTCAGCGTGCTGACACTTTTGCATGTCCAGATTATGCCATATCCAAAACCATGTATTTTAACGGAAACGATGCAGTTTCCATTGAAAAACTATCAGATGCTAACTGGGTTCTGGTAGATTTATTTGCAAGATGGGGGGCTCCTGGCCCAGCCCTCGCTAATCTTCCTGACTCAACTTCCCAGATTACAGCATGGACCAATATTCCGCCTTACATCGATGGTAAGGGAGTTGCTTTAACTGCTGACCACACTCTTATCAGAAAATCATCTGTTAAAAAAGGTGTAACATCTAATCCCGTTCTTTTTAACACCTTATTGGAATACGATACACTGTCAGCGAATACATTTAAAAATCTTGGATGGCATAAATACGATGGTGCTCCTGCTAATGTAACACCATCATTGAATATGTCCAATTCTTTGTTTTTTGTTAATCCTGCTGCAGATAGCGGAACTGTTATCGGAACAATCATAGGAAGTGATGCAGAGGGCAATCCTTTGCGCTTTTATGTTGATTATGGCAATTTTGTATATATTAATGATAATAATCCACTTATTCCCGATAAAAGATACGAACCGTTCAAACTTGACCGTACTACTGGTGAACTGAAAGTTGTTGATAAACGAGGCTTGGTACCAACTCAAAAAACCATTTTTTACCTTGAAACAGCTGTTACAGATGGTTTTTCACAGTCTGAAACAGAGAATATTACTGTAATAGTCGCTGCTCCGCTTACTACCATAAATATCGGTCCAAGCGGTGGGAATACAATCACCGCATATCAGGGGATCCTTCAGTTTATGGCTGAGACCTTTCCTGTTGTGAGTTTTAATCCCGCTTTAAGATATGAGTGGAGAGTAAGCAATGAAAATATTGCCAGAATTGATACTTCAGGTCTCGTAACAGCAATTGGAAACGGAACAGTATCTGTAATATGCGCTGCTATTGATGGTTCAGGTGTTGAAGGCACTTACGAACTAACTATTTCCGGTCAGCCCATTCCTGTTACCGATCTTATGGTAAGTTCTGTTGGTGGCATCACTGCAATAACTGCCAATCAGGGAACTCTACAGTTTATTGCTGAAGTGAGTCCATCTTTTAATCTGGATCCCGAAACAAGGTATATGTGGATGGTTAGTGATGAAAACATTGCTACAATAAATGCAAACGGACTTTTGTCTGCACTCCGTAACGGAATAGTTAATGTTATTTGCATGGCAACCGATGCTTCAGGCATTGAAACAAGCATGGCGATTACCATTACCGGGCAAACGCTTTCTGTTTCGGATCAGAAAATTGCACCAAGTCTTTATCCAAATCCATTAGATGGTAATATATTTACTGTTTCCGCCTCAAAAGAAATCAAAAGCATCGTAATTTCTGATGTTTCGAGTCGCGAGATTTTCAGGAAAGAGTACAAAGCAGGAATCAGATCTGCTGATATTGAGCTGATTTCAAATCTCAAAGGAGTATTTCTGGTTTCCGTGGAATACAAGGATAAATCCCGAGGTGTAAGCAAATTAGTTGTTCGATAATTTAAGTGTAAACCAAAACGCCACTCTGGCATTTCGGATGACCAGAGTGGTATTTTGTTCCAATTTATATCCGTTAAAATGAAAATAAGATTATCTCTCCTTTTCGCTTTTCTACCTTTAGTAATGTTTGCACAACAGCATAAGGTGAGTGGAAGAGTTTATGATATTAATAATCCAAACGATTTGCTGATTGGAGTAAACGTTGTATATGCAAAGGGAATGGGTGTAATTTCCGATATTAAGGGAAATTATCAGCTAAACCTTGGTCCCGGTAAGTATTCCATTCAATTCTCGTATGTGGGTTTCGATAAAAATACTATTGAAGTAACTGTTGTTGATAAGGATCAGGTGATTGATATTGGCCTGAATAGTCAGGTAATTGATGAAGTTGTTGTTGTTGCCGATGTTGCCCGTTCAAGGCAGACTCCAATTGCATTTTCAAACATCAGCCCAAGTGTTTTACAGGAAAATCTTGGAAATCAGGACATTCCGATGTTGTTGAATAAAACTCCCGGAGTATACGCTACACAGCAAGGCGGAGGCGATGGGGATGCTTCAGTTACAATAAGAGGATTCAGTTCAAGAAATGTGGGTGTTTTATTGGATGGAGTTCCTGTAAACGATATGGAAACCGGACAAGTATATTGGTCAAATTGGTTTGGCTTAGATGGAGTTACCCGTTCCATTCAGGTACAGCGCGGATTAGGAGCATCCAAACTTGCATTACCATCGGTTGGAGGAACCATCAATATTATTACCAAGGGATTGGATTCTAAAAAAGAAGGCTCAGTGAAACAGGAAGTTGGGTCTGATGGATATTTGAATACATCCTTTGGATACAGTTCCGGGATCTTAAAGAACGGATGGGCTGTTTCAGCTGCAGGTTCCTATAAAACAGGCAATGGATGGGTTGATCTGACATGGACAAAAGGCTTCTTTTATTATCTTAAAATTGATAAGAAATTGGGTAAGCATATTTTATCAGCATCTGCTTACGGAGCGCCACAGTCGCACGGGCAGAGAGCTTACCAACTCCCAATCGGAGTTTATGATTCTGCTTATGCCGAAGAACTGGGCGTGAAACTTGCATTTTTACCGGGTTTAAGTGTATCCGATTCAACCGCAGTTTCTCTAAATCGAAGAGTTTTAGATGAAGGCATTGGCAGAGGTTTACGTTTTAATCAACATTGGGGATATCTTGCCCAGACCGGAGATGACCCAAATGCAAAATCAGAACCATTCGCTGAAAGAATAAACGAATATCACAAACCTCAGATAACTCTGAAAGACATTTGGACCATTTCCGACAGGTTATATATGTCGAACATAGCATATATGTCGATTGGAAACGGTGGGGGAATCCGAATGAAATCTACACCAACGCCTAATTCAGATGGACTTGTCCCGTTTCAAAATATGTATAATAAAAACGTAAGTGCTTTACCTAACGAATTATATGATTCAACCTTGCATCCATCATCAAATTATTTGAGGGAGCTTGTAAATCAACATATGTGGGTTGGAGTTTTATCTACCATGAATTATACCTTGAACTCCAATCTGAAATTTGCCGGTGGTATTGATCTAAGATCCTACAAGGGAACCCACTTTGAAATGGTTTATGACTTGTTAGGCGGAGATTATGTCGGAAGTCCATCAGATTTTATTGATTTTTCTAAAGTTGACTGGACTCAGGCAAATCCATTAAAAGATTTTATGCTTAAAGAAGGTGATAAAACAAATTTTTATACAGATGGATTAGTCAGATGGGGAGGATTATTTTTCCAAACTGAATATTCAAAAGAAAGAATTTCTTCATTTCTGAATATCACAACTGCAATTAGCAGCTATAACCAAATTGACCATTTCTTTGGTTTAAAAAGCAGTATTAAAGTGCGAGAAACAGGTTGGAATAATTTCCCGGGAATTACTGTAAAAGGTGGTTTGAACTATAATATTACTGAACGGTTTAACGGATTTTTTAACCTTGGATATTTAAGTAAGGCTCCGCGTTTCAATAATGTTTACGACTTTGATAATAGCTTATTTCGCGAGATAAAAAATGAACTTGTTAAAGCTATTGAAATTGGTGGAAGTTATACCAGTCAGTCGTTTACAGCAAACCTGAATACTTATTACACAATCTGGCAAAATAAGCCTGTTGATTCAGGATCTAAGGTGTCAGTAGAAACTTCTCCCGGTGAATTTGTTGAACAGTCTGTTAATATAAACGGTATGGATGCACTTCATAAAGGTATTGAGGTGGATTTTATCTATAAAATTTCAAAGAGTTTAGAATTACAGGGCCTTATGTCATTGGGCGACTGGAGGTGGAACTCTTCTGACACAATCAGAATCTATGATGATCAAAAAAATCTGGTTAAAACACAATTCTTCGATGCTACCGGTGTACATGTAGGTAATTCAGCACAAACCCAGTTTTCAGGTGAAATAAGATGGGAACCTATAAAAGGCCTTTATTTTAAACCTTCTGTAACTTACTTCGGAAAGTACTATTCTGAATTTGACCCACTAACACTCAATGGTTCTCCATCTTCCTATAAATGGTATAATGATATAACCGGAGAACATGGCGCTGCTAGGGACTCATGGGAAGTACCCTCTTATATTCTGGTTGATTTTAGTGCAGGTTACAAGTTAAAAATCAAAGGGGATGCTTTACAATTCCGATTGAATCTGATGAATGCCTTAAATACAACCTATATTGCAACTGCAAAGAACAATGATGCATTTAACGGTCAGGTTTTTAATGAGTTTAACGCCCGTTCATCCGCTGTCTTTTTTGGGATGGGAAGAAGATTTGTAGTTTCTATGCAATATCAGTTTTAGTGAAGAGGTAACAAGGTAACGAAAATTTCCAAAACTACGAAAGTCCACTCCCTCCCACTTGGGGGAGGGCTGGGGTGGGGCAAAGCGAAAAGGAAACTCTTTTTCCAAAACGAACATCAGTAAAACCAATAGCCGAGGGC
>Ga0105048_10019296_pt1 | contig 10457 bp, 10 predicted proteins | sample MAT05_FD_78382 | JGI IMG/M metagenome (GOLD analysis project Ga0105048, IMG submission 78382) | Freshwater microbial communities from Lake Fryxell liftoff mats and glacier meltwater in Antarctica - MAT-05 | ecosystem: Environmental > Aquatic > Freshwater > Ice > Liftoff microbial mat | place...
ATTCACGCCTATCTGCTGTCGCAGCCGGCCGCGCGCGACGTCGCCGACATTCCGCTGCTGGCGGACCGGGCAAAAAAACTCCCAGCCAAATAAAGGGGGTTCGGCCTAGCGCGCCGGGCGCTTGGCGCCCTCGGCGTCGAACTGCTTCAGATAGGCGATCACGTCAGTGATTTCGTCGTCGGTCTGCAGACCGGCGAAGGCCATCTTGGTGCCAGGAACTGCCGCGCGGGGGTTCTTCAAATAGGCCGCGAGCGTGTCCTTCTTCCACACTAGGCCGCTTTTGGTCAGGCCGGCGGAGTAGCTGTAGTCGGGATAGGTCCCCGCTTTACGGCCCATGACGCCGTTCAGCGCCGGCCCCATGCGCGTCGCCGGCGCCGGTCCGACCGAATGGCAGGAGGCGCAGCGACGGAAGATCTTTTCCCCGGCGACCACGTCTTCGGCCGCCTGGGCGGACAGCGGGCCGGCGGCGAAGGCGAGGGCTATCACGGCGGGGATCAGGCGCATCGGGCTCATATTGCGGCGGCTCCACAGAAACTAGGCAAGGGGAAAGCCCCTGCGACGTCACCATCGCAGGGGGTGTCTGAACACGAGATGACTTAGAAGCCGAGGCCCAAGGACACGTAAACCAGGCGTCCCAAGGCGTTGGCTACCAGCGGGTCGTAGCCGCTGCGATCCACAGCGTCGGGCGGGTCGCGGTCGAACACGTTGCGCACGCCGATGGTTACGTTCGGCCCGGTCTTGAGCGGACCGACCCCTTCCAGGTTGATCCCGTATTGGGCGTCGACCGTGGTGAAGGCCTTGACCTTGCGCCAGCCGGCGCTGTCGTCGCGATAGCTATGGATGTACCGCACAAACACATTGGCCGAATGGCGGCCGTTTTCCCAAAGCACCCCGGTGTTGCCCCGGAACTTGGGCATCGGCACGCCGAAGTTGTTGAAGTTGCGCAGGGCCAGACCATTGACCTTGCCCAGGACCGGATCGTCCAGATCGTAGGAGCGCACGAAGGTGCCATCCCCCTGCAGGGTGAACTGGCCTAGGGCCGATTGCGGCAACTTCAGCTTGGCGCTGACGTCGAAGCCATCGGTGTCCAGGGCGCCGGCGTTCTTGAAGAAGGTCGTCACCGTCGAGATCTGGTTCCCCGCGACGCGGGTGACAGCCGGGCCGTTGGGGTTGGCAGCAACCACCGCATTGGCGCTCTGCGGGGTGATGAACTCCCGGTAGGCGAAGTTCCAGTAGTCGATGCTGACCGTCAGGGCCGAGGTCGGCGTGAACGTCGCGCCGATGTTGAAGGTCTTGGAGGTCTGAGGCTCAAGCGGATCGTTCGGATCGGACTTGGTGCGCTGGGACACCGTCACCTGGGCGCCTTGCAGCGGATCGAAGACGCGGAATGGCGCCACAAGGCTGCCGTTCTGCTGGAAGATCGAGGGCGAGCGGAACGAGCTGCTCCACGAACTGCGCAGCGAGAGCCATTCGTTCGGCCGATAGAGCAGGCCGATCTTCGGGTCCAGAGTGTTGACGTCGTCGCCGAAGTCCTCGTAACGCAGCGCCCCTTGAAGTTCGAGATTCTCGATGATCGGCACGTTCAGTTCGACAAAGCCGGCGTTGACCTTCTGGCTGCCCTGGAAGTCGTCGTTGCCGATGAAGAAACCGAAACGGAACTGGTTGGCCTGGGGCGAGAAGTCGTAGCTGAGGGACTCGTCCCTGTGCTGGTAGCCGACTGCAATCCCCAGGGGGCCCGCCGGCAGCTGCATCAGCTCGCCGGTCAGCACCACATCGACGACGTGCAGCCGCGACTCGGCGTCGAAACCATAGAGGCCGGTGAAGTTGGCGATCACCGCGGGATCATTCGAGGCGCCGAACAGGGGGTTGAAGAACTGGTTGTTGTTGGGGCCGCCGACGCCGTTCAGCGCCGCCTGATAGCGGTCCGTCAGGGTGTCGGGCTGCTTCAAGGAATAGTCGTTGGCCGAATAGGTGTAGGCGGCGTCGATCTTCCAGGTGTCGTTGAACTCGTGCTTGACGCCGAACGTGGCGCGCCAGGCTTCGGCTTCGTTTCGCACGAGCTGGGCCGTGCCGCCTGAGCCGATCACCCGGCCGAACACGGCCACCGGCCGGCCGAACAGGTTGCCCGGATTGCTGGCGGGCATCACCGGCGGGTTCAACACCGGCTGAGACGGCGAGGTGTGCGAGCGGATCCGGTTCTGGGCCCACCCGCCGCTGACGTAGAGCTGGGTCTTATCCGAGACGTCGTACTCGCCGCGAAGATGGGTCAGGAACCGCTTCTCCTCGGCGACGATGTCGAAGAAATCGCCGAAGTCGAAATTGCAGAAGCCGACCGGCCCGGCGGGGGCGATGACCTGACGATTAACGGCGGCCTGGGTGTAACAGGCAGGATCAGGGCGCGGCGTGCCGCCGACGATGAAGGTCTGGGGCGAGCCGTAGGGAACCACGGCGAAGCGCAGCGGCAGGTCGGCCCGGCGCTTGGAGGCCGAGAGCGATTCGCGGTCGATGTAGCTGGCCGCCACAACCAGGCGGGCGGTGTCCGCGGCGTTGGTCCAGCCGGTGACGCCCTCGATACCCCATTCCTTGGCGCCGTCGCGGGTGGTCGCCTGGAGGTGGGACCGCAGTTCGACCCCCTCCATGCTGCGGCGGGTGATGAGGTTGACCACCCCGGCCACGGCGTCGGACCCGTAGAGCGAGGAAGCGCCGTCCTTCAGCACTTCGGTGCGCGCTATGGCGATGGTGGGGACCAGGGTGTTGAGGTCGGTGAACTGGTCGCCTTCGAGGGTGGCGGACGCCGATTGGGCGACCCGGCGGCCGTCAAGCAGCACCAGGGTCGAGCTGACCCCCAGGCCGCGCAGGTTGACGTTGGTGGTGCCCAAAGACAGGGCCTGGCCGTTGCCGTCGGTGTTGTTCTGCGACCCGCTGTTGATCGGCAGGTTGTTGATCGCGGTGTCGAGAGTGAAGGCCGCCTGCTGCCGCAACTGGGCGTCGGTGGTCACCGTGACGGGGGACGCGCTTGCGGCCTGCGAAGACAGATAGCTTCCGGTGACGACGACCTCATCAAGGTTGGGACTCGTACTGCTGGCCGGGGCCGAAGGGTCGCCGGGCGGGGTGGTTTGGGCGAAGGCGGGCGAAGCGAGCGCCATAGCCAGCGCAGTAGCTCCCAGGAATTGAACGCGCATCACCAGTCCTCCCACAAGTCTTGTTGGAATTGTCATACACTTTCGGAGAGGGCCGCTAAAGGGCGTTTTTGGAGACGGCGCTGAAGTGTGTCTTTTCGGACGCCTTTAGGCAGCCGCGGCTTGGGCGGGCGCCTGGTCCGGAGCGGGCGTCAAGACGGGGAACCGGGGCAGACGGACCATCATCACAGCGGTGATCCCCAGGCCGACGGCGCAGGCTATCAGGGCGGATTGATACGAGCCGGTCCAGTCGTAGACCGTGCCCAGCACCAAGGGGCCCAGGGCGCTGCCGGCCATGAAGGCGCCGAAGATCCAGCCGTAGATGGCGCCGAAGGATTTCAGCCCAAAGTAGCGACCGACCAGGAAGCCCAGCAGATCGGTCTCCCCCCCGGCGCCGACCCCGAGCAGGGCGGCGGCGACATAGTAGGTGAAGGTCGTCGAATCCGGCGCCAGCAGGGCGGCGCCCACGCACGCCAGAGCGAAGCACAGGGCGCCGATATAGGGCGCGAAGATCTTGTCGAGCATGAAACCCACGGCGATCCGCGCGACCACCGAGACCACGAACATGAAGCTGACCGCGCGTACGCTGGCTTCGACGGACAGGCCGCGGTCGGACAGCATGGGCGAGAGGTGGATTTGGATGCCGTGGATCGCCGTCGCCGCGATCAGGAACATCAGCAACAGGGTCCAGAAGATTCCGCTGCGCAGGGCTTCCCCCATCGTCATGCCAAGGTGGCCCGAGGACAAGGTCTCGCCGGCCCGGGGCGCGGCCACGAGGGGCTCGCGCATGACCAGCAGGGCGATAGGCAGACCGATTATCAGCGGCAACAGGCCCAGGGCGTAGAAGCCGGCGGCCCAGCCCTGCGCCTGGATCATCTGCGAGGCGATCATCGGCGTTACGGCGCCGCCCAGGGCGACCCCGCTCATGGCAAAGCCCAGGGCCACGCCGCGGTTGGTGTTGAACCATGCCGACAGCACCTTGATGTAGGCCACCGCGCTGGAGCCGGCGCTGACCACCCCGATGATGAGGCCGACAAGGTAGAAGCCCTCGAGGCCCCACTGCTGGATGAAGGTCGGGACCGCCATCAGGGCGGCCGCATAGAGGAGGAGGGACACGACGAGGATCGGCCGAACGCCGAACCGGTCGATCAGGCGGCCGGCGACCGGGAGCGCGACGGCCATGGCCAGAGACAGAATGGTCAGGAACAGGGAAACCTGGCCGCGGCCCCAGCCGAACTCGGCGCCAAGCGGCTTGATGAATACGCCAAGGCTGAGGATGACCACGGGAATGGCGCTGACCGCCACACCAAGCGTCGCGCCCACCACCAGCGGCCAATTTTTCAGCTCAGATCCGGTGGCCATGGTCGCTCGTCCTGGGCTCAGTTGACGGGTTGGGTCGCGGCTTGATCTTCGCCTTCGATTTGGAGTTTGGCGCGTTTGGCGAGGATCTGTCGCAGTCGGGTGACGCCGATGTCGTGCTGGTATAGCAGCTCATGGTCGCGGGCGTCATCGGGCATGGCCTCGAGCATGACGCGGTCCTGCTCGAGCACTTCCCAGTGGCGCGGCTCCAGGGCGGCGCGGAACAGGAAGCGCCAGGCCTCGCGGGCCAGGCCCTGCACCTGGCGGCAGCGCCAGAAGAAGATCCGGGTGCTGGTCTCGTCGATGGGGGTGGCGAAGCTGATCACCCGCATGATGCCGCCGGGGCCCGCGCCGGGGGGATAGGGGATGTTGACCCGGGCGTAGTCGATCCCCGCTTCGGTGACGATCTCGACCCAGTCGAAGTTGTCGCCCTGCTGGGCCACCCGCGCGACGGTGAAGCCCTCGGCCGTGGTGGTCATCTCCACGGTGTCCTCCTTCAGCCCCCCCGACAGGGTGAAGCTGGAGGCGTGCAGATAGATGCCGTGCATCGGGTCGGCGAGGTTCTCAAGGGCGTAGCGGTAGTTGCAGGCCCACACCCCCGTGGTCAGGAAGCTGGCGTAGTCCTCGCCCGTCAGCTCGAACGGCAGCGTCAGGGGGATCGGATCGGGATTGGCCGCCGAGGGGAAGTAGACGAACACCCCGTCCGCGTGCTCGCGCACCGTAAAGGCCCGCACCGCCTTCTTGCCCTCGTGAACGCAGCCCCGCAGGGCCGGCACCTTCTGGATCACTCCAGAGCCGTCCACCGTCAGGCCGTGATAGACGCAGGCCACCGTCCCGCCCTGGACCTCGCCCCGCGACAGCGGAGCCCCGCGGTGCGGACAGCGGTCCTCAAGGCAGTTCACGGTCCCGTCCGCCCCGCGCCACAGAACCAGGTCCAGGCCCAGCGCCTTGGCCGCAACCACAGACCCAGCCCCTATGTCAGCCGATCGGGCCACCACGTGCCAACGCCCCGTAAAACCACGCGAAGCACACGACTCAACACGATCCCGCAACGACATGACTCCGTTCCGCCCCGCGCCCGAATCGCTCACCCGGCCAGCCGCGTCCGGCCGCCGGCGCTGTAGGCGTCATCGAGCGAAGCGTTGATCTTGACGAGTTCCGCATTGAGCACGTCCGCCGTCCAGGCGCCCGCCTGCCCCGAGGGACGCTTGACGTCCCGCTGGGTCAGCTCTGCCGCGACCGCATCAAAGTCATGGACCCCCGCCGCGAAGATGGCTTCAAGCACTTCGGCCAGGCGTTGCTCGACAGACTCCAGGGCCCGGCCCAGGGACTGCCGGGAAAGATCTGGTTGCATGGGCGGCCCTTACGATTGTCTGACAACTATTCGTGAACCTGCGGCCGATCTTAGTCAAGGGCGCCGTTGGCCAGCCGTCCGCGGGCGGACGTCAGCCGCCCGCCAGAACGCGCTCGACCGCCGCGGCGATTTGAAACAGACGCTCGTCCTGTCCGCCGGCGGCCGCCAGCATCAGGCCCACGGGCGCCGCGCCCGGTCGGTGCGCCGGGACGGATATAGCGCAGCCGTCGATCACATTGATCGCCGTGGAATTACGCAGCGCCAGAAGGTTGATGCGGCCGAACTCGGCGTCGTCCTCCAGATCGGACAGCCGCGGCGCGACCATCGGAGCGGTGGGCATCACCAGGGCGTCGAACCCGGTAAGGCGGCGGCGGGCGTCCGCCACCAGGGCGGTGCGATCGGCGATCAGATCGACGAAATCGGCGGCGCTCTGCTCAGCGCCGCGCCGGATGCGCGTCAGCACCCGCGGATCATAGCGGTCGGCGGCGGCCTCGATCAGCCGCCGGTGCCAGGCATAAGCCTCCGGGGCCGCGAACCCGCCCCGGGCGTTGAGGGCGGCGATGCGATCAAACTCGGGGAAAGGGATGCGGCTGATCCGGGCGCCGGCTGCAGACAGCCGCGACAGGGCGTCCTCCAGGGTGTCGGCGACGACGGAATCCATGCCTTCGAGCACGACGTTCTGCGGCGCCAGAAGGCGCAGGTCAGAGGCCGCGGCGCCGTCCAACGCCGGCGCTTGGCTGCGGGCGAGAAGGGCGTCAATGGACGCGCAGCAGCCGACCGAGCGGGCGATCGGGCCCACCGAGTCCAAGGTGGTCGACAGGGGAACGGCGCCGCTGCGCGGGGTGCGCGAGGCGGTGGGCTTGTAGCCGACAAGGCCGCAGAACGCCGCCGGGATGCGGCACGAGCCGCCGGTGTCGGTGCCAAGGGCGGCATGGGCCATTGCATCGGCCACCGAAGCGGCGCCGCCCGACGTCGAGCCCCCGGCGATGCGGCCCTCTTCGCGGCCCCAGGGGCCCAGCGGCGTGCCGTAGTGGGGGTTATAACCGAGGCCCGAGAAGGCGAACTCGGTCATGTTGGTGCGGCCGATCAGCACAAAGCCCGCTTGCCGCAGGCGGGCCACCGCCGGCGCGTCCTGCGCCGCTGGGGGGCCGTCCAACACCACCGACCCGGCGCGGGTGGCCTGGCCTTGCACGTCGAACAGGTCCTTGATCGAGATCGGAATGCCGGCGAAGCGAGACGGCTGCGCCCCCGCTGCGCGTAGGCCGTCCATGGCGTCGGCCGCCGCCAAGGCGCCCTCGCGGTCCACCTGGATGAACACCACCGCTCCTTGGCCGGCGGGGTCGTCGATGCGGGCGAGGCAGGCCTCGGTCAGGGCGCGGGCGCTGGTGCGCCCGGCCGCCAGATCGGCGGCGAGGCCGTCCAGGGTCGGACCGGCGGCCATGCTCACGCCGGATCGTAGTAGTGAATTTCCAGCAACAGGGCGCCGCCGTTGGACTTGAACGGCCCGTGATAGACCCCCGGCGGACGCACGGCGTAGGTCGGGCCGGTAAAGTTCTCGCCGCCGTCGCCGTTGGCGTCGTTGCCCACGGTCAGGTCGCCGGAGACCAGGTAGACCTCTTCCCAATAGTCATGGACGAAGGGTTCGGTGGTCATGAAGCCGGGGCCGAACCGCAGGAGGCGCGTGCGGCTGCCGCGCTTACTGGCGGTGTCCAGAGCGCCCGACAGAACCTTTTCCTCGGCCAGGGCGCCGGGCGGATAGTGTTCCGGCAGGACCCAGCCCTCGGGGCTCATGTCGATGCTGCGGAATTCGTCGTGCAGCTTGTTGATCGCCATCGCCGTTACCTCGATCTCACTGTTGCCAAAGGGGGCTGAACTGGGCGGCAACCACGTCCTCATAACCCGGGTCGCCCTTCAGCAGGCCCAGCTTGCGCGAGAACTGGTTCATGCCGGCGACGAACTCCGGCGAGATCGCGGCGTCGTAATAGGGCAGGTCGCGCCGGATCAGTTCAGCGATCAGGCCCGCCTCATCGGCGGGGAAGCGCGCCTCGCCGACCTGGGTGGCAAGCGAGGGGTCCCGGCGTAGGGCCTTCTGCGCGCCGACAATGGCCCGCACAGCGGCGGCGGCGGTATCAGGCGAGCGCGCGATCAGGGTGTCGGTCGCTGCGACCGAGGCCATGGTGTAGTTGAAGGCGGCCTTGGGCCCGTCGCCCCGGCGAACGTCCAGAACCAGGGTTCCGGCTCCGCTGCGCACGGCGACCTCGGCCCCCATGCCGTTGGCCCAGAAGCCATCGATCTTGCCCTCGGCCAGGGCCTTGGCGGCGGTGACGCCGAAGTTGGGGATGTTGCCGGCGGCGCCCGGAACCGGAGCGATGGTCACACCGTCGCGTTCGATGTCGATTCCGCCCTCGGCGAGCAGGCCCCGCAGGCCCATCTCGACCCAGGGGGCCGCGCCGATCCGCTTGCCCTTGACCACGCTGAGGTCGCCGCGCTCAGCCTTCAGGTCGGCGCGCATGACCAGGAACCAGTACATCCCCTGGGCCTGGGCGCACAGTAGCTTGACGCCGTCCCACTCGGGAAAGGCGGCCAGGGCCGAATGGGCCGAGCCGGCCACGAAGTCGACCTCGCCGGCCCTGAGCGCGTGGTACGCTTTGTCGACCGGGAAGATCATCTCCAGTTCGACGTTTAGGCCCTCGCGCTGGAAGAAGCCCAGGTCGATCGCCGCCACGGCGGGGAAGTAGGAGTTGGAGATCAGGTCGGGGATCGCAAGTTTCATGATGGGGTCCTGGCCCGCGCTCAGCCGAGGATCGGCAGTTCGGCGATCTCGTAGCGGTGACGGATCGAGCGGCCGAGCACGGGGTCCTCTAGCTCAAAGGCGAAGTCCGCAGACGGGCGGATGCCCCCGATGGCCGCCAGGGTGCCGCAGAACATGGCCGCCCCGTCGGGCAGCCCGCCCGGCGCGAAGCGGCTCATCAGGTCGTCGGGCGAGCGCATCGCCGTGACCGAGCCCTCCTGGTAGAGCTTGCCGCCCTCTGCCCAGGACCTCAGCTTGAGCCGGTCCCAGTGGCCGCGGACCTCCTCGAAATCCCACAGCTCGCCGGCGACGGGCTTCTCGCACATCTGCTTGGACACGGTGACGTTGTAGGTCTCCACCTGACGGTCGGTGTGGTCCGAGCCGACGCCGACATAGAGCCGGCCGCCATGGCGGACGAGCACGAACTCGACCTCCCCGCTCGACTGCCCGCCGCTCATCTCGACGGCGGGCGCCGTGGACAGGCGCGCGGCGGCGACCCGGTAGAAGATCGGGGTCGAGGCGGGACGCGCGACCCCCAGTTCCTCAAGCTCGCAGATGTGCTTTTCCAGAGCGGCCTCGTCGCGGCCGGTCCAGCCGGCGATGATCAGGGTCCGGATGGTCACGGCCTCGTCCCGGATCGCGCCGTCCGCTTGGATTCGGAAGTTCAAGGTCGTGGTCATGGGCGCTCGGCGTCTTGGGGTTGGAACGTCATCAGACCCATGCCCGTGGCCCACGGAACCACGGCCTCGTAGGCGACGATCTCGCCGCTGAATCGGCCCATGGCGCCCGCCAGGGCGATCCAGTTCAGCAGTTCGATCGCTCCGGCCCCCGCGGCGCCCAGATCCGCCACCGAGTAGGCCTTCAGCGCGTCCAGGTCGCCGGCCGCCATCTGAGCGAGGAACCGGCGGTCGAAGGCCTCGTCGATATGGCCGTGCCCGACTTCGCCGGGATCATGGGACATGCCGCCGGTGGCGATCAGCCCGATCCGCTTGGGGGATGCGCGGACGACGTCGCCGACGGCCCGGCCGAGTTCGGCGCAGTAGCGGGGCGACGGCTGGGGCGACGCCAAGGCGTTCAAGACGATGGGCGTCACCGGGGTTTTCATGTTGGGGGTCAGGAACTTCAGCGGGATCATGGTCCCGTGATCGAATTCCAGTTCGTGCGCATAGCCGGGGGCGATGTCGCGCTCATAGGCCAGGGCGAGGATTTCCGAGGCCAGGGCCGCGTCGCCGGGGATCGCGGTGCGCTCCATCTTGAGCCACGGCTCCACCGGGCCGAAGTAGGTGTCGGCGCGGCCGATCACGGCCGGGCTGATGTGGTCGAGGAAGAAATTGGCCCAGTGTTCGGAGGTGAACAGCACCAGGGCCTCGACCTTGGCGGCGTCCAGCTGCTGACGAAGGGTCTCGGCCGCGGCGTACAGGCTGTCCTTCTGCGCGACCGGGGCCATGTCCGTCCAGGCGACGTAGCCGGGGGCGTGGCTGATGGCGGCGGCGAAGACCAGGCTCATGAGGTTCGGCTCGCTCTGATGGCGTCCAGATACGCCGCCTCGGACACCTGATGGATGATCGAGAACGGGCGCAGCAGAAGGCCGTGGACCCCGAGGGCATAGAGCCGCCCGTAGTCGCGGGCGACCAGGGCCGCCTTCTCGTCGTCGGTCAGGTCAAGGGCGGCGGCGAAGTCTTCCGGAGCCTTGGCGAATGCCTCACGCGCGGCCGGCTCGCGGTTGACCCGGCGGATCGCCTTCTGGAGTTCGTAGGCGCTCACGCTCTTCAGC
>Ga0105048_10019299_pt1 | contig 10456 bp, 14 predicted proteins | sample MAT05_FD_78382 | JGI IMG/M metagenome (GOLD analysis project Ga0105048, IMG submission 78382) | Freshwater microbial communities from Lake Fryxell liftoff mats and glacier meltwater in Antarctica - MAT-05 | ecosystem: Environmental > Aquatic > Freshwater > Ice > Liftoff microbial mat | place...
CAGGTCATTGCCCCGGACACGCGGACTTGAAACGCTTCGGCGAAGCCGGGAATGATATTAAAAACATGGCCACAATATGAGACGCAATGATCGTGCAGCGGTTCCATCGGACAGTGGGAATCGGGCGAATCGCCACCGCATTTCGACGCCACAGTCGGATCATTGGCCAACACCGGCCTGGCTTCGACGAGTTGGGAAAAAAGCCCAAGGATCGCGACAAGGCAGGCCAGGCGTCCGATGAACTTCATGAGCTGCAAGCAAATCCAAGCACGAGCGTTTGTCAAGCCGTTGCCCCCCAGAACATGACCTGAGAGTTGGAGGACTTTCAACCGGCCTCGAGCAAATCGGGCCGGTTTGAAAATTTAGTTCATTTTGAATTGAACTTCGTTCATGCCCTGTAAAATAGAGCATTAAGTCCGGCTGGAAAATCGGCGACGTTACGGGGAATGCCGGGAACGACCAGGGGCGGCGGCTTGCCGGGACCTCCCCGCCATTGGTCGGCGGCAACGCCAATGATTGCCACCACGAGGCTGCGTCGTGAAACCGCGACCCGTCCAAGCCGACGTGATTTTTCAGGTTTCAAGTTTCCGGTTTCAAGCTTCACTATCCGTCATGAAAGTCGTCATCCTCTGTGGAGGCAAGGGCACCCGTCTGCGGGAGGAAACCGAATTCCGACCCAAGCCCATGGTTCCCATCGGCAACCGCCCGATCCTCTGGCACATCATGAAGTATTATGCCGCCTTCGGGCACAAGGAATTCATTCTCTGCCTCGGCTACAAGGGCGATATGATCAAGGACTACTTCCGCAACTACCTCTGGCACACCTGCGACACAACCTTGATGCTGGGCCGCGCTGCGGCCGTGCAGTTTCACAACCGTCACGACGAGGAGGATTGGAGCGTCACCCTGGCAGACACCGGAGAGAACTCCATGACCGCCTACCGCATCCGTCAGGTGGAGCGTTATCTGGGAACGGACGAAACGTTTCTGCTCACGTACGGAGACGGGGTCGGTAATGTGGATATTTCCGGCAGCATCGCACAACACCGCCGCATGAAAAAAACCTGCACCCTCACTGCGGTGCACCCGCCCGGGCGTTTCGGCGAGCTGGGCCTTGGGACCGGTCTGGCCGTGCGGAGCTTCAATGAAAAACCCCAGACCGAGGGGGGCTATATGAATGGCGGCTACATGGTCTGCGACCGTCGGCTTTTCGACTATCTGCCCGACGATGCCGGCATGATGCTTGAGCAGGAACCGATGAAAAAACTCACCGCGGACGATCAACTGTCCGCCTTCAAACACGAGGGATTCTGGCAACCGATGGATACTTTTCAAGAATACACCTTGTTGAACAAGCTCTGGGAGGCCGGCCAGGCCCCCTGGAAAATCTGGAAGGACCCGCATGGCGTTCGCTGATTCCTATCGCGACAAAAGCGTCCTGATCACAGGACACACCGGCTTCAAAGGCTCGTGGCTGTGCGAATGGCTGCTGGAACTTGGCGCGCACGTCACGGGACTGGCGCTGCCTCCCGAGCCCCACGCGAAACTCTTCGATCAGTTGGAGCTCTCCAAGCGCGTGCGCCACGAGATCGGGGATATCCGGGATTTGGCCAGAGTTCAGGCGGTGGTCGCGTCCGCCCGCCCGGAGTTCGTTTTCCACCTCGCGGCCCAGCCTTTGGTACGATTGTCCTACGAAAAGCCGGTCGAGACATATTCCACTAATGTTCTCGGCACCGTCCATGTTTTAGAGGCGGTGCGAATGGCGGGAACGCCCTGCGCCTTTGTTGCGGTCACAACGGACAAGTGCTATGAGAACAAAGAGTGGTTGCACGGCTACCGGGAGGAGGATCCCCTGGGCGGACACGACCCCTACAGTTCCTCCAAGGGTGCCGCAGAGATTGCCATTAACGCGTACCGTTGCTCCTACTTCACGGGAGCCGAATCTCCCGTTCGGCTCGCGTCCGCCCGGGCAGGGAATGTGATCGGCGGCGGCGACTGGGCGGCGGATCGCATCGTGCCCGACTCGATCCGCGCGCTGGAAGCCGGGCGACCCATCCCCGTGCGAAACAAGGGTGCCACCAGACCCTGGCAGCATGTTCTGGAGCCCTTGAGCGGCTATCTGCAACTCGGAGCCTGCCTGGCCAATCCCTCCCTGGCCCGCAGGCCGCAGCTCATCACGGAAGCTTTTAATTTTGGCCCGGAACTTGACTCGAACCGCTCTGTCGAAGCCCTCGTAGAAGAGATCCTAAAAAGCTGGCCCGGTGAGTGGACGGACCAAAGCGACCCCCACGCCGTGCACGAAGCCACGCTGCTCAATCTCGCCATTGACAAGGCCCGCCATGTCCTGGGCTGGTTTCCCGTCTGGGACTTCCCGACCACCATCAACCGCACCGTCAGCTGGTATCGCGCCGCTCAAGACTCCCCGGCCTTCGACGCCGCTCACTCGACCCGCGAACAGATCGCGGCCTACACCCGCATTGCCGCGGATCGTCGGGTCTCCTGGGCTATCCACTAATTTTCACCGTGTCCCAATCACCCCAAGCTCTCAAATCCGAAATTCTTCGGCTCACCCGCGAATACTCCGCCTTGATGCACACGGCCAACCGGCCGGGCCTTGAGGAGGCCAAACCCTTCACTCCCGGCGAAACCACCGTGCCCTATGCCGGGCGGGTGTTTACCGAGGACGAAGTGGAAGCCGCAGTCGCATCCACCCTCGATTTCTGGCTGACCCTCGGACCCGAAGGCGAAGCTTTTGAGAAAGAACTCGCGCAATTTCTCGGGGTGAAGCACTCCCTGCTGGTCAACTCCGGATCATCGGCCAACCTCGTCGCCCTCTCGTCCCTCACCACCCACAAGCTGCCGCCGCAGAAACGTATCCAACCCGGCGATGAAGTCATCACCGTGGCCGCAGGTTTTCCCACCACCGTCGCCCCCATCCTGCAAATCGGCGCGGTTCCCGTCTTCATTGACAACGATCCCACCACCGGCAACGCCCGCGTCGAACAACTCGCAGCGGCCTACGTGCCGGGGAAAACCAAAGCCGTGATGATGGCGCACACGCTGGGCAATCCCTTTGATGTCGGTGCCGTGCTGGAGTTCTGCAAGGCACATGATCTCTGGCTCATCGAGGACAACTGCGACGCCCTCGGCTGCACCTATTCGCTCCCGCTGGAACGCGCCGCCGCCCTGGGTTTCACCGAAAACTCTCCCGGCCTGCCAGCCGATGGCACCCATATCACCCGCTACACCGGCACGTGGGGCGACCTCTCCACCCAGTCCTTTTATCCGCCTCACCACCTCACCATGGGCGAAGGCGGCGCCGTGAACATCGTCCACCGCCCGCCGCTGAAAACCTATGCCGAAAGCTTCCGCGACTGGGGACGCGATTGCTGGTGCGCGAGCGGAAAGGATAACACCTGCGGCAAACGCTTTGGCTGGAAACTCGGCGAGCTGCCTGCGGGCTACGACCACAAATATATTTACAGTCATCTCGGCTACAACTTGAAGCCGCTTGATCCCCAAGCCGCCATCGGACGCCAGCAACTCAAAAAACTTCCCGCCTTCATCGAGGCCCGCAAAAAAAACTGGGAAACCCTTCGCCGCAGCCTGGCCGGACTCGAGGACATTTTTGACTTCTCCCTGCCCACCCACGCCACCGGCTGGACCACCCCATCAACCCTCAACCCTCAACCATCAGCCTTCTCCTGGGATTCCACCGGTTGCCGCACCGACTGCAGTTGGTTTGGCTTCATGCTGCGCGTTCGACCCGGCTCGCCCTTTTCGCATACCGATCTGGCGCGTCATCTCGATGAGCACAAAATCGGCAACCGCATGCTTTTCGGCGGCAACCTCCTCCGCCAACCCGTTTTTGTTCAATTGGCAAAAGACCGGCCCGATTCCTTCCGGGTCGCGGGATCGATGCATGGGGCCGACGAAATCATGAACACCGCAATTTTCATCGGAACCTATCCCGGACTGACTTCAACGATGCTCGCTTACGTCGTCGAAACCATTCACCGCTTCGTCCGCCCCTGAGTCGCGCGGCAAAGCGACGCGCTCAGAGGCACCCCGCCGCGGGTTTTACGCTGGCAAAACTTTTTGACAAACTGCCTCTTTGAAAGTAGTCATTTAAATCATGCAAGCCTCCGTGGTTGATCTTTGGTACAAAACCAAGTCGATTTTGGAATGCCTTAGAAGGAGGCAAAAAGTGGACTTAACCTGCCGGGAAAAAGTCGAAGGCATTATCATTCCCGTGACCGGGACTATCAACTTCCCCCCTCTCAGGAACTGGATAAACTCCCTCTGATCCTGCCAGCAGCCCGACCATGAAACTTGAACCCCTCCACCCCGTTCAAATCGCACGCTTTCGCGAAATGACGTTTCAGCAGAAATGGTTCGTGGCACAGGGCCTTCACCGTCTCGCCCGGGAAACCCGCTTACGCGTCACCCGCGCCCGCCACCCCGAGTGGACCGAAACCCGCTGCCAGCAAAGCGTTGCCCATGAGTTCATCCGCGCAAGAACCTGATCTTCTCTCCCTCTTCGTCCATCCCGTCCACCACTCTGGCCTGCATTACCTGGTTGGCGGATCGGTGGCGGCTATGCATTATAGCGAACCCCGCCTCACCGTGGATGTGGACGTGCCGGTTGTCGTCCGACGCGAAGACATTCCCGTTTTTTCCCGGCTCTTCGCCGAACCGGACTACTACTGCCCTCCGCCCGAAATCATAGAAATAGAGGTGGCAAGGGAATGCGGCGGACACTTCAATGTGATTCATGTGCCCACCGGATTAAAGGCAGATTTTTATCCCAGCAACCGCCATCCACTTTTCGCCTGGGCGTGGGAGCACAAACACGTCGAAAACACCGAGGGCGGGAAAATCTTTATCGCACCACCCGAGTACGTCATACTTTGGAAGTTGATGTTTTTTCGGGAAGGCGGCGGCGAGAAACATCTGCGAGATATCCGGCGCATGATCGAAGTGCTGGGCACGGAAGCCGCCACCGGATTCCTTCAACAACAAGTCGCCGATCTTGGCCTCCAAGCCCAGTGGCAGCAAGCCCAGCCCTAACCGTGGAAAAAAATATCGTGGTCTCCGTTCTTTGTCCGCTCAACAACGCCTCGGAGATCCTCGCTGGATTTCTCGGCGAGTTGTCCGTGGTGATGCGCCGGAGTTTTGAATTCTACGAGATCGAAACCATTCACCGCTTCGTCCGCCCCTGAGTCGCGCTGCAAAGCGACACGCTCTGAGACACCACCGCGGCGGGTTTTCAGCTTGCAGAACCCTTTTGACAAACTGCCTCTTTGGAAGTAGTCATTTGAACCATGCAAGCCTCCGTGGTTGATCTTCGGTACAAAACCAAGTCGATTTTGGAATGCCTCAGAAGGAAGCAAAAGGTGGAATTGACCTGCCGGGGAAAAATCGAAGGCATCATCATTCCCGTGTCCGGGCCTTCCGGCCTTCCCCCCCTGTCCTGCCATCCCGCCGTGGGAATGTGGCGGGACCAGGACGAACCGGTCCCGGTCCTGGTACGGCGGATGCGTAAGCCAAGATTCCATGTTAATTGATACGGATGTTTTCATCTGGTGCCTCAGGGGGAACCAAAAGGCTGTCAGCGCCCTGGAAGGGCTCACTCAAAGAGCAATCTCCGTCATCACGCGCATGGAACTGGTGCAGGGGTGCCGGAACAAAAAGGAAAACTACCTTTTGCGACAATTCCTGGCCGACCAGGAAGTCAGGGTCATGGAACTATCTCCGGAGATCGGCTTTCGGGCTGAAACCTGGATGGAACAATACCATCTGGCCCATGGCGTGGGTGCAGCCGATTGCCTCATTGCCGCAACCGCGTCCATTCTCGGCCTGCCATTATTGACCGCAAATGCCCGGCATTTTCGGTGCTTCCCCATCGTGCAGGTGCGCAAGTTCACCCCCTAGGATCGGGACTGCTTTCACTTTTCGACTTTAGCTGTCCGCTTTTTCCCTGTCCTTCGTTGCGTTCTTTGCAGGAAAATCGTTGTCACCGGCGGCACCGGCTTTCTTGGTTCGCCCTTCCTCAAGCTGGCACTAAAAACGCGGCCATGAAGTCGTGGCCCTGCAACGCTCCGGCAGCAGGCCGTCCATCCCTCTCCCCCAAGAACCCCGCTGGTTGAAGGACTTTCCGACCGGCCGCGCGCGAATCGGGCCGGCTTGAAAATTTAGTTCATTTTGAATTGAACTTTATGCGGACCTGGTAAATTATCGCGCCATGTCCGGATCGAAAATCGGCGACGTCGCGGTGAATGCCGCCCAAGCTTCCTTGCAAAAGGAGCTCGTGGTCGTTTTCTCCGATCTGGCTGAGCTTTTCGGCAACCCCCGTTCACTCGGGGAAATTTATGGCATCCTTTTCGCCTCGGAACGCCCGCTCTCGATGGAGGAAATCACCCTTCGGCTTGGGATCAGCAAGGGTTCGGCCAGCCAGGGATTGCGCCAGCTTGAAGAACTGGACGCGGTTTTCCGCGCGAAAGAAAACGGCGGACGCAGCCAGCTCTACGCCGCCCGGCTGGAACTCAAACCCCTCCTCTCCGGCTTCCTCAGCAAGCGCCTCGTGCCCGGCCTGTCCGGCGGTGCCGAACGCCTGAAACACCTGCAGGATCTTGTTCCCCAGCTCCCGCGCGAAGCCCAACCCGCCGCGCGCCTGCGCCTCCAACGAATCACCAAATGGCACAAACGTGCCGGAATGTTTCTGCCTCTGGCCCAAAAACTCCTTCAAGGGGATTAAAGCCTCCGCCTTGTGCGGACGACCACACATCACTGCGTTTTGAAAATGGTCTCCCTCGCCGGGAATGACCAAGGGCGGCAGCTTGCCCGCATTCGGCTGCAATCTTCTACCCCCAGACCAGATTGCTTGTGAATGCCATAAGCGAGTTTCCGCATTACCCAGCCATCTCCTAGACCGCAAGAACCCTTGTCTGCACGACCCCAACCCGTTTCCTGCCTCAGCGTTGTGATGCCGGTTTACAATGAGGCGAAAACCGTCGGCGAAGTCATCTCCGTGGTTTTGGCCCAGCCAAGTGTCGCCGAACTCATTTGCGTCAACGATTGTTCCAGTGACGAGTCGGGCCGGGTTCTCGATGCTCTGGCTGCGGCAGATCCCCGCATCCGCACCTTCCACCATGAGGTGAACAAAGGCAAGGGGGCCGCCCTCCGCACGGGCATCTCCCACGCCTCCGCACCAATCGTGATCATTCAGGATGCGGATCTTGAATACGATCCCTCGGAGTATCCGCGCATCCTTGCCCCCATTCTGGAAAACCGGGCCGATGTCGTTTTCGGCTCGCGTTTCATCGGATCCGAGGAACATCGCGTCCTTTATTTCTGGCACTCTGTCGGCAATACCCTGCTTACCCTGATGTCCAACATGCTCACCAATCTGAATCTCACGGACATGGAGACTTGCTACAAGGCCTTCCGCCGGGAAATCATTCAATCCATCACGATTGAGGAACCCCGCTTCGGCTTCGAGCCGGAGATCACCGCCAAGGTGGCCCGGCTGGGCGCGAGGATCTACGAGGTCGCCATTTCCTACCACGGCCGCACCTACGCGGAGGGCAAAAAAATTGGCTGGAAAGACGGCTTCAGCGCCATCCGTTGTATTCTGAGATACAACCTCTTGAAGTGAAAACCGTCCTCATCACCGGTTCCTCCAGCCTGATACCATCTCACAAAGATCGCGCGACTTTTCGAGTTGGAGTCACGGCCCTCTGCCGCCGTTTTCAGTGGAAAGAAGACACCCCGGCCACAAACTAAGAGATACCCGATAAAATCAAGAACGCCTCGCACAGGCCATCCTAAGGTTTAACCTGGCCGGGGCCATTCGGTGAATGTGGTGTTCCGAGCCGCTCATACCCCATTGGTTCCCTTCCGTTTTACTCATGCTCCCTCACAACCAAGACGATCTGAGTCGAATCTACGCTCAGCGGTTCTCGACAAACCTCGATTATCGCAAAAAAGTTTGGCGGATACTCGTTGACGACTATTTTTCCAGGTTTATCCCACCCGCCGCAATCGTACTGGATCTTGGTTGTGGATACGGCGAATTCATCAACGCTGTCCGCGCGTCAAAGCACTACGCCATGGATCTCAATCCCGATGCGCCGCGCTCTCTGGATGCCCATGTGGAGTTCCTTCATCAGGATTGTTCACAGGAATGGAAACTAGAGGACAATTCCCTCGACACGGTCTTCACCAGTAATTTTTTTGAACACCTCCCGGACAAAGCCGCTTTGGCCAGAACCCTGGATCAGATCAGACGCTGCCTCAAGCCCGGCGGCAGACTTATTGCCATGGGACCCAATATCAAGTGCGTGCCGGGTGCTTACTGGGATTTTTGGGATCATTATCTGCCGCTCACCGAACTCTCGCTCAAGGAAGCGTTGCAGAACCGGGCTTTTGTCGTTGAAAAATGTATCGGGCGATTTTTACCATACACCATGGCCGGCAAGAAACCCGCCCCGCTCCCTTTAGTCCAAGCTTATCTGAAGCTACCCCTTGCCTGGAGATTATTTGGAAAACAGTTTCTCGTCGTCGGCAAAAAATAACCAGCCCATCCAGCCGTGTTCATTCCATACGGGCGCATCTCCGAAAGTTGCAAAGACAAACCCCGACAGCTGTGTGCCGTGGAGAACAGGGCGTTGAGAACGCCGACGTTGTAGTCGCCCCACTCTGTTGGGGCGTCTTCTTTCCCCAGAACACGGCAACAGAGTGCCGTGGCTACAACCTGCAACTTTTGGAGATGCGCCCATTCCGTACTTTTCTAACCATCCCCATCCATGCTGCCTGGCAGGGATAGCCGGATCGCCAGGCCGGCCCAGTCCATGTCTACCAACCCTTAAGTATGTTTAAAATAATGGCATTTTCCTCCCAAGCCACCCTCCTTCTTTTTCTTTTGGGATTGTTGGTCCGATTACCTTTGGTGAACCAGCCCATCAAGGAAGGCTATCGCAACGCTCAGACGGCAACCCTCACGGCTGGCATGCTTGAAAATGGAAAACTGCGGCTTGATCCGATTGCCCCCTGGCGCGGTGATCTCAACGCCAGACTGACTCAGGAACTCCCGCTCTACAATTTGACGGTTCTTGCGATTATGGTCGTGGCACCCATTCTGAGCCTGGATACAGCCGGTCATTTGGCCTCCCTTCTTTTCTGGGCGGCAAGCTTTTGGGTTGTCCAGGGATTATGGAGAAGGTTGTTGCCCGCTTCGGTATCTTTCTGGGCGAATCTCGCCTTTATCATTTCCCCCATTGGCTTTTATCTTTCCACGGCATTCATGCCCGAAACGCTCCTCCTTTTGCTCTCCGTGTTGTTTCTAAGGCTTTCCCTGGCCTACGCAGAGTCACCCCGATTGGTGACATTCGCGGGTCTTGCCCTCGTCGCGCTTCTCGGCCTCTTGATTAAGTTTCCGGCCTTCGCGCATTTGGGTCTTTTTCTAGCCGCCGTGCTTTTTGATCGACAGGGGTGGACTTGGACAAAGAGACCCGTCGTCTGGGCGGCTGGCGCGGGGATTCTCGGATGTCTCCTGCTCTGGAGCCGCTATATCACAGAGGTCAACGTCGGACACTTTGCCGCGTGGACAGGAGTGGAAAATCTCTGGGGGTTTATCGGGCCACTTTCCGCCCGCTTCACGGCAACTTATTATCTTACCCTCGTGGGGTACAGCTTCATATACGTGGTGCCCATGCTGTGTGCCCCCTTTGTTCTCTGGGGGCTCTGGCGTTGTCTTCGTGATTTTCGGCAGGCCCTTTCTGCGCGCGTCTGGATTTACCTGGCAGTGAGCGCGTTGGTCTATTGCATGGTCTGGCAAAAAGCGGCTCCCGCGCAGAACTATTACAACCTCCCCAATCTCGTCTTGCTCTGCGGCCTGTTCGCCCTGGGACTGGTGGAAAGCCGCGAATGGCTCCAACAGCGCTTTCCGCTCAGCCGATTTTCCCGCCTGTGCCTTGCGCTCACTTTCGGCCTTGCCCTGATATCCCTTGCCTGCCTTGGGGCGGATCTCCTTTACCGGCCCGACCGGCCGACCGTTGCCGCCGCAAAATGGTTGAAGACTCACGCTGCGCGCACCGACATCGTACTCTTTCAGCCGCTGCACTCTCCCCCGGTTACAGGCTACCCGCATCAGCCCCTTCTCTCCCACCTTTCCGGCAATCGAAGCTTCGTCTGGACAACGGGTACGCCCGAGGATGAAAAGCAAAGAGCCTGGGAAACCTCCCGATATCTGATTATTACCCAGCTTCCAAACGAATTGGACTACTTCGAAAAAATCCGAACAGTCAAAGGGACGCCCCCGCCCGCCCCTCTCCCCCTGGATGCCGGAAACCCCTCGTATCTCAAGCCCCTGTTTCAATCCCCGGAATTCCGTTGCTACGCCATCGAGAACTTTCCTTCACCCAATCGTTGACCATGAAAATTCTCAGCCACCGCG
>Ga0105048_10019302_pt1 | contig 10454 bp, 9 predicted proteins | sample MAT05_FD_78382 | JGI IMG/M metagenome (GOLD analysis project Ga0105048, IMG submission 78382) | Freshwater microbial communities from Lake Fryxell liftoff mats and glacier meltwater in Antarctica - MAT-05 | ecosystem: Environmental > Aquatic > Freshwater > Ice > Liftoff microbial mat | place...
CGGCGTGGGCCCGCGCACCGCGCTGTCGATCCTGTCAGGCCTGAGCGTGGCCGAGCTGGCCCAGGCCGTGACCCGCCAGGACGCTGCGCGCCTGGTGAAAGTGCCGGGTATCGGCAAGAAGACGGCGGAACGTTTGCTGTTGGAACTCAAAGGCAAGCTCGGGCCCGACCTGGGCACGGCTGCGGCAGCTGCCGCGCCGCAAACCGATAACCAGACCGACATCGCCCAGGCGCTGCAAGCCCTGGGCTACAACGAACGCGAAGCACACGCCGCGCTGAAAGCCTTGCCGCTTGACGTGGGGGTGAGCGAGGGCATCAAGCTGGCGCTGAAGGCGCTGAACCGGTAGCTGAACCCCTTGCCTTGGCCAGGTTGATGCGGTGGACGACCATCCTGTGCGCCCTGCCGAGCCACAGGGCTGCACTTGACCTGGCGAACGGCGTTCTAAAGTCCTAGCAACCCAGCCCGGGAAAAGCCGAACAGCGGCACCAACCAGCGGGTGGGCGCTTGGCCCAAAGCGCTGTTGTAGGCCGTGGCCGCCAGGTCAAAGACCCGCCGCGCAAAACTCAGCTGAGTGTGTGCATCGTGCCAGGTGGCCAGCAGCGCGGCCACCTCGGCGCTGCTTTGCAACTCGGTGTGCTGGTCTATCAACGACAGCAGACGGCTGGCACTGGCGGCCAGTGCCGCCTCGGCTTGTACCCACGCCGCTGTGGGGGCCACGGGCCTGGCTGTCAGCAGCGCTGCAGCCGCAACCGCCGCGCTGTGCGCGCTCGCGACAGTGTCGAGGGCCGAAGACTCGGCCAGCAGCGGTTGTCGCAGTGTCTGCACCAACGGCAGCGCCGCTTGCGCGCGCAGGGTCACAGCCGCCGCGACCTGCAGCCAGGCCGTGCCAATACCGTTGCGCAGCGCCACCAGGCGGTTGTAGGCCCCCAGCAGCCAAAACCCCAGCACGGCTGCGGCACCCAGCGCAAGCCACACGCCCGCGGCAGAACCAAGCAGATGGTCGCTCACTTGGGGGGCGCCCCGCGCACTTCACCCTGGCCCAACACCACCCACTTCAGCGAGGTCAAGCCCTCCAGCCCCACCGGCCCACGGGCATGGAACTTATCGGTGCTGATGCCGATTTCGGCGCCCAGGCCGTACTCAAAGCCGTCGGCAAACCGGGTGCTGGTGTTGACCATCACGCTGGCCGAATCAACCTCACGCACAAAGCGCATCGCGTTGGCGTGGTGGCTGGTGAGGATGGCGTCGGTGTGGTGTGAACCATAGCGGTCGATGTGCGCAATGGCCGCGTCCAGTGAGGCCACGACCTTGATGCTGATGATCGGCGCCAGGTATTCCTCGGCCCAGTCGGCTTCAGTCGCATCCACCAGCATCGCGCCGGCCACTTTCTGCAGGTATTCGCGGCTGTGCGCGCAGACCCGCATCTCGACGCCTTTGGCCGCAAACACCGCACCGATGCGGGGCAGGAATGCAGCGGCCTGCGCGGCGTGGACCAACAAGGACTCTGCCGCGTTGCAGGGGCTGTACTGCTGCGTCTTGGCGTTGTCGGTGACGCGCAGCGCCTGTTCCAGGTCCACCCACTCGTCAACGTAGATGTGGCAGTTGCCGTCCAGGTGCTTGATCACCGGCACGCGGGCTTCAGCGCTCACGCGCGCTATCAACCCTTTGCCGCCGCGCGGAATGATCAGGTCAACCCACTGCGGCATGGTGATGAGCTCGCCCACGGCGGCACGGTCGGTGGTTTGCACGAGCTGTACCGCGGTCGGTGGCAGACCCGCGTCTGACAACGCAGCCTGCACCAGTCGCCATAACGCCACATTGGAGTGCAGCGCCTCGGAGCCCCCCCGCAGCACACAGGCATTGCCGCTCTTGATGGCCAGGCTGGCGGCTTCGATGGTGACGTTGGGGCGACTCTCGTAGATCATGCCGAACACGCCAATCGGCACGCGCATCTGCCCCACGTTGATGCCGCTGGGCTGGCGCTTGACGCCGGTGATTTCGCCCACCGGGTCGGGCATGGCAGCGATCTGCTCGCAGCCTTTGGCCACGGTGGTGATGAGCTCAGGCGTCAAACGCAGTCGGTCTACCAGCGGTGCTGCCAGGTCGGCTGCGCGAGCGGCTTGCAGGTCCTGTTCGTTGGCGGCGTGCAACTCGGCACCGCTCGAGCGCAAGCGCCGGGCCAAGGCCAGCAAAGCGCTGTTCTTGGCGGCAGTGGAAGCCGCGGCCATCGTGGTGGCGGCCGTGCGCGCGGCCTGGCCCACACCCGCCATGTAAGCGGGGATGTCTGTGAGCCTGGAGCCCGGGAGGTCTGGCGGGGTGTTCATGGCCGCGATGATGGCCTGGAATCCATGCGCGACGCCACGGCGCTGGGGTCCGCAGCGCGCACACGACGGGCCGTCGCGACCACCGCCGTGCAGATTGCGCATCGCGCTCAAAGCTGGGCTGGCAGCACACCCCCGGCCGATGGCGCGTCCAGACTGCCTTGGCAAGTTGCTCGGATGGCGTCGTCGTACCTTGCTTCAATCAATCCGATGATTCGGTCCCAGTTCAAGCACTGCGCCACAGCGCGCGCTTGTCGACCCATTGCCCTCGCCGCAGAACGGTCGGCCACCGAGCGCTGGGCGGCGTGCACCAGTTGTTCAATGTTGTCGTAGCCTGCCAACAAGCCGCTGTCGCCGTGGCGGATCAGTTGAGCGGCGGCCGCATAGTCGTACGCCACCACCGCCAGGCCGCTGGCCATGGCCTCGGGCACCACATTACCAAAGGTCTCGGTCACGCTGGGGAACAAAAAGACGTCGGCACTGGCGTAGTGGGCAGCCAGATCTTCGCCATGGCGCAAGCCGGCAAAGACCGCGTCGGGCAGCCGTGCCTCCAATGCGTCGCGAGCCGGACCGTCTCCGACCAACACCAGCTTGCAACGCGGCGCGGTGGCCTGCATCGCTGCCCATGCCGTGGCCAGCGCCATCAGGTTCTTCTCCGGTGCCAGGCGGCCCACGCACAACACCACGGTGGTGTGTTCGTCAGCGCCCCACGCCCGGCGCCGTTCAGCGCTGCGCCGGGCCGGGTCGAACAGCCGGGTGTCAACGCCGCGTGCCACCACCTGCAGATTCCTGAAGCCACTGGCGGCCAACTGCTGCTGCAAGGCCTCGGTGGGCACCATGGTGCAAGCCGTGCGGTTATGAAAAGCACGCAGATAAGCCATGATGGCGTTGTGCAGCCAGGCCACGCCGTAGTGGCGGCTGTAGGCGTGAAAGTTGGTGCGGAAGTCGCTCACCACCGGCAGCTTCAATTGGGTCGCAGCGGCCAACGCCGACCAGCCCAGCGGGCCTTCGGTGACGAGGTGCACGACATCGGGCCGGGCTCTCGTCCACAACGACAGCAGCGCGCGTTTGCACGGCATGCCCATCTTCAGCTGGGGGTACCGGGGAATCGGCAGGCCGCGCAACAGCACTTCGCGCAAGGGTGGGTTGCCGCCAGAGTCCGCATCCATCCCCTGGTCCAGCGCGCTCTGCCGGGGGCGGACCAGTTGCACGTCGTGTCGGTTCTGGCGCAGGCCATCGATCACGCGCGAGATGGTCACCGCCACACCGTTGACTTCGGGTGGATAGGTCTCGGTGACCACCGCCACGCGCAGTGAGCGGCGCAGTGGCACAAAGTCATCGACGCGCAAGCTGTCCGAGGTCAATGGCTGCATGCGACCATATTCCGTGCTCACCGCAACACCGGCATGACAGCGCGGCGGCAGTCGTGTGTCTTCATCAGCCTGTCACCGCCGCATCACGGTTGGTTCATGTGCGGGCGTCACCATCAAGTCACATCCGCAACCCCCTGCGGAGACTGTGCCGACCTGCCCAGTCCAACAAGGAGCCCCCTCGTGAGTTCATTCCTCGAAGCCCTGAGAACCCAACGCTGGGACGACCACCGCTACTACCACCACAGCCGCATCAACCAGAGCCTGCACCTCATCAGCGCGCTGAGCTTCATCGCCGCCTACGGCCTGCTGCTGATGGACCCGGCGATGGCCGCGTTGCTGGCCTGGGGTGTGTCGATGACGACACGACAAGCTGGCCACTTCTTCTTCGAGCCCAAGGGCTATGACCACGTCAACCAGGCCACACACGCGCACAAGGAAGACATCAAGGTGGGCTACAACTTGCGTCGCAAGGTGGTGTTGATGACGGCCTGGGCAGCAGCACCCTTGGCACTGTGGCTGATGCCGACACTGTTCGGGTTGATCGTGCCTGCCACCAACCTGGCGGGTTACTTGCATGACGTGGGCATTGCCTGGCTCGCCCTGGGCTTGGCCGGTCTGATCTTTCGCACGGCCCACCTGTTCTTCCTGTTCGATGTGCAGACCGGGCTGGTGTGGGCCGTCAAGATCATCACCGACCCGTTCCACGACACGCTGCTGTACTGGCGCGCACCGCTGCACCTGCTGCGCGGTGAGTTGATCGACCCCATGTGGCACGCGCAGCACAAGGCTTGAACCTTGAGGCTGTGAGCGTGGCGAATGGGGCCGACGCGTGCTGCCCCCGCCAGGTTGCAGTAAAGACCCTAGAAACGCTCAGCCAGCATCTCGCGCAGGATGCCGCGCCGGATGGACTTGTTGGTCAGCGCGGCGTCTTGCCACCACCAACCGTCAGTCTGCATGGCCAGCGCCGCAGCCACAAATCGCTGGCACACCTGGTCGAAGTCAGCCTGCGAGTAGTTCAGGCTGAAGATCAGGCGCCCGGTGCCCACCCAGCTCAGCGCCAGGCCTTGTTCGCGCAGGTAGAACTGCAACATCCAGTTGTGACGCGAAGGCGCGGTGTAGTAAACCGTCCAGATGCTGGACAGGTTGGCCACTTGCACCGGCACGCCAGCCGCCACAAGCGCCGCGTTCATCTGTGCAGCGCGCGCGTTCCACACCTCGTCCACGTTGGCGTACATGTCGCGTACGGGCTGGCTGTGCAGTCGTTCCAGGAAGACCTGCATCGCGCCCATCACATAGGGGTGGGCGTTGAAGGTGCCGCGGGCAAAGCAGATGTCGGCGGGGCGGTCTTCGCGGTAGCGCTTCATCAGTGCTGCACGGCCACACACGACACCCACGGGCAGACCGCCGCCCAAAGTCTTGCCGTAGGTGACCATGTCGGCACGCACGCCGAAGTAGGCTTGCGCGCCACCTGGCGCCAGCCGAAAGCCGACAAACACCTCGTCGAAGATCAGCACGATGCCGCGCGCCGTGCAGACCTCGCGCAACTGCCGCAACCACGCCGCGTAGGCCAGTTTCCGGTTCTCGTCATAGTGCGCTCTACGGCCGCTGTCCATCAAGGCCGAGTCACCGGGCGCGGACTTGTTGGGGTGCAGCGCCTGCAGCGGGTTGACCAGCACGCACGCAATGTCGTTGCGCTTGCGCAGCACACGCAGCGTGTCCTTGTCCATTTCCTTGAGCGTGTAGGTGCGCCCCGGCGGCAACGGGTTGCCGGGGCCGGGCTGCACGTCTTCCCACCAGCCGTGGTACGCACCGGAGAAGCGCACCAGATACTTGCGCTGGGTGTGATAACGCGCCAAACGCACGGCCTGCATCACGGCCTCGGTGCCGCTCATGTGGAAGCTGATCTCGTCCAGACCCGATATCGTTTTCAGCTGTTCGATGTTCCAGACCACCAGCGGGTGGTAGCTGCCCAGCACGGGGCCCAGGTCGGCCACGCGCGCACTGCCCTCGGCGATGCAGGCTTTGTAGAAGTCGTTGCCGAAAACGTTCACGCCGTAAGACCCGGTCAAGTCGTAGAAGACCTGGCCGTCAACGTCGGTCACGGTGACGCCGTCACTGCGCTGCAAGAAGCTGCCCAGCTTGAGGTGCTGGCGCAAGTAGGTGCTGTATTGAAAAGGCACGCGGTAGGCGCCGGTGAACTGCAGGTCAGAGATGACCTCGCGCGCCTGCGCCGTCAAGGCAATCGACTGTTCATGGCGGGCGTTCAACTGCGCGGCCAGCCGGGTGAAACCGGCGCTCCGGCGCGCCACCACACCGGCTGGCGCGCCGTCGCTGCCAAAAAAGCGCTGCTCGTCGTAGGTGTAGCCCGGCACCAGCGAGGCCACACGCTTGGCCATGCGCGAATGGCCGGTCAGCGATGGGTGTTTGGCCAGCGACAACTCCAATCGGCGCTTGGCCATCGGAACGGTGGCGGCCAGGCCGGCCAGGGCCAGCGCGGAGAAAACCAAAACATCGTTCATGGCTTTGGCGTGGCTCGGTGGCGCACGCAAATGACAGCAAGACCCCGTTTTTATGAAAAACCCTTGACGAACTGATGAACATGACAAGCCCTTCGAGCACTTTGAAGTCACTTCGCAACGCCGTCCTTCAACAAGAAGACCTGAACTTCTTGCTGACCAACCGCCTGCCACGTGCAGGGTTGACCCGTTTGATGGGTCGTTTCAGCAAGATCAACAACCCGCTGGTGCGCAGCGCCTCCATCGCGGTGTGGCGTCTGTTCACCGACCTGGATTTGAGCGATGCCAAGAAGCAGCACTTCGACAGCCTGCACGACTGCTTCACCCGCGAGCTGCAGCCTGGCGCCCGCAGCGTCGATACCGCCGCGGGGGTGCTGTGCAGCCCGAGTGACGGCATCGTCGGCGAATGCGGTACGGTGGTGGACGGTCAGCTGTTCCAGGCCAAGGGATTCCCGTACCGCGCTGAAGACTTGTTCGGCAGCGCTACGGCTGCTGCACCCTGGCGCAACGGCAGTTTCGTCACGCTGCGTTTGACGTCCAGCATGTACCACCGCTTCCATGCGCCACACGACGGCCGCATCGACCATGTCACCTACCTGGCGGGCGACACCTGGAACGTCAACCCGATCGCCCTGAAACGGGTGGAGCGCTTGTTCTGCCGCAACGAACGCGCGGTCATCCGCATGACACTGGCCAGCGGCGCACCGGTTGCGCTGGTTCCCGTGGCGGCGATCTTGGTGGCCAGCATTCGACTGCACTTCCTGAATGTGCTGCTGCACCTGCGCTGGGGCGGGCCGACCGAGATGCCGTGCAGCACGCAGGTCACCAAAGGCCAGGAACTGGGCTGGTTCGAACATGGCTCCACCATCATTGTTTTTGCCCCCGGCAACTTTGTGCTGGCCCAGGGCATTGAGCCCGGCGTACGGCTGCGAATGGGCCAGGCCTTGATGAGGCTGCCCGGCGCCGCTTGATGCGTCGTTTGATGCACCCACTGAGGCCCCGCCTCGGGCCACGACTCAGGCCCCAGCCACGCCAGGCGCTTTGCCATCCGTCACGCCAGCTTCACGAACCAGGCCGACCATGCAAGCCATGTCTGCAACTCGCATGAAGACAATTGAACTGGTGTACTTCAACGCCGGTGGTGGGCACCGCGCCGCGGCGCTGGCGCTGGAGCAGGTGATGGCGGAACAAACACGCCCGTGGCGCGTGGTGTTGACCAACCTGACCGACGTGCTGGACCCGCAGCAACTGTTTCAGCGCCTGACCGGCATGGCGCCTGAAGACATCTACAACAAGCGCCTGGCCAGTGGCTTCACCCTGGGCCTGGGGCAAGAACTCAAGCTGCTGCAAGCCGGCATCCGGCTCGCGCACCAAACGCTGCTGGAGCGGCTGCGAACCCATTGGCTGCGCGGCCAACCCGACCTGGTCGTCTCACTCATTCCCAACTTCAACCGCGCCCTGTGCCAGAGCCTGAGCCAGGCGTTGCCCAGAGCACCCTTCATGACGGTGTTGACCGACATGGCCGACCACCCGCCGCACTTCTGGGCAGAGCCCGATCTGCACCAGCACTTGGTCTGCGGTACCGCCCACGCCGTGCAGCAGGCGCTGGCTGCGGGCTGCAATGCAGATCGGGTGCACGGCGTGTCGGGGATGATCCTGCGGCCGACGTTCTACGGTCCACGCCCGAGTGCTGCCAGCCGGGCTGCGCAGCGCGCGGCGCTGGGTCTGCCAGAACACGCTCCCACCGGCCTGGTGCTGTTCGGCGGCCACGGCTCGCAGGCCATGAAACGCATTGCGCTGCGGCTGCCCGACACACCCCTCATCTTGCTGTGCGGTCGCAATGCCGCTCTAGCCCAGGCCCTGCGCGAGCAGCCTCGCAGCGCGCCGCGGGTGGTGATGGAGTTCACCCCCGACGTGGCACGCTGGATGGCACTGGCCGACTTCTTCATCGGCAAGCCCGGCCCGGGCTCGCTCAGCGAAGCCGTGCACATGGGGCTGCCGGTGATCGTGACGCGCAACGCCTGGACCATGCCGCAAGAACGCTGGAACACCGACTGGGTGCAACAGCAGGGCGTTGGCATCGTGCAGCGCAGCTTTCGCAGCATCCAGGCCGCCGTGCAGCAGGTGCTGGCCTGTTTGCCGGACTACCAGGCGCAGGTGCGGCGCATCCACAACCGGGCAGTGTTTGAAGTGCCCGAGCTGATCGACCGGCTGCTGCACCCGCCAACCGCCTCGACCGCAGACCCGGTGGGCAGCAGCTTTCACGCCACGTCACCCGCCTGACGCCGCACTGTCATGCCAGCGTCGCCTGCCGCGCTGAGCATCGGTGGCGCCATGCGAAGAGACTCACTCCCCCTGGTTTTCGATGCCGCCACGACCACGGCGGGCGCAGGGCTCGGCTCGGGCATCAAGGACCGCACCGTCAGCAGCGACAGCAGTGACGACTTGCCCGCAGCTGAAGAAGGTGCCCTGCGGTTTCGCACGCTGTGGATTTCTGACCTGCACCTGGGCACACCGGGCTGCCAGGCGGGCGCCTTGCTGCACTTCTTGCGCCACGTCGAGTGCGAAACCCTGTTCCTGGTCGGCGACATCATCGACGGCTGGCAATTGCGCCGCAGCTGGTATTGGCCGCAGGCCCACAACGACGTCATTCAGAAGATCCTGCGCAAAGCGCGCAAGGGCACTCGCGTGATCTTCGTGCCCGGCAACCACGACGAATTTGCGCGCAAGTACCTGGGCAACAACTTTGGTGGGGTCGAGGTCGCTGAAGAGTGGATCCACACCCTGGCCGACGGCCGCAGGCTGTGGGTGACCCACGGCGACTACTTCGACGCAGTCGTCCAATGTGCGAAGTGGTTGGCCTACGTGGGCGACTGGGCTTACGAGCTGACCTTGAAGGTCAACAGCCGCCTGAATTCGCTGCGTGGCCGCTTTGGGCTGCCGTACTGGAGCTTGTCGAAGTACCTCAAGCTCAAGGTCAAACGCGCCGTCAGCTACGTCGGCGACTTTGAAGAAGCTGTCGCCAGGCGAGCGCGGGAGTTGGGTGTGCAAGGTGTCGTCTGTGGCCACATTCATCACGCCGAGATGCGCGACATCGGTGGCGTGCTGTACTGCAACGACGGCGACTGGGTCGAGAGCCTGACGGCCTTGGCCGAACACGCCGACGGTCGACTGGAAATCATCGACTGGGGCGCGCTGCGTCTGTCAGCTTCCAAGGACCTGTCCGGCCGGGTTGGTGCATTGCCACAGCACGCCTTGGCCTGAGGCTTGAACGGCCGGCCACCGGGCGCCAACGCGCTCGATGGCGCGAACGGGGCGAACGGGGCGAACAGGGCAAACGGCGCCTGGCGCGTCAGGGGCGCCAGGAGCACTCACGGCCCCGTTGTCTCAACTGCTTACACCTCGGCCGGCCAGCGCCGGGCTTGAGGCCGCAGTGTGTGAACAAAGTCCTCAAGTCGGCCCTGGGCGCGCCGAAACAGATGGTGTGTCGGTCTGATGCGCACAGCCTGTGGCGATGCGACGACCGGCATGGTTTTCCATCGCCCGAGGTTGACGCCCATGACCCGCATGACCGGTAAGACCCGCATGATCCGCACCCCGCCCCGTTTGGCAACACCGGGCCGCTGGCGTGGTTTCACCCTGATCGAAGTGATGATCACGGTGGCCATCGTCGGCATCCTGACGGCAGTGGCCTACCCCAGCTACCGTGATTACACGGTTCGCGGGGCGCTGACCGACGGCATCAACGGCTTGTCCACGATGCGCGCGCAGATGGAGCGCCACTTCATGGACAACCGCACGTACGCGACGGTGGGCGCCTTCACCACACCCTGCGCCAGCAGCCCAGCCAGCGGCCGCACCTTTGGTGGCTTTGTCGTGACTTGCTCGGTCACGCCCACTGCCGCAGGCTTCACCCTGCTGGCCACCGGCAGCGGCACCAGTGCCGGCTTCGGCTTCACCGTGACCGAGGCCGACGGGCGCGCCACCACCGCTGCGGCCACCGGCTGGAACACCTGCACCACCAGCTGGCTGACCAAGCGAGGGCAAGCATGTTGAGGCCCGCTGAAGCCGCCGCCGACACCTGCACGGGTAGCGGCACCGGCACGGGCACGAGCACGAGCACGGGCACGGGCACGGGCACGGGCACGAGCACGGGCACGGGCGGCCACTTCTCTGGGCTGATCATGCCTGCCGCAACGCACAATGGGCTGACCGACATGCTAAAGCTCTGCAGAACTGGCATC
>Ga0105048_10019304_pt1 | contig 10454 bp, 10 predicted proteins | sample MAT05_FD_78382 | JGI IMG/M metagenome (GOLD analysis project Ga0105048, IMG submission 78382) | Freshwater microbial communities from Lake Fryxell liftoff mats and glacier meltwater in Antarctica - MAT-05 | ecosystem: Environmental > Aquatic > Freshwater > Ice > Liftoff microbial mat | place...
AGATCCCGAAAAACGTCCCCACCGCGTTCAACAGCATCTTGTCCCACAACCAAGGCCCCTGATGCCGCCCCGTAAACCCGATCGCCCAGCCCAACGCCGCGCCCACCGGCACAAAAAGCAGATACCACCGTACCCCCACCCCCACCTCGCGCCAACTCGGCACAAAACCAAAGCCCACACCCTTCTGCCCCCGCACTTCCAACACCGCCCAAATCACGATCCGCGCCCAAGCCAACTCCCCCAGAATCGCGAGCGGCAACTTCGCCACCGCCGCCGGGTACAAATGCTCGCTCACCTTTAACAACGTCAACGCCGCAAACAACACCGCGTAACCCAGGTCCACCCACCACCGTCGCGGCAGCCCGATGTACCAGTAAGCCAGCACCCCGCTCACCGCCAGCACCAGCGGGTTCGCGCCCACCAAAACCGCCGGCACCCCCACACTCACTGCCATCATCCACGGCCGCCACCACCGCCGCATCGCCTCATTTCCCACCGACAAAAACATCGCCGCTTCCAGGATCAACGCCGCCGTCACTAGCGCCGTCTCCCCGAAGGCGATATTCTGCTTGAGCAGGTAATAACTCACGCCCGCCGCCAGCAGCGGCAACACCACCGCCATGCTCGCCCCAAACGCCCTCTTCCCCGCCCTGTTTTTCACTTTCCTAGTATCGCCGATCATCGCCGCCGACCCGCCCCGCGATCTCGCCAAACGCATCGCCGAACGAGAAACCCAATCCGAAGCCGTCCGCGCCCAGTACATGTACAAGCAAGTCCTCCTCATTGAGGAGTTCGACAAACGCAACGCCAAATCCGGCGACTACTCCGAACAACGCGAAGTCATCTTCCTTCCCTCCGGCGAACGCTCCGAACGCGTCACCAAACCCGCCGCTAACCACCTCGTCCGCCTCAAACTAACCCCGGAGGATTTCAGGGATATCCGCGAAATCCAACCCCTCCTCCTCACCAAAGACCGCCTCTGGCTTTACCAAACCCAACCCCGCGGCGAAGAGATCATCGACGGCATCCTCTGCTGGGTCCTCGAAGTCAAACCTCGCCAACTCCTCGATGGCCAACGCCTCTTCGAGGGCCTCCTCTGGGCCGCCCAAACCGACTTCTCCGTCATCCGCTCGCAAGGCCGCGCCGTTCCCCAACTCCTCTCAAAAAAAGAAGAAAATCTTTTCCCCCTTTTCACCACCATCCGCCATCTGTATGGAGGTGGCTACTGGTTTCCCCACATCACTCTCGCCGACGATACCCTGCCCTTCCGGTCGGGCCCCCTCCGGCTCCGCATGAAACTAGAGTTCTCTAATTACCAGCGCTTCAACGCTGAATCCACCGTCCAGTTCGATACCTCTAAGCCATGACCGCCACCCCCGGGCTCTGCTCGAATTGTGCCCACCAACGCCGCATCCAAAGCGCCCGAGGAAGTCTTTTCATCCTCTGCGAAGCCGCCCTCGTGAATTCGCAGTACCCAAAATACCCCCACCTCCCCGTCTTGCGATGCGTCTCCTACTCCCCATCTGCTTCAAAGCCAGAACACTGTTCAGTTTGACAACGCCCCCCAGTTATTAGAGACTTAGGACGCCATGGGAGTTCAGGAACGCCGCGCTCGCGACAAAGAACTGTTGCGCCGAAAAATCATCGACGCCGCCGCCCAACTCATCGTCGCCAACGGCTACGAAGCCTTCTCACTCCGCCAAGTGGCCGACAAAATCGAGTACTCGGCCTCCTCTATTTATCTCTATTTCAAGAACAAAGAGGAGCTCCTTGAAGCCATCTGCGCCGAAACTTTCGAGGAGTTGATCGCCCGCATGGACCGCCTCGAAGCCCGCGACTTACCCCCGCTCGAATGCTTCGAGGAAGGCATCCGCGAATACATCAACTTCGGCCTCCAACACCCTCAGCACTACGAACTCGTTTTCTCCTGCCCCCCCGGTGAGAACGACGGCACCCCCCTGTCCCGCAGCAAAGGCCTCCAAGCCTTCGGTACCCTCGTCCGCGCCTTCGAACGCTGTGCCGCAGCCGGAATCTTCCGCTCCTCGACCCCCCAACAAGATGTCATGGTCACCTGGATGGCCATGCACGGCATCACCACCATCCTCATCACCGACTACGGCAAGTGGGATCTCCCCTGGTCTCCCATGGGAGACCTCATCGAACACGGCGTCCGTATGGTCTCCCACGGATTAAGAAAATAGCCATTGACAATCTGATCGCAAGATTTATACTGAACACTGTTCAGTATATTTTTCACGATCATGAACCGTCTCGCCTGGAAAAACCTCCTCCACGATAAGGTTCGCCCCCGAAAAGCGTCGCCTCAAGGCACTCGCCATCCCCGGAGTCGTACAAGCCACCAATTAAACCGTCGGCTTCGTCAATTGGAAGCTCCCCGCCGGCTCCCAGGAATCCGTCCAAATCGGTGGCTTCGATCTTGATTCCGGCCTCGGCGCCCCCTGGAACGTCGTGGCCGGTTCGGTCGATGCCCTCCGCGGCGAAGATACCATCCTCATCGACGACGTATACAAGGACAAGCTCGGCGTCTCGCAAATCGGCGAAACCGTCGAAATCTTCGGTCGCCGCGCCCGCATCGTCGGCTTCACCCACGGCATCCGCAGCTTCACCACCGCCCCCTATATCTTTACGAACTTCAAAAACGCGCAAAACTACATGCGCTTGGCAGCCGACGAAACAGTATTCATTCTCGTCAAGGCCGCCCCCGGTGCCGACCTCACCGCCATCAAGCAAGCCATCGCCCGCGACATTCCCTCCGTCGATAGCTTCACGAACCAGGAGATGCTCGATAAAACCAGAACCTACTGGGTCTTCGGCACCGGTGCCGGCACCACCACCCTCATGGGCGCTGTCCTCGGCCTACTCGTCGGCACCGTCATCGTCGCCCAAACCATCTACAGCGCCACCATCGACCACATCCGCGAATTCGGCACTTTAAAGGCGATGGGAGCCACCAATGCCACCATTTACCGCGTAATTCTTATCCAGGCGATGCTCGCCGCCGTCATGGGCTACGCCATCGGCATCTCCATCGGCCTGCTCATCTCGCACGGCAGCCTCGACGGGGCCGTTCCCATCCTTCTGCCGTTGCCGATCGCGGCCGGCATCTTTGCGTTGACCGTCGTCATGTGCGCCGTGGCTTCGCTCCTGTCCATTCGAAAAGCCACCACCATCGATCCTGCGATGGTCTTCCGGGGATAACTCTTATGCTTCCAATCATTCAAATTCAAAACCTCGTCAAGTCTTACGGAACCGGCAGTAACGCCGTCCATGCGCTCACCTGCGTCTCGCTCGAAGTCCACGCCGGCGAAGTCCTCGTCCTCATGGGCGTCGGGCTCCGGCAAAACCACCCTGCTCTCTATCATGGGCGGCATTCTCAGCGCCTCCAGCGGCAGCGTCAAAATCGCCGGCCGGGAAATTGTCGGCCTGCCGGAACGGGAACTCCCCGCCATCCGTCGACAGAACTTTGGCTTCATCTTCCAAGGCTTCAACCTCTTCCCCGCCCTCACCGCCCAGGAAAACGTCGCCATAATGTGCAACCTCAAAGGCGCGAGCGGCGGAGGCGCTCAGGATAAGGCGGCCAGCCTGCTCGCCCAAGTCGGTCTCGACAAGAAACTAGACGCCTATCCCGCCGACCTCTCCGGCGGCCAAAAGCAACGCGTCGCCATCGCCCGCGCCCTCGCCGGCGACCCCGCCATCATCCTCGCCGACGAACCTACCGCCGCCCTCGATTCCACCTCCGGCCGCACCGTCCTCGATATCCTCAGCGGCCTCGCCAAACAAAACGGTCGCGCTGTGGTCATCGTCACCCACGACCCCCGCGTCCTCGACTATTGCGACCGTATCGTCCACATCGAAGACGGCCGCGTTACCCGACAGGAATTACATACCGCCCAGGAGGCCTTCGCATGAAACGGACCGCCCTCATCGTAGCTCTCTGCGCCGCCGCCGGAGCCCTTCTCTATATCAAGAACAAACCCAACGAGCTCGCCATCGTCCAGGCCGCCATCGCCTCGCCCACCACCCGCGTCGTCGCCGCCGGCCGCGTCGAACCCGTGTCCGAGGAAGTCCGTATCGGCACCGAACTTGACGGCAAACTCGCCTCCGTCCCCGTCCAAGAAGGCGACCGTGTCCGCCGCGGCCAAGTCATCGCCACCCTCTCGAACGGCGATTTCGCCGCTCGCGTCGCCCTCGCCGACGCGAGCATCCACGAACGCGAAGCCGAACTCGAACGCCTCCGAAACGGAGCCCGTCCGCAAGAGCGCGCCGAAGCCGAAGCCAACGTCGCCGAAGCCGGTGCCCAGCTCGACCACGCTCACCGCGAACTCGACCGGATGCGCGGCCTACTCGCCAAAGGGGCCGTCTCCCGCACCGAAACCGACTCCGCGGAACGCGAGTTCAACGTGGCTCGCGCCCGCTCAACCGCCGTCCAGGAACGCTCGAGCCTCGTCAAAGCAGACTCCCGCCGGGAAGATATCCGCCGCGCCGAAGCCGAAGTCAGCCGGGCCTGCGCCCAGCGTCAGGAAGCCGAAGCGATGCTCGCCAAAACGATCATCCGTTCCCCCATCGACGGCGTCGTCCTCCGCAAACACCGCAAAACCGGCGAGAGCGTCTCGACCCAAAACGGCACCGCCATTCTCGTTCTAGGCGATGTCTCCCAACTCCGCGTCCGCCTCGATATTGACGAAACCGACGTCGCCAAAATCCGCGTCGGCCAGCCCGTGCAGATGAAGGCCACCGCCTACGGCGATAAGGTTTTCACTGGCAAAATTGCCCGCATCGGCCGCATCCTCGGCCGCAAGAATGTCCGCACCGACGAACCCACCGAGCGCGTCGACACGAAGATTCTCGAAACCCTCGTCGACCTCGACCCCGGCTCTGAACTCCCCCTCGGCCTCCACGTCGACGCCTTCATCAACCTCTAGAAGGGACCAATATGAGAACCCTCGCCGTTCTGTCGCTATACGTGTATCTCGCCCAAGCGGAGACCCTCACGCTCTCGCAGGCGCTCGACCAAGCCGCGGCTCAAAACCCCAACGTGCAAATGGCCCGGCTCCGCGTCCTCGAAGCTCGTGCCCTCGCCGCCGCCCGGCAGTCGGAATATCTGCCCCAGGTCAACGTCTCGGTCTCCACCGCCTATCAGACCAACAACCTGCAAGGCATCGGTCTCGCCTTCCCCGGCCTGAGCAGCCGCCTGGGGCCCTATCGGACCATTAACGCCCGCCTGTCGTATCCCAGACGACTCTCGACTTCAGCCTGCTCAGCTCCATCCGCGCCGGCCTTCTCCGCGAGAAGGCTGCGGAGAAGGATGTCGAAGCTCTCCGCGAAGATACCCAAGCCGCCGTCGTCGGAGCCTATCTTCAGGTGTTCCAAGCCCAATCCCGCCTTACAGCCGCCCAGGCCCGGCTCCGCCGATGCCTTGCTCGCGCAAACGACCGACCTGGAGCAAGCCGGCCGAGCCAGCAAGCTCGATCTCGCCCGCCAGCAGCAGCGCCGCGAAATCGAGCAACTATCCGTCATCGCCGCCCAGCAGGAGACTGACGCCCTGCTCCCCCAGATCGCCGAGTTGATCGGCCGGGCGACCTCCCCCGGCCTCGAAATAGCGCCCCCAACCCCTGCTCCGTTCACTGGTTCCGCCGCCTCGGTCGTAGCCGCCGCCCAGGCCACCCGCCCCGACCTCGCCGCGCTCAAAACTCGAGTCGCCGTCGCCGAGCAGGAACTAGCCCGAGTCCACCGCGAGCGCCTCCCGAAGGTCACCGGCCTCGGCGACTACGGCCTTCTCGGAGCCGGCCCCGACCGTTCGATCGGCACCTGGAACATCGGCACGGCCGTGACCATCCCTCTTTGGACGAGCGGACGTCTGGAGAACGAAGCCAATGCCGCCGGGCAGCGCGTGGCACAAGCCAAACTCGAAATCGAGCGTCTGCAACTAGCCGTCCAGCGCCAACCCAGTCAAGCCTGGATCGACTATCAAGCCAGCCTGGCGGCGACGACAACCGCCACCCGCTCGGTCTTCTCCGCCCAGAAAATTCTCGAGCTAGCCCAACTCCGCTATCAATCCGGCCTGGCGACGACGATTGACACGGTCACCGCTCAAGCCAACGTAGCCGAAGCAGACGACGCCCTGATCCGGGCCCGTTATTTGGCCTTAATGGCTCAAGCCCGTCTGGCCGCGGCCTCCGGCGACGTCCGCTCTTTTTTACCGCGATGACCGCTATTTGCAGCCCAGGAAGCGGATGTAGTTCAAGCGCACCCCGTTCGAAGGCTGATATCCCGACCCATCAAACGTTTCCGTATAGCTGAAGGATTGCTGCCTGCACAGGTTTTCCCCCTCCATCTTGTAGAGCACGTATCCCCGGCGGTAGCGGCTGAGCGGAATTCCCAATCGATTTTTGCTGATGTGCCACGGGGCCTCGTCCATCACACTGCGCAGGAATTTCTTCGCCCCCGGGTGCCACTTTTCGAGTCCCTTCACCGCAAACGCTTCCAGCCGGGCGTCGCGCGCGCCGGAGGGGAAGGTCCACCGCGGTGCCAACCGCTCTTCTTCCTGGGTCAAGCGCGCCAGCGCTGCGTCCAGGCCCGGCTCTTGAAATCTCTCCTTGAGCTTGGCCCGGTTGAAGGTAGCTTCCTGTTCCACGGTCGTATCCGCCGGAACGAACCCTTCATGGGCTTCGATCCTGGCGATTAATTTGTCGATCTGTTCCACCGCGAAAGAGCGGTAAAAACCGAACGCGGCGGTGGCCGCGAAGAGGGTGAGGAGAAGACGCTTCATGCCTCTCTTCTCGTAAGACGGCGGCGAACCGTATCATTGGCGCACCGGAACGCCGCTGGATCTTCCTCACCATCCCCCACCGTGGCAGAGCGAACGTTCTTTGCAAGACAATCGAATCTTCGGTAGTGTTGAAAGGGAAAGAGGATAACTCGATGCAGTTCGACGAAACAATGGAACCTCCAGTTCGAAAGCATCTCAAGACCAGTTTCGGGATATTTGCCAAGTATGGACGAGTCCCATCCGCAGAAGAGATTGACGAGAACCGCCGCGAGATGTTCCGAAACTTCGCCCAGGATCAGGATTCCATCCAAGGTGTGGTTGTAGATGGCTGATCTCGAACTGTCCCAATCCGACGCCGACGCACTTGTGGCGATGGAAAAGCACCGCTAGGATGACAGGGAACTGAATTTTCCGGCACCCGGCGACCGGCTGGTTATTCCGCTCGTCTCCCCCGACAAACGCGAATATTTCATTCTCGACGTGACCCGTTTTCGGATCAAGATGACAAAGGCAACCTATCAAAAACGGGCTCGGCAAGTGATAGTATTGTTGCGGCTCGATATCGATGGCCCGCCGCACCGCAACCCGGACGGCGAAGAAATTCCGTGCCCGCATTTGCACATCTATCGGGAGGGCTATGGCGACAAGTGGGCGATTCCTGCCCCTGCTGATCGATACCAGGATCCGCTTAACCTGTTTCCCACCTTCGAGGCGTTCATGCAGCATTGCAATATTACGTTGCCCCCGAGCTTTAACTTGGGGCTATTCTAGATGGAAACCGTTGCCGATATCCAAAAACTGCTCGACGACTACATCGTATGGATGAAGGATAAAACGACCTTGCGTGAAGTCAGCGACTCATGGGTCGAAATCACGACACCCTATCTCGACCGGCACAACGACGCGCTGCAAATTTATGCCCGCCGCGAAAATGGGGGCTACCTTCTCATGGATGATCGGTACACGATTCTCGATCTGGAGGCGTCCGGTTGCAGCCTCAACAAAGGCAAGCGCCAAGACCTTCTAAAAATGACGTTGAACGGCTTCGGCATCAAGCTCAACAACGAGGCACTAGAAATCCACGCGACCCCCGAAACCTTCCCGTTGCGCAAGCACAATCTGATACAGGCCATGCTGGCCGTGAACGATCTTTTTTACTTAGCGCAGCCGATGGTTGCCAGTCTGTTCTACGAAGACGTTGTCGAATGGCTGGAAGAAAATGACGTGCGTTACACTCCCAAGGCGAAATTTAACGGTAGAAGCGGCTATGACCATCTTTTTGATTTCGTGATTCCAAAATCGCGTAAAAAGCCAGAACGCATTGTGCAGGCTATCAATAGGCCTACCCGCGACACGGCGGAATCGTTTATGCACAAATGGAGCGATACCCGCGAGGTTCGATCGCCCGATTCCAAGGCATACGCTTTCTTGAACGACCGCGAGCAAGATGTTCCGCCCAGCGTAATGGAAGCCTTCAGGAATTATGCCATCCAGCCAGTACCATGGAGCCTGCGGGCCGAGGTCGTCACTGAGCTTGCTGCGTAGCCCCGATTTGCTCCAACGTCTGTGCCCGGTTACGAACTATTTAGAATCAACATCTCAGCCGAAGCCGTGAGCCCCATCCCCCGCTTTTCAACGACCTTCCGCCCAAGAAGAAACACTGGGCCAGCTGCTTTTACTCGGGTAGGACCGCATTCTTTGGTTCACGAAGGAGAAAAACGACTGCAGCGTCGGCAATTGATACCATCAGTTCCGCTTCTGCGAACGCGACGTATCTCGTTCCGCTGATGTGCCTCGCTCGATCTGAAGAAAACGCCCATGCCTTATCCACCACTACGTCGAGTGGCGGAGGAAGAACGATTTGTTGCTTTTTCAGAATCTGGGGTAATGTCGCTCTCGAGTCGCCCGCAATGACCTTGGCCGTGTTCTCCAGCGCTGCCATCGCATGGTGAACGGCCCCAGAAAGATCGGGTGCAATACGTCTTAGGTCTGTATGTGCCTCATTCAACTCTCTTAAAGATGCCTCATGTCCATTCTGACGCAACAGTTCTGACGAGGAAAGGCGATCAATTGTTGAATCGTCAAGTTGCTTCTTCTGTAATTCTTCAAGACGTCGTCGCCCCTTCGGCAAGATCTTTATTTTGAAATCCCGAGAAGTGTCCCTGTTTCGACCTATTTCATAACGTTCGAAACTCATTCCCGAATAGTATTCCAATGCCACGAAATCGGCGTCTGCGAGTGCGCCTACTTCATCCGCTAAATGCGCAAGGCTATGACCGCTGGCCATGGCGGTCAAGTTGGTAAGTCTCCATACATCGCTCGGACTGGGGGATTGACTCGCGTAAGTAAATCGATTTCTAAGAGTTCTGAAGGCGTCATGAGGATCCTATTGTCTCAAGCAAGGGAATCTTGCCGAAGCCACTCGAAGCCCCGTGCCCGTGGAAAGCGTCCCCCTCCCGCCGAATCCCCACCCATTTCCTGATAAAGTCATACCCAGCAGCCCATGCGCACCTCCCTCTCTCTCCTCCTCCTACCCTCCCTCCTCCTCGCCCAACAAAACTGGCGTTCCTGGTCCGGCTCCAACGACGGCAACCGCTTCTCCCCCCTCACCCAAGTCAACAAAGCCAACGTCAAACAGCTCAAAGTCGCCTGGGAGTACAAATCCGGCGACGCCGACGCCCGCGGCCGCACCGCCATCCAGTGCACCCCCATCATCGTCGACGGCGTCCTCTACGCCACCACCCCCACCCTCGACGCCATCGCTCTCGACGCCGCCACCGGCAAAGAACTCTGGCGCTTTGCCCCACCCCCATCCCGCCTCCGCGGCGTCAACCGCGGCGTCATGTACTGGGAAGAAAAAGGCGAAAAACGCATCTTCTACGCCGCCGCTGCCCAGCTCTTCGCCCTCGACGCCAAAACCGGCAAAGCCATCCCCTCCTTCGCTGCCAACGGCCGCCTCGACCTCTCCAAAGACCTCGACCGCGACCCGCCCGGAGCCTTCAACGGAGCCACCTCCCCCGGCGTCATTTACAAGGACCTTCTCATCATCGGCTCCAGCGTCGGCGAAGGCCCCCGCATGGCCGCCCCCGGCCACATCCGCGCCTACGACGTCCGCACCGGCAAACGCCGCTGGATCTTCCACACGATCCCCCACCCCGGCGAGTTCGGCTACGAAACCTGGCCCAAAGACGCCTGGAAAACCTCCGGCGGAACCAACAACTGGGGCGGCATGAGCCTCGATGAAACCAAAGGCATCGTCTACGTCTCCCTCGGCTCCCCGTCCTTCGACTACTACGGTGCCGACCGCGTCGGAGACAACCTCTTCGGCAACTCCATCGTCGCCCTCAACGCCAACACCGGCCAGCGCATCTGGCACTACCAAACCGTCCATCACGACATCTGGGACATGGACCTCCCCGTCAACGCCAACCTCATCCAATGGCGCGGCAAACCCGCCGTCGCCCAGATCACGAAGCAAGGCTACGTCTTCGTCCTCGACCGCGAAACCGGCCAGCCGCTCCTCCCCGTCGAAGAGCGCCCCTTCCCCGCCTCCACCATCCCCGGCGAGGTCACCGCCAAAACCCAGCCCATCCCCGTAAAGCCTCCGCCCTTCTCCCCCCAACGCTTCGAGCCCAGCGACATCACCCCCGAAGTAAAGGCCCAT
>Ga0105048_10019306_pt1 | contig 10453 bp, 10 predicted proteins | sample MAT05_FD_78382 | JGI IMG/M metagenome (GOLD analysis project Ga0105048, IMG submission 78382) | Freshwater microbial communities from Lake Fryxell liftoff mats and glacier meltwater in Antarctica - MAT-05 | ecosystem: Environmental > Aquatic > Freshwater > Ice > Liftoff microbial mat | place...
CCGGCGGACAGCCATGCATCCGTGATCCGGCGCGGACAGCCGTGATCCGGCGGACAGCCATGCATCCGTGATCCGGCGCGGACAGCCGTGATCCGGCGGACAGCCATGCATCCGTGATCCGGCGCGGAAAGCCGTGATCCGGCGCATCAACCGGAACGCCGACCAGCCGCGACCCAGGGTCAGCTTGGCGCGGCGATGTCCCGCCTGGGGAACACGATCCAGGAGTAGAGCAGCGCGATGCCCAGCACGCCGCCCAGCAGGCCGACATCGAAGAGTCGCAGCTGCCCATCAAGCAGCTCCTTCGTCCGGACGTAGTGGAACAGGGAGAAGTCGGAGACCCACGCCGCGGCCGGCCAGATGGACCCGACCACCTCCAGCAGGTAACTCACGAGCACGAACACGAGGGTCACGCCCAGCGCTGGCATGACCCGGTCGAAGGACACCGACGCCCCGAACGCGATGGCCATGAGCGCCACGGACAACAGCGTACCCATCGCCCAGACCAGCGGGATGTTGCCCACATGGAGCTCGTCCAGGACGCCCGAGAAGGCCGCGCTCACGACACTCGCCGTCAGCTGCGCCGCGACGAGCAGCGCCAGTGACAGCGCACCGACACAGAACAGCACCAGAAACAGTGCGTGACGCGAGATGGGCCGCGCCAGGAGCACCTCCAGGGTCCCTCGTTGACGCTCGCCGACGATGGACAGGATGGGGAACCCCACCACCATCACGCCCAGCAGGGCGATCGCGATGGGATGGATGAATCCCAGGGCGATGGCGCCCGCCAGGCTGAACAGGTCGCCACCGCCAAAGCTGGCGAACTGCTCCATGAGCGGGTTGTTGCTGTTGCGGATGAAGGCACCGATGGTCTGCCCAAAGCCGGCGTACACGAGCGGCAGGACCGCGCCCCACACGACGAGCCCGATGACGCACGCGATGATCCGTACCCCGTTGGCCTGGAACGTCCGGCGGAACAGGATGCCGATCACGGCGAGATCACTCCGGCCGCGTCGGCCGCGTCGGCCGCGTCGGCCGCGTCGGCCGCGTCGGCCGCGTCGGCCGCGTCGGCCGCATCCGGCGCGTAATACTCCAGGAACGCCTCCTCCAGGCGTGCCGGCTCGATGGTCAGGTCGCGCACCGTGGCCGCCGAGAGGACGGCCAGGAATGGCCCCACGTCACCCTCCAGGTCGCAGCGCAGGACGCCATCCCGGATGTCCACCGCCGACACGCCCGGCACACCCGTCAGGTCCGGCATGGCGCCCTCGATACGCGCCTCCACGTGACGCCTGCGGCGCGCCAGGAGCGTCGCGACCGAGGACATGGCCACCAGCTTGCCGCGCCGGATGATGGCCACCCGGTCGCACACCCGCTCCACCTCCGACAGGACATGGGATGAGAAGAACAATGTGCGACCAGCCTGCCGTCGCTCATCGAGGAGCGCCAGGAAGGCGTGCTGCATCAAGGGGTCCAGGCCCTCGGTCGGCTCGTCCAGGATGGCCAGCTCCGGGTCGTGCTGGAGCGCCTGGATGATGCCCATCTTCTGGCGCATGCCCCGCGAGTAGTCGCGCACAGGTCGCTTGAGGTCCGCTTCGGACAGCTCCAATCGCTCGATGAGTGACGCGCGCAGTGGCGCGGGTCGGCCGTACAGACCCGCCAGGTAGTCCAGGAGGCCATTGCCGGTCATGGAGTCATACAGCGAGATGCCACCCGGCAGGTAGCCCACCCGCTTGCGGATGGCGAGGCCGTCACGCACCACGTCGTGACCCAGGATGGAAGCCGAGCCGGAGGTCGGGTGCAGGAACCCGAGCATGATCCGGATGGTCGTGCTCTTGCCCGCGCCGTTGGGGCCCAGGAAACCGAAGATCTCGCCCGGCATCACCTCGACGTCGAGCGCCTCGAGGGCACGCACCGGAGTCCCCCGTCGCGCCGGCCACGCGCCCATCGGGTAGTGCTTGCCCAGGCCGCTGGTCCGGATCACCGGCACAGCCGCGTCGCCCCCGGGGGCCGTAGCGCCAGGTCGGTCGGTCAGGTCGGCGCCAAGCCTAGAGGTCGTGGTCCCGACGCTCCACCAATCGCCAGCCGATGGGCAGGATGCCCGCCGCGATCACCAGTTTGACGATCTCGCCCGGCAGGAAGGGCCACAGTCCGTACTGGAGCGTCTGGGACAGGTCCAGGGATGCAGCGATGGACAACCAGGTCATGCCCAGAGTGAACACCACCACAAGACCCAGCACCATGGCGGCGATCGATCCCCGCAGCCGGCGGTCCCAACCCAGCTCCGCGAGGCGCCCAACGAGGCCGGCCGCGAGCACGAACCCGATGAGGTAGCCACCTGTCGTGCCGAGCACGATGTGGCCGTCCGTGAAGGTCGCGATCTGGGCGATGGACGACTGGTGGTTGCCCTGGCTATTGAGCGCGAACACGGGCAGGCCGATGCAGCCCAGCAGCAGGTACAGGGACGTCGCGAAGACTCCTCGCCGGAAGCCGAGCGTGGCACCAACGACGAGGGCGCTCAGGGTCTGCAGCGATACCGGCACGTAGGGGTTCGCAGGCAGGTAGATGTCGCCGATCGCGAACGAGGGCAGGTCGAACGAGATGTACGCCCCGAGGATCATCAGGCCTGTCCCGACCAGCACCATCATCAGGTTGCTCTGCCAGATCGCGGCGCGCTCACCAAGACGAATGGGGACCAGGAAATCGCCCAGGGTGAGACCACGCTCGAAGGGCGGCACGCGGCTCAGACGGGTCGCGATCACGCCCATGATGCTAGCAGCCCCCGACCGCCGTGGTGGCCCGATCCCGGGCGGCCGTCGTGCGTCAGACGGGCGCGCCGTCATGGAGTCGTTCCGTGAAGCCCAGGGACAGGGCGCCCAGCTGGTGTTCGTGGAGGTCCACCTCCAGCTGGTGGTCACCCGGGTCGAGCGCCCAGCCGGCGATCCAGAACGTGACCACGTCACCGCGCCGGAAGACCACGGGCGTCTCGGGCGTCACGTCCAGCGCGCGATAGACGGTTGGATCACCTTCTCGGGTGGCGCTGATGTCATCCAGCGGGATCTGCTGGCCATCGACCCGGATGGAACCGATGGCATCCAGCCAGCCATCGCCGAGGCTGTTGCGTGCCTGCAGAGAGAAGCCCCCGCTCACGTTGCGGAGGCTGCCGGCGACATACAGCTGACGGACCAGGAATCCAGGGACACGCATCCGGCACAGGGTACCGTCCAGCGACCGCGAGGGTCAGCCGGTGGCGCGCTCCAGGTCCAGCGCGGCGCCGATGAGCGCCAAGTGGCTGAACGCCTGGGGCATGTTGCCCAGGTGCCGTCCGGTGGCCGGCTCGATCTCCTCGGCATACAGGCCAAGTGGGCTGGCGAAGGCGACCAGACGCTCGAACAGGGCTCGCGCCGGATCGATCTCGCCGATGCGCGCCAGCGCCGACACGAGCCAGAAGGAGCAGATGGTGAACGTCCCCTCCTCTGACGCCGAGACGCCATCGTCGGCCTCATCGGGGCGGTATCGCAGCACCAGTCCCTGGTCGGTCAGCCCGTCCGCGATGGCTCGCACGGTCGCCTGTACCCGCGCGTCGCTGCCCGGCAGGAAGCCCATCAGCGGCACCAGCAGCATCGAGGCGTCGAGCGCCGGCGCGCCATAGGTCTGGGTGAAGACACCCCGGTCGTCCACGCCGCAGGTCGTCAGGTCGTCGTGGATGGCCGCGGCTTCCGTCCGCCAGGCCTCGGATGTCTCGGGCTCACCCCGACGCTCCGCCAGCCGGGCTGCACGGTCCAGGGCGACCCACGCCATGAGCTTGGAGGAGCCGAACTGACGCGGGGCGCCGCGGATCTCCCAGATGCCCTGGTCGGGCAGTCGCCAGTGGTCGGTCGCCTCTGCGGCGAGCTGCTGGATGTCCGCCCATGACCGGTCATCGACGGGGACATCCCGGCCGACCAGGTCGCGCTCCATCAGGTGCAGCAGCCAACCCCACATATCGTGCTGGCGCTGGTGCACCGCGCCATTGCCGATACGCACGGGCCGTGCGCCCTCGTACCCGGACAAGTGGTCCAGGGTGGACTCGGGCAGCTCCGTCTCGCCCCCGATGCCGTACATCACCTGGAGCGGTGCCGCGGCCATCCGGTCGGCGATGAACCCCAGGAACGCGTGCGCCTCCTCGTGAAAGCCCATGTCCTGGAGCGCGGCCATGGTGCACACGCCATCCCTGATCCAGGTGTAGCGGTAGTCCCAGTTGCGTGTGCCGCCGGGCGTCTCCGGCAACGAGGTCGTGGCCGCGGCCATGACAGCACCCGTCGGGGCGTGGACCAGCCCCTTGAGCGTCAGCGCGGAGCGCTCCAGCAGCGGCCGGTATGGACCATCCGGGATGCCGCCGCCCGCCAGCCAGTCGTTCCAGTAGCCGACGGTGGCGGCGATACGGTGCGGGCCATCCGCCACGACCGGAAGATCTGCCCACGTGAATGTGACGACCCGGACATCGCCCGCGACCAGTGGTTCCGCGCCTATCGGCAGGAAGTCTGAGACCACCTGGTACGGCCCGGGCTCATGACGGCCGTAGCCCCACGACGGGGCGCACTCCACTTCGATGTCCAACGTACCTGCAGTGCATCGCAGTGTCCGGACCATGCAGGACTCGGACCGCCCCGCCTCGTCGACGACCAGCGCATCAGTGAGCACCAGCGTGCCCGTCCCGGTGACCCAGGTGGTCTCCAGGACCAGGCTGCCCGGCAGATACCGCCGCGAGGTAGCGACCGGTCCACCCACAGGTCCGATCCGGAAGTGGCCCGCGTGCCGATCAAGGATGGCCCCGAACACGCTCGGCCCGTCCATGCGCGGCAGGCACAACCACTCCACGGATCCCGTGGCGGTCACGAGTGCCGTGACCACGCCATCCGACAGGAACGCAAGGGATTCGATGGGCGGGAACTCATCCGGGCGGCTCACCCGGTCACGATACCCCGCCGCACTGACCCCATCTTGCATCGTCGCGGTCAGCGGCCCAGGGCACCGCCTACGCGGTCACACCCAGTCGCCCCGATGGGTGGTTGTGTGGCTGTCCTCGATGGAAGGACGGCTGTCCGCGCCAAGGGTCATCGCCGCTGCTCCCAGCACACCGAGGACGCTCATGACCAGCAACATGCCCCAGACCACCGCTGACAACTGCTCCATCACCGGACCCTCCCTTTCGAGGTTCCATCGCCAGACCCGGACCACTTCTGATGTGAGTGGACTTGACCTGTCGTCGCTACCGGTCCACCATAGCGAACGCCACGCGGCCCACAAGATGCCACTTAACAAGACTGGACTGGAATCGGAGTTGTCGGCCATGTTGGATACCAATCAGGCGATCGGACTGGTCCCGCTGCTCCGCGGCTGGGCCGACGGCAGCGCACCCCTCAACCAGCAGCTTGCCGATGCCATTGGCAGGCTCGTTCGACAGGGTGACCTGCTGCCCGGGGCGCGACTGCCCTCCGAGCGCGACCTGTCGGACCAGCTGGGTATCTCGCGCACGACCGTGGTCAGCGCGTACGAGCGTCTCCGTGCGGACGGCATCATCCGCTCCAGGCGGGGCAGCGGTTCACGCGTGGCACCCGGCGTGGAACCATCGTCCGCAATCTCCTGGGTGGGAGCCGTGCCGTCGTTCATGCCTGGCCGCCTGGGCTCGCGCGAGACCTCCGTGCCCGGTGAGCGACTGGTCCCCAGTGGCATCGACGAGCCCATCGCGCTCACCATCGGTGCCCTGCGGGCATGGTCCGGCGTGCGCGAGATCATCGAGGCGACCGTCGCCAACGACCTGGATGAGCTGCTCGATGACTACGGCTACATGCCCTTCGGGCTGCCGGCGCTCCGGGTCGCCGTGGCCCAGATGCTCACCCAGTCGGGCGTGCCCACATCCATGGACCAGGTCCTCATCACCGGTGGTGGGCAGCAGGCCATCCACCTTCTGGTGGACCAGCTGGCAGGTCCGGATGGCGTCGTGGCCATCGAGGATCCGACCTACATCGGGGCGCTGGACGCCATCCGCGCCGTGGGTGCGTGCACCGTGCCCGTGCCGGTCGGTCCGGACGGCATCCGCATCGATGCCCTGACCCGGGCGCTCGGCAGCATGTCGCCCGCGTTCCTGTATGTCGTGCCCACGTTCCACAACCCGACCGGTGTCGTCATGCCCGAGGCGAACCGACGGGCACTCGCCGAGCTGGCCATCCGGCGCGATCTCATCGTGGTCGAGGACCTCGCACCCGAGACCACGGTCAGCCGGCGGATGCTGCCACCCATCGCGACGTACGCACCCGACCAGGTCATCACCATCGGATCACTGTCCAAGGGTGGCTGGGGTGGCCTGCGTATCGGCTGGATGCGTGCCGAGCCGCGCCTCATCACGCGCCTCGCGGCACGCAAGGCGACCTTCGACCACGGCTCCCCCACCCTGCCCCAGGCCGTCGCCGTCCGGATGCTGGCCCGTGGCGACGAGTTCGGCGAGCGTGCCGAGCGCGAGTCGAAGCTGCGCCGGGATGTCGCGGCCGCGGCGCTCCGGGAATACCTGCCCGACTGGCGCTGGACGATGCCCCAGGGTGGCCTCTCGTTCTGGGTCACGCTGCCCGACGGTGACGCAGTGACGGTCTCCCGGGTCGCCGCGGAGCACGGTGTGCTGGTCCGTCCAGGACCGGCGGCATCACCCCAGGGTGGCTTCCGGGATCACCTGCGCATCGCGGTGGGCGAGGAGCCCGAACGACTCGAGGAAGGCATCCGCCGACTGGCGCGGGCGTGGCAAGCATGCAGCCCCAGGTCCGAGCGGGGCATGGAGTCGGTCCTGTCCGTCAGCGTCTGACCGCTCGCCACGCATGCGCCTGCCAGAGAACGAGGCCGGGCGTCGAGGGGGGTGGGGTGGCCTAGGGGAATCGAACCCCTAACCGCTGGATCCACATTCCAGTGCTCTGCCGATTGAGCTAAGGCCACCGCGGTATCTGCCGGCAGCGCGACGCCCTGCGCCACGTCCGGGGACCCGCTGAGTGTACCCGATCCGGTGTCGGACGGTGTGCGACGTCAGTCCGCGGGGCGTGCGACCACGTCCACCTCGATGTCCATGGCGGGAGCCGTCGGCCAGCCCGAGGTGCCCACGATGCGGTACGGGAATGACGCGATGACCCCGGCGCCGGCGCCCAGTCGGAGGCGCAGCGCATCCCCTACCGGGATGGACGCGAAGGCGACCAGGGACGTCGTATCGCCCGCCACCGTGACCGTGTCCACGACCACACTCCCGCCCTCGACCGGCACGTGGACGCCGTGCAGCGTGGCACGCACCGCGATCACCGGCACGTCCCGCAGGTCCGGCGCCCGGATGACCACCTCATCGATGGCCAGACCCGCGTAGGTCGCATCGTGCAGCGTCACGGTCATGTCCCCCAGGGACCCGGTCGCTGGATACCAGGCGGACCAGTCGGAGATGACCACCGATCCGGCCCGGATGCCGAATGCCCGGACGGCGTCCTCGATGCGCCACCGGGGATACGCCAGCCAGCCAGCGACCAGGGCGGTGATGACGACCGCGACGAGGACGACGATGAGGGTCCGAGCCCGCGACGGCCGCCCTGTGGATGTCCCGGGTGTCACCTGCCAAGCGTAGGGCCTACACACGCTGCGCCGATGGCCCCCATCCACGGGAGTTGATCACCCGACCGGCGTCACCCTGTCCGGCACGGTCGAGGCGCGGACCGTCGCCCGGCCCGTACCCAGTGCCCGGATGAGGGGGTGGAAGAAGAGCGCCAGGGACATGCCCAGCAGCGCCAGGCCGAATGCGACCTGGGTCGCCACGGCACCGAACTGGCCTGCAGCGGCACCCGCGACCAGATGGCCGATGGGTCCGAAGCCCAGCGCGAACGCCCAGATGCCCATGGCTGCTCCCCGCTCCGCGTCCGACGTGGCTCGCTGCATCAGCGCCTGTGACAGCGAATCGGCACCCGCCGCCGCCGCACCCACGAGCAACAGCGGCAACAACGCCACGAGCAGCCCGGGGCTGATGGCGAACGCCACCAGTGCCGCGCCAAAGAGGGCGTCGAGGGCCACCAGCGCCCGACCCCGGGTGATGCGAGCGCCCAGCACGATGACCACGGACAGTCCCAGGACACCACCCAGGCTGCGCACCGCATTCAGCGAGCCGTAGGCATCCGGACCGGCGCCGAACACGTCCCGGGCGAACACGGGGATGAGCGTCATGGACGAGAAGCCGAGCACCTCGACCATGACCACGACGAGCCACAACAAGGTCAGCAGGCGATCGCGACGGAGGAGTGTGAGGGCGATCCGCAAGCCCGCGGGGGCAGCGCGCGGCCGGAGATCCGTTCGGCGTCGGTGCCCGCGGCTGAGGCCCAGGATGGCGGCGCTCAGGAGCTGGCTGAACGAGAACACGCCGAGGGCCACGACCAGTCCATACCGACTGAGGAGCACGCCACCCACGATGCTGCCGCAGATGCTCATGAGCTGGGCCAGCAGGTTGGCGATGGCGATGCTGCTCGTGGCCAGCTGGGGACCCGCGAGGTCAAAGGCATACGTGGTCGCAGCCGAGATGCGACCCGCGTCCAGAACGCCCAGCAGGAAGGAGCCACCGAGCAGCATCCACAGCGGCAGGTTGCCACCCTCCGCCCAGGCCACGAGCGCGAGCAGGGCACCCATCGCGGCGCCGCCAAGGCTGACGGCCACCAGCAGCCGACGGCGATCGACCCGGTCCGCGAGGACTCCGGCAGGGATGCCGAACAACAGCAGCGCCAGGAAGCGGACCGCGAAGATGGCACCCACAGCGAGCGGGTCGGTGGTCACGATGAGCGCCACCCACGCGAGCACGACGCTGCTCAGCGCCCAGCTGAAGGACGACCCGGCGAACGAGACGGCATACGCGGCGTACCCCGGCCGTCGGAACGGCGCGCGCCAGTTGCCCGTGAGGCTCGTCGGCGCGTCGGGCATCAACCCGTCATCGGTGGTCTGCATCAGCTGACCTCGACGGTGGCGCCCAATGCCTCGAGGGCGCCTCGGATCCGATCCGCCTCGGCCGGGCTGAGACCGTCCGCGACGACACGCGGCGCCTTGTCCACGACGCGTGCAGCACGCCAGCCGCTGTGGCCGGTGAGCTCGGTGATGGCGCTGATGAGCTGCGCCCGGCGATGCGGGTCGATACGGCTGGGGCCGATGGCCACCAGCACGACCGTCGACCAGGTCGCGGCAGGTTCAGGGGCGACCGCTGCCGAGGCGTCCGGCTGTCGCCCGATCCCGTAGGGCTGCTTGAACCACAGGACCTGGCGGATGCCCGTGCCCGGCGCCGGATCCTTTCCCGGGCCCGACTCGACGAGCTCCCAGCCATCGTGGCCCAGCCTGGCCATGAGCGAGGTGATCGAGGCGCCATCGGTGGTCGGGATACCGTCCAGTCGGATGTCCGATCGGTCCGCCGATAGGTAGGACAGCTCGAGATACCGCCAGCCAGTGGGTCGTTGGGTCATGCCGCCAGAGCCTACGACAGCCGTGCGTCAGTGACAGGACACACATCCCGGTCACATGGATCCAGGTTCGCGACGCATGGTTGTCGCATGGCCACCCAGTGACCGCTCAGCCGCATCGCAGTACCGAACCGCGAGGCGCAGCCGCGGCGGACCCGTGTCGGGGACCGGTATGCTCCGGTCGCCATGCAGCAACCCTTGACCGGCAGCCAGCCACCGTCCCGGGACCGTGTCCTGACGCTGCTCATCAGCGCGCCGGACAAGCCGGGCCTGGTGGCAGGTGTCGCCGGCACGCTATACGAGCACGACGCGAACATCCTGGAGGCGGACCAGCACGACGACGCAGGCACAGGCATGTTCTTCCAGCGCATCCGGTTCGAGATCGCCGCGGACGGCGTGGCAGACCTGACGACGGCCATGGATGCCTTGGGTCAGCGACTCGGCCTCGACTGGTCGATGCGTGACCGGGGTGACCTGCGCAAGGTGGCGATCCTCGTCTCGCGCGAGGACCACTGCCTGTACGACCTGCTGGTCCGGCATCGTTCCGGCGAGCTGCCCTGCGACATCCGGGTGATCATCAGCAACCACGAGACGCTGGCGCCCGTGGCGGCCCAGTTCGGGGTGGCCTTCCACCTCGTGCCCGTCACCGCCGGGACCGTGGTCCTTGCCGAGGAGACGCTCCAGCGGCTGCTGGTCGCGGCGGGTGTGGACCTCATCGTCCTTGCCCGGTACATGCGCATCCTGTCGCCGTCGTTCGTGGAGCGATGGCAGCGTCGGGCCATCAACATCCACCACTCGTTCCTGCCCGCGTTCGTTGGCGCTCGGCCCTACCACCAGGCACACGAACGGGGCGTCAAGCTCATCGGTGCCACGGCGCATTACGTGACCACGGTCCTGGACGACGGGCCCATCATCGACCAGGACGTGACCCGCGCCTCCCATCGGGACTCCGTGGAGGACCTTGTGCG
>Ga0105048_10019307_pt1 | contig 10452 bp, 7 predicted proteins | sample MAT05_FD_78382 | JGI IMG/M metagenome (GOLD analysis project Ga0105048, IMG submission 78382) | Freshwater microbial communities from Lake Fryxell liftoff mats and glacier meltwater in Antarctica - MAT-05 | ecosystem: Environmental > Aquatic > Freshwater > Ice > Liftoff microbial mat | place...
GAAGTTCAATTCTGCGGGACGCCGGTCCCCATGCAGGATGGCCGTCAGCGCCATCGTCAATATCAAGTATTTAGTGTTCATCTAATTTGCACTCCGGAAATTCAGCAAGCACCTGGTTGCCCAGATACCCCAAGTCTTCTACCAAGCCTGGGCGCGAGGTGTAGTAGCCATCCGCCGTCATATTTTTTGCAACACGAAAGAACTTCTGTTCCATCGACTTCACCTCACCCCGATCCACCTCTGCACAGAGCGGTTCGAGGATCGCGAGTTGTTGCTTTTCGCTGAGTTTGATAAAGTCTTTTGAGGCCAGCCAACTGATGCCATCGGTATAAGTCTTCTTGTGCATCTCGTTGTTTCGAACGACCAGATCAATGTAATTTGGCACCTGCGCATTTGTCGCTCCAGGCACGATCAGCTCAGTTACTCTAGACAGAATCGAGAACTGATCGGGCGTAAAGAATTTGGGAGGTCCCGGATCGGCGCTCCTGCTTGGCGCTGGATGCTGGTGTTGGCCGTAAAGCTCATCCCCGGCAAAAGGGAAAGCGCACTGGATTCCGATTGCACCAATGATTTTGATAGTTTCGCGGCGCCCGTCATCGTAAGCATTCTCTGACATTTAGGCTTCTCCCCTCTTAAGGCGGTCAATCAAATGTTCTGCCGTTCGCGCCGATACGGCCATGAAGGTATGGGTCGGATTCTTCTCTGATCCTGCTGGCAGAATGTTTCCACCGAGAGTATAGAGATTCGCGACATCGTGAGTGCGCCCAAAGCTGTCTGTCACAGACTTGCGTGGGTCTTTGCCCATGATGCTGCCTCCAATTTCATGATTGGGTTTGGGTTCCTGATAAACCTGATGGATCTCAGCTCCGGCGGCTTCGAGAATTTCCCGTGACTTCGTTTGCATGTCCCGGAATATCTTCATGTCGTTCTCGTTCCAGTAGAGGTAGCGACGCACCTCAGGCAAACCAAATTTGTCCTTCTTCTCTGGATCGAGATCCACATAGCTTTTCTCATCAGGAGTCTTCTCGCCATAAGGTGAGAAAACGAAGTACGAAGGGTATCGATCTTTCACCGACTTCTTGAAGGCGTCTCCCATTCCCGGCAAAGCCCGCGCCCAACCAACGCTGCGGCGGTTCTGATAGTTAAATTGTGCACCCCAACTGCGGGCATAATTGCGCTTCTGATTGTGCATGAAGCTTGGCAGGTAGGCGTGGTCGAGGAACCCTTCGTCGTTGGTGATAGGCTTGCCGATAAGAGGCTTCAAAAATGCTTCCACTCCTCCAGTGAAGTGCGGCATGAAATCTCGGCCCACCCTTCCCGATGAATTGGCCAACCCATTGGGGTAGCGATTCGATTTCGACTGCAGCAACAAAGCGACATTCTGCACACAAGCTGCAGCCAGGATTACGATTCTGCCCTGGACTTCGCCCTGCGCCAGTGTCGTGCGATTTACAAACTTGACGCCTGTCACGCGATTCTCGGTGTTGACCGGGATGTCATAGACGACGCTGTCCAATTGCAAGGTGATTTTGCCCGTCTTCATCAGAGGACGCATATGGCCGTCCCAGGAGTTGTACTTGGCCGCGACGTCACAGCCTGCCATGCAGTTGCCGCAATAATGGCAAGCCGGCCGGCCAAACTTCGGGCGGGTAAGCGTTGCCTTGCGGACATGGATCACCTTGCGTCCCAGCTTTGCCGCACCACGTTGGATCAAGATGTCAGAACATTTCAATGGCGCTGGAGGTAGAAAAATTCCATCAGGCAGGTCTTCAAGTCCGTCCAAGTTTCCGCATACACCGACTTCCCGCTCGATACGCTCGTAGAAGGGGGCGAGTTCTTTGTAGCTGATCGGCCAGTCGTAGCCAACGCCATCTCTTGTGTAGCCTTCAAAGTCACGCGGGCCAAATCGCCAAGCCACCGCATTCCACAGCATCGACTTCCCGCCCAGGCCGCGCGAACGTTCCGTATCAAAGCCAGGTTTGTTGTTGCGCATCTTGGGGATGCCGCGGTTCGGAAACTCAAAGGGCATGGCGTGTGTGTTGAAGTCTGTGCGCGTCTCAATCTTCGGGCCGCCTTCCACCACGCACACGTTCACACCGGCTTTGGCCAAATGCGCAGCGACGGTTCCACCGCAGGCACCCGAACCAACAATTACGACATCAAAAACTTCTTTCGCCATTTGGAACCTCATCCTATCGCATTCAAAGCGAATTGAGCCTTTTGTACTTTTGCTAGCGCTTATTTTCTTATGGGCGTATCATTCAAAGCGAACATGAAGCGAATTGCATTCCTGCTTGCGACAGCCGTTCTAGTCTTGGGGCAGCGTCGTGAAACCGTAGTGAAGCGTGATTTGATCCTCGCGCCGAACGAAGTCGATTATCAGAGCGAAGTGAAGGTTCCACGCGGCTACGCCGTGATTATTGGGGTCAGCCACTATGCCAATCTGCCCGAAGAAGCCCAGCTCAAGTTTGCAGAATCAGATGCCCGCTCCGTTTATCAAACGGTCATATCGCGTGAGGGCGGTCAGATCGAACCCGAAAATGTAAGAACCCTGTTTGGTGTCCAGGCCACTCGCGCCAATATCGCCAAACTACTGGAAGAATGGCTCCCCAGCGTTGCCAGAGAAGAAGATAGAGTGATCGTTTTCTTTGCTGGCCATGGCTTTGTATATGAAGGGAAGGGCTACCTTGCCCCCCACGACTTTGCCCTCGAAAAGACATTGCAGACTGGCTACGAAATGGCCCGCCTTGGCGATACCCTGGCCAACAAGGTCAAGGCTCGGAACAAAATTCTGTTGACCGATGCCTGCCATTCGGCCAAGATCCTCCCGGGTCTGAGCGCCAAACAAATCAACGATCAGTTCAAGAACCTGCCCGGGACATTCTTCACGCTCGCCTCGAGCCGGGAAGCCGAATCGAGTTTTGAAGATCCCAATCTTGCCTCAGGCTCAGGCGTGTTTGCATATTTCCTGGTGCAGGGATGGAAGGGGCAGGCTGATGTGGATCCTGAAGACGGCATCGTCACGGCTGATGAGCTCGTTCAATATGTGCGAAGTCAGGTTCGCCAATATGCAAAGGCTCGCGGAGTTAGTCAGAACCCTCAGGAGAGCGGCAGTTTTCCATCTGACATGACGCTTGGATTTCTTCCGCTGCGTCGCGAAAAGGTAAAGGCCAATGCAAAGCCAATTCTCGAAGGTACTATCGTAGTCACCAGCAATCTGGACGAGGTTGAGGTCTACGTGGACGGGAACCGTATAGGCAAGCTAGGGGCAGGGAAGCGGCTGGTTGTGCCGGGTCTGTCCAGTGGTGAGCATGAAGTCAGAGGCGAGCGTCAGGGTTATGATCCGGCGCTCCGTCTGGTAACCGTGCGTCCGGGCCAGGAGATTCACGTCGAACTACGGATTCAGTTTCAGCGCCGTATTGGCGATGCCGCAAAGGAAGAGTTCAAGAAGGGTCAGGCGATTTATGCTCGGCGCAAATCGACTGCGGAATTGGAGCGGGCTGCTGAGAACTTCAAACGAGCGCTCAAACTCGAAGACAAATACTCGGAGGCGGCCGAATACCTTTGCCTCACCTATCAAATCCTGGGTAAAACCATGGATGCAGTGAAGGCCTGCAAGAAGGCCGTATCGCTTACGCCCGATGGAGTTGAATTCCGCACTTACTACGCATCGGTTCTCACTGAGATGGGTGATTCCAGCGAAGCGATTCGACAATTGACATCCGCTCTTGAGCGCGATCCGAACTCTTCAGAAGCCAATGTAATGCTGGCCGATGCTTTCCTCTTCGCCCACGAGTTTCAGAAAAGCGAAGAGGCTGCCTCTCGAGCACTGGAACTCAACCCAAAGGACGCAAGAGCTTATCTCTTTCGTGCCGATGCCCGTCGATTTACCCATAGATATGCAGAGGCAATGGGAGACTACCTGACCTATCTCCGCATCAATGATTTTCGGCCTCCGGTTGCAGAAGTACTTGGCTACTATCTGATTGGTAGCGGGCTGAGCAAACGAAACGTTGGACAGAAACGCGTTCATGAGATCCAACAATGGAGTGCCTGGTTCGGTATCTGCGACTCTGCTCGAGGCATGGATGAATACTCCAAGGCCATCTCAGCCTGCGAGCGCGCCTTGCGCTTCGACAATAAAGATGCTGGCACATATTTTCTGTTGGGCAAAACTTATACCGAATGGTTCGATCAACGCAACTCAAGAGAAAGCCTCGTGAAAGCCGAGGAGAAACTCCAAACCGCCTTGCGTCTCAATCCGGATTTTGAATTTGCGAGCGAAGCCAAACGACAGCTCACCATGATTCGCGAGTTCAAGTCGGTTGTACGATAGATGGACACTGCAAGACAGTTCGATCTAGAGCGTTGGCAATCTGAGTTCGACGCAAACACCTTGCGGATTGAGGAGATATGCAGCCGAAACCCGGGTGAGCAGGGATCCTTGAGACCCTTTGAAGGAGCCTGGAGCGTGGCTGAATGCATGCAGCACTTGAGTATCACCGCCCAGGCCTTCTTTCCGGTCTGGACCAAGGCTTGCGCCTCCAAAGACCACAATTTCGGTAAGCCATACCGTTTCTGGTGGCGCTGGTTCCTGGCCGGGATCAACGATCCTTCGATGATGCGCTCTCGCACTCCAGCAGCATTCGTTCCCAATGCAGCGTTGCATCTTGAGAGTGTATTGGAGTCTTACTTCAAGGAACGCGATACTGTAGAACAGCTTGCGAAGGAAATGTACATCGGAGACATTGGCGGGTTCCAGATCGCCTCGCCCTTTGCGGCCTGGATGAAGTACCCTCTGGATTTTTCTTTCGATCTTTGGATTGCCCATGAACGGCGCCATCTAGCTCAGGCCGAAAAAGGTTGACATGATTGTGGCAAGTTTTACGCCAATACAGGAAGAGAGTAAAATGCAAATCGGAGAACGGCCTTGAACAGCAAAATTAGATTACTCTGCGCGGCAAGCACGAGTCTGCTCATGCTGTGCGGAGCGGATGCGACCATTTTTCGCCCTATCCCCTTCAGCACAGAACATCTGGCGGCCTTTATGAGTCAGGGCCCAACGCCCCAGCCGCCGCCGGAAGGGTACAAGATCAACGTCCTCAAGAGTGAACCTCAAAACAACTTAAAAAAAGGTAGGGCTACCAAGGCCGTTGTCGAGGTTAGAGACCGCAACAACAAGCCCGTTGCCGGTGTCGCTCTGCTCTTCCTTCTTCCCAATTCTGGACCTGGCGGCGCGTTTGCCGGGGGCGCTCAGAGCTTGACCGTCACCTCCAACGCTGCCGGTCAAGCTGTTGCCACGTATACTCCCAATCAAGTTGTTGGCATGTTTAACGTAACTGTCAACGCTCAGGTGAACGGCATTCAAGTAGCGACAACCACCATTTCTCAGGCCAACCTCGCGGTCGCTGCTGGAGCCGCTGCCGGGATGAGTGGTGCCACTATCGGGATCATTGCCGGTGTCGCGGCCGCAGCCGCAGTCGGAATTGGTTTTGGGCTTGCCGGTGGAGGCAGTAATTCTGCCGTACCGTCTTCGCCTGCGATTGTTCCTCCCACAGCGCCAAGCATCAGGATCATTGGGGGTGGTACTCCGATTTTTGGGCCCCGTCCCCTAGTTTCCGCAGGGAGATTGAGATAGCCATGAATCGTTTACCACTAATACTTTTTGCAGCCTCCGCATTTGCTGCCAACGAGATGGATAGTCCTTCTCTTGGCTGGCTCTGGGATGCCCCCACAAAATCGATGCGCCGCCTTGTCGGCTTGCCTGGCTCGATGAGAAACGAGGCAGGTCCAACTCTTCCGGCCGAGACCCTCGCAGCCTGGGCCTCTCCTGACGCAATGCAGATCATCGTTGCTTTACCCGATGCCCGCCTGGAACGACGCAATTTGCGGTCAGGTGAATCGGAACAGATCCCGGCCAACCAACCCGATGAAGTTCTTTTCTCTCCCGATGGCCGACTCTCGGCTCTTTGGTGGAAATCGGAAAAGCGGTTTGCAAACTGGGGCGATACCCCGCGCGAGTTAAATGCCAAATCAATCCAGATCCTGAACGATGGCGATGCGATAGTCCTTGATCTTGATGGCCTCCTTCAAACCGCAAAGGGCTTCTGGCTTGGCAACTTTGGAGCTGAAGCCACATTCGCTGTGGCAGGTAGCCGGCTCGTTGTTGCAGCCGCCAGATCCTTTACCGTGTTTGAACAAAACGGTAAAGACTGGCAGCAGACCTCACGACATGAGTACGAAGGCATCCCCGTCTTCAAGCAGATCGAAATTGAATCAGCCGACTGGGTACTGACGGTAGGTACGGAAGGCCAACTCACCCGATGGTCCCCTGCTTCGGGCAGCTCAGAAACTTTATCTCCATCCGGTGTCGAACGGCTCCGGGCTTTTCGTCAACCTGGTTTCTATCTGGCCGAGGGTGAAACTCCGATGATGCTCTTTGCGTTCAGCTCAAGCCAGAAACTTTACGCAATTCCCGCACCGGAGGTGCGCCAATGAGAAAAGCAATTCTAGCTTTGCTGATTCTTGCTTCGCTCGCCTTTGGTCAAGCCAGTCGCGCCAATGCCGGCTTCAACACAAACAAGCTGGACAACGGCGATGACAACTTCACTTCTGCCAATCTCGGCTTCGTGGCCAACTTCTTTGGCCAACGATACGGAAGCACTTTCGTTACCAACAATGGAAACATTACTTTTGGAACCATCAACACGATTGGAGGTTCTGCTGCCTGGGTTCCATCCTCTCTCCGCAGTCTGAACATCCCGATTATTGCCCCGTTTTACGCCGATGTTGATACAACTCGAACGGCCCAAGTTACCTTTGGGACCGATACTATTGACGGTCGCCGGGCTTTCGGTGTCAATTACCTTGGCGTTGGATATTTCAATGCCAAGTCCGACAAGCTCAACAGCTTCCAGGTCGTGCTGATCGAACGTCTCGACACAGGTGCCGGAAACTTCGATATCGAATTCAATTACGATTCCATTGCCTGGGACATCGGCGACGATACGCGCATTGGACGTGCTTACGCATCTGTTGGGTACTCCAACGGGCTCGGTGGAACACAGAACTCCGCTTTCGAATTACCAGGATCCCTGACCATGGGGGCCTTCCTCAACAACGGACCATTCGCACTGGTTCGCCAGACCCGCAATAGCGGTGGAGTTTTGGGCCGGCTCGTATTTGAAGTCAGAAACGGCGGCGTCAACAGTACCACCCTCGTGCTTCAGCCAACGAACACAATTTACCAGTGCCCGGAAATGACGGTAGTGGCTCGAGGCAGCGGTTACACTACCGCCAACGCTTTCATCCTTCCCCAGTTTCAACCTTCTCTTACCGAGAACGGTCAGGCCCGGCAGATCACCAGTTTTGTTGCGACTCAAGTCCCAAACGTCAATCCTGGTACTTATGATTTCAGAGTTAGTTTCCGCAGTATCCCTGCTGTCACCGAAAGCGGCGTCGAGACAAACAGTAACATCGGGCTTACGGTCACGATTCCCGGAAACTCTGATCAGCCGACCCTTACCGCCTCTGACACGAAGCCGATTCGTAATTGCGGTGTAGCGGGAGATTGCGGCACCTTGCCGAAGGACGGTCGCGTCGGCTTCTCCCTATCCGGACGAGCAACCGCCTCTGGTGGCATACCGCCCTATGTCTTCACGGCTCCGGCTGGGGTGCCTGTTGGTCTAGCCTTCGCACGTGATGGCGCAATGACCGGAGCCCCTGCGGCCCCAGGTAATTTCACTTACACCATCCGTGTCGATGACAATTCCACATCGTCCGCCCAGTTCGGCATTGTCCGTTGTTCGATCAATATCCTTGGCACGGTCACCCCCCTGACCGGTGCCTGCAGCACCCCCGTCGGAACAGCAGGCTCGATCTACTCAGGAGCCGTAACTGCCAGTGGAGGGGCCGGTCAATATCGCTTTACGCTCACCGGTGGTTCGCTGCCCCCTGGTCTCACGATAAACACTGCGGGTGCTATCAGCGGCACCATTTCCGCCACAGCATCCGGGAACTACGCTTTCGCAACAACTATCACTGATGCAGCCAATGCAACGATCGTTGTGAATTGCTCCATCCAGGTTACTGCTTTGGTGATTCCAGTGCCGACCATTTCAGCCTTCAATCCGTCGGTAGCCGTAGTTGCTTCACCAGCCTTTTCGCTTGCGGTCACTGGCTCGAATTTCGCCTCCAATTCAATCCTGGTCTGGAATGGCTTTGACCTCACCACCACATTCGTAAGTGCCAGCTCGCTCTCAGCCAGCATCCCGGCAAACTTGCTTGGCGCGGCTGGAGTGGCCAAGATCCGCATCCGCAACTCCAGTGCAGTCCAAAGTGCGGAGGCCGACTTCGAAGTTCTCAACCCGCTATCGGTCTCATCTATCAGTCCCGCTTCGCTTCCTGCAAACGGCACGGCCACCCAGATCACCATCAACGGTGATGGCTTCTTCCCTGCCATCACGCTTAGCCTCAATGGCACCAGGACAACGCTGTCACGTATCAGTTCGCGGCAGTTACAGGCCACCGTGCCAGCCAACTTGCTCCAGCAACCCGGAGTCATCACCGCCCGTCTCGATAACCCGAATGGGGTTGGCCTCGACTCTCGTATCAACGTAGTCAGTGCCAGCTCTGTCGTTCCCAGTGTTTCCGTCGACAAGCCAGCTCTGGTTACCGATCAGTCCACGGCAATTGTTCGACTGGCTCAAGCTCCTGGCCAGCCAGTGACTGGAGTGCTTGACATCACGTTTGAACCCGCAGCGGACAATGCTCCCAACAATGGACCTAACGACTTCCCTCGTTTTAGCTCGGCATCTACAAGACGGATCACCTTTAACTTGGCGGCAACTGCAACCGAGTTCCGTGCTGCAATCGATCAAGGCTCCGTTGCCGGAACAGCCACGGTTACCCTCACAAGCCTTAGCCTGAACGGCGGCGACGTGCTCAATGGTCAACGCATCACCCAAACGCTCACGATCGATGCTGCTGCGCCGCTCATCCTTCCGGGCAGCGTAGCAATGGTCCGGACGGCCACCGGCTTTAATGTTGAAATTACCGCTTTGTCTACCCAGAGGAGTCTTAGTGGCGGTACGTTTACTTTCACCATCGCCAGCGGCATTACCAATACCGGTTCAGCGACCTTCACCATTGACAATCTTGCCGCTGTTTCCTCAGCGTGGTTCCAATCCGCCCAAGGCAAAACTGAGGGCGGTGGCTTCAAACTTACGCTGCCTTACACTCTCGAAGGGGACTTCAACAATCTCAGTTCTGTGCAGGTTGTGCTCTCAAACTCTCGCGGAAGTAGCGCTCCGGTGAGTGGCGGTCGGCGCTAGTTGGCGGCACAACTCCGCTTCAGTTGACGCTGAAACGTTTCCCAGTGCAACAACACGAAGAGCGTGTGCCGCTTGTGGATCGACAACTCCACTTGTATTTCTTCGCTCAGTAAAGAACTCAATCTGCTGGCGCAACTTTATGCGACTCAAATCTCCTGGTACCAGTGGCACCGGATCAAACAAGCCGGCTTGGGTTTCGTTTATCTCCAGTTTCGCCTGACTAACAAAGGAGACATCTTCGCGCCAGTCTACGAAGGCGTTCAACGTGTATTCCGATCCTCGCTGACGATAGATGACGAGATAAGGCGGCTTTTTGCTTTTCTCTCCAGACACCCGTGGGAGTGATGCAATTTGCAAGGGCTTTTTAAATCTAGCAACTGAAACTGTGGAGAAGTACCAATTCCCAGCCTTCTTCGCTGGAACCCGAATGGGCTCCTTCGATTCCTGGCTGAACAATAGGCTCGAAGCGCTGAGAACGTGAAAGAATACGGAGTGCAAGTATGCAACGTAGAACATTTCTGGCCTCAATTGCAAGTCCCACACTGTCGCTTTGGGCACAGGACTACCCTCGACGGGTACCCTCATATGAGGCTGCGCTCTTCCATTTGCATCGGCAATTTTCCACTCCAGTTCGCATCCGCAATATTGAGGTGCTGGAACGGGATAAGGCAACCTTCGTTCGTGTCCATAGTGCTGAGGGCGCAACCGGAATCGTACGCACAAAAGACATTGATGACTTTCTGCCGATTTTGCATCACAAGGTAATTCCTGCCTTCGTTGGACAGGATGCCAGAGACCTGGAATCGATTATTGATGAAGTCTACATCAAGAATTACAAGTGGGCCGGGCAACCATTCTGGAGCCCTGTTGCGGCTGTTGAGCAAGCCACGTGGGATCTTCTCGGTCGCATCTCCAAAAAGTCTGTCGCGACATTGATGGGAGGTACGCTTCGCACTGAAATTCCTGTTTATCTTTCAGGTTCCGGGCGTGAAACTACTGCAGAAGAGGAAGTCGAAGTCTACGTTCGCGGACTGGCCGAAACACAAGCCAAGGCAGTGAAATTCAAGATCGCCGGGCGCATGGGTCGTAATGTCGACGCCTACCCTGGACGTACCCGCAA
>Ga0105048_10019308_pt1 | contig 10452 bp, 7 predicted proteins | sample MAT05_FD_78382 | JGI IMG/M metagenome (GOLD analysis project Ga0105048, IMG submission 78382) | Freshwater microbial communities from Lake Fryxell liftoff mats and glacier meltwater in Antarctica - MAT-05 | ecosystem: Environmental > Aquatic > Freshwater > Ice > Liftoff microbial mat | place...
CCGACGGCCTCCCGCGCGGTGTACCCGGTGCCGCACTCGACGCACCGCCCGCCGGCGAGCCGCCGCGGCTCGCGCAGAGGGAGCGAATCGTCGTCGTCGAACTCGTCCGGCGGTTCGGGTGTGGCCATGCCGATCAAGATACGCCGGTTCGCGGCGAGTCAATTCCCATAAACTGTCCGCCCCCATCTTCCCCCAGGTGCCCGCCGTGCCGCCAGACGCCGACACCGCCCCGCGCCGACGCTCGCCCGCCAAGCGGCCGCCCCGCGCCGGGCTGATCGGCCCGCTCTTCTCGTGGGAGTTGATCCGCCTCGCCCGGCGGGGCCAAGACGCCCGCGCGCGGTTCATCCTGGCGGCCTCCCTGTTCGTCATCCTGACCGCCTTCGCGCTCATCTGGTTCCGCGGCACCACCACCCCCTGGAACCTGTTCTTCGGCGGGTCGCAGACGATGCGGCTGCAAGAGTCGGCCGCCTTCGGGGAGGCGTTCTCCCTCACCTTCGTGCTGGCCCAACTCGGCGTGCTGTGCCTGCTCACCCCGGCTTACGCGGCCGGTGGAATCTCCGACGAAAAGGAACGGAAGACGCTCGTGTTCCTGCTCGCGTCCGATCTGACTGCCCGCGAGATCGTCTTCGGCAAGTTCCTCGGCCGGCTGGTGTTCCTGCTCGGCGTGACGGCCGCCGGCCTGCCCATCCTGGCGATTACACTCGTGCAGGGCGGGGTGACGACGAAATTCCTGCTGGCCTCGTACTTCGTGACGGCCGGCACGGTGACGCTGCTCGCCAGCATCTCGGCCGCGTGCGCCGCCTCCGCCGACACCCTGCGGGGCGCACTGCTGCGGGCCTACGGACTCACGGCCGTCGTCGTGCTGACCGGGTGCGGGCTGTTCCAACTGCTCAGCCCGTTCGGGGTGATCGTCTTCCTGTACTGGGTCGAACCGACGCGGCCGGAGGTGTTTTGGCTGGTGGCCATCATCTATCCCTTGGTCGCGATCGGGCTGGCCATTGGCGGGGTGGCGCTAGCGACGGCGGCGGTGCGGTCGTTGCGGGCGAAGCTGACGGCCGACCGCGCGTTCCCCCCGGCGGCGGCGATGGAGCGGTATTACTTCGAAGACCACGAGGCGGTTCGGAAGGCGCACAAGCGGGTCGAGAAGCGGCTGGCGAAGCGGCTCGACCGCGACGCGAAGCCGGTCGCTCCGGTGGTCGCGGAGAGTGCGCCGGTCGTGTTGTCGGTGCAGCGGGCGGAAGTGATGGCGGATTCCGGGGCCGTCCCCATCGCCGAGCCGACGGAGCGGTTGAAGTCGCTGCCGCTGCCGCCGCCGCGTCCGGACCAGAGCCGCGCGCACCGCCCGCCGCCGGACCCGGAAGCGCCGCCCAAGCCCCGCCTCGGGTCGGACGACCCGTTCGCCTGGAAGGAGAAGTACGCGGCCACCGTCGGCCGGTCGGCGGACGACGAGGCCATTCGCGCCATGGTGTACCTGCTGGGCGGCATCATGGCGAGCGTCCTCGGGCTGGTCTTGGTTCTCGCCCTGATGTCGGTGGCGGTGAACATGAACTCCACCCGGAGCACGGACGCGGCCAAATGGCTGATGCTCACCGCCGGGGCGGCCGGCGTGTTCGCGCACCTGTTGCAGATGGGCATGGCGGCGTGCGGGACGGTGTGCCGGGAGCGACAACGGCTGACGCTCGAATCGCTGCTGACGATCCCGGTGACGCGGCGGGCCATTCTGTGGCCGAAGTGGTTCACCTGCGCGAGCCGCGGGTGGTGGTGGGGCGGGCCGGCGCTGGGGATGCTGGTGCTGTCGTTCCTGATCGGCGACGTGCCGCTCCTGGCGCTGCCGGTGCTCTTGTTCGCGCTGGCCGGAGGGCCGCTGGTGGTCAGCTTCGCCTTGCGGCTGTCGGTCATCAGCCGTAGCACGAACCGGGCGCTCATGTGGACGCTGCCGCTGGTGGCGTTCCTCACCCTGTATCCCATCGTCGTCGCCGCGTGGGCGGAAAAGGGCACCTGGTTCTGGTGGTTTTTGCCGACGGCGGCGCTGGCGTGCGGGGCGTGGGGCGGGGCACTGTTGTACTGGCGGGCGGCGCTGGCCGACTTCAGCAAGGAGACCGTCCTGCGGGCGTAACGGCGCTTCCGCCGCGGAGAAATGACCATGGAACGCTGGGTGCTGTACGCGATCCTGTCCATGCTGTTCGCCGGGTTCACGTCGGTGATCGCCAAGCAGGGACTGGACGGCATCTCCGGCGAACTCGGCCTGACGGTGCGGACGATCTTCGTGGCGGTGTTCGTGTTCGGGTTCGCCGCGCTGGCCGTGCCGGGCAAAGACTGGCACACGCTCGGCCGGGGCAACTACGTCTGGCTCGGCCTGTCCGGGGTGACGACGGCCGTCTCGTGGGTCTTCTATTACAAGGCGCTGAAACTCGGCGAGGTGTCCACGGTGGCGCTCATCGACAAGGGCAGCTTCGTCGTCGCCGTGCTGCTGGCGTGGCTGGTGCTGGGCGAGAAGGTCACGCCCCGCGTCGGCGTCGGGATGGCGTTCATCCTGGCCGGGCTGGCCATCGTGTCGCGGAAGTAGGGCGTTCGGCCAGGAGGAACGCCCGCGCACGCAAAACCCTTGCTTTGCCGTGCGTTCACCCCTTGCAATCCCGCGCGCGACACGGGCCACACCCGCCCTCACTTCTTCGGCTCTTCCTTCAGGTCGTTCATCTTCACTTTGCCCGTCACCACGTTAATGGCGTCCTCGGCCAGCAGCCGGAGGAACGGGTTCGGCTTCCAGTCCTTGGGCGCGTCGTCCGGCTTCTGCCCGTCCTTCGACCCGTTCTTCACCTTGGTCAACTCCGGCAGGGCGTCGGCCCCGCCCTTGGTGCCGACGGACGCGATGGCCTGGAGGGTGGCGACGACGATCACCGGGTCGTCGTACTGGTCCAGCGCCTCCCGCAGGGTGGGCATGGCCGGGGCCGCCCGCGGCCCCAGCGCGGCCAGGCAGTACAGCGCCTGCAACCGCACGCCCGCCCCCTTGTCCTTCCCGGCCCCGCCGGTGTCGGTCGGTTCCTTCACCTGATGGGCGATCTTCTTGATGTTCTCGTCCAACTTGCGGCTGTCGTAGGACAACTGCAACAGCCACTGCCACACCAGAACGGCGTGATCCTCCTCGGCCGGCTTGCCGCCCGGCGTCAGCGGTTCCACCCGTTCGACCACCGGCTTCAGGTACTTCTGCACCGCCTTCACGTAATCCTCGCCGGTCTTCACTTTGGGCGGGCCGAGCATGAGCAGCGACTGCGTGGCGGTCACCCGCACGGCCGCGCACTTGTCCTTCAACAAGACGTTTAAAAGGATGTCCGTCGCCGGGTCGTAGGGGTTGAGCGTCCAGTCCGTTTTGCCGTCCTTCTCCGGCGGCACGCCGACCACCCCCAGGGTGACGGCGGTCGCCTGCCGGGTGGGCCACGACGGATCGACGGCCATCTGCCGCAGGTTGCCGGGGTTGCCGCCCCGCACCCCCACGGCGATGTGCGCGTCCGCCCCGAAGGTGGCCAGCGCTTGCACGCACGCCAACCGCAGGCTGCTCCCCGGCCCGGTGTCGGCCATCACCGCCATCAGTGCCCCAATCACTTCCCGCGAGGCCGCTCGCAGCTCGGCCATCTTCTTCTTCTCCGCCGGCGTCGATGTGTTGTCGTTGATGCGGAAGTCGAACCCCAGGTTGGCGACGATGCCAATCGCCGCCAGCCGAATGCTCGGATCGGTCGAACTGTTGCGGATGACGGCGCACAGCGGGCGAATGATCAGCGCGCGGGCGCCCGGCCCGAACAGTGGCAGGATGCGCAGCGCCGCCTCGCGGAACTGAGGGTCCTTGTGCCGAATGGCCTCCTCCAGCCACTCTTCCAGCGAGCGGCCGGCGATGAGCTTCGGGTACTCGGCCTTCTTCGGCGGGTTGAGCGGGTTGGCGACGGGCGGTTCCGCCCCGCCCGGCGGGTTCGGCATCGGGTTCGGGTTCGGCATCGGCGGCTTGGGCGGCACCACCGCGACGGCCGGACCGGGGCCGAGCGGCTCGTCCGGCGGCAGCGGAGCGGGCCGGGGCATCGGCGGCGGGGGCGGATCGACCGGCGGCAGCGGAATGCTGGGAATGACAATGGGCGGTAGGAAATCGGGCGGCGGCTTGACCGGTTCGGGCGCGACGGCCGGGGGCGGGTTCAACGCGGCCGCGACGGGTTTGGCCGACTCCGCCTGGCCGCATCCGACTGCGACGGCCAGCAACCCCGCGACCAGCACGGGAGAAAGGGTTCGGAATCGGGACATGGTGGACTCCAAGCGCGGAGGGATCGAGTCCTTTCAGGATAGGCGATCTGGCTCTCCTACCGCAACGCGGCTTTCCGACAAACGTTGGCCGGGGGTCACGAGCCGCCCGCGCTTTCCCAGGGCCGCACCCCGGCGGACAGCAGCCGGTGGAAGTGATACCCGCCGGCCTCCCGCTTCGGGCTGAACCGGCCGGTGTCGTAACTGCGGCTCCGCAATCCCCTCTGCACCTGCTCGCAGATCAAGACATCCTCTTCCTGCACGGCTTGCGCCACCGCGATGCTATCCCGAATGAAGTCGGGTGAAACGTCGGCCGCGAAGTAAAAATCGAACACGACCTGGCAACGGTCTTCGTCCAGCGGTAACACCCAATTCGTATCCATCACTCCGGCGTACAGGTTCACCATGAAGTTCGGGTAAAGCCACCAGTACGCGGCGTCGCCGGTGCGGGTGGCCCCGACCGCGCCGGTCGCTGGCGTTAATGGGCTGGTCTGGACGTTGCAATTTTCAAACAGTTGGGTGCGATAGTGTTGGTAGTCAATCACCCCCGCCAATGCCGGGTGAACGGTATTCACATGATACCCGCCGTCGAGGTAGTTATCGACGTACACCTTCCAGTTGCAATTCAAGGTGTAGGAACGGGTCGAATGGTGCGTCAGCCCGTCCAGATTCGATCGCTCGAACAGCGGGGCGTAAAAGCTCGTCACCGGCCGCACGGGGGGCAGCACCTGCGCCCACACGAACGGCCCGGCGATCTCCACCCCGCCGAGGGGCACCAGTCCGTTCTCGGCCTTGTCGAAGTCGCACGCGCCGTCGAACTCCGGCGTGCCTTTCAGCCGGCCTAGCAGGTCGTAGGTCCAGCCGTGGTAGCGGCACCGCAGCTTGCCGACACACCCGGTCGGTTCGGTCAGGAGCGGCGCGGCCCGGTGGCGGCAGACGTTGAAGAAGCCGCGCAACTCGCCGTCGTCGCCGCGCACCACCAGCACCGGTTCCCCGGCGATGTCGGCGGTCAGGAACTGCCCCGGCGCGGCCACTTGGTCGGCCCGCCCGACGCACTGCCACGTCCGCGCGAACACCCGCTCGCTCTCGGCGAGGTGGAACGCCCGCTCGGTGTACCATTCCGCCGGAATGGTGTGCGCCCGTTCCAGTGGCATCGTTGGATCGAACCGCGACATCGAATGAAACTCCGTGGCGTGTTGGGGCGAGAATCACGCGATCCGCAGCAGCCGGCACGTTTCCTGATAACCCGGTTCGAGCGGCAGTTGAACCACCTCGTCCGGCGACAACCACAGCGGGATCGTCGGCAGTGGTTGGCCGACGGTCAGCGGGTAAAACCAGGCGTCGAGCCGGGGCACGCGGCGGGGCGGCTTCCGGCCCCGGAGGGTGACGGCGTACAGGTACGGCGGGGGCGTGGGCAAAGTCGGGTCGGTGCGGCCGAGGCGGGCCAGCAATTCGGCGTACAGGTTCGCCTGCCGGTTGCTCACGATGTCGATGACCGACACGCACACGTCCTGCCGCAAGAGGGACGCCAGCTTGCCGACGAACACCTCGCGGGTTTCCGGCCGGTCCTTGTTCGACGGGCTGACGATCTCGATGGCCGCCACGAGTTGCCGGTTCCGTTCCGTGTCGTAAACGAGGACTTCGTATTGGTCCTGCTCGGACAAGTCGGCCGCCACCGTGAACGTCGGCGCGAGTGCCGGGAGCGTGGCCACACCACCGCCGCTGTCGGCCGCGTCCTCCCATTCGCGCGAAACGTCTTCGAAGGTGCCAACGTCAACTTCCGTGGGCGAACCGAGATGCACCTTCGGCCCAACTTGGTACTTCGGCGGCAGCAGGTCGAACAGTTGGCGGACGATTTCCATCGGCCAACCGCCGTGGACCATGTCCCAACTGTGCTTGTCGTTCACCGGCGAATGGAAGTGATCGCGTAGTGGCATGGGTGACTCCTGGTCCGGCAATTGTACACCGACTGGACCGGGTTCGCACTTCGACCCGCCCCCTTCGCCCCCTTCCTCCCCCGTTGGGTTCCGCCATGGCCGCGCTCCCCGAAACCGTCCTGCAGTTCGGCTCCGGCCGGTTCCTCCGCGCCTTCGCCGACTTGTTCATCAGCCACGGCAACGCCGAAGGCCAGAACGTCGGCAAGGTCGTGATCGTGCAATCCACCGGCACCGAACGGGCCGGCGGGCTGAACCAGCAGGGCGGCAAATATCACGTCGTCGTGCGCGGGTACGAGAACGGCCAGGTGGTGGACCGGGTGGAGTCGTGCGACAGCGTCAGCCGGGCCATCCACGCCGGGTCGCAGTGGGAGGAAGTGCTTCAAGTCGCCCGCTCCCCGCAACTGCATACGATCCTGTCGAACACCACCGAGGCCGGGTACAAGCTGGAAGGCGACAGCCCGAACGACGTGGTGCCGCGCAGCTTCCCAGGGAAGTTGCTGGCGGTGCTGCACGCCCGGTGGGAGGCGAATCAACCGCCGCCCACCATCGTCCCGTGCGAACTGATCGAGGGCAACGCGCAGATCCTGAAGGACGCGCTGCTGGCCCTGGCGATGGGCTGGAAGTGGCCGGGCGGGTTCGTTCAGTGGCTCAATGGTGAGTGCATCTTCCTGCACACGCTGGTGGACCGCATCGTCACCGGCACGCCCGCCGAACACCCGCTGCTGGCCACCGACCCGATGGTCGTGGTGGCCGAGCCGTTCGCCTTCTGGGCGCTGGAAGATCACCCGAAGTCGGCCTTCACCCTGAGGCACCCGGCCATCACCCGCACGGCCGACGTGCGGCCGTACTTCCTGCGGAAGGTCCGCATCCTGAACGCGGCGCATACCGCCCTACTCATCAAGGCGAAGGCGAAAGGGCACGCCATCGTCCGCGACGCGGTGAACGACCCGGAGTTGGGCGCGTGGCTGGAGAAGCTGCTGAACGAGGAGATCGTCCCGACGCTGGAAGGGCGGGTGGAGGACGGGGCACGGTTCGCCGCGCAGACCATCGAGCGGTTCAAGAACCCGTTCCTGGATCACAAGTTCGCCGACATCGCGCTGCATCATGAGTCGAAGATGAACGTCCGGCTGGTGCCCACCCGCGACGAATTCGCGGCCAAGTTCGGCAAGCCGCCTCCGCTGCTCACGGAAGTGATTGACGAGGGGCTGAAGCAGTTGGCTGGCAGTTGATGTTGGTAACGGGGTGGTCGGAAGTGTCCGGCCCTCACCCGGTTGCTGCGCAACCACCCTCTCCCTGAATCCCTGCCCTGGCGAGCAGGCGGGTGAGGGCCAAACTTCGGCACTGCTGAACGCCAAAACCGATAGTCACACCCCGAACGGCGAACGCGCGACCGAAAGCCCCAACTTGCCGGCGAATCAGTACGCTAACCCCACCTCCGGAGGTTTCCCAACTTGAGTCCGCGGCTCGTCCTCGCCCTGGTCGTCGGCGTGATCCTCGCGGGCATCGGGCTGACGCTCGGCCTCGGCGGGGCCGGGTTCTCGTCCGAACTGACGTGGGGCGAGAAGGGCGTGCAGCCGGGGATGGTCTCGCGGCCGCGGGCCATCGCCATCGACCCGGACGGGCATTTATTCCTCGTCGATTTCACCGCCCGCATCCAGACCTACGACCTCGACGGCCACCACCTCGGCCACACCTGGACGACGCCGGACTTCCGCAACGGCCGGCCGAGCGGCCTGAGCATCAACCGCGACGGCAACTTGATCGTGTCGGATTCGCACTACCACTGCGTCCGGATTTACTCGTTCGACGGGAAGGAACTGAAAGTCCTCGGCGGGCAGGGCGGCAGCGGGCCAGGGCAACTCGGCTATGTGTCCGATTGCGTGCAGGACGCGGACGGGTTCTACTATGTGGCGGAGTTCGGCGAGAACGCCCGCATCAGCAAGTTCGACGTGAACGGCACCTTCGTGAAATGCTGGGGCAGCCTGGGGCAAGGGCCGTTGCAGTTCAACCGGGCGCGGGGGTTAGCGATCGGCCCCGATGGGCTACTGTACACGGCCGATGCGTGTAACCATCGCATTCAGGTGATGACCCGCGACGGCGAATTCGTCCGCGAGTTCGGCGGGGCGGGCCGCGAGCCGGGGAAGTTCAACTTGCCGTATGACCTGGCCTTCGGGCCGAGTGGGGACTTGTACGTCGTGGAGCGCGGCAACAACCGCGTGCAGAAGTTGACGGCGGACGGCGTGCCGCTGGCGACGTGGGGCGAAGCCGGTCGCGGGCCGGGGCAACTCGCCGACCCGTGGGCGGTCGCGGTGGACAAGTACGGCCGCGTGCATGTGGTGGACACCGAGAACCATCGAGTCCAGCGGGTGAAGTTTTGATTTCTCCGAGCCGGAAGCGTGAGCGACGGTTCTGAAGAAGCCCGTCGCTCACGCTTGTGGCCTCGACCGACCGTCGCTCACGCTTCCGGCTCCGACAGCATTCCATTCGGGCTTCCCCATGACCCGCCTATTCCTCCTGCTGCAACCCCACTGGCTGACGATCGCGCTGCTCGTCGCGGCGGCGGTGCTGGCGGGGCGCGCCGCCATGCGCGGGCGGTTCGGCGGGTCCGGCTGGCTCGCCGGCGGGTTCGCGCTGTTCGCACTCGGCACGCTCTTCCTAACAGGTTGGAAGTACCGCCTCGTCGAAGACGGCGAAACACGCACCGTCGCGGTGGCCGTGGTCGCACTCCCATTGGCCGTTTTGCTGTTCGCCTTGCTTTTGCTGCTGCTCACTCGCGTCTGGTCGTTCATCCTCGGCGTCATCCTCGGCGGCGTGCTGCTGGCCGGCCTCGGCGGGTGGGCGGGCCGCGACATCTCGTCCGGAGTCGCTTACGCCGGGCGGTCGCTGCTGTACCTGGACTTCATCCGCCCGTGGTGGCTTGTGCTGCTGGTGTTCGTGCCGGTCGTGTTCCTGATGAGCCGGGGCAGCCTGTCCGGGTTGGGGCCGTGGCGGAAGTGGATGGCCGTCGGCGGGCGGGCGGCGGGTGTCACCGCGATTGCCCTGGCGTTGGCCGAACCGCGCCTCTTGCGGCCGAGCGAGAACGTCACCGTGCTGTTCCTCGTGGACCGGTCGTTCAGCATTCCGCAGGAGCCGTACCAGGAAAAGCCCGGCGGCCCGACGCTGGACATGCGGTGGGAGCGGACGCGGGCACTCATCGAAAAATCGGTGGACTTGCAATTCACTCGTAGCAAGGAAGACCGGTTCGGGGTGATGCTGTTCGGCAAGCGGCCGAAGTTGCTGCTGCCCGCCGCGCCGGTGTTCAATACGCCGCTGAAGCCCGAAGCCGCCGGCCCAGTGGACGGCGAGTACACCGACATCGCCGCCGCGTTCAAGCTGGCCCTCGCGTCCTTCCCCGAAGGGACCGGCAAGCGGGTCGTGCTGGTGTCGGACGGCAACCCTAACCGGGGCGTGCTGGCGGAGCAACTCGATTTGGCCGTGAAAAACAAGGTCGAAGTCGATACCGTCGCGCTCGCGCCGGGCATTCGCAACGAGAACGAAGTGCGGGTCGAATCGGTGGACGCGCCGGCGCTGACCGCCGAGGGCGAGCGGCGGACCCTGCGCGTGGTGGTGCGGAACGAACACCCGACGCGGATCGTGGACGGGACGCTGGAACTGCTCCGCATTGGCGCATCCGTGGCGGACGGCGAGGCGGACAAGCGCGACCCGGTGCGGATCGTCGATTCGGAACAAGTGCTGGACTCCACCAAGCGGCCGCCCATCGTCCGCCTGATGCCCAGCAAGGTGCGGCAGAACGTGTTCGAGTTCGTGGACACGCCGGGCAAGGGGCGGTCGTCGTACACCTACACCGCCACGTTCACCCCCATTCGGTCGAAGGAACCGAACGCGGCCGACTGGACGCCGGGCCTCGCGGGGGACCGCCCGGCGAACAACGCGGCCAGCACCGTCGTGGTGGCGAAGGGCAAGCAGAAGATGCTGTTCCTGGACCCGAAGGACGCGACCGAGGCCACCTCCCCGCACCGGCATCTGATTGCCACGCTACGGAAGGCGAACTTCACGCTCGACTACCTGTCCATCACGCAACTGCCGAAGAAGAAGGATCAACTGTCGGTGTTCCTGCTGGATTACGACTGCATCGTGCTGGCCGACGTGCCGGCCGACACGTTCGAGCCGGACCAGATGGAAGTGATCCGCCAGCAGGTCCACGACCAGGGGTGCGGGCTGGTGATGGTCGGCG
>Ga0105048_10019309_pt1 | contig 10452 bp, 7 predicted proteins | sample MAT05_FD_78382 | JGI IMG/M metagenome (GOLD analysis project Ga0105048, IMG submission 78382) | Freshwater microbial communities from Lake Fryxell liftoff mats and glacier meltwater in Antarctica - MAT-05 | ecosystem: Environmental > Aquatic > Freshwater > Ice > Liftoff microbial mat | place...
CCGCGCTCTCCTTTTTTTTGATTTTCTAGAACGAAAGACGGGAAAGCGTCGCGTCTTGGAGTGCGGCGCTTTCCCGCCGCTTTTGTTTCTCAAGGACGAACGTCGGGAAAGCGTCGCACTCCCAAAGGGATGCTCTTTTCAAAAACATAAGTGGCGGAAAAGCGCCGCACTCCAAAGGGATGCTCTTTTCATTTTCCTGAACACGAAATTTGATTTTCTAGGACGAAAGACGGGAAAGCGTCGCGTCTTGGAGTGCGGCGCTTTCCCGCCGCTTTTGTTTCTCAAGGATGAACGTCGGGAAAGCCCCGCCCTCCCAAAGGGATGCTCTTTTCAAAAACAAAAGCGGCGGAAAAGCGCCGCACTCCAAAGGGATGCTCTTTTCATTTTCCTGAACACGAACTCAAGCCGCCAGCCCTTGCAGGTGGAACGACGCGTTGAGCGTGTTGACCAGCGTTTTCCCATCCTCGCGGACGATGACTGAGATCCCGCAGTTTTCAAGTGAGACTGTTCGAGCCTGGCTGACGCCGATGCCGAGTAGTGTTGCCAGAAACGTGCGGTTGACGATGTGATGCGACACGACCAGAATCGTCTTGCCCTGATCGCGGGTGAGAATGTCATCGAGTGCGGCGGTGGCTCGGAGGGCGACCTGGGCGAAATTCTCCCCCTTCGGGTACCCGGACTCGGACGGGTCGTTCATGAAGCGGTGATAATTCTCGGCATCCAGATAGCGAATCTGCTGCCAATCCATCCCTTCCCACGCGCCGATGTCGCACTCAGTCAGCCCCTCGACGGGGATAGGCGACAGGCCGTGCGGCTCGGCGATGATGGTGGCCGTCTGCACCGATCGCAGCAACGGGGATGTGTAACAGGCGTCGATGGCGCGGATCGCGAGAAAATCGCGTGTGGCGGCCGCCTGTTGGATGCCTAATTTTGCCAGGGGCGGATTATGGCGGCGGCCCTGAAGGCGCGGCGGTGTCGCCAGGTTCGCCTCGGTGGCGGCATGTCGGATCAGGTAGAGCGTCGTCCGCATGGTTGATCTTCCTTCGCTATCGCAAGGGGCTCTGAGGGTTCTGTTTGTTTCAACGTGCCAATCGGGCGGCGACATGGGCCGCCTCGATCAAGCTGACCGGGTCCGCGACGCCTTTGGCCGCGATGTCGTAGGCCGTGCCATGAGCCACGCTGGTGCGGACGATCGGCAGGCCGGCACTGATGTTCACGCACCGCCAGCCACAGCGTAACTTCATGGCAATGTGGCCTTCGTCGTGATACATCGCGACGATGCCGTCGAATTCTTTCTTGTGGGCACGAACGAAAAGCGTATCGGCCGGCCAGGGACCAGACACGTCGATTCCTTCTTTCTGAGCCAAAGCCACCGCCGGGGCCAGGATCGTTTCTTCTTCGTTTCCGAAGAGACCGCCGTCGCTGCCATGCGGGTTCAGGGCCGCGACGGCGATCCGCGCGGGACGATCGAGCAATTTGGGCAACAACACATTCAACAGCCGGATCTTTTCGAGAACGGCTGGGGTTGTCAGGTGCTGGAAAATATCGCGCAGTGCCATGTGCAAGGTCACATGGGCGACCGCGATGCCGTCGCCCCATAGCACCATGGCGAAGTTTTTCGTGCCGGTGCGCTCGGCCAAAATTTCGGTGTGGCCCGGATGCTTGATCCCGGCGCCCGCCAAACCTTCTTTGTGCAGAGGACAGGTCACGATGGCGTCGGCTTGTTTTGCCAGCGTGAGATCGATCGCCGCGCAGAGGAAGTCGTAAGCCGCCCGGCCCGCTTCGGAACTGACCTTGCCCGAGGCCACCCGTTCGAGATTCTGCGTCGTCGCCTGCAAGCACGGAATCGATAGGCCGTCCGGCTTCGCTTCAGCGGGGGCGGTAATCGTTTGCACGTTCGCGCTGGAACCGGTCATTTCGATGCCGCGTTTCACCCAACCGAGGTCGCCGATGACGATCGGATCCGCAAAGCGAATCAAGTCGGGCCAGGCGCGCGCAACGATCTCCGGCCCAACGCCGGCCACGTCGCCCAAGGTAATGAGAAGGCGCGGTTTGGCCATGACGGGAGAGATACCCCATCAACGGGGCTGCCACAAGAGCGATTTGGCGGATTCGATCATCCGCGTTTCAAGATGAGCCGTGTAACCTGCGGCCGGCAGAATAATCGATACGGGGCCTTCCCGGAGAGCCCGCGATTGACGTGCAAAAAGGTCGGAGATTCGAAAAAAGTTCCCTCATCGTAACGTCGGGAATATTTGCTCGGTACGAAGATCGAGCCAAAGAACGGCACGCGAATCTGCCCGCCATGATTATGGCCCGAAAGCATGAGCGAGACGCCGTTCCGCTTTGCCCAGCGAATATTATCCGGCGTGTGGCTGAGAAGGACGCGGAAGCCCTCGGCCGGGCACTTCGATAGATCGGGCGCTGGCCGGAACCACGGCCCCTCGTGACCGATCACCGTCATCGGCCGACCGCGAACGTCGATTTGCTCCCAGGAGTTGCTGACCACGTGAATGCCCAGGTTGCGAAAGTTCTGACGCACCGTGTCGAAATCCTGCCACCAGTCGTGATTGCCGAGAATCGCGAAGGCGCCGATCTTCCAGCGTAGCGGGGCGAGAATCGGTTCGATCCAAGCGAGATACGGGTCGTCGTCGACGATGTCGCCCGTGATCATCAGCAGGTCGGGTACGCCATCGCTCAGGCAGCGGCGGACGACGCAATCAAAGAACTCACGGGAAGGGGTGCCAAAGAAGTGTAGGTCGCTGAGTTGCAAGAGGGTGAGGCCGTCCCATTCGGCCGGCAGGTCGGGCCGCGTGATTGTCAGAGTCGTGAAGTCGACATGGAAAATGTCGTTAAGAGGGCGCCGCGCCATACGCATTTTCGGGCCATCACCCCAAGGGGGATTGCCTAGTTCCTTGACAACGTCAAGAATGGTCGTGACTTCGTGGACACCAACGGGCAATCGCCGCATGCGACGTCGGATCGTGGCAATCGGAAAGAGCACGCAGGCCATGACGAGTGCCAGGACGAGATAGCCTGCTAACAGATATTCGCCAGGCAAGGCCGCGTTGCGGATCATGGCCAGGACGTCGATTCCTTGGAAGTAGGCGAAGGCGATGGGTCCGCCCCAAATCACGAGGCCGGCCAAGGCGCGAAGGGCGCTCAGGAATTTTTTGTGGTATGGCTGCGAATAGACGACGTTCAACATGACCATGAGCAGACAGGCATGACCGAAAACAGCAAGCGCAAACAACAGGAACTGAAGCACCAGTGATAGACTCATGGGGGTATCAAACAGGGGATCAAGACGTGTGAATGACTTCAGACTGACGGGCAACCGCATCTTGTCGAACGGGGGGCGAACAAGTGAGGGCTTTGAGCAGTTGGTTCGGCTGGAATGGTTTGTAAAGGACAGGCAGCCAGTAACCATCGGAACGGACATTGACGAGCGTGTGGCCGCCGTCGTACTCGAAGCCCTGGCAGAGAATAACGCGACAGGTCGGGAGAAGCGAAACGAGCGTGCGGTACAAGGCCGTGCCGCCCATGTCCGGATGACGGATCGCCATCAACACCGCGTTGTAGTCGCTCGACCGCGCCAGCGTGATGCCCTCAAGCCCGGTGGCGACGGCTTCGACCTGGCATCCCTCTTTTTCAAGCAAGGCATGAGCCGAACGGCGGATGCGCTCGTCGCAGTCGATCACCAGAATACGCATCCCTTTGAGACGGATCGGCGCTTGGACGCCGGGTCGGAGGCGGGCGAAGTCGTCGCCTACGTTTTGAATGCTCTGCTTAATCGTGCGTGTGTCGGCGAGAATTCGCTCGATCTGCTTCACGAAATCGGGGTTCTCGCGGCCGGCTTCCAGGACGGCACTGGCGAGCGTCAGCAGATTGTCCGCAGGAAGCGCGATTTCGCGATTGACGGCTTCGATCGCCTGGGAAGCGGAGCAGCTTTGCTGGGCGCGAAGCAGGTTCAATGTGTGCAACGCCTGGGCGATCTCCCGGCTGAACAGTTCCGCGAACTGGAGATCCTCGGCCCCGAAGGCGTTCGGCTTCGTGCTCTCGACGTTGAAGGTGCCGATCGTCAATTCCTGAAAGACGAGCGGCACGGTCATCGACGACCTCGCCCCTTCCGCCCCGACGATATAATGCGGGTCGGCAAGGGCGTCGCGGCAGAGGTAACTTTGCCCCGTCGCGCCCACATAACCGGTCACACCGTTCCCTTCGCTTTTCGCGAAAAGAACCCGCCCCGCGGCTTCCTCCGTCATCCCCTCTTCGAGCAACGGTTTCAATTCACCGGTCGACGGATCGAGAAGGCGGATCTCGATGACGGTGTATTGAAGCAGATTGTGGATATGTTTCCGCAAATTTTGTTTCAGGAGCTCGACACGGTCATCCACCGTCATTTCGCTCAGTTCGTCCGCGTCGAGAGCGCCTAATTCCTGACCGGCACAGTGAAGAGCGTTCAGCTTCTGTTGCCGCAAGACCCCCGCGGTCACATCGGTCCCCAGGGCAACCAATTGAACGATCGCATCGCCGTCGCGGAAGGGAGTGATGGCAATGTCGAGATAGCGGTTGCCGTGATGTTGAAGTCGGATGGAAGCGGGCTTGCCGGCCAGAAGTGTGTCGATCGGGAAGACATCCGGCCAGACGAGGGACACTTCTCCGAGCGATTCAAGAAGCGTTTTCCCGAGTGGATCGCCCGAACACCAAGCCTGGAAGGGCGGGTTCACCCAGGTGATGCGTAGGTCGACGCCCAGGACGGCAACGCCTTTTTCCAACGAAGCAACGATCTGCTCCGCGCGCTGGAGACGAAGATGAAGCAAGTTTGCATCGCCGTCGCCCATACCATCCCGAGTTGTTGATGCAGGCATCGACACGGTGGTCTCGCCTCAAGTTTACGGATTCCACTCGAATTATACTCCATGACTACGAAAATGACAGTGCTGATGTTTACGGGCGGCCGTTGGACCGTCTTGCGAATCCGAATTTTGGCTCAATTTTCCTGTCTAAGATGATGTGTTCTGTCGGTTCTTCCTTTTTGAGGATCCTCATGCGTCTTTCCCTTTTTGTTCTGCTCGCGTTCGGCATCTCTCGCGGAACCACGGCCGAGCCGCTCGCTTTTCAGGTTGGCCGGTTGCATCCCGTCTCGGCCGCGCCGATCGAGCGTGCCCTTCTGATTGTCCAGGATGGCAAGATTCTTTTTGTCGGCAAACAGGGAGAGATGCCCATGCCGAAGAATGCGGTTGTCCATGATCTGCCGGACGCGGTCATCATCCCTGGCCTCGTTGATACTCATTCCCACATTGGTCTCTGGTCGCGGCCGGGAGTCCCCGCCAATAGCGATGGCAACGAGATGACCGGCCCCGTGCAACCGGGACTTCGCGCGCTCGACGCGATCAACGCCGACGATGCCGGCATCCGCATGGCCGTGGCCGGGGGCGTGACTACCGCCAACATCATGCCCGGTTCCGGCAACGCCATCGGTGGACAGACGCTTTACGTGAAGCTTCGCGGCAAGACCATTGAGGAAATGCGCATCATTGACGACCGAACACTCGGCGGGTTGAAGATGGCCAACGGCGAGAACCCGAAGAATTACGGACGCCGCGGCTTGGAACCGGCCACGCGCATGAAAATTGCCGCGTTGCAGCGGGATCAGTTCGTCAAGGCACGGGAATATCGGCAAAAGTGGATCACCTTCCGCGAGGCCGAGAAGAAAGGGGAGAAAGCGACCGCGCCCGAAGCCGATCTCTCACTTGATCCGCTCGTCGAGGTGCTTGATCGAAAACGGACCGTACACTTCCATTGTCACCGGGCTGACGATCTGATGACCGCGATCCGCATTGCCGAGGAGTTTGATTTCGACATGGTGTTGCAGCACGCCACCGAAGGATACCGCATTGCGGAAGAACTGGCGAAGCGGAAGATCCCCGCATCGCTGACGCTCGTCGACAGTCCCGGCGGCAAGCTCGAAGTGATGGGACGCACCGAGGAGAATCCCGCGATTCTCGATAAGGCCGGCGTCCTCGTTGCCCTGAACACCGATGATTCGATCACGGAATCACGCTTTTTTCTGCGCACGGGCTCGTGTGCCGTCCGCGGTGGGATGAGCGAAGATGCCGCATTGCGAACAATCACGTTGAACGCGGCCAAGATGATGAAACTCGATCATCGGATCGGTTCGCTTGAGAAAGGCAAGGAAGCCGATTTCGCGATCCTCTCCGGCTCGCCGTTCAGCATCTATACGCAGGTGCTCGCTACGTACATCGACGGTATCAAACGCTTCGACCGCTCGGTTAAACGGGATTGGACCTACCAGGCTGGCGGCTTCGCCTTGACCGATCTCGATCGGCTGCCGGCCATCTCCAGTCTGGTCAAGCCACTTACTCCGGCGACCACGCCTAAATATCCCGTGTTGGAAGATCCGACCCGAACTTTGAAGTCCTACGCAATCCGTGCCGGGCGAATTCATACCGTCGCCGGCGCTCCGATCATCGATGGCGTCATCATGGTGGAAAACGGCAAAATCAAATCGGTGGGACCCGCGAACGCGATGGCCATTCCGAAGGGGATGGTAGTCTACGCCGCGGCGGAGGTCACGCCGGGGTTGATCGACACGCATTCCGTGTGCGGCCTCTCGGGTGTATACAACGTTGCCGCTGATCAGGATCAAGATGAAGCTGGCGAGCCGAATCATCCCGAGCTCCGCGTGATCGACGGCTATAACCCGAACGATCCGCTATTCGAGTTCCTCCGTTCGAACGGCGTGACGATCATCCACAGCATGCCCGGTCGCGCCAACGTGATTGCGGGGCAGAGCGGCATCTTTCACACCTCCGGGATTACGGTGAATCAGGCATTGATCCGTTTCCCGGCTGGCATGCTCGTCAACCTCGGCGAGTCGTCGAAAACGAACAGCGGCAAATGGCCGCAGACGCGCATGGGCAGCGCCAATCTCGTCCGGACGACTTTCGAGTACGCCCGTCAGCACTTGGAGAAAAAAGAGCGAACAAAGCATCAGAAATACGATGCACTGGAACCGATGCTCAAAGGCGATTTGCCGGTGATCTTCAGCGCCCAGCGAGCCGACGATCTGGCGACCGCAATGCGTTTGGCGAAGGAATTCAAGTTGAAGCCGATCCTCGATTTGGCGAGCGAGGCCTATTTGATTCCGGAAGCGATTCAGGAATCGAAGGCGCCGATTATCGTGCATCCGACCATGCAACGCGCTGCGTCGAGCATCGAGACGATGAACGCATTCACCGGCAACGCCGCGTTCCTTGCCGATCGCAAGATCCCGATTGCGATCGGGACCGCGTTCGAAGGCTACGTACCCAAGTCGCGCATGCTCCGTTGCGAGGCGGCAGTGGCGATGAGCAATGGCCTGGGCCACGATCGCGCGTTGAAAGCTGTGACGATCGATGCCGCCCGTTTGTTGAATATCGACAAGGAATACGGCAGCATCGAACCAGGCAAGATTGCCGACCTGGTGCTCTACGACGGCGACCCGCTCGAAAATGCCACGCATGTGACGTTGACGATCATCAACGGCCGGGTCGTCTTCAGCCGCGACGACTATTTGAAACTACCGCTCGAACGGCGCATCTTCGCCAGCAGTGGATTCGGCGGCTGTTGTTTAGGGGAGTGGTGAATAAGATTAAAACAACGATGAAACTCCTTCTCACCAACGATGACGGCATTGATGCCGAGGGTTTGCAGGCTCTCGCGAACGCGGCTCGGGAACTGGGCGAGGTCTGGCTCCTCGCCCCCGCCGAGCAGCAATCGGGGTGCAGCCATGTGGTCTCGACGCATCGGGGGGTCCGCGTCGAACCGCGCGGCGAGCGTCGCTTCGCAATCCACGGCTCCCCGGCCGACTGCGTGCGCATGGGGCTGAATGGGGTGCTGTCGGATGCCGCCTGGGTGCTCTCGGGCATCAACCATGGCGGAAACCTGGGGGCCGACGTTTATTATTCCGGCACCGTCGCCGCCGTCCGCGAAGGTGTTTTACATGGCTGGCCAGGGATCGCGCTTTCCCACTACCGCGAGAAGAGTCGCGAGTTCGATTGGGCGCGCGCGGCTCGGCTTGCTCTGCCGGTCTTGAAAAAGATCCTGAGCGAGCCGCCGGAGCGTGGTACGTTCTGGAACGTCAATTTGCCGCATTTATTGGATGGGACGCCCGATCCGGAGATCGTCTGGTGTCCGCTCGACCCGACGCCGTTGCCCCTGAGCTACCGTCATGAAGAGGGTGAGCATTTCTACAACGGCGACTATTTCAGCCGAACCCGTTCACCGGGCGCTGATGTCGATGTTTGCTTCGGCGGCCGTATCGCCGTGACGAAAATGCGGATTCTATGATTGAACATCTGAGGACCCAATCAGCTATCATGGGGGAAGGTGTTCTTCAATTGCGCCCAGGGGCGCACTATAAGAGTGTGTGATCCGCTCGGTCAGAGGATTCGACCGTGTTTCTTGCTCAGACAATTCGCGAAACGCTCGCCAAGCTTGCCAACCCGACCGGAGGTTGGGGTTACATCGCCCAGCAACCCGCTCACCTGGAGCCGACTTGTTTGACGCTTCTGGCGCTTGCCCCGTCGAGCGATCGTCTCACGGAGACGATTAACACCGGTCTAAACTTCCTTCAAGAGAACTCGCTGAGCGACGGCGGCTATCGCCTGACTCGGGGCCGACCGCAGGCGCTCTGGCCGACGCCCCTGGTCCTGTTCACGCGCTGGACGCTCGGTCATCGTGATGCCCAGGCCGAGAAAACAATCAAGCGTCTCCTCACGATCCAGGGTCGTGTCCTCGGCGACGATCCTGAAGTCGCCGACATGATCGACATCGATCTCAAAAAGGTCGGCTGGCCCTGGGCGCTCAACACGTTCTCCTGGGTGGAACCGACGTCGTGGGCTTGTCTTGCTCTGCGGCATGCAGGAAAAGATGCGGAAACGCGTGTGATTGAAGGCGTTCGGATGCTGCTCGATCGCGCCTTCGACGAGGGCGGCATCAACTACGGCAATCGGTTGATCCTTGGCAAGATGACGGAACCGATTCCGACACCGACAGCACTGATGCTGCTCGCACTCCAGGGGCACAGCGACGAGCCCCGTGTTCAGGCAGCCCGGCTCTACCTTCGGCAATCGGTCGAGAAGACCAGCGATCTGGAACATCTCGGCTGGGCCATCCTGGCGTTGCACGCGCATGGCGAAGAGGTCGGTGAACTCCAAGAACGGGTACGACATTCGTACAAGGCGAACACGGCTGATGGCCGGCCGACGAGTGTGGTCCGCCACGCGTTGACCGCTCTGGCGATCGCCGTGCCGAACGTCAATCCATTCAAACTAACTGACGCGAAACCACTGGCGCTCGAACGCGGTCAAGCGATTCCCGACCATGAAGATACGAGCTTCAAGCCCGGCCTGATTGCCAAGGTGAAAGGCAAGTTTCGGGGCATGCTCGTTCGCGGCATTGAGGCCATGCGGGCGCCGCCCCCGTTCGGATCGGTCCACATTGCCGCGATCGAACGGTACGAGGACGACATCCTCGGCACGCTGAAGAAGCAGTTTGAGCACTATCGACAATACGTGCCGTTTGCCGGCAAGCGGATCGTGCTCAAGCCCAACCTTGTCGAATGGCACCGCGATAAAGTCATCAATACCGACCCGCGTTTCGTGTCCGCCGTGATTGACCTTTGTAAAGAAGAAGGGGCGAGCGAGATCATCGTTGCCGAGGGTCCGGGGCACTGGCGAAATGTCGAGTTTCTCGTCGAAGAATCCGGACTGGGCGAGGTGCTTCGCCGGCATCAGGTGCGCTTCGTCGATCTCAATCACGATGAACCCGTGAAGGTGATGAACCTCGGCCGCACCACCGGCCTCGAGTATCTCTATCTCACGAGAACGATCCAAGATGCCGACGTTTTCATCTCGTTGCCCAAGCTGAAGACCCACCACTGGGCCGGGGCGACACTGTCTTTGAAGAACCTCTTCGGCACGTTGCCGGGCACGTGCTACGGCTGGCCGAAGAACGAACTGCACTGGCGCGGCATCCCCAATAGCATCATCGACATTGCTTTGACGCAGTCGCCGCACCTCGCGATCGTCGACGGCATCACCGGCATGGAAGGCGACGGCCCACTCAACGGCAAGGCCAAGCACATGGGCGCCCTGATCATGGGCATCGATCTTGTCGCCGTCGACGCCACTTGTTGCCGGCTTATGGGCATCCCGCCGGAACGCCTGCCGACCCTGATGCTCGGCGCCCACAAGAGGCTAGGCCGCGTCGCCGAGGCCGAGATCCCGCAGATCGGCGAGCCGATCGCCAAGCTCGCCAAATTCTTCGAGTGGCCGCCGAAGATCGAGAAACAGATGCTGCCGGAAACAAAAACGGCGTAAGAAATGCGGAATGCGGTTATGTCCAGAAGGCCGGGGTAGACCGCGTAGCCGCCCAGGGTGGGAC
>Ga0105048_10019310_pt1 | contig 10452 bp, 10 predicted proteins | sample MAT05_FD_78382 | JGI IMG/M metagenome (GOLD analysis project Ga0105048, IMG submission 78382) | Freshwater microbial communities from Lake Fryxell liftoff mats and glacier meltwater in Antarctica - MAT-05 | ecosystem: Environmental > Aquatic > Freshwater > Ice > Liftoff microbial mat | place...
GCCCAGCCCAGCTGGCTTTCATTATTCAGGAGTCTGCCGGGGGCGCCTGCTGGGCGCCGCAGCTTCTGCGGAAGAGTGGCCCGGTCCCGGGCTGAGTGCGCGACACGCGGCTGGCCACCGTGGATTCCTCGCCCGACCCGCAGACCACTCCGGAATACTGAAAACCACTCTTGAATAATGAACGGCACTGAGGCTAAACCAGCAGCTGGTGCTTCGCGAGCTCCTTGTACAGCGGGGTGGATGCGACGAGCTCGGAGTGCGTGCCGACGCCCACCACGAGACCGTGGTCGAGCACGACGATCTGGTCGGAGTCGACAACGGTCGACAGCCGGTGCGCGATGACGATGAGCGTGCGGTTCTCGGCGACCGCGTCGATCGCCTCGCGCAGCATCTGCTCATTGAGTCCGTCGAGCGACGACGTCGACTCGTCCAGCAGCAGAATCGGCGGGGCCGCGAGCAGCGTGCGGGCGATGGCCAGGCGCTGGCGCTCGCCGCCCGAGAGCATCACGCCGTTCTCTCCAACGGGCGCGCCGAGGCCCAGCGGATTGCGCTCGAGCACCTCCATGAGATTGACGTCGCGGAGCACCCGGATGCAGTCGTCGTCACTCGCGCCGGGGGCACCGAGCACGAGGTTCTCGCGCAGCGTGCCCGCGAGCACCGGGGCATCCTGCTCCACATAGCCGATCTGGGCGCGGAGGGCCTCCCGGTCGAGGGCGCGCAGGTCAACGCCGCCGAGCCGGATCACACCCGCGCTCGGGTCGTAGAACCGCTCGATCAGGGCGAGGATCGTGCTCTTGCCCGCGCCGGAGGGCCCGACGAGCGCGGTCCGCTTGCCCTTCGGCGCGCTGAAGGACACCCCGCGCAGCACCGTGCGGTCGTGCGGCTCGGCCTCAACAGCGACCTCGGCCTCGATAACCCGCGCTCCGGCGGGCCCCCCGACGAGCTCGGCCATCGGGCTCTCCTCGGTGACGATAACCGCCTCGTCCGACTCCTCTGGCGATAACTCGCTGTACCGGAACTCGACACTGTCGAAGCTAATCGCGTCGTCCGACTCGACCGGTGCTTCGGCCGTTGCCGCTATTTCGGCGTCGCGTTCGGTCTCGGTCGGCAGCCCGATGATCTCTTGGATGCGGCCGAGCGCGCCGAGGGCCTGGTTCACCGCGGTGATCGCCCCGAACGCCTGGCCGAGCGGCATGATCATGAGGAAGAGGAACAGGATGAACGCGACGAGGTCGGCGACGGTGAGCGCGCCGCTCGCGACCCGGTAGCCGCCGACGCCCAGCACGACGAGGAACGAGACCTGCAGGGCGATGCCGGCGATCGGCACGACGAGCGCGGAGATCTTCGCGACGCTGATGCCCATGCGCCAGGCGCCCTCGGCATCCTTGTGTACGGCGGCGATCTCGCGGTCGGCGGCGTTCGATGCGCGGATCGTACGCACTGCGCTGATCGACCGCTCGACGGCGGCTGCGAGGTCGCCGACCTTCTCCTGTGCCTTGCGGCTCGCGACGCGGATGCGGCGACTGAGGGTCACGACGGTGACGACGGAGATGGCGATGACGAGCACGGTGAGCCCGAGCAGCACCGGGTCGATGATGAGCATCGCGATGAGCGCGCCGATGAAGGTGAGCGAGCCGCCGATCGCCTCGACGAGGCCCTGGGTGAGCACGGCGCGCAGCAGGGTGGTGTCGGAGCCGACGCGGGAGACGAGGTCGCCGGTGCGGCGCAGGTCAAACTCGCTGATCGGCAGGTTCAGCATCCGCGAGACGAGGCGGCGGCGGCTCGAGAGCACGACGCCCTCTCCTGTGCGCTGGAGAAGGTAGTGCTGGAACCCGCTGATGAGGCCGGATGCGACGACGAGGCCCACGAGTAACCAGACGAGCCCCTGCAGGGACTCGCCCGCCTCGACTACCGAGATGACGTTGCTGACGAGCAGCGGCTGCGCGAGCGACGCGGCCGCTCCCAACACGCTGAGAACGATGACGAATCCGAGCACCCGCCGGTGCTCGAGGAGGTACGGCATCAGCTGGCTGAAGGTGGCGCGGGGACCGGTGTCGTCGATCGGTCTGCCGAAGCCGCGGCGAACTCGGGGCGGCGTGCTGCGTGGTGTGCTCATCGTAGGAAAGCGTATCCTCGCGCGCGGAGTGCTTCCTGCGCCGTTCGCTGAGGGCATGCTGAGGCTGGCCCTCTGGCCCGGGTTAGTGTTGGAATCGTGCCAGCTCCCGTGATCACCGCCTCCGCCCTGACCAAGACCTACAAGGGTTTCGCGGCTGTCGATGGTATCTCGTTCGAGGTCGCACCCGGCGAGTCCTTCGGCCTGTTGGGGCCCAATGGTGCCGGCAAGTCGACGACGATGCGTATGGTCGGCGCGGTCTCCACCCGCACGAGCGGCGATCTGGCCATCCTCGGCCTCGATCCCGACCAGTTCGGGCCGGAGATCCGGTCGCAGCTCGGCGTCGTGCCGCAGTCCGACAACCTCGACATGGAATTGCGCGTGCGCGACAACCTCATCGTCTATGGCCGCTACTTCGGGCTGCCGCGCGCCCAGGTCGCGAAGCGCGCCGACGAACTGCTTGAGTTCGCGCAGCTCGCGGACCGCGCAAAGTCGAAGGTCGACGACCTCAGCGGCGGCATGAAGCGCCGTCTCACGATCGCTCGCGCCCTGATCAACGACCCGCGCATCCTGCTGCTCGACGAGCCGACCACCGGACTCGACCCCCAGGCCCGGCACATTCTCTGGGACCGCCTGTTCCGGCTGAAGGAGCAGGGCACGACCCTCGTGCTGACGACGCACTACATGGACGAGGCGGAGCAGCTCTGCGACCGGCTCGTCGTCGTGGACAAGGGTCAGATCATGGCGGAGGGCTCGCCCGCCGCGCTGATTCGCGAGTACTCGAGTCGGGAGGTGCTCGAGGTGCGCTTCGGCTCGGAACGCAACGAGGCCCTCGGCGGTCAGCTCGCGGGCATCGGCGACCGCGTCGAGGTGCTTCCCGACCGTGTGCTCATCTACAGTTCGAATGGCGAGGCCGTGCTCGAGCGCATCACCGAGCTCGGCCATGAGCCGATCACGAGCCTCGTGCGCCGCTCCAGCCTCGAGGACGTCTTCCTGCGCCTCACCGGGCGGACCCTCGTCGAATGAGCGGTGTCGAATGAGTGGGCGTGAGGTGTCGCCGGATGCCGCGTGGCGCTCGCGCGCCTTGGCCGGCGGGGTGCGGCCGCGGCGGTACGGGTCGTGGTACGTCGCGGAGCACCGCATCCGGAGCATGCGCTCCTACGGGCAGACGATCCTCGCGACGAGCATCGGCAACCCGCTCATCTACCTCTTTGCGCTCGGCATCGGTCTCGCGACGATTGTGGACGCCAACCTCGGTGACGACGCGGTGCAGGGCGTCAGCTACCTCGTCTTCGTCGCACCCGCCCTGCTCGGGCTCGCGGCGGTGATGGTCTCCGCAGAGGAGTTCACCTACCCGATCATGCTCGGCTTCAAGTGGAACCCGATCTTCTTCGGCATGAACGCGGCGCCCATTACCGGCGGCCAGATCACCAATGGCATCCTGATCTCTGTGCTCGCGCGCATGGTGCCGACCTGCGTGATCTATTTCATCGCAATGGTCTTGTTCGGGGCCGTGCCCTCCGCCGTCGGCATCTTGATGATCCCCGTCGCGGTACTCACAGCGATGTCGGTCGGCCTTGCGATTATGGCGTACACGGCGCGGATCGAACAGGACAAGGGGCAGATGGCGCTGATCATGCGCTTCGGGATCACCCCGATGCTGCTGTTCTCCGGCACCTTCTTCCCGCTCAGCCAGCTGCCGGTCTCCCTGCAGTGGATCGGCTGGGTCTCCCCGCTCTGGCACGGAACCGAGCTCGGCCGGGTAATCAGCTACTCCCTCGCGGAGCCGGCCTGGCTCACCGCGGTGCACGTTCTCTACCCGGCCGCGATCATCGTGCTGTGCTGGCGGATATCGCGGAGCGTCTTCACGGCGAGGCTGAACAAGTGACGTTCGCCCCGACGCGGCCGATCGGGCCCAGCAGAAATCGCTTCCTCGGTGCCGTCTATGCCCGCAACTCGAGCGCCGTGATGAGCCGCGGGCTGCTCGCCACACGCAGCTCGAACGCGGCGATCGTCGTGAGCGGATTCTTCGAGCCGGTCTTCTACCTGCTCTCGATGGGGATCGGCCTGGGCGCCTTGGTGGGCACGGTGGTGACGACCACCGGGCAGGAGGTGTCGTATGCGGCCTTCATCGCGCCGGCGCTGCTCGCCGTCTCAGCAATGAACGGCGCGATCTACGACTCCACCTGGAACGTGTTCTTCAAAATGAACTACGCGAAGCTCTACGAGGGGATGCTGACGACGTCGCTCGGCCCGCTCGACGTCGCCCTCGGTGAGATCGGGCTGGCGCTGCTGCGCGGGGTGCTCTATGCGCTCGGGTTCCTCATCATCATGCAGTCGCTCGGCCTGAACCTGTCCTGGACCGCGATCCTCGCGCTGCCCGCGGTCGTGCTCATCGCGTTCGGTTTCGCGAGCCTCGGGATGGCCGTGACGAGCTACCTCACGACGTTTCAGCAGATGGACTGGATCAACTTCGTGATGCTGCCAATGTTCCTGTTCTCGGCCACGTTCTACCCGCTCTCGGTCTACCCCGAGCCGATCCAGTGGGTCGTGCAGGCGCTGCCGCTCTGGCATGGCGTCGAGCTCATCCGCGGGCTGACGACTGGTGCCCTCAGCGTGGCGCTGCTCGGCCATGTGCTCTACTACGTCGTGATGATCGCCATCGGGCTGGTGTTCACCACCTCACGCCTGAAGAAGCTCTTCCTCGACTGACGCCCGGTCTTCTGGCTCTCACCAGTGCCTGGCTTTCATAATTCAGGAGACTGGGTGCCGCAGTGACCTCGGTGCCAGCATCCGGCGCCCTATTCCGGCGGATGCTGCAGCGCTCCAGCGTCCCGAGGCCGTGCCGCTCCTGAATGATGAAGTTGCCGCTGGGCCAGACTCCTGAATGATGAAAGTCAGTAGTCGACGTCGCGCGTTTCCTTGCTCAGGAGCAGCGCCACGAGGGTGATAGCGCCCATCGAGCTCAGGTACACCCCGACGAGCACGGGGCTGCCGCCGGCAGCACCCCACAGCGCCACCGCGATGAACGGGGCGACGGCCGCGCCGAGGATCGACGCGACGTTGTAACTGATCGCCGAGCCGGTGTAGCGCACGTTCGTGGGGAACAGTTCCGGCAGCAGGGCGCCCATCGGCCCGAAGGTCAGTCCCATCAGGGTGAAGCCGATGATCAGCAGCGCGTAGACGCCGACGGTACCGGCGGCGAACAGGGGCACGAACAGCAGCCCGAACACGATGATCGCGATCGTCGTCACGATCAGGTGCGCGCGGCGGCCGAATCTCTCGGCGAGCGGCCCGGACACGAGGGTGAAGATGCCGAAGAACACCACGCCGATGATGAGCATGACGAGGAAGGTGTTGCGTTCGAAGCCGAGGCCGGCGACGGGGGCGTCGACCGGGGTCGTGCCATAGGTGAGCGTGTAGGTCGTCATCAGGTAGAACAGCGTGTAGGTCGCGAGCATGATGAACGTGCCGAGGATGAGCTCGCGCCAGTTGGAGTGGAACACCCGCGCGAGCGGAACCTTGACGACCTCTCCCGTCGCGACGGCCTTCTGGAACGAGGGTGTCTCGATCAGCTTGAACCGCACGTAGAGGCCGATGATGACGAGCACGGCGCTCGCGAGGAACGGCACCCGCCAGCCCCACTCGAGGAACGTCTCCGGCGACATGGTCGTGGCAAGCAACAGGAAGACGCCGTTGGCGACGATGAACCCGATCGGGGCGCCGAGCTGCGGGAAGGTGCCGTAGATCGCGCGCCGACCGGCGGGGGCGTTCTCGGTCGCGAGCAGAGCCGCCCCGCTCCATTCGCCGCCGAGTCCGAGTCCCTGGGCGAATCGCATCAGCACGAGCAGTGCTGGCGCGAGGATCTCCCACCCGGGGGTGAGTGCCGTCGGGAGGCATCCGATCAGCACCGTCGCGACGCCCATCGTGAGCAGCGAGGCAACGAGGGTGCCCTTACGGCCGATGCGATCGCCGAAGTGCCCGAAGACGATCGAGCCGATCGGGCGGGCAACGAACGCTGCGCCGAACGCCGCGAACGACTTGAGCAGCGACAGCGTCGGGTCGTCGCCCGGGAAGAACAGGGCCGGGAACACGAGCACCGCAGCCGTCGCGTACACGTAGAAGTCGTAGAACTCGATCGAGGTTCCGATGAGACTCGCGAAGATGACCCGCGATCTCGGGTTGGTCTTGACCGTTGTGGACGTGGACGTGCTCATTCGACGGCTCCGCAGGGGGTGGGGGATGGATGCCGCGACTCGCGGCCCACTTCGACCCTACGCCTCAGAGAAGCACCTTCTGCACGAACAGCACCGCGAGCGCAATCGCCGCGATCGCCGCCCCCCACTTGACGAGGAACAGCAGCGGGTTGCGCACTGCTAGCCCGCGAGGGAGCGGATGAGCACCGCCGTCGACAGGGCCGCCTCGGCCGCCTCGGCGCCCTTGTCCTCCTTCGATCCGGCGAGGCCAGCGCGGTCGATGCCCTGCTCCTCGGTGTCGATAGTCAGCACGCCGAAGCCGACGGGCTTGCCGGTCAGCACGCTGACCTGGGTGAGGCCCTGCGTGGCGGCGCTTGCGACGTAGTCGAAGTGGGGGGTGCCGCCGCGGATGATGACGCCGAGGGCAACGACGGCGTCCGCGCCAGCATCCAGGGCCGCACGGCTCGCGACGGGAAGCTCGAAGCTGCCCGAGACGCGCACCTCGGTCACCTGCGCGCCGGTGTCGGCGAGATAGCGCCGGGCGCCGGCGAGCAGCCCCTCAGCGATCACCTCGTGCCACAGTCCGGCGACGATCGTCACCTTCAGCCCGGTGCCGTCGATGGGGGTGACCTCTGGTGCGCCTGCGCCGCTCATAGTTCCTGCTCTTTCAGTGATTGTGCCGCGGCGGCGGTAACCGCTCGGTCGAGGAATTCGTCGCCCGGGAGGAGGTGGCCCATCCGGTCGCGCTTGGTGCCGAGGTATGCCGCGTTGAAGCCGTCGATGCCGACGATCAGCGGCACCTGCTCGCGCACGGTGATCCCGCGGGCGGTCAGCTGCTGCAGCTTGTCGGGGTTGTTGGTGATCACTCGAATGCTGCTCAGGCCGAGGTCGCCGAGGATCGCCACGGCTGCGCCGTAGTCGCGCCCGTCGGCGGGGAAGCCCAGCGCGATGTTGGCGTCGAGGGTGTCGAGGCCGTCCTCCTGGAGTTGGTACGTCTTGAGCTTGTTGATGAGGCCGATGCCGCGTCCCTCGTGGCCGCGCATGTAGATCACGACGCCGCCCTCGTTCTGGATGGCGTCGAGCGCGGCGTCGAGCTGTGGCCCGCACTCGCACTTGAGCGAGCCGAGCACCTCGCCGGTGAGGCATTCGGAGTGCACGCGCACGAGGGCGCCGTTGGCGGGGGAGCCGGCAATGATCGCGATGTGGTCGGCGCCCGTCATCCGGTCCCGATACGCGCGGATGCGGAATGGGCCGTGCGTCGTCGGCACGACGGTCTCGACCTCGAAGATCACCCGGGAGGTCTCGGGAACCGGCGGCGCGACCGGCACCTGCACGTCGCAGTGCACCACCTGGAGGTAGGCGATGAGCGACTCGATCGTGATGACCAGCACATTCTCGCGTGCCCCAAGCTCGATCAGCCCGGGCAGGCGCATCATCTCGCCGTCCTCGGCGACGATCTCGCTGATCGCGCCGACGGGGGTGAGTCCGGCGAGCTTGAGCAGGTCGACGGCGGCCTCGGTGTGGCCGCTGCGCTCGCGCACCCCTCCGTCGGCCGCCCGCAGGGGCAGGATGTGTCCGGGGCGGTGGAGGCTCGCGGGAGTGGATGTCACGTCGGCGAGCACGCGGAGGGTGTGCGCCCGGTCGGCGGCGCTGATACCCGTGCTGATCCGGTCGGCAGCGTCGACGGTGACGGTGTAGTTGGTGCCGCGCGGGTCCTCGTTGTTGGCCACCATGACGGGCAGCTCGAGCCGGTCGGCGAGCTCGTTCGACATCGGGGCGCAGACGAAGCCCGAGGTGTTGCGCACCATCCAAGCCATCCACTCCTGGGTCGCGAGCTCCGCGGCGATGATGACGTCGCCCTCGTTCTCGCGGCCCTCGTCGTCCGCGACGATGATGGGCCGTCCGGCGCGCAGGGCGTCGAGGGCGGCGGGGATGTCGGCGAGACTCATGCGTCTCTCCTTCCGGTGTACTGCAGCATGCGCTCGACGTGGCGAGCCAGAATGTCGGTTTCGATGTTGACGGTGTCGCCCACCGACTTGAGGCCGAGGGTCGTGACAGCGAGGGTCTCGGGGATCAGGGAGACCTCGAACCAGTCTCCGTCGTCCTTGCCGACCGTGCTCACCGTGAGGGAGACGCCGTCAACGGCGATCGACCCCTTGTTCGCCACGAGCGGGGCTACGTCGCTTGAGAGGCTGAACCGCAGCACCCTCCAGGCGCCGCCCTCGGCGATCGACAGCAGTGTGCTCGTGCCGTCGATGTGGCCCTGAACGATGTGGCCGCCGAGGCGGTCGCCCACCTGCGCGGCGCGCTCGAGGTTCACCCGGTCGCCCGGCGCGGGAGACGCGAATGTGCTCATCGCAATGGTCTGCGCCATGACGTCGGCGGTGAACCAGTCGGCCCCTTGGTCGATGACAGTGAGGCACACGCCGCTGACCGAGATCGAGTCGCCGTGGCGCGCGTCGCTCACGGCGATGGGCCCGCGGACAGTCAGCCGCGCGGCATCCTCCGTCGGCTCCCACTTCACGACCTCGCCGAGCTCTTCGATGATTCCGGTGAACATTATGCGTTCCTCTCGAGCGGGGCTGATGGGTGAGGCGGCGGCGTGACCGGCCTGTGCGGCGTCGCGGTGATGAGCAGATCGTCGCCAAGGTGCTCGACGGAGGTGATGCGCAGCCGCCGCGCCTCGCCGATGGTGCCGACGCCGATGTCGCCGATTGCGAGCCGATCTCCGCCGAGCAGGCTGGGGGCGAGGTAGACGAGGTACTCGTCGACGAGTCCCGCGGCGACGAATGCGCTGGCGAGGGTCGGGCCTCCTTCGACGAAGGCGTGGCGGATGCCGAGTTGAAATAGTCCGGAGAGTACGGCGGCGAGGTCGCGGCTGGCCGTCTCGATGAGCCCGCGCGGGTGCGCGCGCAGCCGCGCGTCGGCCGGCGCGGTGCGCTCGCCGACGACCACGGGGATCGGCTGGTGGGCGAGCAGTTCGCCGGCGTCGCCGCGAGCGGTCAGGGCCGGGTCGTCGGCGAGCACGGTGCCGGTGCCCACGATGATGGCGTCGGATGCTGCGCGCTGCTCGTGCACACGCTGCCGGGAGGCGGTTCCGGTAATCCACCGGCTTGTCCCGTCGGCCGCCGCTGTGCGGCCATCGAGGGTCGAGGCCCACTTGAGGGTGACAAACGGGCGCCCGAGTCGCACGGAAGTGAGCCAGGTGTGCAGGAACGTCTCGGCCTCGCCTTCGAGTATCCCGCCCTCGACCACGACCCCGGCCTCGGCGAGGCGGTCGGCGCCTCCGCAGGAATCCTGCCCGGGGTCGGCGACGGCGTAGACGACGCGGGCGACTCGCGCCGCGATGAGTGCGTCACTGCACGGGCCGGTCCGGCCGGTGTGGTTGCACGGCTCGAGGGTGACGACCGCCGTCGCGCCGCGCGCAGCATCCGGATTCGGGAGCGAGTTGAGCGCCGCGACCTCGGCGTGCACGGTGCCGGCGCCGCGATGCCAGCCCTCGCCGATCACGGCACCGTCCGCAGAAAGGATCACGCAACCGACCCGCGGGTTGGGGCCGGTCGCCGGCCCACGGGTGGCGAGCGCGAGGGCGCGGCGCATCGCGGTCTCGATCCCTGCCGCGTTCAACATCCGGTTCCTGACATCTCGTTGTGAGACGGACTCCGGGATTCATTCGTCGCTGACGACGTGCGGGCGTCGTCAGGCGACCGCGCGTGCTGCCTCTCATCCAGACTGAGAGACCTTGCGGCCTCATAACTGTCGGTCCCGGAATTCCACCGGCTCAACCGCTGCCTCTCTTGCGAGTGGCCTCGGGTCGCGGACTATCACCGCCGGTTCGGAATTTCACCGACCCCGGAGCACGTACTTCTTGTTCTCAGTCTACTCAACGCTCCAGAGGCCCGCGTATTCCTGTGTAAGAGTGCCATGGGGTGGCACGGGCAGTGGGCGGCCCTGACGCTGCCGGGCGGATGCCGTTTCGACCCGGCTGCGCCCGTTCGCGGCAAGCGGGCCCGGTGGGGTTCGCAACTCCTGCTGATCCTGCTGATCCTGCTGATCCTGCTGATCCTGCTGATCCTGCTGATCCTGCTGATCCTGCTGAGGTCGCGCCCCTCCCGAGTTCGCAACTCATGCTGATCTCGCTAC
>Ga0105048_10019312_pt1 | contig 10451 bp, 5 predicted proteins | sample MAT05_FD_78382 | JGI IMG/M metagenome (GOLD analysis project Ga0105048, IMG submission 78382) | Freshwater microbial communities from Lake Fryxell liftoff mats and glacier meltwater in Antarctica - MAT-05 | ecosystem: Environmental > Aquatic > Freshwater > Ice > Liftoff microbial mat | place...
GCAGTCGCAGTACACCAGGCACACGCGCGACAGGCCCGCCAGCGCGGCGTGTTTGGCCGCGTCGTTCACCGCGACACACAACTCACACGAACGTCCGTCCAGGTAAAGCGTGCCAATCTGAAAGGTGCCCTTGCCTTGGCGGGTGTAGAAGTCCCTGAAGGCCACAAAGTTGTTGGCCAGTGCCAGCAGGTCGCGCACATAACGGGCAAGCTTTTCCAGATCACGCACGCCATCGCCTTCGGCTGCGGCGTCCGGCTTGGCGGCCAGCCAGGTGGTGTAGGCGGCCAGTTTGGTCTGGATGGCTTGCCAGTCGGCGGCCGTGAGGGCGTCTTGCGCACCCAGCAAAGGAGTGACCACCGTGTCGCGCAGCGCCACCACACGCGCAGCCCAGGCCGGGTTGATGCCATCGGTGAGCGCCAAGGTGGCGTCAGCGCTGACGTGCGACAGCGGCAGGGCCACGATGGCCTCGGTGCTCGCCTGCAGGCTGCTCGGGGCCAGCGCCTTCAGGGCGTCTTCCGAAGCATTGAGCGCACCACCGGCACGCTCGTCAAACGCCGCGAGCTGGCAGCGGGTGAAATAGTCTTGGACTTTGGCATCGAGCTCGGTCACCAACGCGTGAGCGGCTGCGGTAGCATCCCCCAACGGCAAAGCGTCAACGCCCGCCGCTTCCCAAGCTGCCAGGGCGCGTGCGGCATGGCTGGCCTGGGCGGCGCTGGCCTCGTCCACGGTGAGCACATCGGCCTCGGTTTTGCCCAGCTCTTTGGCCAGCACCAGGGCCGCGGCCTTGATCAGCTTACCCGCGTCGTCATCGGCGCGAATCAGGGCCATGGGCACGCCGTCAGACTTCTGAACCAGCACATCAGGCGTTGTCAAGCGGCTATTGGCCCAGGCGATGGCGTCCAAAAGTTCGGGCGCGCGCACATGGCCATCGTTGTCGCTGTCAATAAATTGCAGGCTGCGCGCATCAAACTCGATGCCCTGCACCGGGCAAGACAGTGCCACCCACAGCTTTTGGTCCAGCTCACCCAGCGCCAGCAGGTCAGCCGCCGTGTCCAGTTGCACTTGGTCAAAACCCCCTGCGCGGAAAAAACGCCATTGGTGCGGGGTATCTGCCATGGCTGCTCCTTGTTGATGTGTGTCAAATATAAACCGTCGTCATGGTAAATCCTGTCAAGCGTCGCCCCACTGTGCGCGTCGGTATAAATTGAAAGCCTACGCCAAAAACATCACAAAACCGACTGCAGCCACCATCCGGCCAGGCGTCTACCCATCTTCAAATGGAAAGTCTGCGGTCTGTCACTCGATGCCATCAAATATGGCAATGGCAGTCGCCTGCAGCGATGGTTCAGACCATCAACGCCGGCCGCAGTCAGGGGTTAATCCCAGTGGGTCGGACTGAAAAGATAACCTTTGGCGCGCACCGTCTTGATGCGCATTTGCTTGACTGGATCGTCTTGCAACAGTCGGCGCAGGCGCGAAATGCGCATATCGATTGAACGGTCCGAGCTATCAAACTCGATGTTGTGCAAACTGGCGGTGATGTCATCGCGCGAAAGGATGGTGCCTGCGTGGCTTGCCAACAGCCACAGCAAGTCAAAGTCGGCGGCGGTGATGCGAATATCCTCGTCGCCCAAGCGCATGGTTCGGCTGGTATTGCTGATGGAAAAACGGCCAAACGTGCGTTCCTGCAGCTTGGCAGTAGGTGGGGGTGCGACCTCTTGGCGACGCAAGCAGGCGCGAAGGTGGGCCAGCACGACCATTGGCGTGACTGGCTTGACCAAATAGTCGTCGGCACCCAAACCCAAACCCAGCACCTGATCCACATCGTTATCGCGCGCGGTGAGCATCAAGATCACGCCTTGAAAGCTTGGACGTATCTCTCGGCAAATATCCATGCCATCTTTGCCAGGCAACATACCGTCAAGGACCACCGCCTTCGGTTGCAGAGTCACAATTCGATCAACAGCCAGGTCACCGCGCGGCTCTACTTCAACGCAAAATCCTTGTTTCTCTAAGCAAAGCTGCAGCATCGTCGCGAAGAGTTCATCATCTTCGACGATCAATATCGAGTTATCGTTTGAGTTGCTCATTGGTGCCTTTGTCCGTGGGCGTGGTTATGCCAGCCAAGCAATGATTTTGCCGCATCTCGCAGAGCTCTTATCAATTGCTCAGCGAGCACCAAGGCCACCTGTCTTTGACCGCCTTTGGCCGAAGCTTCAAGTTGCGCGGCCATGCTCTCCTCTCCCGTCTTGGCATACAACGCCCACACGCTGCATAACTTGTGTCCCTCACTGGCAAGGCCAGGCAAGTCCGACGCCCGTACCAACGCCTCAAGTAGGTCCGCGGTGCGCTGGAACTCGGACATAGCCTTTTCGGCAATCACCACAAAAAGATCCAGATCGCCGTCAATACCCTCCAGAACACGCGCAAATTGAACTGGCACTTGTGGTGCACCGCCTTCACTGAGCACAGGCTCTGCAGCGCTGGGTTGATCCAGAACCAAAGCTCGTTGATCGACGACACGCGCAATTTCTACCATCAAGGCCTCTCTCGTAAATGGCTTGGAAACGTAACCGTTCATCCCTGCAGCAAGATAAGTTTCACGGTCACCCATCAAAGCATTGGCCGTCAACGCAATGACTGGTGTACGGCCGACGGGGCCCATCATTGCGCGCAGCTGGCGCAATGCTTCCATGCCACCCATGCCAGGCAGTTGCAAATCCATCAAGACCAGATCAGGCAGCTCAGCAGCGATGAGGGTCAGCCCTTGTAGGGCTGTTTCGGCTTCGCTCACAACCATGCCATGGCGGCGAAGAATGCGGGTGACCACCAGACGATTGATACCGTTGTCTTCCACCACCACCACGCGCAAACCAACCTGGGCTTTTTGCCCTGAATTCAGGGGTTCATTGAGCTCGGGTTGCTGTCGTTTGGGCTGCAATCCAAAAGGCAGTTCAAAAACGAAAGTGCTGCCACGCCCCAGCGCACTTTCAACCCAAATCTTGCCGTGCATGGCTGAAACCAAATGCTTGCAAATCGCCAAACCCAGACCCGTGCCACCAAAGTTTCGCGCTGTCGACGCGTCGGCCTGAACGAACGGCTCAAACAATCGTGTTAGTTGGGTGGCGTCAATGCCCACCCCGCTGTCACTCACGGCAAACCGCAGTGTCACCCCCTGAGCGTCGCGCGCTACGGTGCTGATATGCAGCGCCACGCTGCCGCTTGCAGTGAACTTGATCGCATTGCCCAGCAAGTTCACGACGAGTTGACGAAGTGAATCCGGGGCGCCAAACAGATCGGCATCCAATGCCGACTCGTCATTGAAACTAAATTCAAGAGACTTTTCCTGGGCGCGCAGGCCCATGATTCTGACGCTGTCGCCCAGCACACGATTGAGAGAGAAAATCAGTTCGTTGAGTTGAAAAGCGCCCGCTTCGATCTTGGAGAAATCAAGGACATCATTCACGATGTCGAGCAGATTCAGCGCTGAACTGCGGGTCAAAGCGACGTACTCATGTTGCTCGTCGGACAGAGAAGTATCCAAAACCAATTCTGTCATGCCGATGATGCCGTTGAGTGGTGTGCGGATCTCGTGGCTCATATTGGCCAGGAAAACATCCTTGGCACGATTGGCGCGCAATTCCCGGTCGTTAGAAATCTCCAACTGGCGAATCTCTCGCCGTCGGCGCTGCGCGAACGCATGCGCGCGCCTTAAACTCAAAATGCGCAGGCCAAGTGCCAGGGCCGTGACAAGGGCTGTTGCCCACAACTTTTGCATGAGCAAGGCATCCGCTTCTTCATAGCGCGACAGCCAAGCTTCTGGTTGAACCGCATAGGAAAGAACCCATTGCTTGCCGTCATTCACGTGCACTGGCTCAGGCGCCCGCAATGGCTGCGACATCACGTTGTCCTGGCCGGCGGCAAAAACACGGGCAGGCTCTGGCAGGCGCCGATCCCATATCTGGACGCCGGTTTCTAAATTGCTCAGCATGAATGTCGCCGGCTGACTTGGCAGGTTGAACGCCAACTTTTGAGCGCTCACTTTGTCGCGTTGGGTGATGGGCAAAAATGGCACGCCAACCAACATCGCCTCCAGCACATTGGTCCGCAAGACAACGGCAATCACACCGGACAACCTACCGGTTGTGCTGGAGTAGATCGGCACCGTGAGTGTCATGCCATCCGTATCGGCAATGTTGGCATGAAGCTTGGAGTCGTACTGGGTGTTGTCACAGGTCCGGATCCTGGGTGACCACAGTGACGGTATGTCATCAAGCGTGGCGAATTCAAAGCGCGGGTGGCTGGCCCGAAACGCCTCGATTGCGGTTGGGTAGTAGGCGTACTCTTGGCTTTCATCCTCCAGCGGAATGTCTGACGGCTCTGCATGATTGGCGGGGCCATTGACTGCCAAAATCATGCTGTCATACATAAGGAAGGGGATATTTCCTCGGCGTGCGTCAAAGCCATCCAGGACAACATACACCTCAGACACTCTCACCATTGAAAACAAGTTGCCGTAAAGTTGCTGTAACGTCTCATACGCATCGGTACTGATGCGCCCGCTGGCAACCACGCTCTCGGATTCACTGCGTCGATTCTGGCCACTGAGTTGTCGCACACTGGGAATGAGCGAAATTGTTCTGGCATTGTGGTAAATGCCCTCAAAAGCCGCCTCAAGTTTCGCCACCATAGGCGCCATTTTTGCACTTTGTTGCTCAGCAAGAACCACTTCACGGATGGCATTGTGCTGAATCGTATTCTCATGAAAAAAGTAGGTGACCAGCGCCGCCGCCAGCAAAATGGTCACGACAACTGACACCGTTACGTCCACCGACAGGCGCCTGTCCCGCAACAAGCTGTCGATTAAGTTTCTGTGTTTGCGCTGCATCGTTTATTTGTTGCCTATGGACGGGGCAGGATGCGCTTCAACACGGTGTTGACTATCAGGCGCCGCCCCGCTTTGAGAGTCATTCCAAGTTGAAGATCCAAGCCAAAAACATCGCAAATCCAACGGCTCCCAGAACACCATGGGTGACCAGCGCAATGCTGGTGCTGGTGCGCGACCAGCGCTGTAGCACCAGCGCTGTAGCACCAGCGCTGTAGCAAACCCGGTGATGATGGCTAGGGCCAGCACCAGCGCAGCCAGCTTGCCGTACGAGCCTGACTGTGTGATAGTGCCATCGGGTGCGCCGCGCATCAGCATCGCCACCGCCTCCAAGCCGACTACACCCAGAATCAGGTGAAAACCAATATGGATCGGGTTGCTGCGGGAACGCCTCAGAAACTGCCAGCCCAGCCACAAGCCCAGGGCCACGGAAGCACTCAGCATCAGGGCCACTGGAATCATCTGTTGCACTGCCAACTCCTTCTGACACTAGACTAACCTGCCGATGGCGGGCCAGCGCCGGTGCAGCAGCACCCAGGCCACCAGGCCAATCAGCATCATGCCCAAAGACACCGCCGCCAGCCCCAGCGTGGAATGCATCACCAACGGCGCAATCACACCCGCCACCAGACCATTGGCACTGGAGCCGATAAACGCCTGCAGGCTGGACGCCATGCCACGACGCTCGGGGTGCAAATCCAGCACCAGCAACGTGACCACCGGCACCATCAGCGCCCAGCCAAAGGCAAAAATGGCCACCGGAAACATGGCCCAGGCGGCGCTGGCGGTGAATAGACTGTTGGCCACCAGGTTGATTGTGGCAATGCTCAGCATGATGACAAACCCATGCCGGATCTGCCGCTTGGGTGAGATTCGCCCGGCCATGCGCCCGCTGACCCAGGCGCCGCCCATGATGCCGCTGATGGTCAGCACAAAGAACCAGAAAAACTGCGTCGGCGCCAGCCCCAGATGCTCGCCCAGAAATGCTGGCGCCGACAACACATACAAAAACATGCCATTGAACGGCACGCCGCTGGCCAACGCCAGCAGAAAGAAGCGTGGGTCACGCCCGAGCTGCCAGTAGCCCTGCATCAAATTGCTGACTTTGAGGGGCTGGCGGTGGCTGTGGTGCAGCGTCTCGGGCAGCAGCCGGTAATTGGCCACCCACAAAACCACGCCCACACCACTCAAAAACCAGAACACACTGTGCCAGCCCAGGTGCGAGTACAACACACCGCCCACCATCGGTGCCACGGCAGGGGCCACACCAAAATAGATGGTGATCTGGCTCATGACCTTTTGCGCCTGCGCCGGCGCAAACATGTCGCGCACCACCGCCCGCGACACCACAATGCCTGCACCCGTGGTCAGGCCCTGCACCGCCCTGAAAAAAATCAGCTGCCCGATGCTCTGCGACAGCGCACAACCTGCGGAGGCCAAGGCAAACGCCGCCAAACCCCACAACACAACGGGCCGACGCCCCACGCTGTCAGACAGCGCGCCGTGAAACAGACTCATGAAGGCAAAGCCAAAAAGATAGGCCGACAGCGTCTGCTGCATCTGCACCGGTGTGGCGCCCAGCGCGGTGGCCATGCCAGAAAACGCCGGAATATAGGTGTCAATAGAAAACGGCCCAAGCATGCCCAGCGTGGCCAGCAACACGGCAAGCGCCCAGCTTGGGGCGCGCCATAAGTGGTGTGCGTCAGGGTTCATGTCAGGGTGCGCTGGTCAGGTGGCGGGGTTATTCCCATTGTCCGCACGTTCCTGGCATTTTGTACTTTGTGCGGTCAATGTATAAGAAATAGGCCTCTAGCCCTTATGGCATAAGCGCTAACAGCTACATAATAAATAGCTTATCAGGCTATTACCGGGTGCCGCGCAGCCTCGGATCCAGCGCGCCAGCAGGGTGGCTCAGCTTGGGCTTGATGCCAACAATCCACCGCTCTCACGCCACTGTAGCGCCCAGGCTGGCAACGCATCGGCGGGCATGGGCCGCGCCACCCCGTAGCCCTGCGCCAGGTCGCAGCCAATGCTCAGCAACAAGTCGCCGTGGGCTTTGGTCTCGACGCCTTCGGCAATCACCTGTCGGTGAAAGACCTCAGCCAGCCCGATCACGCCTTTGACGATGGCCAGATCATCGGGGTCGTCGGTCATATCGCGAACGAAGCTCTGGTCGATCTTCAGAACTTCAGCTGGCAGGTGCTTGAGGTAAGTCAGTGACGAGTAGCCCGTGCCAAAGTCATCCAGGGCGAACGCCACCTCCATAGCGCGGCAGGCGTGCATCACGGCCGACACTTTGGCAATGTCTTGCAATGCGCTGGTTTCCAGAATCTCAAGCTGCAGGCAATGCGGGGGCACATCGGCGTGCGCTGCCAGGATGGCACGCAGTCGCTCGGGAAAGTCGTCCTGCTGCATTTGCAGCGCACCAATGTTGACGCTGACCACCAAGTCGAGGCCTTGAGCCTGCCAGGTGCTCAGCTGGGTCATGGCGGTGTCAATGACCCATTCGCCCAAGGCAATGCTGATGGGATGCTCCTCAATGTTGGGCAGGAACGCCCCCGGCGGTAGCAGGCCCCGCTCGGGGTGCTGCCAGCGAATCAGCGCCTCCGCGCCGATGACGTCACCGGTACGCATGTTGACCTTGGGCTGGTAGTACAGGATAAATTCACCCTGTTCCAGCGCCTCGCTGACGCGATTGAGTCCTTTGTGGCGGGTTTGAACCGCAGCGTCATGGGCGATATCAAACTGGTGGTAGCGGTTCTTGCCCGCCTGTTTGGCCAGGTACATGGCCTGATCAGCATGGCGCAACAGCACCTCGGCGTCCACATCGTCCTGCGGGTAAAAAGTGACACCGATGCTGGCAGAGACTTGCACTGACTTGCCGGTTTCAGCACCCTCAAGTGCAGCGTTTACAGGCAGTTCGATCACAGTCGCTGCCGCTGCCAGCAACCGCTTGATGACCGGGACGCAGTCCTGGTACTGATCCAGATCGACCAGCACCGCCACAAACTCGTCGCCTCCCATGCGGGCCAGGGTGTCGCCTTCGCGCAGGGCTTTTTGCATGGCTTCAGACAAGGCCATCAGCACTGCATCCCCGGCCTCGTGGCCATAGGTATCGTTCACGGCCTTGATATTGTCCAGGTCCAGGTAAACCACGGCGAGCGCCTTGTCTCGCCGCTGGCCTTGGGCGATGGCCTGGCCTAAGCGGTCGCTGAGCAGCAGCCGGTTGGGCAGACCCGTCAAAGAGTCGTAGTGGGCGATGTGCTCCAGCTGTTTCTGGTGTTCCTTGATGGCGGTGATGTCGGAGAACAGCGCAACATAGTGCAGCGTGTCGCCTCGGTCATCACGCACCGCGCTGATGGTGAGAATCTCTGCGTACACCTCACCGTTCTTGCGCCGGTTCCAAATCTCTCCGGTCCAGTGCCCCTGGGTGGTCAGGTCATGCCACATGGCGACATAAAACGCTTTGTCATGCCGACCCGACTGCAAGACGCGCGGGTTCTGGCCCAGCGCCTCTTTACGGCTGTAACCCGTGATCTGGGTGAACATGTCGTTGACGTCGATGATGGTCCCACTCGGGTCAGTGATGGTGATGCCTTCACGGGCATGGGTAAAAACACTGACGGCAAGTTGCTGGCGGACTTCGGCTTTTTTTCGCTCGGTGATATCTTGAATCGTCCCGATCATTTTGACGGGCTGGTCGAGCTCGTTGAAGCTCAGTTCGCCAAGACCCCAAACCCAACGTGTATCACCGTCAATGGGGCGCACGACGCGGTATTCCCGATCAAAGGGCTTTCGCATTTCAACGACATCATGCAAGAGATAGTGAAGCACCCCGGCCCGATCTTCCGGGTGCACCAGGGCGCTCCAACTTGCCTTTGATCTTTGGTCCTGCAGCTCCAGGCCAAAAATCTGATCCAGCACTTCGGACGATATCCACTGGTTGGTGGCAAGGTCCAGCGCATACGATCCGATACGTCCCACCCGCTGAGATTCTCTCAGCAGGAATTCCCGCTCCACCAGTTTTTGCTCGGCCAACTTGCGTGTGTCAAGCATATGGTTGAACTCTTGCGCCACCTCTGCGACCTCGGCGGGACCGGCCACAGGCGCGCGCGCACCCTCCTGACCGATCGCAATCTTTCTTGCAGTTGCCGCGAGGTCACGCACCGGGCGTGAGATGGCCTGCGCCATCTGCCACGCGAGCAGCATCAGACACAGCAGCACCATCAAGCCAACGGTCAAGATGTAGCGGAACTTTTGCCGGGCTGGCGCGAGCACATTTTCTTCTGTCATGCCGGCAAACACTCGCCAGCCAGCGCTCGGAATGCTGGCAATGGCATAGAGGCGCGTCACGCCCTGTAGGTCACTGCTGGTGGCAAATCCTTTGTCCTTCCAGCGTAAAGCGTCGGCGATATTTTGCGGCAATGTTTTGCCGATCATGTCCAGCGCATCGGCGGATCGAAGCAGGTATTGGTCGGTTCGATCCAGTACCGGAACAACAACGTTGGAGGGAATGGAGGCGAGCAGGCGTTCGTTGAGAGACAGCAAGTCGAGCGACAAGTTGACAAAGCCGGTGCGCGTGCCTTGCGCGTCCCGCACAGGGTAGGTCAGCATCACCGCCCAGCGACCGCTTAGCGGCTCTTGGACCGCTCCGCTCACGGCAAAGGTTTCGCTTTGCACACCTTGCTGCACCCACGAAAACTTCAACGCTTCTTCGGCAGGCAGCGCATCGGTCAAACTGGCGTCGATGAGGTTGGCCTGAAGATCACGTACGCCAAGTCTGATGACCAGGGGATCGGTGTGCAAGAGCTGGCCGGGGTTGAAGTTTTTGGCTACGACAGGTGGGTTGCCTTGGTACTCTAAAGCAACTGCTTTGAGCAGTCTTTCGTAATCCCGCAGCATGAGGCCCAGATTTTTGGACACGTCGCCGACGATGATCTCGACCTTCTTGTAGGCCTCTTGGCGTGCTATATCCCTGGCGTTGATGGCGTACCAAGCAATGCCACCCCCAGCTGGCAGCGCAAAGATGAGCACGAGCAGAAATAGCCAAACTCGAATGGGAAGGTCTTTGAAGAACCTTTTCGGTCGATTCAACATGGCAACAAGGCCTCGAGTTTTTTTACCAACTAGCAATAATTCGTTATTTTATGGTGTGCCGCACCTCGTCATCGCTCAGACGACCTCACCCCGCCCAGTTCTCCCCCAACGCCTGCGCCTGCTGCAACACCAGCTCCACCGCTGCGTCCTGCAAATCAGGAGGGTATTTGTATTTGCGCAGGATGCGCTTCACCATCAGCCGCAATTTGGCGCGCACGCTGGTCCGTTCTGACCAGTCCACGCTCAGGTTCTGACGCAGGTTCTCAGTCAGCTCATGGGCGATCTTCTTGAGGGTCTCGTCGGTCAGTTCGCGCATCGCTGATTCATTGGCGGCAAGTGCATCGTAGAAACGCACTTCGTCTTCGCTCAAACCCAATGTTTCACCACGTGAGGCCGCTTCGCGGAACTTTTTGGCCATCTCGATCAGCTCTTCCATGACCTGCGCGGTTTCGATGCTGCGGTTTTGGTA
>Ga0105048_10019313_pt1 | contig 10451 bp, 8 predicted proteins | sample MAT05_FD_78382 | JGI IMG/M metagenome (GOLD analysis project Ga0105048, IMG submission 78382) | Freshwater microbial communities from Lake Fryxell liftoff mats and glacier meltwater in Antarctica - MAT-05 | ecosystem: Environmental > Aquatic > Freshwater > Ice > Liftoff microbial mat | place...
AATGAAGTGTAGCTCGGCACAATGAAGTGTAGCTCGGCACTCCGTGCCGAAATAAACGGCACAAGGTACTTAGCAAAACGGCACGGAGTGCCGTTCTACACTTATCGAGCGGCATCTCGGATCCGGTCTAGGTCGCTCTTGAGCAACGCCATAAAATCATTGAATTCATTCTCGAGCGTCCGCAAATCGCCGAATACTTCCGTGAAGGCTTTAACACGACTGGAAGCTGGCAATTCGTTTTCAAACTGAGAACACTTTTGGTAATAGACCATTAACTTGTCAAACCGCGTCTCCATTAAAAAGTAGGTGAGCGCCCAAGCTTGGCCATAAGCTTCGACGGCATCCCCAAGGTTCTTGGCCGTATAGAACAGACGATCCGAAATAATCAATTCCAGGTTTCTCCTGGCAGGATCGCGGGAAATAATTTTGTAATCCGCCAATCGCGTCTGATTCACAGCTCCGATACCACCCCACCCGGCGCCGGAGGGTGTTTCAAAATAACTGGCCAATCCCTCGTGAGCCCACCTCGCTCCGATGATACCTCGAGGCATCAGTCCCGAATTGCCTGCTAATTGATGTGTCGCTTCGTGCGAGACCACTTCGATGTCCGATTCCTCGCGGGCCACCTTGACCAACAGTTCAAATGAATTGGCTAAGTGAGCCATTTCCTGCGAAACCGCAGTCCCGCGTAGCTTCAACTTGTTTTTTTGCATGTCCTTAACCAAATCCGTCATGAGCATCATTTGCTTGGTGGTGCCCTGATCGTAGAACACGCTAATGTTGTCCTTGGGAGACCAAAATCCAGCCGCCATCTTTAGTTCAGGAGCGAGCAAGGTCGAGTAACGCTGAAAGGTCTCCTCTTCCGAAAAAAGCAAAACCATCATGTGTTCTTTGGGAGGTGCTAGTACTATTCCATCCAAGGCAAATTTCATGAAAAACGATTCGAAAACCGTCTCTAATAATTCAAGCCTAGTTTGCGCTCTGGACTTTCGTCCAACTCTTGCGTCGCTCGTATCGTGCAACAACACATAGTGTGAACTAACCTCAACTTTCAATTTCGTCAAGTTCGTGCCTTCGCGGAGATTCTGCTCTACTGCCGCGGGATCGCCCAATGGTTGCTTGACTCGCCTTCTGGTTTCTATCAATCGCTTGACCGTCGGGTTTTCTGGCTCGATCCTGTACGCAAGACTGCAACACTCGTAAAACTCTTTGAGCAGCCCGCGTTTGAGCGCTTGGCTTGCTGCCTCCAAATAGTCTTTGACTTCCTTCGACTTATTTGCTTGATTGAGGAGTCTTTTAAACTCCTCCTTTCGCGTCGGAGCTTTGACTATGACCGCATCATCCAGGTTCAAGGCCATAGAACCAAAAGTCGGGTGAGTGTACTCAAGAAGTCGACCAGCCAAAATCTTAGTTTTTCCTTCGAGTACCGTGACCAATTTTGTTCCAGGCAATCGATAAATCACGAAGTCGGCATGCGTCCTCTCGGCAAATGCCAATGCCAAAGCGAAAAAGAAAAGATTCCCAAAAAAGCACGTTTGTCTGAAGAGATGGGGCATGAGCTTCGACTTATGCAAATGGATTACAAACGTGCTGGTATCCACAGGATGCACTTCATAATAACACCATTGTCGCCTTTTGCTCCGCAAAAGTGCAACTGATAGGCGCACTTTTGCGGAGCAAAAGGCGACAATGCCAGTTGATCTTGTTCGTTGTTTCGTCATGGCAGGGGCTCCTCCTCACCACCGACAAACACACGTTGCACCTCTAGACAGCTATTGAGAATCAGGATGTCCGCCCGTTTTCCTAATTCTAGGCTCCCGGTTTGCTTGGATATGCCTGTGCGTTCGGCAGGAGTGAGGCTGGCCATGCGAATCACTTCGGGAAGAGTCGCCGAAGAGTTTTCCATCATGTGCCGAACCATGTGATCCATCCCCATGATGGAGCTCGCAAGACTCCCATTGGGTGCCCAACCTACTTTTCCATCGCTTTCAAACCAGGAGCCATCGTCTTCCGAACCAAATCGATATCGCCCAGGAGGTAAGTCGAGTGCGCGATTGCTGTCTGTGACGAGCAGCAAGCGATTTGCCCCTTTCATTCGGTAAGCAAACTCCAACAACTCCGGCGCTAAATGAAAGCCATCTGCAATGATCTCGGTGGTCATGTCCGGATTCATCAAAACAAACTCCGCCATGCTGCCTTGCATGGGGACATTGAAGCGTTGACGCATGGAGGGAACGGAACTCATGGCGCACCAGAAGTGATCCACATGACGCATCCCGGCGTCGAAGGCTTGTTGCATCTCCGTCCAAGAGGAGTTTGAGTGTCCGCAAGTGACTAGACAGCGACGCTTCTTGGCTGCTCGGTAGAACGCCTCAGCTCCCGGCAACTCCGCAGCGCAGGTGGCAACCTTAATCAGTCCTGTTTCGAAGTAGAGGTTGAATTCGTTTCCCTCTGGCGAGCGGCGCCCCTCGATCGGATGGCAACCCACTTTGTCTTCTGCAAAGTAAGGTCCGTACAGATGCACGCCTGCGATACGCGCTCCGGTATCCATCCGCTTTTGCGAAGCAGCGCAAGCCCCAAGCAAGGCCATGATTTGTTTTTGGGTGCCCGTCGTCGTTGTTGGGAAAATAGTCGTGGTTCCATGTTTCGCGTGCGCTCGACAAGCTATCCGAACAGCCTCGACGGTACCGTCCATGAAATCTGCACCATTGCCGCCATGGACATGAATATCGATGAACCCCGGCGCGATGTAACCCCCCTCCGCATCAACAATCGTCTTGTCTTTCGGTGATCGCTTTCGTGATTTCCCCACAAAGCTTATCTTTCCCTTTTCGCATTCCAACTCAGCATTGGTCAGAAGTCGATCAGGCAATACGACGGTTCCGTTGGTGAAAAGAATTGAGCTCACGAGTCGTCCGTTTGAAGAAAGGAAATGCGGTATTCTTATAAGTACATCATTTTACGATCTTACGATCCCAATACACGCAATATTGCTGTGAGTATTTGCAGTGGAGCCGTTTTCAGCGATAATCGTTCGTAGTCCGATTCGTGAGAATACGGACAAACAGCACAAATCCAATCGTTTCCACCGGGTAGCACGCTCAGAGTGATAGCGATGGGCGTGGGAACTGAGGCAAATGTCTCTAGCGATCCGCCACGCCCTTCGTACCTTAGAGCGTGCCACCCAATTTACGCGCAGAGCGCGCCACCCAATTTACTGGTAGATTTCAAACTGCCACTCGCCTAACATGACAGCATCAACTCTGGCCGAAATAATGCAGGAACTTGAGGCTCGCGGAAATCCTGCAATCAAAAAGACGATTATGCGGCACGGTGCTCCGGAACCCCTTTTCGGGGTCAAGATAGGAGACCTAAAGCCTTTGCAGAAAATGCTTAAAGGACAACAGCAACTTGCGATGGAACTCTATGCTACGAAGAACTCCGATGCCATGTATCTGGCAGGTCTGATCGCCGATGGATCGAAGATGACTCGCAAGCAACTGGATCAATGGGCCAAGGAAGCAACTTGGCACATGATCGCCGGGTGCTCCGTTTCGTGGGTTGCTTCCGAACATCCCGACGCGTTCGAGATTGCCAAAAAGTGGATCGATTCCCCAAAGGAACTTGTTGCCACCACCGGTTGGTCCACACTTTCGTCGGTCGTAGCGACCCGTTCCGATGATGAACTTCCAATCAGCGAAATCGGCGAATTACTGGTTCGCTGCATCAAGACGATGAAGACGTCACCGAATCGGGTGCGATATGCGATGAACGGCTTTGTTATCAGCGTGGGAATATACGTCGAACCTTTGGCAAATCAAGCGATCCTCACCGCCTGCAAGATCGGTACTGTCGAGGTGGATATGGGGAACACGGACTGCAAGATCCCCGATGCCGAAAGTTACATTGTCAAATCTCGTCGTGGTGCCGCCGTGGCACCGAAACGCAAGACGACGCGATGTTAAAAAAAGGAAATTAGGCGAGGGGCAGTTTGAAATCTACCTATAAACTGGGTGGCACGCTCTGAGGTACGAAGGGCGTGGTGAATCGCTGGAGTCATTTGCCACACTTCCCACGCCCATTGCTAATCGCGCTAATCGCTTTGGGCGTGCCACACAATGGACTGGCCTGGTAGGTTTACTTTGTCTGGTTTAGCATCTCATTGATACGGCGATAGTAGTCCGAGACCTTTTGCCGATATTGTGTTGGCACGTTCTGTTGTGATTGGCCTGCTGCGTCGCTCGATTGCGATTCCGATGTGCCGCTCTGCCCAGTCCCTTGCCTTGCAATTTCGGACATGGTTGCGGCACCCTGACTGACCTTATCGGAACGGCCGCGGCTGGAGGGTGAGGGGGTCGGCATTAAACCGTACATGCCCATGTTTTGTTGTCGCGGTGAACGGGTTGCGAAACCATTGTTAGGACCACCTAATTCGCCTGGTTGGGAGCCGGCTTGCCCCTCGCCGGGTTTTCGACCTTTTTGACCCATCCTTTGCTTGAGTTGCTCTAGAGTGCGACCTAATTTAGCTCCCCCTTTCTTACCAGGTTTTTGGAATATGCCATTCATGCTCGATTCCGCTTCGTTTCCCATCGAGTTGTTCTCCGGCAATAGGGCGTCCAAGGAATCAGCAGCGGCTTTTGCATTCTCGGCAGCCTGTTTGAACTTGGATTTCAGCAACGACTTTTGCGCGTCGTTCATAAGCTCTGGGGCACCACTCTGCAGAATTCCCTGAGCCAGTTGCTGTGCCGATTGTTTCAACGGGGCAAACTCCTCCGTTTCCGGGAGTTGGTCTGCGTTCTCTTGCATACTCTCCGCGAGCTCATTCAGCTCCTGTCGAAGTTCTTCCTGCGCTGCCTCCATTTCCATCATCCTTCTTTCGTTAGATGGATCGTTCGGGTCGGCGTCAGCTAACGACTGCATGCGTTGAGCCAGCTCCTTTTGGCGTTCCACCAATTCGTCGAAACGTTCTTTGTCCTGCATCAATGGCAAAGTCTTACTCAGTTCATTCAAAGGGTCGATTGCTTCCTCCTGAAGTTCATCCCGATCGGATTTGATCTTTTCTCGAAGTTCGTTCAGTGAAGCTTGCTCGGATTCGCTCAAGGGTCGCTGCCCGGCTTGGTCCTGCGCAAATTGATTCAATTTCCCGGCCGTTTCAGCCGACTCCTTTGCCATTTCACTCAGCATCTCGGAGAGCTCGCGGTCGATGTCGATATCCATTGGGTTTTGAGCGAGTTTGCTGATCTCCTCAGCCGCGGATTTTGCCGCATTCTCGGCCGCTTGCAGTTTTTCTTGCAGTGCTTGTTGCAAGGCTTCGTTGTTAGGATCCGCCGCCGCTTTCTCCGCCGCGGCTTGTGCCTCTGCAATGGCGGTCGAGACGTTTTCTAGTTGACGTTGGGCTGCTTCGTATTTGGCCGATAGTGCCTCGGCCCCACGTTGCTCCAACATGCGTTCTTGAAATTCAGCTATGGAGATGATTCGAATCGTTGTCTTGGGCGATTCTGCCCCTTTGGGTCCGTTGGGATCGTTATCTTCCGTTCTTGCAAACAAGTCGATTTCATCACCAGGAAGAAGCCCGAATCGCTTTAACGGAAGCGGCATGACTGCGTTGGCTCGCGCAGACTCGTCGATGGGCAAATCGATAGGGCGGGCTGCTGAACCGTTAAGGCTCCGGTACAGTCGAAGTTGCGTGATTCCGAAATCATCTTCGGCGGAAATCGAAATAGGCAGATCGATATCGGGGGTCGCAAGTGAAAACGGACGTGGTTCCAAGATACGAACGATCGGCCGCTGGTCCGTGTTAATAACGATTTTTCCGCTTACCGAGTCCATTGACTGGAGTCCATCGACATCCGTCACCTTGATATCGAACTTGCCTTCTCGATCAAGAGCAAAGCGACCAGCGACGGTAGTCCCGCGCTTGTCCTCAGAGTTGACCGTCAAATCGATGAATTGTTGGCTCTTGTCCTCGTATTGAATTTGCATTCGCCCGTTCTTCAATGGACGATTGCTAGTCAAAAAAATCTCAACTTGCGTGCCTTCCAGGCCAGAGATCCCGGACTCTGGGATCTTGCCTTCGTAAACTGCTTGACGGGTGTAAGTTAGAGGAGTAATCCTCACAATGGATTCTAGGATTTTCGGAGTTAACTGGACGTCGAGTTCACCTGTCTCGGAACGGGTTCGACCGGATCGAGCAAAGAATTGCGAGGACTCTTTGACTTCGGTCAACAACGCTTGCCATTTGGCTTCACCTCGAGGAAGCATTGGGAGGACTCGCTCCTTGCCGTCCTTCGCAATTGTCACAAGTTCCAACCGTTCCGTGGTTCGTCGAGAAACGGTCGCGATTATCTTCAGATCATCTCCATACCGAAGGCTGTGCTTAGTCTTGTCCAAAGTGATAACGACTCCGGTGAACGGGGGCGTTTCGCTCGATGGAAAAGCGAATCGCCTGAACTGAGTCCAGGCAAGAGTCGGCAAAACCAGGGAAATTATTGCGATCAAGGAAATAACTGCCATACCTGCGCAGGCAGGTCTTTTGAGCGTGCTCAGCGGCAATACAGCCTCAGGATTGACTCGCGAAAGACATCGAATCGATTGACGGATCGCTTGTTGTGCAAATCGAGCCGTCAGAGGTGAATCGTACGTGCCAACCCTACGGAGCAAATCCCAACCGGTCGTGATTTGGCCGCCCGTCCCTTGCGACTCATCGATTCGAAATGCCAATTGTCCGCTGGAAGTTCGTTGAATCGATCGGTACGAAAGAGCCACCACGGCAGCTAGCGTGCCGATCGCGCTCAAACGACTGCAGAACCATCGTTCGAACGCGGACAATTCGGATAGGTAGTCCACAACCATTGCCATCAACAAGAATCCGATCCAACCAGTGCAGCCGATCAGAACGAATCGAGCCGCGGTGATCAGATTGGAACGAAGCACAAATCCGCGGAGTCGGATCATTAGGTCCGCGGTGTCATCTTCATGGGTTACTGCAGACACGGGAGGTTGGAAGTTTGAAGTTTGAAGTTTGAAGGGTGAGGGAGCCCGGGGTGCGGTATGCGGTCCTTGGGCTCTGCTGTTTTACCGCTTCTTGGTATTGGATTTGCGCACTACGCCGCGAGCGATGCTAGGGCTTTTTTTGCGGTAGCGACACACTGCCTAATGTCTTCGATCGGGTTATCTTCATTCTCTTCGTATTCGAGGGATAACGCACCGTCAGCAGGGAATTTTGCTTGAATCATTGCGTCAAAGACTGCGTCACACTGCAAGTGTCCTTGTCCAAGCAGAACGCCTTTAGCTTTGTCCTCCATCGTCGCAAAGTCCTTCAAATGAACTCCAAAGAGCCTGCCTTTTAAGGACCGGATGACTTCGACTGGCTTCTCACCAGATCGGATGTAATGTCCAAGATCAGCACAAGCTCCGATGCGTTCGTCCCGTCCTTCGATGGCGCGAAGCAGATCGGCCACTTTGTTGAACCGATCCTTAGGTCCATGGTTGTGGATTGCGATACGGATATTGAACTCTTTGACCAAGTCGTTCAAGTTGTCCAACGACTCGGGCGATGGGCCTGCGGTAATAGTCTTGAGTCCGACTTTTTTCGCGAACTCAAAGACGCGACGATTGGCCTCGAAGTCTTTGCCAAAACCGTTCACTCCGTGGGCCGAAATGGTCAGGCCAAGCTCCTTTACCTTACCCACCACTTCGGCAATTTTTTCGTCGCTGGAATTGAGTGGAAACATGCCGCTGTAGAATTCAACTTGCTCAAAGCCGAGATCCTTAGCATGTTTCAGTGCAGCGTCTAAAGAGAATTTGCGAAGGGAGTAAAGCTGCAACCCAAGCTTGAGATTGCTTGCGAAGGCTGGACTTGCCAACGCGCTCCTCCATAATGAAGTGCTGCTGCATGCCAATACCCCGGCCAGGAGTCCACCGTTTCGCAGAATGGTTCGTCTATCCATTTTTGGTTGCGAGTCAGGGGAGGAACTTAAATTCTTGTGGAAAGTTTGTGAAATCATGAGGAATTGTTCTCTTAGAGGAAGTTTTTCGGGTACCACCGGAAAGGCACTATTATTACACTCGCAGCGACAGCCGTATGCTGTTTCGATCGAAAATCCGATTTTCCTATTACTTTATCCGTTTTGTTCCGACGCAGATTTGTATTTTAGTATGGCCAGTAAAGATCTCGACATCGACCAATTAGCACTCTATTTGCACATCACGCCGGCTGAAGTTAGCAAAATGGCAGTCCGTGGAAAAATCCCTGGCCGCCGCGTTAACAATGAATGGCGATTTTCGGAGTCGGAGATCCATCATTGGCTTGAGGATCGAATCGGTGTTGGTGACGCAGAGGAACTGGAACGCGTTGAGCGAGTGCTGGAACGGAATATAGACGTAACGTCCGACGAACGGGCCATGTTGTCCGATTTTCTTTCTCCGCTTGCAGTAGCCGTTCCGTTGGATGCGAGAACACGAGGATCGGTGATCCGAGAGATGTGCAGTCTTGCAGGTCAGACAGGTCTACTCTGGGACCCCTCGGCGATGGCCGAGGCAGTTGCCGCTCGGGAAGCGATCCACCCAACAGCTCTCGAAAATGGAGTTGCCTTGCTCCACCCCAGAAGACCCCAATCGTCGATTCTTTCGGAGCCATTGGTCGCGTTGGGCATCTCGACGCAGCCGATTCCGTTTGGCAACGTATCCGGACATAGGACGGACGTGTTTTTTCTGATCTGCTCAACGGATGACTGCGTGCATCTCCGAATCTTAGCGCGCTTAGCAAGACTGGTCACCGACGAAGTTTTCCTGACTATGCTTCGCTCTGCAACAAGCTCCACCGAAGCGATTGAAATCATCCGCACTGCGGAAATGGAACTTATCGAGTCTACGGTCAATGAATGAGCGACTCGATTTCAATTGGATGGTTCGGGCCAACCCATAACCAATGGGACTGGATTCTAGGCCATTTCCGTCAAGTGACTTTACTGACTGAGCGGAATGTCGAGGATTGGATCGCCTCCCAATCGCAAGCATCCCATTTGAATCCGGCAAACTCAACGCCTGTGCTGATAGCCGCGATCGAGTCCCGATTTGAGCCCGCGTTGGATTTTGTCAAAAGTCTCGATCCATCCGTAGCACCAAACCCGACTAACGCCATGTCGATGCCTTGGTGTGTATTGCTAGGGGACGATTGGGTTGGGCATCGACGCACCTACCCGTTGCCGGAGACAATGCAGACTTTTTACTGGTACGAATGGTACGATCGGGTTTTTCCATGGTTGGTCGATCAATCGCACGTTAGAACTTCAAACCCTTCTAACAATCCGGGCGCGTCAGCCAAGCTACGGAAGCTGAGCCCGCGTGTCCAACGGCTGATCGACGCGAGCTTGTCTATGGACAACCGGCTCCGTTGCAACAAATCAAACGGGAATTCCATCAAGATGGCATTGGTTGTTACGGCGACCGCCACCACGCGGCAACTATGGTGCGATGCCCTTACTCGCCAAGCAATTCAATGCGTTGCGACCACCCCTGAGAATGACGAATTGTGGGCGAACCCAGACATGCTTGTTGTGGATATTGAGTCCGAACCCTGGATTGTTCGAGAACGCCAGCAGACAGGTGAAAATGAATGCACCAGGAGTAGTCTTGTCCGCAGATTGGCGAGTCAATTTCCAAAAGCAACCATGATCGTTGCCGATGCGTTTCCTCGCTGGGATACTTGGAAAACACTCAAAGATTGCGGGGCGGACCTCATTGTCGCAAAGCCATTCCAACTGCCAGGGATTTTGGATACGCTTGAGAATTTTGAAGTACACTGAATGCTCACGAATTCACTAATGGTAGGACGCGATTTACGGCTCGTCTTAGAAAGCCTAGGCCATGAATTCTAAAGATCGAGAAATGGAATCGTCACCAGTAAAAATAGTGGATCTAAAAATCTTGATTCGACCGACTCCGCTATCGGCCGCGGCAGCGGAGTTTCTTCGGGATGGCAGAGAGCGATTCAAGAAGATCAATTGCTTTGATTTCGTTCCAAGCAACTACGAAAACGCCTGGTCTGTTTTGGATCAACTGACGCGAGGTACACTCTGCGAGTGGGGTAGCGGACTTGGGATCGTTGTGGGTCTTGCGGAGATTCTTGGTTATGATTCGTGCGGTATCGAAATCGATCCAGAACTTGCAGAAGTCTCGCGTGATTTTCTTCGCCAGCATGGATTGAAAGCGTCCATTACGACTGGCAGTTATTTGGACGAGTGTCCCGTTTCGGACAATTACTACGTCTATAGTTGGCCCGGGCAGGTTGAGAGTGTAGAACGTCGATTCTTGGAGATCGCGCCGCCGGAGGGACGATTACTGATCTGTTATGGACAAGATGAATTGCGTTGCATGGTGGGGTCGAAGCCGTTTTAACTCTCAAGGGCACGAGTCATCGTGGCGGATGCTGCCAGCATCCGAGCCGACGC
>Ga0105048_10019315_pt1 | contig 10450 bp, 6 predicted proteins | sample MAT05_FD_78382 | JGI IMG/M metagenome (GOLD analysis project Ga0105048, IMG submission 78382) | Freshwater microbial communities from Lake Fryxell liftoff mats and glacier meltwater in Antarctica - MAT-05 | ecosystem: Environmental > Aquatic > Freshwater > Ice > Liftoff microbial mat | place...
GCGCCGTCACCGGCCGGTCGCCTCCGGCCGACGCGACCACCACGCCGCCCAACGGTCGGCCAAGGCGCGCGCCTCCTCGCGGGACGTGCCCCGCTCGATGCGGGTGGGCATCTCGCGACGGCTGACGCGGCGCAGGGCCACGTCGCTGTTGCGCCGGAGCACCGGGTCGTCGTCGCGGATCGTGCGCAGCAACAGCGGCACGCCGGAGAGGTCGTCTTCGCCGCGCACGTACGCCGCGAGCAGCGTCGTGTCGTAGCCCTTGCGGGCCACGGCGTCGCGGAACCACGTACGGTCGCCGCCCTGGCGGTGCGACCGGAACCACGCCTCGTACTGGTCGGCCAGCGCCTCGTACGACGTGATGGGGATCGTGAGGCTCGTGAGGTCCTCGAGGGCCTCGCGCGCCCGCGGCCGCAGCGGGTCCTCGACGCGGCGGAGGATCGCGAGCAGGTACGTCACCGCGACGCCCTCGCGCGCGCGGGCGAGCCCGAGCGCGGCCTCGTCCACCACGCGGGGGTCGGGGTCCTCGAGGTGGCGGCCCAGCGCCTCGCGCACCGCGGCGCCCTCGAAGCCCGACAGCGCCTTCACCACGCGGGCCCGTTTGGCGGCGTCCAGCGTGCCCTGCGCGAGGAGGTCGGCGAGCGCCGCACGGGCGTCGTCGGTGCCCAGGCCGGTGAGCGCGCGCTCGGCGGCCTGCTGCACGCCGACGTCGGCGTCGTTGAGCATGTAGAAGGCGAGGATGCGCACGGCGTCGGGACTCGCCGACGCCGCCATCGCCTCGAGCGCGGCGGCGCGCACGAGGGCCGACTCCGGGCCGACCTCGCCCACGAGCCGCACCAGCGTCGGCTGGACCGACGACCCGCCCACGCGCCCGAGGGACTGCGCCACCGCGAGCTTCGTCGTGGTGTTCCCCTCGCGGTAGAGCTCCTCGAGCTTCTCGATCATCTTGGGCTCGCCGAGCACGGCGAGGCCCGCGGCCGACCGGACGCGGACGATCGGGTCCGGGTCGACGAGCAGCGCCCGGAGGCCCTCGGCCAGCACCGACCCGAGCCGCGCGCGCGCCGCCGGGTCGCGCCCCAGGGGCCCCGCGACGAGGTCGGCCGCGGCCGAGGCGCCGGCGCTGCGCACCGCGGGGCGCGGGTCGACGAACGCCTCGCGGATCCGCAGCGGGCCCGCGTCGACGAGCGTGCGGACGAGGAGGCGCTGCGCCTCGGCCGTCGTGGACGACGCGAGGGCCTCCACCAGCGGGTCCGCGAGCCCCGGCCGCCCGAGGTTCGCGACGAAGGCCACGATGCGGCCCTCCACCGCCCCGAACGCGGGCTGCGCGGTCGTCCAGGTGAGCAGCGTCGCGCCGTGCACGTCCGTGAAGCGCTCGCCGAAGCGCTCGAGCACGTCGACCGCCTCGAGCCGCAGGCCGTCGCTCTCGAGGTCGTCGAACGCCGCGACCACGAGGCCCAGCAGGCGGTCCTTCCGCTCGTCCGGCGACGCGTCCGCCGATCGCGCCGACTCCTCCGTCCACCAGACGCGCGCGCTCGGGGCCGTGTCGGCGTCGCGGTACCGCTGCCAGAGGTTCTGCTCCTCGAGGGCGGTGAGCCGCGCGAGGAGGAGGCCGTGCCGCGGGTCGTCGGGCGACGGCTGCAGGACGAGCCGGCGCTCTTGATTCGTCACGAGCACGCGGACCGCGAGGTGCTCGTCGGTGAGCGCGCGCTGGTCGTCCGCGCCCTGGAACACGCCGGCGTCCTCGACGGCGTCGAGGAGCGCGCGGAAGGCCTCGAGGGGGAGCACGAAGCCCTCCGGATCCTCGAGCCCCGCGCTCTCCGAGACGAACGCTGCGCGCCGGCGGCGCCCCTCGGCGTCGATCACGTCGAACACCACCCGGGCGCGCGCGACATCGGCGTCGTCCACGCGGGTCAGCGTGCGCCGGGCGCGGAAGGTCTCGCGCGCCTCGTTCCACCACTGGGCCCAGGGGCTCGCGGTGGCGGGCAGGTCCTCACCGCTGAGGCGGCGGAGCGCCGCGAAGGCTGGCTCCACCACGCTCCCGTAGTCCACGAAGTGGTCGCCGCCGACGGTGGTGATCAGGGCGGTCACGACGTCGCGGTCGAGCAGCGTGCCGACGTTCGGGTCCGTCGAGTCGAGGCCGCCGAAGACCAGGGCGACGGCGCTCGCCCCGCGGCAGAGGAGGTCGGGGTGCAGCAGGCCCCGCCGGGTCGTCAGGGCCGACACCGTGGCCGGCTCGAACGCGTTCGTGCGCGTGCGGCGGCACCGCTCCACCAGGGAAAGCATGCCGTACGAACGCTCGCGGACGTCGCCGTCGCGGACGAGGGCGTTCACCCGCGGCGCGATGGCCGGGTCGTCGAGGCCCGCGAGGAGTTGGGCCGCGCGCCGCGCCACGTCGGGGTGCGGGTCGCCCAGCGCGACGACGAGCCGGTCCGGCGCGTCCACGGCCTGCGTGCGCGAGAGGAGTTCGAGGCCCGCCATGCGCACGCCGTGCTGCTTCCCGGGCGCGCGGAGGAGCCCGTCGATCTTCGGCCGGTCCTCGGGCGTGAGCACGCCCGCGAGGAACTCGGTCGCGCGCGCGCGGAAGACGGGACGGTCGAGCGACAGGAACCCGAACATCCACCGCTTGCACGCCGTCGGGTCGAGTTCGTAGGCCGCCTCGAAGAACGTCTCGAGCCGGCTCCCGTTCGGGCGGTCGGCGGCGGCCGTGAGGATCGTGCCGACGTCGGCGGCGTTGCCGACCTTGCCGAGCACCCACGCGGCGCCGGGCTTCACGGCGGCCGCGCCCTTGGCGACCGCGCGGCGGACGGGATCGACGCCGTCCGGGCCCATGAGCAGCAACGACTCCGCCGCCTTGATCCCGTCCTGGCCGGGCCACGTCGAGAGCCGGCGGATCAGCACCTGCGCCGGGTCGTTCGATGCGGGGTCGGCCTTCGCCGGCCGGGTCGGCGTCGCCGCGGGCGTGTCGGACGGCGCGGGGTCGTCCGGGTTGGAGAAGCGGAAGCCGTCGCCCGGTCGGGGCCGCCGCCCGCCCGGATCGTCCTCGGCGCGCGCTCGGGGCGCGGGCGCGAGGGCGCACGCGACGACGAACACGACGGAGCAGCGCAGCGGCAGACGCGGGGGCGGGCGCGGGAACATCGGGGGGGAGGATGACATCCGACGGGGCAGGGGCCGAGAACGTGGGGGGCCGACGTCACCGCGCCGTCACCCCCCGGACGCCGGGTCCCCGATCGCGTCCTCCCGTGTGCGCACCCGCGCTGCCAGCGCGGCGAGATCGGGCGCGCCGAGCCCCCGGTCGCCCTCGATCACCGCCCGCGCGACGGCCCGCGCCCGCAGCAGGATCGGGAGGTCGTCCGGCAGGCGCGCCGCGACGAAGGCCGGCGCGCCGTGCTGACGGGTGCCGAACAGATCGCCGGCCCCGCGCAGCCGGAGGTCCTGCTCGGCGATCTCGAAGCCGTCCTCGGTCCGCGCGAGGACCTCCAGCCGGTCGGGCCTCGGCCCCACCGACCGGTCCATCAGCACGCACAGCCCGCCGCCCGCGCCGCGTCCCACGCGCCCGCGCAGTTGGTGGAGCTGGGACAGCCCGAAGCGCTCGGCGTGCTCGACCACCAGCACCGTCGCGTTCGGGACGTCCACCCCCACCTCCACGACGACCGTGGCCACGAGCACGTCGAGCCCGCCCGCGCGGAAGGCGGCCATCACCGCGTGCCGCTCCTCCGCCTTCAGCTTCCCGTGCATGAGGCCCACGCGCGCCGCGGGGAGGGCCCGGGCCCACGCGTCGCGCCCGGCCGTCGCGTCGCGCAAGCCCGCGCGGTCCGACTCCTCCACGAGCGGGTAGACGACGAACGCCTGCCGCCCGGCGCGCAGTTCCGCCCGGACGCGCTCGAAGACGCGAGGCCCGTCCGCCGGCCCGACGACCCACGTCGTGCGCGGGCCGCGGCCCGGCGGGACGCCGTCGAGCACGGTGACGTCGAGGTCGCCGTAGGCCACCATGGCGAGCGTGCGCGGGATCGGCGTGGCCGTCATGACGAGCACGTGCGGCGCCGCCCCCTTGCTCACGAGTTCGCGGCGCTGCGCGACGCCGAACTTGTGCTGCTCGTCCACCACCACCAGCGACAGCCGCGCGAAGTGGACGTCGCGCGACAGCACCGCGTGGGTCCCGACGACGAGGTCGACCTCGCCGCGGGCGATCCGCTCGACGACCGCGGCGCGCGCCTTGCCGCGGCGGGCGCCGTAGAGCGCCTCCACCCGCACCTCGCTGCCCTCGAGCCACCGGCGGAGCGTCGCCTCGTGCTGCCGCGCGAGGACCTCCGTGGGCGCCACGAACGCGGCCTGCCGGCGGTTCGCGACGCATGCGAGGCACGCGTAGACCGCCACGAGGGTCTTGCCGGCGCCGACGTCGCCCTGGAGCAGGCGGCTCATGGGCGTACGCCGCGCGAGGTCGGCCCGCAGCGCGGCCACCGCCCGCTCCTGCGCGTCCGTGAGGCGGAACGGGAAGCGCGCGCGGATGCGCCGCTCGAGTTCGGGCGTGAACGTGAACGGCGTCGCCGTCATCGAAACCCGTGCCGCGCGGCGGCGGGCGAGGAGCAACTCGTGGACGAGGAGCTCGTCGAACGCGAACCGCGCCCGCGCGCGCTCGGCGTCGGCGGGCGCCGCGGGGAAGTGCAGGTCGCGGACGGCCTCGGCGAGCGCCGGCAGCGGCGTGGGGTCGAGCGTCCCCGACGACGTCGCGTCGAGCAGCCGCGCGGGCACGGCGTCGCGCAGGCCCGGCGCGGCCGCGAGCGCGAGCCAGACGGCCCGCCGCACGGCGACCGACGAGAGGCCCGTCGTGAGCGGGTGCACGGGCACGAGCCGGCCGACCGACGGGTGCGGGGCGTCGTCGGGCGGCAGGCGCTCGACCGACGGCGAGACCATCTCCGCGCGCGGTCTGCCGCGGGACACCGCGCCGAACAGGACGACGCGCACGCCGGGCGCGACGACCTTCCCGAGCCAGGGCTGGTTGAACCAACACACGCGCACCTCGCCGGACGGGTCGGCGACGGTGGCCTCGACGATGGCGAGGCCCGTCCGCGCGCGGATCGACCGCGACGCCTGCACCGTACCGACGACGGCCGCCTCCGTCCCCGCGACGAGCGCCCCCGCGGGCTGCGGTGCCCGCCGGTCCTCGAAGCGACGCGGCGCCAGCCGGAGCAGGTCGTCGAGCGTGCGCACGCCGAGCCGCGCGTACACCTCGGCCCGCGCCGCGCCGACGCCGGGCAGGCGCGCGACGGGGTCCTCCGGCCGGAGCGGGGCGTCGGCGACGGCCGGAGACGCGGTCATCGCGGGGACTGCAGCCGCGGCGCGGCCCACGCGCGCGGGTAGTCGGCGAGGAAGCGAGCCGTGGCGCGCGCCCGATCGGTGTCGCCGCCGGCGGTGGCGAGGCGCAGGAGCGCGCGCGCTCGGGCGGGCGACGGCGGCCCGTCGACGGCGAACCGCCACAACGCGGCGTCGTCGCCCGCCGCCACGACCGCGACGAGTTCGACTTCGTCGCGGAACGACGGGTCCACGCCCCGCCGGTCGCCGATGTCGGCCAGGGCGCGCTCGAGCGCGGACCGGTCGCCGCGGCGCTCGTACGCGTCGAGCGCGCGCAGCGCCTTCTCGACGACGGCGGGGCGGGCCTCGCCCGTCCCGCGCGCCCGCGCGTCGGGCGACAGCACGATCCCGGCGCCGACGCCGACCACGAATCCGAGTCCGGCGAGCAGGAGCACGGTACGTCGCCGCATCGACGCCTAGGCTACTCCGAGGCGCGCGATTCCGCGCGCGGTCAGCGGGGCAGGACGACGACGCGCACGCGCCGCAAAGCGCGGGGGGCGTCGCGGTCGGCCGACGGATCCGCCGGCGCCCGCGCGCCCGCTTCCGGTGCGCCCGCCTCGCTCGACGGCGAGGTCTTCTCGTCGTCGCCCTTCGCCGGGTCCGCGGCCTTGCGCGTCGGCATCGCGTCGGACGGGCGGGCGGAAGGCGGCGGCACGGGCGCGCGCGGCGGGGCCGCGGCCCCGCCCGGCGACGGCGGCGCGCCGGGCTTCGCGGCGTCGGACGCGGCCGCGTCGGGCCGCTCGAGCCCGTCGCCCTCGGCGTCCTCGGCGTCCTCGGCGTCGTTCGTCGAGCGCGCCGCGAGACGCTTGAGGGCCCCGGCGGCGGCGAGCGCGTCGAGCGGGAGTTGCATCACGAAAGACCCGAGCGCGACATCGGCGTCGGCCACGGGCCTCGCGTCCCCCGCCGATTGTCCGTCGCGGGCCTTCCGCGCGGCCTCCAGGCGGTCGGTGGCCGCGAGGCCCCACCGACCCTCGTCGGCGGCCGCGTCCGGCACCTCCCGCCGCTCGACGACGCGCAGCGTCCGCGCGAGCCGGACGTCGCCGATCGGGGCGAGCGCGAGCAGCGCGAGGTGCGCGCGCGCCTCATCGAGCGAGGCGGCGCGGATCACGAGGACCTCGTCAACGCCCTCCTCGGCGCGGCGCAGGCCCGCGCGCAGACCGCGCTCGCCCTTCGACGCGGCCTTCGACGCGGCCTTCGGCGCGGCCTTCGACTCGGTCGCCGCATCCGTCGCCGCATCCATCGCCGCATCCATCGTCCGGGCGGCGTCCTTCTTCCCCGCCGCGGGCTCGCCGGGCGCGCCGGGCGCGTCGGACGGCGCCCGCAGGCCGTCCGGCACCGCGCCGCCCGGCGCGCGGAAGCCCCCGCTCGGGGTCCCGCTCGGAATCGGACCGGTCTCGCCGCGGCCCGTCCACGGCGCGCTCGAGCCGGGCGTCGGCGACGACGGTGCGCCGGTCGTCCCCTCCAGCGCGACCGCAGCCGAGGGCTCGACGGGGGGCGCGCCGGCGCCGTCTTCGCGCGCGGGCGCGACGGCGCCGAGGGTGGCCGCCCCCGCGTCCGGGCGGTCGCCGTACGACTCGTCGGTGCGGAGCGCGAGCCACAGCCCGGCGCCGAACGCGATCCCGAGCATGGCGGCGATCGGCACGACGAATCGCGACCGCGCGGAGAACGCCGCGCTACCGCCACTCGGTGCCCGGGAATGCGTCGGCGTCCGGGACGGCGCCGACGCGTCGGGGACCGCGTCGGCGCGCCACCCGACCGGGCCGCCGGGACCCTTCGCGCGCGTGTCGCCCAACGGACCGGAGCCCGACGGCCCGGAGCCCGACGGCCCGGAGCCCGACGGCCCGGAGCCCGACGGCCCGACGGAACGCGTCGCCGCGGGCGCGGCCACGGACGGCGGCAGGCCCGCACGCACGCGGACCTGCGCGACGAAGTCGGCGGGGGCCGCGACGGGCGCGGGCCGGGCGGCGAGCGCGTCCCGCATGCGGACGAGTTCGGCGTAGGTCGCGGCGAGGGCGGGCTCGTCGGCAAGGCGGCGCCGCAGGTCGTCTTCCGCCGCCGGCGAGAGCCGTTCGTCGAGCAGGTCATTGAGCAACGCGAAGTCGTGCGGGTGGGTCATCGGGCCCCCTCCCGCGCGTCGGCGGCCGGCGCGCCCGGCTGCGGGGCGTCCGCGAGCGTCGGCGCGAGGCGGCGGTGCAGATCGCCGCGCGCGCGGTGGAGGCGGCTGCGCACCGTGCCGATCGGGACCTCGAGCACCTCGGCGATGTCGTCGTAGGAGAGGTGTTCGGCGTCGCGCAACAGCAGGACCTCGCGCGCCTCGTCGTCGAGTTCCGTGAGCGCGATCTCGAGCGCCGCCGCCACCTCGCGGCCCCGCGCTTCCTCGTACGGCGTCGGGCCCGTCGCGGCGAGCGTCGACACGAGGGCTTCGTCGCCGCCGGCGTCGGAGCCGGGACGGGTCGCGTCGAGGGAGAGGAGGTGCTGGTGTTTCACGGTGCGTCGGCGTCGGAGTTCGTTGCGGCACTGGTTGATCGCGATGCGCGTCAGCCAAGTGGAGAACCGGGCGTCCCCCGCGAAGCGCGCGAGGCCCCGCCACGCCTTGACGAAGGCCTCCTGCGCGGCGTCGAGCGCCGTGTCCGCGTCCCCGAGGATCCGGCCGCAGAGCCGCACGAGGCGGGCTTCATGGCGGCGGACGAGGTCGTCGAACGCGGCGCTCGACCCGCGCCGGACGGCCTCGACGAGGTCGAGGTCGGGGTCGGGCGTCGAAGGAGAGAGCGACGGTTGCGAAGGCATTGGACCCGGCCTCGGCGCGAAGGTTCCCGGCCGGCCGTCCCCCGGGGCCGCACGGCCCGGGGTCGGCCCTCAGGGTAGTACGCCCCGCCGGGGCCGTCGTTCGGCAAAATTCACGTCCGAACTCGCGCCGGTGCGCCCGCGTGCGCCCCGAGGGTCCCGCACGTCGCGGGTCAGAGGCGGCCGAGCCGCGCGAGGACGACGGTGATGTTGTCGGTGCCGCCCTCGGTCTCGGCGGCGTCGACGAGGCGGCGGCACTGGTCCTCGAGGGGCGCTTCGCGCTTGAGCATCGACTCGAGCGCGCCGGGCTTCACGAGGCCCGAGAGGCCGTCGGTGCACAGGAGCAGCTTGTCGCCGTCCTCGAGCGGCACGCTGTCGTGTTTGGGCTCGAGTTCCTCTTCGCTGCCGAGCGCCTGGAGGATGATGTGGCGCGCCGGCAGCCGCTCGGCCTCCTCCTCCGTGAGCAGCCCGTCGTCCACGAGCTTGCTGACGAGGCTCTGGTCCTTCGTCAACTGCTTCAGCTGCCCGCGCCGCAGCAGGTACGCGCGGCTGTCGCCCACCTGGAAGAGTTCCACCGCGCCGGCCACGACCCACGCGACGGTCAGCGTGGTGCCCATGCCCTCGCGCGCGACGTCGCGCGCGCTGTCCGCGCGGATCCGGTCGTTCGCGGCGCGGACCGCCGCGAGGCCGATGTCGGCGATCTCGCGGGCCGTCGGCACGCGGCCCGGCGGGAGCCGGCGCGGGATCTCGTCGGCGATCGTCTCGACAGCGAGCCGGCTCGCGACCTCCCCCGCCTTGGCGCCGCCCATCCCGTCGGCGACCACCAGGAGGAAGCCGGGGAACGGCGTGGCGCCGCTCGCCTCGCGGTCGCCCGCCCGGGCCTCGGGGTCGCCGACCCGGCCCAGCCAGAGATTGTCCTCGTTGTTGGGACGGACGCGCCCCGTGGAGGTACGTCCGGCGGCGAAAACGCGAAGGGGCGGCGAGTCGGCCATTCCTGCCTGGGGGGACCCTTCCGCGGACGCCCGTCGTCGAGCACCCGGTGACGGGAAGGAAACCCTACCCTCCGCCGCCCTGCCACGCAAACGCCGGCCGTGGCCGGTCGGCCGGCGACGGGGGCCGCCTTGACCCTGCCGCCCCCCACCGGACAATCTCCCCATGCCGCCCGCCTCCCTCGCCGCACCCCGTGGGCCCCGCTCCTTCCCGTGGCGCGCCGCCGTCGCGCTGCTCGCGGGGGTCGCCCTCCCGTGCGGGGCGCCGCGGCTGGCCTCCGCCGCACCGACCCGGGCGGCCGTCGAGGTCGTCCCGTTCGAGGGCGACGTCGTCCGCGGCACGCTCGCCGCCGTGACGGCGGACGCGGTGCGCCTCGACGGGCGCGAGACGCCGATCGCGCTGGACGGCGTCCGCGAGGTCCGGTTCCCCGGGACGGCCGCGGTCGCCACGACCCCCGCGGTTCCGACCGACGCGGCGCCCCTCCTGCGCGCGGTCCTCCGCGGCGACGAGGTCGTCCGCGGCCGCCTGGTGCGCGCCGACGATCTCGGCGTCGAGTTGGCGCCGCCGGGGCTCGACCCGGTGCGCCTCGTGTTCGACGTGCTGCGTCGCCTCGAGGCCGACGGGCCCGGGCGCGACCCGTGCACGGAACCGGGGCGCGAGCACCCGCCCCGCGAGGGCGCGGACGTCGCATACACCCGCGCGGGCGACGCGTACGCGGGCACCCTCGAGGGCGCGACCGCCGAAGGCGTCGTGATCGACGGCGACGGGGCGAAGCGCACGGTGCGGTGGACCGATCTCGAGGTGCTGCACGTGGACGAGCCCGCGCTGCCCGCCGCGACCGGCCGCGTCGCCGAACTCGAGACGCGCGGCGGCTCGCGCCTCCCCGCCATGTCGGCCACGTGCGACGGCGCCGCGTGGACGCTGCGGACGCGCTCGGGCCTCGACCTGAAGGTGCCCGTCGCGGCCACGGAGGTCGTGCGGTTCGCCGGCGGGCGCTTCGTGCACGCGAGCACGCTCCCGTTCGCCGCGGAGTTCACGCCCTACTACGCCGACGACGTCGTGGACGCGTCGTATCTCCAGGTGTGGTTCGGCGCGCGCGCCGACCGCACGTCGAAGGGCTGCCCGCTCACGGTCGCGGGGACGACGTACCGCCACGGGATCTCGGTCCACGCGAAGAGCGTGGTGCGCCTGCCGCTCGGCAAGCGTTTCACGCGCTTCCACGGACGCTTCGGGATCGACGACGAGGCGCTCGAGGCGCCGGACGGCCCGCGGGGCGACGTGACCGCGCGCGTGCTCGCCGACGGCCGCGAGGTCTGGACCAGCGGCGGCA
>Ga0105048_10019316_pt1 | contig 10450 bp, 9 predicted proteins | sample MAT05_FD_78382 | JGI IMG/M metagenome (GOLD analysis project Ga0105048, IMG submission 78382) | Freshwater microbial communities from Lake Fryxell liftoff mats and glacier meltwater in Antarctica - MAT-05 | ecosystem: Environmental > Aquatic > Freshwater > Ice > Liftoff microbial mat | place...
CCTGAGTACGAACCTGAGCACGAACCTGAGCGAATGCCCGAGCGAATGCCTGAGCATCGGACCGGACGTTCCCCTGAACTCACGGCCTTTCAGCTTTCGACAGGGGCGCACGCTTTCTGCATGCCTCGGAACAGTACTTCACCTCGTCCCAGGTGTTGCGCCAGCGTTTGCGCCAGGTCATCGCCCGGCCGCAGGCCACGCAGGGCTTCTGCGGCAACGACTGCTTGTTGCCCTTGAACGGTTGCTTGCCCATCGTCGCAGTTGCTGTGGTTGTTGGCGCCGTCGCTGTTGTTCCAGTTATCGCCGCGCAGGCAGGTTTCTCTTCAGCCGACGGTCACGACCGGATCAGCGGGCGAATCGCCGAGAAGCCGCCATCGACTGCGATCACCTGCCCGGTCACCCGCCGTGCCGGTGCGGAGAGCAGCCAGCCCACCAGCGAGGCGACCTCCTCGGGCTTGCCGATGCCGCCGATCGGGTACTGTCTTGCTGCGGCCTGGCGAATGCTGTCGTTGGCAAGCAGCGGGGCCGCCATCGGGGTCTCCATCAGCCCCGGGGCGATCGCGTTGACCCGGATATCGTTCGGCGCATAGGTCGCGGCCGCGGATCGGGTCAACGCCTCGATTGCGCCCTTGGCTGCGGCTACCGCCTCGTGGTTGACCACCCCGATGCGCGAGACGATGGTCGAGAACAGCACCACCGAGCCGCCAGCGTTGCCGTCGGCATCGCTCCCGGCGTTTCGTTTCGCGTCGACGAATGCACGAAGCGAGAAGAATGCGGTGTCCAGGTTGGCCGCGAGCACGGCACGGTACTGCGCTTCGCTGGTGCGGTGAATCGGCAGGATCAGGGTGCTGCCGGCTGCGCAAACCAGGGCGCCAGGCAGGCCGAAGCGCTCGATGCATAGGCTGACGGCTGCTGTGGCGCCCGCTTCGGTCGACACATCGGCCTCGATGACCGCGCTGCGGATGCCGTCGGCGTCGAGTTTTGCCGGGTTTCGGGTGACCAGCACCGGCGTCCAGAGTGACGGGTCGAGGCTGGCGACGATGGCGCTGGCGAGGCCGCCGGAGCCGCCGGTGATCAATACGGGTCGGGTCATGACAAGAGGTCCTTCATCGTGGATTGCGGCGGCGTGCCGCCGCCGGACCGGATCGACTCGGCCCGCGCTTCTATCCTTGCGCGCATATCCGAATCCAGCCGGGAGAGGTTCTTCAGTTGCAGCGACATGCGTGGGTTTTTCGCCAGTGCGGACTGGTGGCGCAGCAGGAAGCTCCAGTACAGCGTGGTGAACGGGCAGGCGTCGTCGCCCACCGATGCTGCCGGGTCGAACCGGCAACCTTTGCAGTAATTGCTCATCCGGTCGATGTACTTGCCAGTCGCAGCATAGGGCTTGGATGCCATCAGGCCGCCATCGGCATACAGGGCCATGCCAAGCGTGTTCGGCAACTCGACCCATTCGACCGCATCGACATAGACCGAGAGATACCAGGCATGCACTGCCCTGGGGTCCACGCCGAGAAGCAGCGCGTACAGACCGGTCACCATCAGACGCTGGATATGATGCGCATAGCCGTGCGCCAGGGTCTGCCCGATCGCTTGCGACAGGCAGGCCATCTCGGTGCTGCCAGTCCAGTAAAAGCCGGGCAGCGGTTCCGTTGCCTCTAGCGCGTTCCCCTGCAGATAGGCCGGCATGCTGTGCCAGTAGACGCCGTGTACAAACTCGCGCCAGCCGAGAATCTGGCGGATGAACCCCTCGACCGCGGGCAGCGGCGCGTGGCCTTCGCGCCAGGCGTGCTCGGCTGCAGCAATGACCTCGCGCGGATCGAGCAGCTTCAGGTTCATGGACGACGCGATATGGGCGTGATACAGCCAGGGCTCGCCAGTCCACATTGCGTCCTGATGGTCGCCGAAGCGGGGCAGCCGATGCGCGACGAAGTCGCCAAGTGCGTACAGCGCATGCGCGCGGGTGACCGGCCAGTCGAAGGCGTCAAGCGACCCCGGGTGTGCGCTCAGCCGGCACTCGACCATCGTCAGTACTTCAAGGGTGATTGCATCCGGCGGGCAGCCATGGCGTGGCGGCACCGGCTGCGGACCGCTGGCCGGGAACGCCTTGCGGTTCTCCGCATCGAAGTTCCACTTGCCGCCGACCGGCTTGCCGCCGTCCATCAGGATGCCGTGGAGGGTACGCATCTCACGATAGAAGTATTCCATCCGCAGCTGCTTTCGGCCCGCCACATGGCGATCGAACTGCGCCCTGCTGCACAGGAAATGCCGATCTTCCAGCAACCGCGGTCTGGCTGGATGCTGCGCAAACTGCTCATGCAGGCGCCACTCGCCCGGGCTGACCATCGCGACCTCGGTCGGCGCGAGTGCAGCGTGTGCCCGTTCGAGTTCTTCAGCCAGCGTGCCCAGTGCGTCCGGGTCGTCAAGCCGGGTGTAATGCACCCGCAGGCCGTCGTCTGCTGCGGCCTGTGCGAAGTGGCGCATCGACGAAAAGAACAGCGCGCTGCGAATCTTCGAACTCGGAACATGGGTCGATTCGGCCATGACCTCGGCCATGAAGATCGCGTCTGTCGCCGGGTCGAAGTCGTCGAATGCGGCCGAGCGCCGGTCCAGTTGATCGCCCAGCACGAACACCATCCGGCGGATCGGCTTGGGCGGTACGCCGCTGCGCTCCGGCAGGCCGGGCAGGTCGAAGGGTGCGAAGGCAGTGCTCCGCCCGGCTGTGCCAGAACTCACCGCCGCGCCTGCGGGTCTGCCGGAACCGGCGCTGCCAGATGCACCTCGTCCCACAGGGATGTCTGCATTGCTGCGGCGCCGGCCTTCTTACGGCCGCCGCGGGCACCTCGCGCCGATTGCGGCAGACCACTCTTGCGGCTGCCATGCCGGACCTGCACCGCATGTGCCTCGTCGCGTGTGGCCGGATCGCGACGGATGGCGGCGATCTTCTCCCTGGCTTCGCGCCACGCCGTGGCATGTTCCACGATCGGTGCCGGATAGTGCCGGCCGATGATGCAGCCTGCCTCCCGCTGCACCGAAAGCGGCATGCGGTGCGGCTCGGCCAGCCAGCGTGCCGGCACCCGCGCCAGAACCGGCAGCTCGCGCCGGATGAACTCGCCCTGCGGATCATGATCGAGCACCTGCTTGGCCGGCGAGTAGATCCGGATGGTGTTGATGCCGGTGGTGCCGGACTGCATCTGGAACTGGCTGAAATGAATGCCTGGCTCGAAGTCCAGAAACGTGCGCGCAAGGAACACGCTGGTCGGGCGCCAGTGCAGCCAGAGGTGATACGAGGCGAACGACACCAGCATCGCGCGCATCCGGAAGTTGATCCAGCCGCAGCGCTGGAGTGCCTGCATGCAGGCATCGACCATCGGGTAGCCGGTCTCGCCACGCTGCCACGCGGCGAAGCGTGCGGCGCCGCTGATGCTGTCCACCCAGGCTTCGTCACGCAAGCCGTCGTAGGCATGCGAGAAGTTCTCGAATTCGATCCTGGGCTCGTCCTCGAGTTTCTGCATGAAGTGGCAGTGCCAGCGCAGGCGGCCCTGGAAAGAACGCAGCGACGCCGACCAGCGCGGGTCGATCGGTGCATTCGCCTCACGAAGCTCGCGGATTTCGACCGCGCGCGCGGCGGCGGTCTGCGCCACCCGGCGCATCGAGATCGACCCCCAGGCGAGATGGGTCGACAGCCTGGAGCAGCTGTCGAAGGCAGTGCGCGGGCTCGACATAGCCTTCTGGTAGTCGATGCCGCGCAGGGCGAGAAAGCTGTCCAGCGTGGCTGTTGCCGCCGATTCTCCGCCAGGCTGTGCATCCCGCAGGGTCGAATCGGGAAGACCGCAGTCCCGCGCGGTAAGCAGGTGTTTCGGGTCCGGTTCGCGCGGACCTGCAAGCCTCGAGGGCACGACCGCAACCGGTTCGGTCATCCGCTCGGCCCAGCGCCTTGCCCAGCCGTCGCGGGTCTTCAGCCGGCGGATCACGCCATGCTGCGGCACCTCTGTCCACGCCACTGCGTTCGCCTGGCACCAGCGGCCGACTGCGATATCGCGATCAAAGGTCACCCGGTTGCCGGTTTCCTCGTGGCTCCAGAGCGTGTCGAAGCGATGGCTGCGACGCAGCGTCCGCAGAACCTCCACCACCTCACCCCTGCGCAGGGTGAGCGCGACGCCGCGGCGGCGCAGTTCCGCGTCCAGTTCGCTCAGGCACTGGTTGATGAACACCAGATGTGAAGCATCGAACTCGGGCGTGGCGAGCAGGGACGGTTCGTAGACGTAGAGTGCGATCAACGGCCCACGCGTTGCGGCGAGTGCCAGCGGACGATGGTCGTCGATGCGCAGGTCGCGCTTGAACCAGACAACGGAAAGAGATGACGGCACAGGCTTCAGGCAGGCGATTGCATTGCACGAGCCCGAGTCTATTCGCTGGTCGGGCGAGGCTCGTGAGTGCGGCGACTGTCCGGGCGCTGGCTTGGACCGGAGCTGGAAATAGAAACTCGCGCTACTCTCCCTGGCTCGCGTGCGTCTCGCCGCGTAAACGCCTCAATCGGACTTCAGGAGCCTCAAGTGCACAAACCCATCCGCCGCATCGTCACCGGGCATGATGCCAAAGGCGTCGCCGTGGTCATCGAGGACCATGACGCACCCAATGTGCGCACCGTCGAGCTGCGCGGTGGCCTGACCATGAGCGAGCTGTGGGTGAGCGACCGCTCGCCGATGGCGATCGATGCCCCGGACGCGACCGCGACGGTAAAGACGCTGCAGCCGCCGGCCGGCGGCAATGTGTTTCGGGTGGTGCGTTTTCCCCCGGAGAAGACCTTCATCCACAACCTCACCGGCGACAAGGCACGGGCTGCGTTCGGCGCAGTTGGCTCCGCCGAGGCATCGCAGCACACCGAGAACGTGCGTCACCCGCTGATGCACAAGACGAAAACAGTCGACTACGGCCTGGTGCTCGAGGGGGAGATCTGGCTGGTTCTGGACGACTCAGAGGTGCTTTGCCGGCAGGGCGACGTGATCATCCAGCGCGGCACCAATCACGCCTGGAGCAACCGTTCGGACCATGACTGCGCGGTGGCGTTCATCCTGATCGACGGGGAACACGACCCGGAATAGACGTCAGGCTGCGGCTTCGACCAATTCCTGCATCGGCCGCACATCGAGTGCGATGCCGACCTTGCGCCATTGGGCGATCTCGTCCCGAAGCAAGGCGGCCGTGAGCGGGTTGTCTGCCAGCCAGCGCGGTTCGAGCTTCAGCCGGCACTGGTCGCCGATCAGGCGCGCCTCGATCGCCGGCACCGGCATCTCGGTGCGTGAGCGGTGGAACACGGTGGCCAGCCGCAGGGCCAGGGTGAGCGCAATGTCGGCCGGTTGCTCCAGCATGCCCTGCATCTTGTCGAGCGATCCGCGATGCGCAAGAACGAGCGTGGCGAGACGGCTCTGCTCGCTTCTCGAGAAGCCGGGCATATCGGCGTTGCGGATGATGTAGGCGGTATGTTTGTGGTACCCGGAGTGGGCGACCGAGATGCCGATCTCGTGCAGATGAGCCGCCCATCCCAGCATCTGGCCAGCGCTGGCGTACTCGCCGTCCAGGTCCGACCGCAGGTCGTGCAGCAGGGCCTGGGCGAGCGCGCCGACGCGCCTGGCCTGGGCGCTGTCCACATGGTAGCGCTGCACGAACTGCGCAACGGTCACCTCGCGCATGTCGTGATGGTGGGAGCGGCCGACCATGTCGTACAGGATGCCTTGCCGCATTGCCCCGGTTGCCAGCGCCATGTGCTGGATGTCCAGGGCCTCGAAGGCGGTCAGCATGATCGCCAGCCCGCCGGGCAGCACTGGAACCCGGTCGGCGCGAAGCCCGGCCAGGGCCAGAGCGTCCAGCCGGTCGAGCGATCCGATGCGGATCATCTGCGCCTTGAGCCGCTCCAGGCCATCCCGGGTGATGCCGTTGTCGGTATAGCCGTTGAACTCGAGCAGTTCGCCCAGCGCACGGGCGGTGCCGGAGGAGCCGATCGCGTGCTGCCATTCGCCGGACCGGAACGCCTTGCGTATCGTCTGCAATTCGGTGCCCGCGGCGGTCTCGGCCTGCCTGAAGTTGGCCTTGTTCAGCTTGCCATCGCCGAAATGGCGCAGCGAGTAGCTGACGCAGCCCATGTAGAGGCTTTCCAGCTTGAGCGGCTTGAGGCCGGAGCCGATGATGCATTCGGTGGAGCCCCCGCCGATGTCGATCACCAGGCGGTTCGACCGGGAGGGTGGCAGGCTGTGGGCGACGCCCAGATAGATCAGCCGCGCCTCCTCGCGCCCGGCCACCACCTCGATCGGAAAGCCCAGGGCGTCCTGCGCCTTGGCCAGGAATTCCTTCGCGTTCTTGGCCACCCGCAGCGTATTGGTACCTACGGCGCGCACCGCGTCCCGGGGCATGCCGCGCAGACGCTCGCCGAACTGGCGAAGGGCGTTCAGACCGCGTTGCTGGGCCGGCTCATCCAGGCGCTTGTCCGGGGTCAGTCCCGCGCCGATGCGCACTGGCTCGCGCAGCGAGTCGAGCGGATAGATCTGGTCGCCAACGACACGCGCGACCTGCAGGTGGAAGCTGTTCGAACCGAGGTCGACCGCAGCGAGCGTCGAGTCGTCGGTCATCGCGGTGCGCACCCGCGTCGCGGCATGGGGCCGGGGCCGCAGGCCGTCATTGCTCCACTTCGCGCTCGAGTTGCTCGGCGCTTACGTGACGCACATCCTTGCCCTTGACCAGGTAGACGACATACTCGGACATGTTCTTCGCATGGTCGCCGATGCGCTCGATCGCCTTGGCTATCCAGATCAGCTCGAGCGCGGAGGAGATGGTGCGCGGGTCTTCCATCATGAAGGTGATCAGCTTGCGCACGATCGACTTGAACTCCTCGTCGACCTGTTCGTCCAGCCGTACCACGTTTGCGGGCACGCTGACATCCAGCCGGGCGAAAGCGTCCAGCGACTGGCGCAACATGTCGATCGCGATATCGGCCACATGCTTGATCTCCCGGTAGCTCGGAACCTTCAACTGGTCGCGCTCGTGCAGGTTCCTCGCCATCCGGGCAATCTTGGAGGCCTCGTCGCCGATGCGCTCGAGGTCGGTGATCGTCTTGATTACCGCCAGTATCATGCGCAGGTCTATCGCGGCTGGCTGGCGCCGGGCGATGATGTAGCTGCACCGCTCGTCGATTTCGATCTCCAGGGCGTTCACCCGGTGATCGGCCTCGATGAGCCGGTTGCATTGCTCGATGTCGCCAGTCGACAGCGCATCGATGGCGCCGACGATCTGCGCCTCGACCAGGCCACCCATCTGCAGCACACGTGCGCGCACCGCCTCGAGCTCGGCGTCAAACTGCTTGGCAATGTGCTGGTTCATCAGGGGTATCCGTAGCTGGCTATGACGTTGACCAACATAGCAGGATATCCGCCAAATGTTACAGCGGCGCGAATGCTCTTTGCTAGTGCTTTATCGAGCGAACGCCGGAGGCCGAGGCGATCAGCGCCAGATCGGCCGGACGGCGGGCAAACAGCCCGTTGCAGACGATGCCGGGAATCTGGTTCAGATCCGACTCCAGTTCGACCGGATTCAGAATCGTCAGGCCGGACACGTCCAGTATGATATTGCCGTTGTCGGTGGTGAAGCCAGCGCGCAACGCCGGCTGGCCGCCCATCCGCGCCACCTCGCGTCCGACATGGCTGCGGGCGAACGGCAGCACCTCGATCGGCAACGGAAACCGGCCAAGCACGTTGACCAGCTTGCTCTCGTCCGCAATACAGATGAACTTTTTGGCCACCGCGGCGACGATCTTCTCGCGGGTGAGCGCGCCGCCGCCGCCCTTGATCATGTACCGATGCTGATTGATCTCGTCGGCGCCATCGACATAAACCGCGACTTCGTTCACGCTGTTCAGGTCGAGCACCTTGATGCCGGCGGCAGCCAGCTTCGCGCTGCTCGCTTCGGAACTCGATACCGCGCCTTCGATCCGGTTCTTCATCCTGGCCAGCTCGGCGATGAAGAAATCGACGGTCGAGCCGGTGCCCACGCCGATCACCGCGTCCTCCGGCACATGCACCATCGCCGCCTGCGCTGCGGCACGCTTCAGATCGTTCTGCGATGTGTTGGCGATCATCATGAGATGATTATTGCAGGATCAGCACCTGATTGCACTGGAATTAGTGCTCGTATTGGTTATCACATCGGTACTCGTATCCGTTTTCGTATTCGAGCCACCGGACGCGTGGCGGCCGTGCGTTTGCCGATCCCAACCGCCGCACAGAGCGCAGAAAGCCATGCCCAAGGACTACCTGGAACGCATTCTCAAGGCCCGCGTCTATGACGTGGCGATCGAGACGCCGCTCGACCTCGCGCCTGCCCTGTCGGCCCGGGTCGACAACACGGTGCTGTTGAAGCGCGAGGACATGCAGCCGGTGTTCTCGTTCAAGCTGCGCGGCGCGTACAACAAGATGGTCAACCTGCCGGCGGCGGCGCTCAGGCGCGGCGTGATCGCCGCCTCGGCCGGCAACCATGCCCAGGGGGTGGCGCTGTCCGCCCACCGTCTTGGCTGCGAGGCGACCATCGTGATGCCGGTGACCACGCCACAGATCAAGGTACAGGCGGTGACCGACCGCGGCGCCGAAGTGGTGCTCGCCGGTGAGTCGTATGACGAGGCCTATTCGCATGCGCTCACGCTGATGAAGCGCAGGAAGCTGACCTTCGTCCACCCCTATGATGACCCGGACGTGATCGCCGGCCAGGGCACGATCGGCATGGAGATCCTGCGTGACCACCCTGACCCGATCGAGGCGATCTTCGTCGCCATCGGCGGCGGTGGCCTGATCTCCGGCATCGCCGCCTATGTAAAGCGGCTACGTCCGGAGATTCGCATCATCGGAGTGCAGCCGGTCGATTCGGACGCGATGGCGCAGTCGCTTGCCGCCGGGCATCGCGTGCGGCTGCCCAGGGTCGGGTTGTTCGCAGACGGTGTTGCCGTGAAGTATGTGGGCGAGGAGACGTTCCGGCTCTGCCGCACCCTGGTCGACGAAATCGTTCTGGTCGACACCGATCAGATCTGCGCGGCGATCAAGGATGTGTTCGAGGACACCCGCTCGATCCTGGAGCCGGCCGGGGCACTGGCGATCGCCGGTCTGAAGACCTATGTGAAGCGCGAGAAGCTGCGTGAAAAGACGCTGGTGGCGATCGCGTGTGGCGCCAACATGAACTTCGACCGGCTGCGTTTCGTCGCCGAGCGCGCCGAGATCGGCGAGTCGCGCGAGGCCATCCTCGCGGTGACCATCCCGGAGAAGCCGGGCAGTTTCAAGGCGTTCTGTGCCCTGCTCGGGCCCAGAAGCGTGACCGAGTTCAACTACCGCTACGCCGATCCCGGCGAAGCCAAGGTGTTCGTCGGCATCGAGGTGAAGAGCCGGCGCGAGACCGCGGAGTTGCTGAAGGCGCTGTCGCGTTCCGGGCTGGCGGCGCAGGATCTGACCGACAACGAGATGGCCAAGCTTCATGTGCGCCATCTGGTCGGTGGACGCGCGCCGTCGATCGAGAACGAGATCGTCTATCGCTTCGAGTTCCCGGAACGCCCCGGCGCGCTGATGCGGTTTCTCGACAGCATGAGCGGCGGCTGGAACATCAGTCTGTTCCACTACCGGAACCATGGCGCGGACTATGGTCGTGTGCTGGTCGGCATGCAGGTGCCGGCGAACGACAAGGCAGCCTTCCGGCGCTTTCTGTCCGAACTGGGCTACCGCTACCAGGATGAAAGCAAGAACCCGGCGTATCGGTTGTTTCTCGCGCGCTAGTGCGCGCCAGCCGGGGGACAGACCCTCGCCAGCCGGGGGACAGACCCTTACGGTCGGTCCCCAAAGTCATGTTCTCGGCGTCAGTGTGAGGGGGGCAGACCCTAGGGGGCAGACCCTCAGGGTCTGTCCCCGCTTCCGGCACCGCCGGAGTGCAAGTAATGGACGTATCGCAGGAGTCGCTTTTTCGCCATGCGCTCGCGATACAATCAAAGTGTGATCAACACTGCGAATCCGCTCCCGCGCATCGCCCGTTGGCTGACGATGGCCGTCCTTGCGCTGGGTGTCCTGTCTGCGGGCCAGGCGATCGCCCAGTCGGCGGCTCAGTTGCAGCAGCAGGATGAAGACTTTCTCGCCGCGCGCGAGGCCTTCCGCATTGGCGCCGGCGCGCGCGTGGATCAGGCTGCAGCGCGGGTACGCGGCCATCCACTCGAGCCCTGGGTGCAGTACTGGCAGTTGCGGCTTCGGCTCGATACGATGGAAGCCTCGCAGGTGCAGGCTTTCCTGTCGCGCCACGCCAACACCCGGGTCGCCGATCAGCTTCGCGCCGACTGGATGAAGTGGCTCGGCCGCCGCGGCCAGTGGGAAGCGTTCGCCGCGGAGCGCGCGCTGCTGGTCAACAGCGACCAGGAACTGGACTGCTACACGCTCTC
>Ga0105048_10019318_pt1 | contig 10450 bp, 7 predicted proteins | sample MAT05_FD_78382 | JGI IMG/M metagenome (GOLD analysis project Ga0105048, IMG submission 78382) | Freshwater microbial communities from Lake Fryxell liftoff mats and glacier meltwater in Antarctica - MAT-05 | ecosystem: Environmental > Aquatic > Freshwater > Ice > Liftoff microbial mat | place...
AGAATCATCATTGTCCGAGGCTCGGCACTCGGGCGCGACGATGTGATCTGCGAGATCGATCGTCGAACACTGACGGCACGCCGCTTTATCTTGGGGACGGCGGATGGCATCGGCGCGAGCGAGCTCATGCTGGACGGCTACGCGCTGACCGAGAACGGCATGGTGTGGCCAATGCGGATGACGCTCAAGGGCCCAATGGGTGAGGTGCTGGTGGTGGTCCGGTCGGTCGATCTGAACGGCGACGTTCCCGCGGGCGCCTTTGTCCCGCCGAAACGGGCGGTGGAGCTGCCATGAGCGAACCGTCCGGGTCGAACACGCTTGTGCCGCGGATCGGCGCGTTTGCTGGCCGGCTCGCCGAGTGGTCGGCGCTGCGGCCTCGCCGGGTGCTGGCCGGTGCCGCAGTCATTCTCGTGCTCTCGCTGCTATCGCTGAGCCGATTGCACGTGAGTTCTTCGCTGGCGGTGATGCTAGGAACCAACTCGCCGACGGCTGCCGCGATGGAACGCGTAACGACGCAGTATCGCTCGGGCGACGCGTTGCTGCTGCTGGTCGAACTGCCCACGGCACGGGCGGCAGATGACGCGGGTCGGGCGGAGCTGGTCGACTATGCAGAGCGTCTCGCGGAAAGGCTGCACGCCGATCCGGAGCTGTCGCCGCTGTTGGCGTGGGTACGGTTCCGCGACGACCCGGAGCTTCTCCGATTCGCACGGGAGGTCGTGCTGCCCGGCGGGGCGTACTACCTCAGCGACGAGGGGGTTGCCGAGCTTGCCCGGCGGCTTGAGCCGGAGCAACTGCGCGAGCAGTTCGCCCGAAACGAGGCGATGATCGCGGCGCCCGGACCGGCGGGGTCGGCGTTGAGCGGGAGTGTGCTGCGCGATCCGCTACGGTTGGTAGAACTGGTGCCGAAGGAGCTCATGGCCGGGGGGACACGGAGAACAGAGTTCGGAGCAGGGCCTCGGCCCCCCGCGTCGCCCATGAAGTCCCAAGGCGAGCAGGAGGGAGCGTCCGCACCGCAGGGCAATCCCGAGTTCTCAGAGGATGGCCGGGCATTGCTTGTCCACATCGGTGCCAAAGGCGTTGGCAACGACTTCGAGGCCGCAGGGCGGTTGCTGGACGGGGTTGTTCGCAACTCGGCGGCCCTGAACACCGGAGGTCTGCGCGTCGAGCCGGCCGGCTTTGCGGCGATCGCGGCGTCGTCGTCGCGAGTCATCCGGAGCGACTCGGTGGTGAGTTCGCTGGTATCGATCGGGCTCCTGTACGTGCTCTTTTTTGTGTTCTACCGCCGGTGGTCGGCCGCACTGGTGATCGGCGGCGTCGCGGCGGTGGGGATGCTGGCGGGCATCGGGGCGCTCTCGCTCGTGATGGATCGGGTGTCGCCGCTCGCGGCGATGATCGCCGCGCTGCTCGCGGGGCTCGGGACCGATTACGGGATCCACTTTCTGTCGCACTACGACGGATACCGAAGGCAAGGGCTGGGCAGCGTACAGGCGTCGGTTGAAACAGCCCGTCACATGGCGGTGCCGATCGTGACCAACTGTTTCACCAGCATCTTCGGGTTCATCTCGCTTTGGCCCTCGAAGATCCAGATGCTGAGCGACTTTGCCGTGATGGGAACGGCCGGACTGCTCGGTGCGCTGGTTGCAGTTTTCGTGCTGATGCCGTCCGCACTGGCGATTATGGACCGGAAGACGGGGGCGCGGGCGGCCGAACGGTCGTCCTTCGGACGGCTGGCCGACGTGGTGGCCAAGCGCCCCCGGGTCTGCATGACCTCATCGATCGCGTGTCTCGGCATCCTTGTGGTGGCCGCTGCGCTTCAAGGGTTCGATCTGCGCTTCGAATCAGACCTGACGGTGATGCACCCGCGTCCGAACAAGGCTCTGGACGCTACGGGCGAAGTCATTCGGCGCTTCTCAACGCAGGGCGAGCTGGTGCCGATCGAGGTTCGCGCCGCGACACCAGAGGCCCTCGTGGCCTTGGCACACGACACCGCCACCGCGCTCGGGTCGCCCGCCTGTCGAGCCGTGGGAGTCACCGGCGTGATCGGGCTGCAGACGCTCCTGCCGGATCCGCGCAAGTCCGAGCGGCGTGCCGCTGTTCTAAGCGCACTCGACGCCGACCGTGCGCTGGGATCATTCGACGCGGCGCTCGAGGGGAGCGTGTTCGAGCCTTCTGCATACACCGGATACCGGACGTTTCTGCGTACGCTCCTGTCGCCGCAGAGAGCGCCGAGCGTCGCCGACCTGCTCGACTACAGAGGTGTGTCGGAGAGGGTCTTCCCAACCTCGAGTATCGCGAGCGGCATTCCCCCGACGAGCACCGTGCTGGTGGCCCGCTTCTCGAATCGCCTCGCGGATCGCGTCCAGCGAAAGGCGGCCGTGGATGCGCTCAACGCCGCGGTCTCGTCGCTGCCCGGAGTGACTGTCACCGGGATCGCCGCCGTGTCCGAGGAACTCGAAGAAGCGGCCCGTGACGGGCTGCCCCAGTCGGCCGCGATCTCGTTCGTGATGGTATCTCTGTGGCTGATGGTGGTGTTCCGCGGCCCGCTGGACGTGCTGCTGGCGCTCGTGCCGCTGGCGTTCGCCGGGGGAGCAACCGTACTTTTGATCATCGCGACGGGCCAGCGGTTCAACCCCATCAACAGCGTCGCCATCCCTCTGCTGAACGGGATCGCTGTAGATGCCGGCGTGTTCCTGGTCTCGGCGTACCGGGCCCACGGCGGCACGCGGAGAGAACTCCGGCTCCATCTGCGTTCAACGACGCACGCCGTGCTGCTCTCGGTCGGCACAACCGCCACCGCGTTCCTGGCACTCTGCTTCACCCACACGCCGGCCGTGCGATCGCTCGGGTTCGTGTCGGCGGTGGGCATCATCGCCTCGGGCGTGGGGGCGCTTCTGCTGCTGATGCCCATTCTCATCCGCCGCGCGCCCGACCTCAAGCGGAAGATCGACTGAGGGCGGCCATTTCCGCGGCGAGCCGGGCATGGAGCGACACAAAGGCATCGATCAACCTCGCTTCGATGACTCCCGGCTCAAGCCTCGGGTCGATCGCCTCGCCGTAGATCACGCCGTAGCGCGTTCGGCGGAGCGGCAGCCAGCTGCGCACGCGGCTAAACACGTGCGACTCGATGAGCACGCACGGGATCACGGGAGCGCCGGTCATGTGTGCGATCCGCCCGGTGCCGGGACGGATGAGGCGGGTGTGGACGACCGAGTCGAGCCCCTTGCGGAGCCCGCCCTCGGGAAAGATCCCGACGGCGCGGGCCCGCCCCAGTCGGTCCAGGATTACTCGCACGGTCTTGCTGTCCGGCCGCGAACGGTCGAGCGGAAAGGCGTTGAGCGACCCATAGAGCCGGGCGATGATCGGATTCCTGAACACCTCAGTGATGCTGACAAAGTCGAGCAGTCGTGGGGTGTGACGGATGAGCAACGGAACGTCGTACGGGCTCTGATGCGTCGCGGCAACCAGGCACGCGCCGACGCGAGGCACATGCTCGACGCCTATGACCACGGGCGACGCACTGACCCGGAAGGCCGCTGAGCCAATCGAACGCGCCACTCTGTAGAAGACATCGCTCATACAGCCACGCGTCTCATGGGACCTGCTCGTCGGCAACCCCGCCCTTCGATTGTTCGAGCAGGCCGTGATAGGTACGCACGAACTCTTCTCCCAGCCGAAGCGCCATGTTCGCGCGGTCTGCACGCCGCGACCCGGAACGCTCCGGCGGCAGAACATCGTTGCCGAAAGCCGTCCACAGCCGCCCTCGACGAAAAGGCAGCCAAGGACCGATGCGGTTCAGGCGGTCGGTTCCGAGCACTACCACGGGGATGACCGGCCGACGAGTTTCGACGGCGATGGTGCAGACACCCTGCTTGATCGGCGATCCGCGGAGCACCGAGTTTCGCCCCCGGGTCACCCCGCCCTCGGGGAACATACCGACAACCTCTCCCGACCTGACCAGCCGGATCGCCGTTCTGATCGACGAGAGCGGGCACCCGAACCGATCGATCGGGAAGGCACCGCCGCGATGTAGCGCCGCGGCCTGCCAGTGGGTCTGATAGAACTCAATGCGTGCCATCCATCGCACGTGACGATCGAGGACGGCAGAGACGACGAACGGCTCAAGGTGACTTAGGTGGGTGCAGGCCAGGATGAAGCCGCCCTCGCGATCGGCACGGTCCGCGTCCAGGACGACCTCCTGCATCGTCAGCCAGTTGACGACTCGTCCGCCGGCTCTGCAGGTTCGGTAGAACGTGGATCCCATGGAACAGCGATGCTATCGGGCGGACTCCTCGGGCATCTGCGGCAGTCGAGCGATGCGTGTAGACTCAGCAGCATCATGGCGGCCTTGCTGGATTCCTCCGACGAAGTGCCGGGCCGTACCTCACGACCCCGAGAATACATCGACACCGAGCGATCGGGGGACAGAGCGCGGTCGGGAACACCACCGATGCTGGGGCCGTTCTTCTGGCTGGCCGCCTCGGCACCGACTCTTGCAAGGGCCTGCCGTCCACTCGCGACGCGGCTGGTGCCGCTGTTCTCTCGCGAAGTCCGCACCTCCACCCGGCAGAACGCCACGAGAATCTTTGGAAGGTCTCTTAGCAAGCCGGAACAGCGGGCCTTCACACGCGGCGTGGTGGGCAGCTTTTTCGACTTCGTGATCGATATCGGTCGGTCCAGCCGCGAGCCCGCGGAGCGGCTGCGCGAACGCATCGAGGTCGTCGAAGGTGAAACCGCCTACAGGGCGGCGAGGGCGGAGCGCCGAGGGGCCGTGCTCGTGACTGCGCACATGGGATCATTCGAGGTGGGGCTTGCCGCCCTCAAGCGAGTGGAGCGGCGCGTGCACGTGGTTTTCAAGCGGGACGCCTCTGGACCGTTTGAAGCGATGCGGGCTCGCTTGCGCCGAACCTTGGGCGTGCTGGAGGCGCCGATCGATGATGGGCTCTCCACCTGGATGGAACTCCGCGACGCCCTGCTCAACGACGACGTGGTGGTTATGCAGGCGGACCGCGCGATGCCGGGGCAACGCTCGGAGGTGGTTCCGTTCCTGCACGGGCACCTGCGCGTGCCGACCGGTGCCGCACGCCTGGCCCGCATGACAGGCAGTCCCATCGTCCCCGTCTTCACCGTGCGGCTCGGGAACGGACGGTTCGCGGTGCACCTGTTTCCTGCGATCAGCCCGGGGCTCGGCGCGGCCGCCGCCAGCGACCCGTCGGTTGTGGCGGTCGCGCGCTCGATCGAGGCGATGGTCGCGAAGCACCCTCAGCAGTGGCTCGTGCTTGGCGCGGCGTTCGAGGAAGATGCGGCGCATGCGTGAGCCATCCTCACCAGGAGCGGCGAGCCACGGGATCGTCGTCACGGGCGTTGCCGCTGCGGCATCTCTCGGTGTCGATGGCGAATCAATCTGGGCAGGCGTGCTTGCTGGCAAGTGCGGCATGGCTCCGATGCCGGACGTCGAATCGGCGCTCCCTCCCGGAAGCATCGGCGGCCAGGCCCCGGATGTGCCGACCTCCTACAGACCCGATCTGGCCCGTGAAGCAAGGTACCTGCGATGGACCGTCGAGCATGCGCTCCGCGATGCACAACTCACCCCCGGGAGGCCGTATACACCGGCCCGAGGGTGCGCGGTGCTGGGAACCACCCTGCACGGCATCAGGGCCGGGGGCCGCTTCTTGCGCACCGGCGCCATCGGCGAGCTCGGCTCGTTTCTCGCCGGCGCAACCGCCTATTCAGCGCTCGAAGGGCTCGCTCTGGAGGGCGGCGCGTTCACAACCTGCTCGGCCTGCTCGTCGAGCTTGGGTGCAGTCGCACTGGGCGTGACTCTGCTGGAAACCGGCCAGGCCGACCTGGTCGTTGCCGGTGGATACGACACGATCAGCGAGTATTCCTGGGCGGGGTTCAACGCGCTCCGATTGATCGCCCAGGGGCCGCTGCGCCCGTTCTGTCGAGGGCGGCAAGGGATGAAGGTCGCCGAGGGATACGGCATCGTGGTGCTCGAGCGCGCCGACTCGGCGTCCCGACGCGGCGCAACAGTCCGCGCGTGTCTGGCCGGATGGGGCGAGTCGGCCGATGCACACCACCTCACCCATCCGCACCCGCAGGGTCACGGCGCGCTGGCGGCGATGACCCGGGCTCTGCAGGATGCAGGCATCCGGCCCGAACAGCTGGGGATGATCGCCGCCCACGCGACGGGAACGCCCGACAACGACGCGGCAGAAGCAGCGGCTCTTGGCAGTCTTCTCGGTGAAGCCCTACCGCGAGTGCCGGTGGTCGGCTTCAAGAGTTTTCTCGGCCACACGCTGGGCGGCGCGGGCGCCGTGGAGCTGGTGCTCTCCAGCATGGCGCTCCGCGACGGACGGGTGCCCGGGTGCCCGAACGTCGGCGCTGCCGAGATCGAGTACGACGGGCTCCGTGTGTCGTGCGGCCCACCGATCGAGCGAAGCGTCGGCAGCACGCTGAACATCTCGCTGGGCTTCGGCGGCGCCAACACGTGCGTCGTACTGACAGAGCCGGGACGTTCTGCACCGGTGCGCCCGATCGAAGCGCCGAAGGAGGTGTGGATGACCGGGGTGGGCGTGGTGCTGCCGGGGGCGGTCGGTCACGCAGCGTTTGTTGATCGGATCGTGCAGGGAGGACCGTGGGCGGGAACAGCCATCGACGACGCGGCGCTCGCGGAGTACCTGAACCTGCGCCGCGCACGCCGGCTGAGCCAGTACGTGAAGTACACGCTCGCGGCGGGCGCGATGGCCGTGCGCGACGCCGGCCTTGCAGACCTTCCGGCCAGCCTCGCGGCAACCTCGGCAATCCTTGGAACCATGCATGGTTCGGCGTGCTTCTGCTCCGACTACTACGCCCAGATCGTCACAGACGGCGCGCTGACCGCGAACCCGGTGCTGTTCGCCGAAGGGGTCCCCAACGCAGGGGCCGCGCACCTCAGCACGACACTCGGCTTGAAGGGCTCGTGCCAAACGATCATCGGCACACGCACGGCGGGGCTCGATGCGCTCGGGCTGGCCTCGCTCCGGATCCAGAATGGGGCGTCGGAGCGCATGCTCGTGGTGGCCGCCGAAGAACCGTGCGAGATCGTTGCGCGGGCCTACCGGGCGATCGGCCTCCAGGCCGCTGAAGGGACCTTCCCAGCGAGTTCCGCCGGAGCGGGTTTCCAGAGCATCGGCGGCGGGATCGCGTTGGTTCTGGAGTGCTCCGAGTCCGCCCGGTCCCGCGGCGCACAGCCTTACGCAAGGGTCGCGGACGTCGCCTGGGCCGCATCGACTCGGCGCGGCCCGGCCGTGGGCGCCGGTTCGGTTATGTCCCGTCTAGGAGCGCGAGGGCGCGTGATCGGTTCGGCCTGCGGAACATGGCTGGACCGGGCCGAGCGGATGGGCGCCCGCCGCGCTGGCGTGAGCGCCACTTTCACCCCCGGCACGGACGGCTTCGGTGAAGCGTTCTCGGCAACCCCTCTGATCTCGATCGCCTCCGAGTGTTCAACTCCGAGGCACGAACATTGCTTCGTGTCGATCTGCACCGACTGGTCAGGGGCGACCTCCGGTGTTAGCCTCGAACGCTTGAATCGTACGCTGGGCACGACAAACGCATGAACGCGAGAAACGTATGAACACTGGGTACGACGTGGTGGTCGCCGGGGGAGGACCGGCCGGATCGACGGCGGCGATCGTGCTCGCCCGCGCGGGGTTCAGCGTCTGCGTCCTCGAGAAGGACAAGCACCCGAGGTTCCACATCGGCGAGTCCATTCTTCCGCGGACGACACCGCTCCTCAAGCAACTGGGGATCGAGCAGGCGGTGCTGTCGTTGACCCACGTACCGAAGTACGGAGCGGAGTTCGGCTTTGGCAACGACCACGCGACACGGAGGTTCTCCTTCACCGACGGTCTGCTCCCCGGTTTTCCGGTGTTCAACATCGAACGCTCGAAGTTCGACAAGCTCCTGCTCGACAAAGCCCGCGAGGCCGGCGCGGAGGTCTTTGAAGAGCGCCCGGTCAGAAAGGTGACCAGACTCGAGGAAGGGGCGGTGGAACTGGAAACATCGGAGGGGCCCATCAAGGGTCGGCTGCTGCTCGACGCGTCGGGCCACGGCACGGTGGTCGGGCGAGCGCTGAACCTGCGCCGGAACTTCGAAGAACCAGAGCTGCAGAAAGTCGCGTACTTCCAGCACTTCGAGAACGTAGAACGTCCGGCAGGAAAGGAGACTGGGCATCCCGGAATTTTCATGTGCGAAGAAGGATGGTTCTGGATGATCGGCCTGAGCGAGACAAAGACGAGCGTTGGGTTCGTCACGCGACCGTCGTTTGTCCGCACGCTCGATACTCCTCCCACCGGACTGCTGCAGTGGGCGATCGCACGCTGCCCCGTGGTCCGCCACCGGATGCGCGACGCGACGGGGAGCGCGGAGAACATGGTGCTCGCCGACTTCAGCTACCGATGCCGACCGTACGCCGGCCCGGGATACTTCATGGTCGGCGACGCGGCGTGCTTTCTCGACCCGATCTTCTCCACGGGCGTGACACTGGCGATGATGGGGGCATCGCACGCGGCGGAACTCGCCGGCGCGATGCTCAGCGGCAGCCTCGGCGCGGCGTCCGCTCGCCGCCGTCACATCCGCTATATCGAGCGCGGCACCGCTCCGTTCTGGCGGCTCATCCGCGGATACTACAAGCATTCGTTTCGAGAGCTCTTCGTGCATGGAACCGGCCCCCTCGAGATTCCGGGGGCGATTATCTCGGTCCTCGCGGGCCAGGTCTTCCCGCGGCAGCCTTGGAAGCTCCGGTGGCGCCATCGCGCATTCGATCTGTTCGTCTGGCTGCAACAGTATCGGGAGCTCTCGCCGCATCGTCCGCCCTTCAGGCTTGTCGACGAACCGCCGATCGCTCTCCCGAATGTCGCCGGGCAACCAGGAGTCGAAGTCAGGACCCCGCACCGCCAGCCGATGTCGCCCGCGGACGCCATGGACGCATGAGCAGCGCCCGCACAACCGAGTAGCCGAGCAGGCCAAGCCCCGCGCCGGCGATCACACTTCCCAGCAACCACTCGACGATCAGCGTGTTGACCGTCGACCACTGCGCCGACTGCCCGAGGTCGATCCCGCCTAGATCCGGGACACTGCCGTGCACGAGCAGACCGCCGACCGAGATCGAGAGGGCGACAAACACAAGGCCCAGCGGAGGTGTAGAGAGGCTGGAGGTCCCGAGCACCGCCAGCGGATGAAGCCGGAACCGACCCGAGATCCACAGGCAGATCACCGTCTTGACGCCGTAAAGCGGCAGGGTTGCCATCAGCAGCCCCACACCGATCGACGCCGCAAGCCGCTCCTGCGACGCCGAGTCCCCGCAGGCCATCCGCCTCAGTCGCCGAAGGCTGAACCAGCTCCCCAATCTCCGTGGAACTGTCCCGGTGGCTTGCTGGTCGCTCTGATTCAGCGGCACCGGCCCCAGAGAGAGTGCGCGGACAAGAAGCCGAGCGTGCATGCCGACGGCGGCAAAGGTGTCGCGGCACAGCCTGAAGTGCGTGGCACGCCCGCCGGGGACGCAATAGATGTTCCGAATCGGTCTCTCGATCACCGGCACGCTTAACCATCCCGCAAGTGTGATGACCTCGGTCTCGAAGCCGTATCGCGAGGACGAGCCCGTCAGGCACGGCATGCTGGCGAGCGGGTAGACACGCATTCCCGACTGGCTATCTGTGACCGAAACGCCGCTCTCGAGCCAGACGAGCCGGTTCGAAAGCAGGCGACCGATTCGGCTGGCCCAGGGCGCGCTCGAACCTTCCCTCACTCTGGCCCCGATGATCAGACCGCTGGAACACGCCGCCGACGCGTCGAGAAGCTCTCGCAGGTCGGCCGGATCGTGCTGGCCATCGGTATCGATCGTCGCGGCGTGCGTGAAACCGAGCCGAGCCGCTTCCGCAAACCCGCTGCGAAGCGCCGCGGCCTTCCCCATGTTCACCGGATGAGTGATGGTGTGGCGGGCTTCGCCGACGCCAGCTCGCTTCCACTGATCGAGAACCGACGCGGTGTTGTCAGTCGCTCCATCATTCACAACAATGACGGGAAGCCCATACCGAGCCAACCCGGCAAGCACTCCCCCGACCGCCCGATCGTGGTTGTACGACGGGGCAACCAAGGCGACCCGCAGGTCTGGCGGCGGACGATTGTCGCCTGGTCGTGGTACGGGGCTGGGCACTGCGGTCATGATTGTCCGTGTATGGTGCGAGCGGCACGAAACTGTAGTACGGATCCCGCCTCAATCTCGCGCGGGCGATAGGGGCCTGCGCGGCCGGATCGGAGCAGTTGCGAGGTGCGTCGCCGCCACGCGTCGGCGGGGGCGTAGAGCACGTGGGTGCAGTTGTCGATGAACCGGTTGTCCAAGTGCCGGACGCGTCCGCTATGCGAGCGACATCACCAACCCCATGCGGCCGCTCGTCGACCACGGCTGGATGGG
>Ga0105048_10019326_pt1 | contig 10447 bp, 8 predicted proteins | sample MAT05_FD_78382 | JGI IMG/M metagenome (GOLD analysis project Ga0105048, IMG submission 78382) | Freshwater microbial communities from Lake Fryxell liftoff mats and glacier meltwater in Antarctica - MAT-05 | ecosystem: Environmental > Aquatic > Freshwater > Ice > Liftoff microbial mat | place...
CGGGTGAAATGAAGACGAAGGTTCTGCCGCTCTTGCGCTGTTCCAAAAAATGCCTTGCTGCGAGGTTCAGTAAATCAGCGCGAGCGGTCTGGTAGACCACGCCTTGGCGCATGGCGTGGCCTGCGATGTCGTAGCGCGCGTTAGCGTGACGCAAGGCGTGCGCGAGGAGGGCAATTTGGCGGTGGTTCAAATCGGGCACCGCGTTGAGCACCGTCATGCCCGTCCGCATCTCCTTCGATTTCCGTGCAACGTAGGCGTGCAGTTCCAGCAAGGCCTGCCGGACAACGTCTGCTTGGTGGATTAGGAAATAGGTCAGGTCGTTGTCGTCGGTTTCCGTGTGCAGGAAGGCGGTGCCATAGGCGACTGCGGATTTCCTGATGATTTGCGAAATGGAGACGAACTCGAACAGCCAATAGCCGCCGTGGAGCATCTGCCAGTAAAACAACGCACGTGCGGTGCGTCCGTTGCCATCCACAAACGGGTGATCGTAGGCCAGCCAGAAATGGAGGATGACGGCCCGCACCACCGGATGAATGAAATAAGCTGGCGCTTTGCCGTTTGCAAAATCGCACATCACCGCCAGCCGTTCGGGCAACTCACTGGCGTCCGGTGGGACGTGAAAAACGCGGCCGTAGTTGTCGGAAACATCCACCGGTTCATCGACTCGGCGCAGCCGTCCCGCCGCGTCGGGAGTGTCGAGTGCGTGCTCGGAAACCCGGCGGTGAATGTCGAGCACGAGTTCCGGCGTCAATGGCTCATCTTTCACCTCGATGATGTGCCGCATGGTCAAAAAATTGTTCAGAATCATTCGCTCACTGCGGTCACGAGGTGCCCGCCCATCAGCGAGCATTTTCTTGGCGACCTCGCGGGTTGTCACCGCGCCTTCCAACTGGCTGGAAGTGATCGCTTCCTCGATTAGCGAACGCATCAAATAGCGGTCACGCTCGGCAGGGTTGGTGACCGGTTCAGGGATCTGGATGAGCGTGCCGCCGTCCCGGTCGATTTGGTGCAGCAGTTCGGTCACGAGGTCGGGGATGTTGAACACGAAATGTTTCCCGGTCTTGTCCTTCAACGGTACGTTGCGACTTGCCCCCATGCGCTCAAATTTCAGGCCGCACCACCATTCTTCATGGGTCAGTCCGCCCGGCGGAGTCCGAAAGCGAAGATTGTCCCAGTGAAAGTATTTCGTCGACGCAGGCGGTATCGCCTTGAGTGCCATCCAGATCTTCGAGAAGCGATCGGCCCCGTCTTTCTCAGCAATGATATTTTGAAAAGGAGGAGGAGTTTTCGGGGTTCGCATGGCGAATTACCAGTGATTTACTAATTTGTTCAGAATTAGTAATCGAGGGTTTGATGCTCTCCAAATACTAATTCTGAATCATTTAGTAGAATCATAGTAATTCCGAAGCCACAACATCCTGCGGTCCGCTTATTTTCTCACCGCTATATAGAGTGGTTGAAAAACTGATCGCCGCCCGTCTCTCGCAATCAATCCCATCGCACTCGCGGCGGGCTCGTGAGTGCGCCCGCGGCACCTTTTGGAGTGCGGCCCGCGACGTCTATTTCTTCGCCGCCATCCCAGGCGGGTGGAGGAGGCCGTAGCTGAGGAGAAGGGTGCTGTCGTCCCAGATGCCGGGTTTGTCGGTGTGCAGGACCACGGCGATGACTTCGCGGCCGTCGCGCAGGGCGGCGCTGACGAGGCACTGCTGGGCGGGATTGGTGTAACCGGTTTTCACGCCGGTGCAGCCGGGAAAGCTTTGGAACAGCCGGTTGCGATTGGGCAAGAGCCGCGGGGGGCGGTCGGCCGCGACCCATGCGTAGCTCGGGGTGCTGACGATCTGGCGGAAGAGGGGCTGCTGCATGGCGGCGCGGGCGATGACGGCGAGGTCGCGCGGGGAGCAGTAATGGACGAGGTTGTGGAGGCCGTTGGGGTTGGTAAAGCGCGCGGTCGTGGCGCCGAGTTCGGCGGCGCGGAGGGTCATTTTTTCGGCAAAGGCGGGCATGGTGCCGGCATTGTCGCGGCCGAGGGCGTGGGCGACGTCGTTGGCGCTTTTGATCATGAGTCCGTAAAGCATCTGGCGGCGGGTAAAGCGCTGGCCGGGTTTGAGATCAAGGCTGCTTTCGCCCACCTGGCTGTCCTCGAGGGTGCATTCGACCTCGCGGTCGAGGTCGCCGGCTTCGATGACGAGGAGGGCGGTGAGGATCTTCGTGGTGCTGGCGGGAAACTGGGGCTCGTCGGCGTTCTTTTCGTAGAGCGATGCGCCGGTGTGGGCGTCGATAACGATGGCCCCTCGCGCGGCCAGCGGGAGCCCGTTGGTTTCGCTCTGCGCGAGGATTTGCGTGAGGTTTTCCATCCGCGGCCGAGGCGTGGCGGCGGGCCGGACCACCGCAGGTTTGCCTTCCAGCGCCGGTTTGATTTTGGTGACGGGAGCCTTCTTTCTGGCGGCGTGCGAGGTCGCGGGGAGAGCCGCGAGGGAGGCGGCGAGCAGGAGCAGGAGGCTACGGGAGAATTTGGCCATCGATCATCATCCAGGGGATCGGCTGGTCATGGTGAACGACCTCCTCGTGGACTGATGCGAGGCTACCGGACGCGGGAACGGCGATCAAGTCTGCGAGCGCGCCGGGCACGATTTTTCCGAGCTGGTCGCGCCGGCGCAGGGCGCGGGCAGGGTTCACGGTGACGGTGCGCAGGAGTTGCTCACAGGTCAGCCAGGGCTCGGTTTGGTGCAGCAGGCGGAGTTCGTCGAAAAGGCTGAGCGAGTCGGTGCTCGCGAGGCTGTCGGTGCCGGTGCAGATGTTCACACCGAGCTCGTGCAGGCGGCGAAACTGAAATGGCGTGTGGCCAAAATAGCGGTGGCTGCCGGGGCAGTGGACGATGCTCGGAGCGCCCCCGCGGGGGATCTCGGCGAGCAGCGAGAAATCGCCGTCCGTCAGTTCGTTCATGTGGACGAGCAGCCAGCGTCCGTCGATCGCTCCGCTCTGCCAAAGCTGCGCAAACGGCGTCGCCTTTCCGCAGTCCCCCATCGGCCGCTGCAGCGACGCCATGAACTCGTGGAGAGGCCCGCCCGCGTGGCGAAACATGGCAAACTCCTCGCGCGATTCCGCGACGTGCGTGGTCAGCGGCATGGTGAAAGCGGTCGCGCACGAATTGGCGAGCTGGTAGAGCGAGATCGACGCCGTGTAGGGCGCGTGAGGGCTGAGACCGAAGGTATCGAGCGAGCCGGCGCGATTCTGGAAAAAGGAAAGCGCGCCCGCGACCACGTCGTCGGTGGTGAGGCGGTGCCGGATGTCGATCATTTCGTAAAACCACCAGGTTCGGATCGGCGACCGTCCCAGATGCGTCATCAGCTCGGGAAAGGCCTCGATGTTGCAGACGCTCGTCGTCCCCCATCGGCGCAGCTCGGCGAAGCCGCGCCGGATCGCCGCCAGATAATCGCCGCTGTCCAGGCTGCGCTTCAGCGCATTGATGCGCTGCACCCAGGCGGTGAAGCATTTCGGCCGCGAGATCGCCCCCCGCATCATCGTGTAGTCGAGATGGCAGTGCGCATTGATCAGCCCTGGCAGGAGCGCGCAGTCGCCGAGATCAATGACCGGACCTTCCGAAATCCAAGCCAGATCGGGGACTTGTCCGACGGCGACAATGCGGTTGCCCTCAATGGCGACGGCACCGTTTTCGATCACCGGGCCGTCCATCGTGACGACGGCTCGCGCGCGGATGATCATGCGGGGCGGTCGGCATTCTTCACCACCTCGCGGGCTTTGGCGATGAGCAGATTGCAGGCTTCGTGGCAGAGCAGCGGCAGTGTGGGTTTGGCGAAAGCGGGCGGCTCGGGATTCAGCGCGGCGATTTCCCAAAGGCGATGTTTCAGGCAGCCTGCGCAGAAACCGTCGATGAGGTGGCGGGCATCGTCGTCGGTGAGTTTCTGGGTGACGCGATACATGCCAGTCTGCCGTGCGAGGGTCTCGCGCAGGACGACGGGCACGAGTCCGCCGTCCGTGTGGCTGAGCCAGACGCCGGTCATGGCGGGGTAGAAATAATCCAGCGCCCACCGGACGGCGGTGGCCTCGGGCAACACCAGCCGCCAGCCGCCCGCGAGAGTCGGCGCGGTTTTGAGCGGTCGGAAGTTTCCCTCCGCGTCGAGATTCGCCAGATCGCGCGCCGCCTCCGGTCGCGTGTGCAGTGCGAGATCGGTGCGCCCCGCGTCTTCGATGTGCCGCAGCTCCCAGCCCTCGCGCACATGCGCAATGGCGATTTGCCCGACGCGTTCTCCGCCGCGGACGAGCCAGTCGGAAAGCGCTTTCGTGAGGTCCCGGCTCACGCGGCGTGGACGGCGTCGAACGCCGCGACCTGCCCCAGAATGACGTCCGCGAAAAGCGGTTCCGTGCCGATGGCACTCGCGTAGAAAAGAGTGCGACCGCGGAGGCGATATGGGTTGCCCTTAAAGACCTCCCGGCCGCTTCCACTGGCCCCGCCGGCGGACTCGCCGAGGATGCCGAGGAGCACGGGAATGTCTTCGTAACTGTGCAGCCCGTCCGAGATGAAAAACGGCACGACGACCACGTTCGGCTGCGTGGCCACTTTGGCCCAATCCGCGATCAGCGGGTCTTCCTCCATGTAGGCATTCAGCACCTCAGCGTAGCGTCCCCGCTCCCGGATCAGCCCCACTTCGCGCTTCGCCGCGGCGGCGGAGTTGTCGTTCAAATTTGTCCCGTGTCCCACGATGAAAAGGCTCGTTTGCGCGGGATCGACACCCGGCGCAATCTCCGCCGCGCGGCGGAGCAGCAGCTCGGTCATCCGCGCATCATTGCCCACCGGCTCACAGTATTTGATCACGCGACCGCCGCGCCGGGTGATCGCGCCGTCGAGCTCCAGTTCGCGCGGGATCACCGTCTTGGTGAAATAGCCCTCGCTGATGAAATTTGGCACCACGTAGATGTCGTCGCGATCGACCGTGTGAAAGACCTGCCGGCAGCTCGGCTCCTCCTTCCAAAATGCACAATGGACCTCCCCGAAGATTCCGCGGGCACGCAGCGCGTCGGCGTGGTCGAAAGTGGGCGCGCTGGAGTCTGGGTTCACGGTCGAGCCGTGGCCCACGATGACGAGGGCGCTGTCAGGTTTGGGAGACATCGGAAAAGTATGTGTGCGTAGTGGCTACGTTTGGCGAAGTCCAACGGATTAACGGCCAGCGGAAAGCTGTCGGAGGCGCGCCCGGGTGGCGTCGTCATGCACATCGCGTTCGGTGGCCTGGCGGTAGGCGCCGAGCGCGAGATCAGGGCGTTTGATCGCTTCGAGGATCTGGCCCATGAGTTTCCATGTCTCGCTGCGAAAGCCGCTCGCTTCGGTGAAATCGCGCAGCTCGCGCAGTGCCCGTTCATGGTCGCCGCGCTCGATGAGGTATTCGACGTAGTGCTTGCGGATCGACCAGTTTTGCGGCGCGAGGCGGAGCGCGTCACGCAGCAGGTTTCCGCTGTCCCGGCCGGTCTCGAGATGATCGAGAGCCGCGCGTGTCCGGGCGCATTCCGCGGCCAGCAGCGGAGACGTTTGCGCATGCTCCAAGGCCGCGCGCGCCCCGTCGAAATCGCGCGCGCGGAGCAGCACGTTGGCGTAGCCGAGCCAGATGCCGGCCTGCTCCGGAGCGCGTTGCAGCGCCTCGCGATACTGCGCCAGCGCGAGATCCTGGCGGCCTGCGGCGGATTCGACGTTGGCGAGATTCATGTGCATGCGCGGGCTGTCGCCACCGTCCGCGATGGTGCGCTCGATGAAGGTTCGCTGGTCGCGCCAGTCCGCCTGGCGGATGAAAGTGCGAGCGCCTAGGAAGACGGCCCAAATCCCGAGGAGGATGGAAATTGGCAAACGCAGAGACGCAGCGGCGCAGAGACTTTCTCCGCGTCTCTGCGCCTTTGCGTTTTCCCCAAAAACCCTGCCGAGAGTGAGCGCGGCGGCGAGAAAGAGGAAGGCGCTCGGCACGTAGAGCCAGTGCTCGGCGACGGTGGCGTTGAGCGAGAAGAGATTGCTGATCGGGAGATAGGCGAGGAGGAACGCGCCGAGGGCCAGCCCGACGTTCGGATCGAGTCGCTGTGCCCGCCGCCACCATGCGACGAGCCCGATAATGAGCACCACGCCGAGGAGTGTCTGGTATTCGCGCTGGCGGGCATTGCCCAGCGTTGCGTCCACGCTGACCTGCGGGTGCGTGCTGACATCGCGCTCCATGTGGAGTTTGAGCGGCGCGACAATGAGCGCTGCGTACTCCGCAACGGCGCGCGCAGCGAGGATGGGCCGGATCGCCATGGGAGTGACGGGCGGCGGCGGGGGCGGGGTTTTCTCGGCGGTGAAACGCAGCGCGCAATAGGTGCCGACCACGAGCACCGTCAGCGCGAGCCACTTTCCCCAAACGCGCCGCGACTCGCGCCGCCACGCGAGGATCAGGAACCAGACGAGCAGCGCCGAGACGCCGCTTTCCTTCGAGAGCAGCGCGCCGAGAAAACACGCCGCCGCGCCGAACGTCGGCAGCCATGCGCGCCGCATTTTTTCCAGACTCGCCAGCCCTAGGGCCAGCCCGGTGAAGCCGCACAGCGCCGCCAGCGGATCGGCCCGCCCGGCGATGTAGGTGATCGCCGAAGTGTGCAGCGGATGGATCGCCCACACCACCGCCACGCCGAGCGCCAACCGCTCGCGCACCTCGACGGACACAGCACTTTTCCCCACAACCCCACTCAGCCGGCGGAGCAAAAACCATAGCGCCACCGCCGCCCCCGCGTGGATGGCGATGCTCGTGAGATGCCAGCCCCACGGATGCGCGAAGGAGTAGAGCTGGTAGTCGGCGGTGAAGGTGAGGCGCTGGAGCGGGCGGTAGAAATTCGAGGCCGTGGCGTCGAGGAAAAGGAAGTGGCGGAAGCCTTCCGGGATGAGCGTCCAACTGCGGATCAGCGGGTCGCGAAAGCAGAGGGCGGTGTCGTCCCAGACAAATCCATTGCGCAGCGCTGGCCAGTACACGAGAAACACCACCGCTATGATGACAACGACGGCAACGGAACGCGGGAGCTTTTTCAAGGTGGCGACGATCAGTCACAGAATTCACGCCAGCAAGCGCGGCTTCGGGTTGGCGGCCGTCGCGCTCGCGCTGATCGCGCGGTCCTTTGCGGGTGAAATGGACGGGGTGAAGCAACTCGTTGTGAGCGTCGCGCCGGGTTGGGATTCGACGACTGGGCGGCTGCAGCTTTTTGAGCGGCGGGGCGGAGGATGGGCCGCGTCAGGCCCCGCGTGGCCGGTGCTCTACGGCAAGAATGGTCTCATTTGGGGACGCGGCGTCCTCGGCACCGGCGAGCCCGGTGCGCACAAGCAGGAGCGCGATGGCCGCGCGCCCTGCGGCGTCTTCCGCATCGGCAAGATTTACACCTACGATTCCGCGCTGCCTGCCGGGGCGGGGTATCCCTTTCACACCGTCAGAGCCGGCGACGCGTGGGTCGATGACCCGACCTCACCGAATTACAATCGTCACCTCGTCGTCGATCCCGAGAACCCGCCGGCGTGGTTCGAAAAACAGAAAATGCGGCACGGCGACTTCGCCTACCGCTGGCTCGTCGAAATCCGCCACAACTCCGACCCACCGGTCGCCGATGCTGGTAGCGCCATCTTCTTTCACATCCGCCGTGGCCCCGCGCGCCCGAGCGCCGGATGCACCACGATGGCCGAGGCGAATCTCGTGAACCTGATAAAATGGCTCCGCGCCGACCAGCGCCCGCACTACGCGCTCCTCCCGCGCGCCGCGTACGAGGCGAAATGGAAAGCGTGGGGCCTGCCCAGCCCCCAGGAAGCCGCGGCGCTTCTGCCGTGACGTGGCGCGGAGCAAAAACAAAACCCTGCCGTCATTCTGAACGGAGCTTCGGGAGGCTTTGCGACCGAAGCGGAGTGAAGAGCCGAGTCCGCGAGACGCCTACGGGACTGCGGGGAAATCGCTGACTGTAACGGGCGGAGGCGGTCCGATGACTGGTAGCCCCACTCTCTCCGCCACCTCCGCCCGCGTTTCTGTCAGCGGTTCTTCACTCCGCCTTTGTCGCAAAGCCTCCAAAGGCTCCGTTCAGAATGACGGCAGGTTTTGGACGATGTGCGCTTCGCGCGCTTCCGCTCCGGCAACCTAACAAACCCGCCCTCCAGCGGTTCCCAGAATGTCCGTTGCATCTTCCATGCGCCGGTGTTAGGTCAAAACCAACAACTCCAACTCTTATGAATATCGCCTTTTTACCCAATCTCGCCGGGCCGGACGGGATCATGATTTTGATCATCGTCCTGCTGCTTTTCGGGGCGAAAAAACTACCCGAACTCGCCAAAGGCATGGGCCAGGCAGTGCGCGAGTTTTCCAAGGCCAAGGACGACGTGCATAACGAGATCACCCGCCAGCCTGCTCCGGAACCTCACGCGATCGAAGAGCCGAAAGTCGAACTCGCCAAGGAAACGAAGCCGCAAGACACGCACACGACGGTCATCTGACGTCATTCCGGCATTGTTTTGGAAAGGGCTCGCCTTCATCGGGTGGGCCTTTTCTATTTTCGCCCGATGAAATCTTCCTCATGGCTGGCGCTTCTGCTCGGAATCGGGATCGGGCAGGGTTTTGCGGCGGAGAAGGGGATCGTCGTCGCGACCTACAATCTGGAAAACTACGTGAGCGCCGAACCGGTGGAGGGCGGGCCGAGTCGTCGCGGAAAGGCCAAGACTGAGAAGGCGATCGATGCGGTCATCCGCATCGTCAAGGAGATCAACCCCGACATTCTCGGGGTGTGTGAAATGGGTTCGCCGGAACGTTTCGAGCATTTTAAGAAGAGGCTCGCGGACGCGGGCCTCAGCTATACCGATTCCGAGTATGTGCAGGCCGCGGACGCCGACCGCCATCTCGCGCTGGTGAGCCGCTTCCCGATCGTCGCCCGGAATTCGCAGGCCGATGTGCCATTCGAGCTGAACGGCCAGCCGGAAAAAGTGCGGCGCGGGTTTCTCGACGTGACGATACAAGTCGCGCCCGACTACCAGATCCGCATGGTCGGAGTTCATTTGAAATCGAAGCTCGCGGTCGCCGAGGGGGAGGCACTGATCCGGCGGCACGAAGCGCAGCAGCTCCGGCGGCATGTGGAAAAAGTGCTCGTTGCTGACCCCGCGGTGAACCTCGTCTGTTACGGCGATTTCAATGACACCAAAGAACAGCCGATGTTTTCCACCGTCACCGGCATCCGGGGGACACCCACGTATCTCGACGATCTGCCGGCGATGGATGAACTCGGCGACATGTGGACGCACTACTGGAAAACCGCGGATCTCTATTCGCGTATCGACTACCTTTTCGTCAGCCCCGCGCTCGTTCGCGAAGTCGTCCCCGGCTCCGCGCGCGTCTATCGCTCCGAGTTTTGGCGCGAAGGGAGCGACCACCGGCCCGTCTCCGCGACGATCATACCCGTGAACAAGAAATGAGCCCGCTTCGCTGGAGCTGCGCGCTGGGGATTGCGTTCGAGTTGGGGATTTCCACGGCCTTGACGGCCGATCCCGAAGCGGATTGGAAAGGGATTACCGCGCTGGATGCCGGACCGCAGGAGCAGCCGCAGACGGGGGAAGCGGCCCGGGCCATGGTCCTCGGGCATCTCGCCAGGCAGGAACGGGCGCTGCGGGCCTTTCTCGCCGCGCATCCGGCGGACGCGCGAATTTTTGAAACACGGCTGCGGCTTGCGCGGCTCTTGCAAATCCGCGGGGATTTCGAGGAGTCCGACAAGCTCCGCGCCTCCGGCAAAAAGCTGCTCGAGGAGTTGGAGAAGACCGCGACGCCCGTGCAGCGGGGCGAGTTGGACTTTGCGAAGGTTTCACGGCTCATGCGCAATCTCCGCCAGGTCACCCCGGCACGGCGTGAGGAATTGCTCGCCGAGGCGCGCAAATTTCAGGCAGCGCACCCCGCCGATCGGCGGCTCGCCGCGTTGCTCACGGAGGTGGCCACTCTTTTCGACGCGCAGCCGAAGACGAAGGAAGCGCTGCTCACCGACGCCCAGTCGCTCGCCACGGACGACGAACTCAAGGGGCGCATCGCCGACGATCTCAAGCGCGTGCGACTGCTCGGCCGGGAGGTACCTTTGGTGTTCACATCCGTGGAGGGCCGCGAAATCCTCCTCGCGGACCTTCGCGGACGGCCTGTACTCGTGGTTTTTTTCGCGGCCGTTTCGCAGCCTTCGCTCGCCGCCGTCGCGAGCGTGCAGCGTGCGGTGGCAGAATTTCCAAAGGACAGCGTCAGGGTGGTTGGCGTCAGTCTCGACGAAAAGCGCGACGACCTCGACGCCGTGATCAAGTCCCGCGCTCTCGCCTGGCCGGTGGTGTTCGACGGAAAGGGCTGGGAAAGTCCGTTCGTCCGCGAACTGGGCATCAACGCGCTGCCTACGGTCTGGCTGCTCGACGCGCGCGGTCATCTCCGCTCGCTCA
>Ga0105048_10019328_pt1 | contig 10446 bp, 10 predicted proteins | sample MAT05_FD_78382 | JGI IMG/M metagenome (GOLD analysis project Ga0105048, IMG submission 78382) | Freshwater microbial communities from Lake Fryxell liftoff mats and glacier meltwater in Antarctica - MAT-05 | ecosystem: Environmental > Aquatic > Freshwater > Ice > Liftoff microbial mat | place...
ATAGGAGATGTGAGAATGCAATTGAAAATTGAGAATGCAAAATTGAGAATTAAAATTGAGAATTAAAATTGAGAATTGAGAATTGACCATAAAGTAAAAGTCATGAACATATTAGCCCATTCTCGCATTATCACATTGCCTCATTGCCTCATTGCCAAATTGTCGAATTGTCAAATTCCTATAAATCAAATCGAATCCCTTGTGCCAATGGCAATTTGTCGGTATAATTAATCGTATTCGTTTGTCGGCGCATATACACTTTCCAGGCATCTGAACCACTTTCGCGTCCGCCGCCGGTTTCTTTTTCCCCACCGAAGGCACCACCGATTTCTGCGCCACTTGTTCCGATATTCACATTCGCGATTCCACAATCGCTTCCTGCTTGTGACAAAAAACGCTCCGACTCACGCATATTGTTGGTCATGATGGCGCTGCTCAATCCTTGAGGTACATTGTTTTGCATCTCAATCGCCTCGTCCAATGTTTTATATTTCATGATATACAGAATAGGGGCAAATGTTTCATGCTGCACAATACTCATGTCGTTCCTGGCTTCGATGATGCAAGGTTTTACATAACAACCGCTTTCATAACCTTTACCCTTTAATACGCCGCCTTCTACCAACACTTTTCCTCCTTCGTTCATGGCAGTTTCAATTGAATTCAGGTAAGCCTGAACAGCATCTTTATCGATCAGGGGACCAACATGATATTTCTCATCCAACGGATTCCCTATCTTTAATTGCTGGTAGGCATTCACTAGTTTCTCAGTGAATTTCTTGTATACTTTTTCATGAATGATCAATCGTCGGGTAGTCGTGCATCGTTGTCCGGCAGTTCCTACAGCGCCAAACACACTGCCTATCAGCGACATATCAAGGTCTGCATTCTCTGTAATGATGATTGCATTGTTACCACCTAATTCCAATAAACTTCTTCCAAGACGTTCGCCTACAACCGCACCGATCGCTTTCCCCATTCGGGTGCTGCCTGTTGCTGAAATTAACGGAATGCGTTTGTCGGATGTTAGCATTTCACCAACCGAACGGTCTCCGTTTATAAGACAGCTAACACCTTCGGGTACCTCATTTTTCTTAAAAACTTCTGCAATAATTTGCTGACAAGCCAATGCCGTCAATGGTGCTTTTTCGCTTGGTTTCCAAATACAAACATCACCGCAAACCCAAGCAAGCATTGTATTCCAGCTCCAGACTGCTACCGGAAAGTTGAAGGCCGAGATTATACCAACAATCCCTAACGGATGATATTGTTCGTACATTCTGTGACCGGGACGTTCGCTGTGCATGGTCAATCCATATAACTGGCGACTTAATCCAACGGCAAAGTCGCAAATATCGATCATTTCCTGTACTTCGCCATATCCTTCCTGTAGACTTTTTCCCATTTCATAACTTACCAGTTTTCCTAATGGTTCTTTGTACTTACGAAGTTGTTCTCCGATCTGACGAACCACTTCACCGCGTTTTGGGGCTGTCCACATACGCCATTCTGCAAATGCTTTCTGGGCCTGTTTTACTACTTTTTCGTAATCTGCTTTGGTAGTTGAGTAGACAGTTCCGATCAATTGTCCGTCTACCGGAGAGAAGCTATTCAGCTTTTCACCTTTGCTTTCTATCCATTTTGAGCCGGTTGATGTGCCTGAATTTAATTTGCTTAGTTTAAGTGTTTTGATAGTCTTTTGCATGCTGCTATAAGAATTTTAAAGAAGCGCAAAAGTAATGGAAAGAATGGAATATCAGGTTAGGTTTTCCTGTAAAGATTAGAGACCCTATATTCTATGACCGATGACTAAAACACAGAGATAGCAGAAGCAGGGCCTATGAAGCGAATTGTAGGATGCAATGCAGTTAGTTTATTTCAGCAATAAACAAGAAAAAGAATCCGGAATTTCGGATGTTTTCTTTGATGTGATTTTTGGTAAATCACACTCATAATTTGCAACCTTAATTTTAAGATTAGTAATAGGAGATTTATAAAATTGGGTCATAGTTTTCTTGTCAGAAGCCAATAACTTCAGAATAGTGCCATCTTCGAATTTTATCATCAACTCATTGCCTTTTTCTTCTCTTGTTTCCACTACACCTTGAACTAATACTTGTAATTCTATGTTGAATACGCTTCCTTTCTGATTCAAGGCGACTCTCCAGTTCCCAGATGACGGACCAATCTTGTGAATAACTTTCCTTACAGATTCATTAGTAAATGCATCCGTTCTTTCTCATCAAAGTTGCAATTTTTAAATTTGGATAATATTGATCCGAATAAAGTGATAAAAAGAATTAAATACTTTAGTTTCATAAACTAATTTGTATCAAATAAATTCTTTAAAGCAAATTAAAAAAGGAAATGTTTTTTTATTAATTCTTAATAAAGTCTTTTCGCCGCCATGGTTCGTATCCGCATGAACTAATACATTCAGCCGTTGCTCGTGTTCTGCATGGATCGTGTCTGCACAAATCAGAAGAATTTATCTCATTTTTCTACCAAGCACCCTGTCCGTATGAAACATACCAAAGCATTCATATTTTTCATATTTTTACGGCATGTTTAAAACCTTCTTATTCGTATTTCTGTCATGGTTCTTGTTCACACGAAACATCCGAATTAAACCCATAATATTCGTATGTCTTCTTTCGCCAATCCTTTCATTCTCTCAAACAGTTTCTTCAGCAGTTATCACCGGAGCAGAGCAGATGAAGGACTATCTTCCGCTACTCAAGAATAAAAAAGTATCCTTGATGGTGAATCAGACCTCGATGGTAAAACAGACGCATCTCGTGGATACGCTTTTGTCTGTGGGTGTACAAATCACTGGCATCTTTGCACCTGAGCATGGTTTCAGAGGAACAGGCGATGCCGGCGAAAAGATCCTGAGTGGGGTGGATGCGAAGACAGGTTTGCGGGTGACTTCCATGTATGGTGCAAGTAAGAAGCCCTCAGCAAAAAGTATGGAAGGGATGGATATTGTAGTGTACGATATCCAAGATGTGGGTGTGCGATTTTATACCTATATATCTTCGTTGCAATATATGATGGAGGCCTGTGTGGAAAATAATTTGCCTCTACTAATTCTGGATCGGCCTAATCCAAATGGATTTTATGTGGATGGTCCTGTTCTTGAGTCGGCGTATCAATCCTTTATTGGTATGCAATCCATTCCAATTGTCTATGGTATGACTGTTGGAGAATATGCGCAAATGCTGAATGGCGAGATGTGGTTGTCGGGAAAAAAAAGTTGCCTGTTGACTGTAATATCATGTAAGAATTACGAACATAAAACGTTGTACGAATTACCTGTGGCACCTTCGCCAAATCTGAGAACTGCTGTTTCTATTTTACTATATCCTTCCTTATGTTTATTTGAAGGAACGGATGTCAGTGTCGGTCGCGGTACATCAACACCGTTCGAGGTTTGGGGGCATCCTGCTTTTAAAACTATGTCATATTCCTTTACGCCAGTCAGCACACCCGGAGCAAAAACGCCTCCTCATAAAGATGAAGTCTGTTATGGTGAGAATCTATCTTTGCCTGCGGTATCAATCTGTAAATTAGTAGATGGCAAATTGAATTTATTCTGGATCCAAAAAGCGTATTCATTATCCGAAAATAAAGATTCATTCTTTACTCCTTTCTTTCTGAAACTATCAGGCACTGCATCGTTGAAGAAACAATTACAGGATGGATGGTCTGAGCAGCAAATTCGAAAGAGTTGGCAACCGAGGCTTGAAACATTCAAGCAAATCCGTCGGAAATATCTTTTATATACAGATTTTGAATAAGCATGAACATACATATTGAGCAGAGTTGGAAGGAGGTATTACAGGATGAATTTGAGAAACCGTATTTTTCGGAAATCATGAATTTTCTCAGAAAGGAAAAGCAACAAGGCAAGGTGATCTATCCTCAGGAAAAAAATATATTTAATGCATTTGAACAAACTCCGTTCGATAAGCTGCAAGTCTTACTTCTTGGTCAGGATCCTTATCATGGTGTTGGACAGGCTCATGGATTGTGTTTTAGTGTGCAAGATGGGTTTAAACCGCCGCCATCGTTGGTCAATATTTTCAAAGAATTAAAAGATGATGTAGGAAATGAAATTCCTTCAAGTGGTAATCTCATTCACTGGGCCAAACAAGGAGTACTTATGTTGAATGCATCCCTGACGGTCGAAGCCGGAAATCCGATGAGCCATCGCAAAACAGGCTGGGAACACTTCACTGATGCGGTGATCAGGAAAGTCTCTGAGAAGAAGCAAGGTGTTGTGTTTATTCTTTGGGGACGTTTCGCGCAGCAAAAGGAAATGTTGATTGATAAATCAGCACATGTTATTCTGAAAGCGGCTCATCCATCACCATTCTCAGCGTATAACGGCTTCTTTGGTTGCAGGCATTTTTCAACGACAAATATGATATTGAAGGGGCAGGGGAAGATTGAGATTATTTGGTGACGTTGGTGTTTACACTATTACAGATTAATGAAGCTCGACTAGATTTGTAATGGGTAGGATCATTTAAATTATTACGTGTATTGCGGCAACGATAGGAGTGGAAAGCACGCATCCCGATGCCCTGATCGGGAGCGGACTTGGAACGGAAAGCGTGTCTGCCGCCCAAAATATCCTCACTAAAGTCTTAATTTAGCTAATAATAATTACTTTTACGACCTCAATACTTCACATTGGTCAAGGATATCTTAGCTAGAATTTATTTCGTGTATGGCATGTTGCTTTTTGCCATTACCATGTTGCCGGTAGCACTAATCTTTTTTCTTTTCAGAACCTTTGCCTCCGAACGTATTTCATCAATTGTTGTTCAACGTGGTTTCCAAATCTGGATGGGTATTTATATGCCATTGATCTTCTGCCCGGTAACTCATAAAGGAAGAGAGAATTTTAAGAGAGGAAAGAATTATGTGGTGACCATGAATCACAATACACTTGCAGATGTTCCCGTTTCATCACCGGGTATTCCCGGACCTAACCGTACACTGGCAAAAGTGGAGATGGCGAAAATTCCAATATTCGGGTATATCTATCAATCAGGCTCTATTCTTGTCACACGCCAAGATGCCCAAAGTCGAAAGGAAAGTGTTCCTTTAATGGTAGAAGCTCTTGAGAAAGGTCTGCATCTTTGTCTCTTCCCTGAAGGTACACGAAACAAAACCGATCAGCCGCTGGCCCGTTTTTATGATGGCGCGTTTAAAGTAGCCATACAGGCACAGAAACCGATTATCCCAGGCGTGATTTTTGGAACAAAACATATACTCGATCCGGACAAAAAAATCTGGGGATGGCCGCATAAAATTCAACTGCATTTTCTTCCTGAGATAAGTACAGAAGGAATGATAGCTGCTGATACCGAGCGTCTGAAGCAACTTGTTTTCGAAACGATGAAAAAGCATTATGTTAGTCATCCGGAATTGGTGTAAGGGTAAGGGATAAGGAGTAAAGTGTAAGTAGAAGTTGTCAGTGGTCAGTAAGGGATAGGTGTAATGTGTAAGGCGTAAGGGTTGTTAGATGTTCGCTGTCAGGAGTGCAAAGAGAAGTAATGGTTAAGGCGTAAGGAATAAATGGTAAGGGATAAGGCGTAAGTGGTAACGAGTAAGGCAAAAGGTGTAAGTAGTACGGGTAAATTTTTAGGATATTAAAAGTATCTTAGCAACCTAACGAATACAGACTAATAGAGTAGATGGAAATTAAAGAATTGAAACCGCGACAGGCACTCAACAAAGCCTGGTTAAAAGTAAACCTGAACCGAACTGACATGGAAGGTTTAAAACAAATCTCATACAATTACTCGACTTGACAAACGACACCGAACCGGAAGAGTGTCATAAAAACCTTGTCATTGACTTTTTAAAGAAAACCTAATACGATCCTAATCATTTTGTAAATACCAAAGGCCAAAATGATCTTGTTATTCATAACGGAAACCATGCAGGCAGCTCGGTTGGCGTGATCGTCGAAGCGAAAAAGCCGACCAGTAAAACGGAAATGCTAAAATTCTTCGCTATAGGTGATAGTCAGCAGCAATGATTTCGAAACTAAACGTACAAGCATTTCAGGAATTAGTTCTTTACTATTTACGGGAACGCATCACACATAAAAATCTGGAAGTAAAATATCTTATTGCAACCAATATCAATGAATGGTTTATTTTTGATGCAACTCTTTTCGACAGGCTTTTTGCGCAAAGCAAAAACTTAGTAAAAGAATTCAACAACTTTGAAGGCGGACGATTGGCTGATACTAAAACTGATTTTTTCTACAAACAAATTGCAGAACCATTCATTGCCGGCATTCCGAAATCTTTTGCGACGGACATCCAATTTACATACTTCAATTTACAAGATTATCAAGAAACTCTTCGCCATGCTGATAAGGAAGATGATCATAAACTCATTGCCTTTTTCAAACTTCTCTCAGCGGAACATCTTTTAAAACTCACTTTCACCAACGACAGCAACAGACTTCATAAACGATATGCGTTTCTTCATTGCGAGGCCCACGCCTGTGCCGACCTACTCGCTAACGCAATCTTTTTGAACCAGGATTACATTTTAAGTAATCATTTTCTAGTGTTAGTTTGAATTTTACAAGGCACTTTTCCTACCACCATTTATTATCAATAATCACTTACATTTGTAGCCTTAAACTTTTACGTTATGGAATTTCTTTCTCCTTTTCTTATTATCGTTCTGGTTATCGTGGCGATTATTTTTTCAGGGATATTTACAGTACAACAAGGCACTATCGCCGTTGTTACGATGTTTGGTAAATACCGCCGAGTTCACCGTCCAGGATTGAATTTGAAGATCCCATTTTTGGAACGCATTTTTCGCCGTATTTCGATTCAGAATAGGTCAGTAGAATTACAATTCCAGGCCATCACACTCGATCAGGCCAATGTGAATTTTAAGGCGATGCTTTTGTATGCTGTGTTAAATCAGGATGAAGAGTCGATCAAGAATGTGGCCTTTAAATTTGTGGACGATAGAAGTCTGATGCAAGCCTTGATCAGAACCATCGAAGGTTCTATTCGTGCATTCGTGGCCACCAAAAGACAAGCCGAAATCTTAGGCTTACGAGGCGAAATCATTCTTCATGTAAAAGAACAAATTGATGTGCAATTGGAAAGCTGGGGTTATCACCTGATCGATCTTCAGATTAATGATATCTCGTTCGATGAAGAAATTATGAAATCAATGGCTCGTGTAGTGAGTAGTAATAATTTAAAATCGGCTGCCGAGAATGAAGGACAGGCACTATTAATTACCCGCACAAAATCGGCCGAAGCAGAAGGTAACTTTATCAAGATATCTGCCGAAGCAGAAAAACAAGCGGCCCAATTACGAGGTCAGGGTGTGGCTTTGTTCCGGGAGGAAGTAGCCCGTGGTATGGCTTCTGCCGCCAAAGAAATGGAAGATGCGAAACTAGATGCTTCCTTCATTTTATTTTCTATGTGGACAGAGTCGATCAAGCATTTTGCTGAGAATGGCAAAGGAAATACGATTTTCCTTGATGGATCGGTAGATAAAATGCAACGGACTATGCAGGAACTGATGAGTGTCACTGATGCTGGTAAGAAATAAGTAGAGTACTATGCAGTTCAACGATGTAGTCGGTCAGCAGGATCTTAAAGCGAATATAATCTCACTGGTCAGACAGGATCATTTGCCTCATGCCTTGTTATTTGCAGGAAGGGATGGAAGCGGCGGACTTCCCTTGGCCATGGCCACCGCACAGTTTATTATTTGTGAGAATAGACTGGAAACAGATTCTTGCGGTGAATGTGCTGCGTGTACAAAGATGGCAAAGATGCAGCACCCTGATATGCATTTTTCATTTCCTACCTATAAAAAAGATGCGAATAAAATTCCGGTTAGCAACGATTTTATCCGTGATTTCAGGGAGTTTATTCTTGCAAATCCTTACGGAAACGATACAGAATGGCTGAAATTTTTAGACACAGATAAACAGGGAAATATCACCGCACTTGAATGTCGCGAGATTATTCTGAAACTTCAGATGAGAAGTTTTGAGAGTGAATATAAGATCCTGATCATGTGGTATCCCGAATACCTTGAGAAGGAAGGGAATATCTTATTAAAGCTGATCGAGGAGCCAACCGACAAAACATTGATCTTTTTTGTAACATCGAACCCGGACGATATTCTGCCAACTATCCTGTCAAGAACGCAGTTATTCCCGTTAAAGCGATTGACAGATAATGAGATCAGAACGGCCTTAATGCAGAAGGGTGTTCTGGACGAAAATGCGATCAGGTTTTCCCGAATGGCCGAAGGAGATTTTCATAAGGCATTATCATTAATGGCTGATACCAGCAGTGATTTTATTGAGACATTACGAAATTGGCTGAATTGTATCTATGCCAATAAAGGGCTCGAATTGGTCGACTGGATAGGCAAGATGGTTGACAATACGAAAGAACATCAGAAAAAATTTATCGATTATGTCATTCAACTACTTGAACATTTGATTCGGTACCGAACCTTAGGGCCTGCGAATCTGGTGATGACTGGCAGTGAACAAAAAATGATTGAGGTTCTTATCGCCAAGGGAATAAGCGATCATGCCATCATGGAAGTAAATGATTTGTTGAACGAAAGTATCTACCAAATTGAACGAAATGCGAATACTAAAATTCTATTTCATTCATTATCTTTACGAATTCAAAAGATCGTTTTGAGGACGACCGCAATCATGCAGTCTTAATCCCGGAACTTTCTGACGCAGCAGAAACTCTATGAATCTATAGGTCTCTTTGCATTAATTATTAACTCTTTAAATGACAAATATAGAATATGGGATGTGGAAGTTGTGGAACAAAGAACGGAGGCTTGCCTACGGGTTGTAAAGATCATGGATCGTGTAAAAGTGGAGGTTGTAACAGGATGAATGTGCATGATTGGCTAAGTTTGTTGCCAGTCTCAGATTTTTCAAGACCTTACCCATTTATAGAAGTAACCTTCAATCATGGAAGCCGTAAGGAATATTTTAAGTCATCCAACCCTTTGTCGTTTGAGAAAGGGGATTTTATCACGGTTGAGGGAAGTGGCGGTTATGACCTGGGAGTCGTAAGCCTTACCGGAGAACTGGTTAAATTACAGATGAAGAAAAAGGGTGTAAGTGAGAAGAGTGATGAGATCAAAAGAGTATTACATCCAAGTACTGAAGCAGAGATTCTGAAGATGGAACAGGTGAAAAAGAATGAAAAGGAGATGATGATCCATTCGCGGGTAATAGCACGCGATCTGAATCTGGATATGAAAATCGCAGAAGTGGAGATACAGGCCGATGGGAGGAAGGCGACATTTTTTTACACCGCAGAAGACAGGGTTGATTTCCGTGAAATGATCCGACGTTTTGCCGGAGATTTTAAAGTGAAGATCGAAATGAGACAAATCGGAATCAGGCAGGAAGCGGGCAAGGTTGGTGGGATTGGAAGTTGCGGACGAGAGCTGTGTTGCAGTACATGGTTGAATGATTTTAAATCGGTGAGTACGACAGCCGCTCGTTATCAGAATTTGTCGATCAATCAAACCAAACTTTCAGGCCAATGTGGACGATTGAAATGTTGTCTGAATTATGAACTCGATACCTATATGGATGCATTACGTGTATTTCCTGAAAATGCAGACCGAATCCGGACCAAAGTAGGAACCGCGAACTTACAGAAAAAAGATATTTTCAAAAACCTGATGTGGTATAGTTACGATAAAAGTAATGTATTGTATCCTTTGGCGATCGAGCGTGTGCATGAGATTATTGACCTGAATAAAAAAGGCGTTTTTCCAGACGAGTTGCAACCAGTGGAAGTAATCAAGAAAGCATCGCTTGCAGAGAAGACAGATTTCGTTGATGTGGTTGGTCAATTCAGTTTAAAATCGCTTGATAAAAGCAGTAAGAAGAAAAAGAAAACGGGAGATAAAACAGATCCTCGCGAAGGAAATCGCGAGAGTGTATCAAGTTCGAATGCACCGAAACTACAAGGAAATTTGGCAGGACAACAGAATCAAGGGAATAGACCAGGTAACAGGAAGCCAAATAATCCGAATACAAATCCCAACCAGAATCCGAATCCGAATCCGAACCAGAACAGACCCAACAGACCACAGGAAGCAAGGCCGAAACAAGGTGAGCCAAGGAATACGCCAGCCGGAGAAAATAAGAGCGACGCACCGAAACCGGAGAATAGAAACCCAAGAGGGCCGGCACGGAAACCTAATCCGAACCAGCCGAGGAGAGATAATCAACAGAAACCACAAGATCCCAAACCTCAGGAACCAAAGTCACAAATTCCAACGCCTTCGATCCCAAAGCAACAGGATCCAAACACATAGGAGTTATCGGTTTTTTTTCTACGTTTAACGTAATAATCAAGATCCACTATAAGGATGGTGAAC
>Ga0105048_10019329_pt1 | contig 10445 bp, 10 predicted proteins | sample MAT05_FD_78382 | JGI IMG/M metagenome (GOLD analysis project Ga0105048, IMG submission 78382) | Freshwater microbial communities from Lake Fryxell liftoff mats and glacier meltwater in Antarctica - MAT-05 | ecosystem: Environmental > Aquatic > Freshwater > Ice > Liftoff microbial mat | place...
AGAAAAGTCGATTGTCGTCTTCGAGAATGATGTAAATGCTATCGAATCGGCTATTGCGTGCGGCATCGGCGTTGATCGGATAATAAATGTTTGCTGGAGAGGTAATGAATAAGTTCACAATCGAAGCGAACCAATTCTTGAAACGCGATGTGGTGGGGTATTTTCACGCAGACTTTCATGGTGCATCTCACCCCGGAAATCCAGATTTCCTCTACAAATTCAAGAACGATCCCCATCATGATTGGAATCAGCAACAACTTCGATACGCTGTCAACGATCTGAATAGGGTGCTTGGCATGGATTTTCCAGAAATTATGCGCCACGCTCAACTTGCCCCCTTGACAGTCTGTGTTGTTCCAAGGGCAAAGGCGGATAATGCCTACCGACCAGAGCAGTTGTTGTTTAGAGCGACGGTAGGAGAATATGCGCAATCAATACCCGGACTTCAAGATGGTGTGGATTTCATTATTCGTCATACGAACACCCGAACCACACATCTAAGACGACCTATCGACGGATTCGAAAATGAGGGCAGCAATCCCTACCCAGGCATCGCCTCAAATACATGTCACTTCGCCCCACAGGTCAGAGGGTGCGACATCTTACTAGTAGACGACATCTACACCAGAACGGTGAACATTGATGAAGACATGCTGCAAGCATTGTTCGACAACGGGGCGAGGACGGTGGTGTTTTATGCGATCGGCAACACACCTAGAAAATTTTGAGATTCGAGTGCAGAAATGAGATATAGCGAGAATGCCATCAATGTTATGGCCGCCAGAATTTATAAAGGAATTGGACGGGCTTGGATTGTTAAGAATCTTTCAACTTCTAAGCCTGAAGATGCAATTGTGCGATTATTAAATGCATCATCTAAGTCCGATGGCGAGATAACAATTGAAGACTTCAACAAGAAGAAATTAACACTTCGACGAATACTTGCCGAATCAGCAGATGCGATCGATGGTGTTGTGGCGATTGGGGATGATGATTTCCCGCCACATCGCGGGTCCGTAAAGAACAGTGAGCAGCCAATCTTTCTCTTTTATCGAGGCGATCTATCTCTGCTGTCCGCGAAAAGCAACAATGTCGCGGTGATAGGACTATTGAACCCTAGCCGGGAGATAGAGGCTGTTGAGCGGAAGCTTGTTTCTGGCTTAGTGAAAAATGGTGTCGTAATAGTAAGCGGTTTGGCGTTAGGTTGCGATTCTATTGCTCACCTGCAAACCTTGGACTCTAATGGTAAGACAGTAGCAATCCTTCCGAGTCCGCTAAACGATATTATGCCGGCCAAGAACAGGGGCTTGGCAGTAAATATTGTTGGAAATGGCGGCCTATTAATCTCTGAGTATCTCACTCCACCGAAATCTAAGATGGCGTTGGGTGGCAGGTATCAAGAAAGGGACCGGTTACAAGCACTTTTTAGTAACTCAATCGTATTGTCTGCCAGTTACGCAAAGAACGATATTGGAAATGATAGTGGTTCTAGGCTGGCAATGGGTTACGCCAAGGACTACTCAATCCCAAGGGCTGTCATCTACGATCAGGAGCAGCATTTGAGCAATCCGATGTTTGATTTGAATAGACAAATTATCCAAGAAGATCCGGATGTTGTCATTTTTAATGAAAAAAACAGTGCATCGACCCTTCCAGTAATTCTCCGGTCTAATCCTGTCGTCGTCGAGCAAATTCAAGTTCAACAAAGCATGATTTGATGTTGTTGGATACCTGGGCACCCATCAGATCGATTGCCGAATTAGCAGAAATTCCTGGACACCCATCAAATCGCTCGCCGAATTCGCTAACCGAGGCAGGAGCCGAGCCACCTTCAGGCTCTCGAATCCTCGGTCTTAGATGACCGATGGATAAGCAGACAACGCGCTCTAAATCCCCAAAACTAACCAATACCTTCCCCGAAGGAATTCCCGGAAATTCCTGGACACCTGTGAATTCCCATGGATTCCCGGACACCCATCAAATCGCTCGCCGAATTCGCTCACCGAGGCAGGAGCCGAGCCACCTTCAGGCTCTCGAATCCTCGATCTTAGATGATCGATGGATGAGCAGACCCCGCGCTCTAAATCCCCAAAACTAACGAACAACCTAGCCACCCAGCAAAACCCGTAAAAATCTCCCAACCCAACCCACCCTTCAAGCCAATACCACTTCCGAAAAATACCCCGCACTTCTTTTAGCGCTCATTTCTACTTCGGCGTTGGTGGGGATTAGTTCGTCGGGGATGGCTATTTGGCGAATGATTTGGATGCCGGCGTTGCGCAGTGCTTGGGCTTTTAGGTTGCTCATTGAAATCCAGCGATCGATGCGTTCGAGGCCGAGCCAGTGGAGCACGTCGACTGATAGCTCCTGGAAGCGCATATCGCTGAGTCCGGCGACTTGGGCGGTGCGGTCGAAATAGCTTTCGGCTCGATCGCCGGCGTTCATGCGCGCGTTGTAGACCAGCAGTTTGACTACTTCGCCCAGGCAGCGCCCTTCTTTGCGGTTGTAGGCCACCACGCCGAGGCCACCGGCCTGGGCCATCGCTACGGCTTCTTCGACGGCGTAGGCCAGATACGGGCGGCAGGTGCACAGGTCGGAGCCGAACACGTCCGAGCCGCTGCATTCATCGTGGATGCGACAGGCGATGCGAGTGCGCGGATCGTTTAGGCGCTGCACATCGCCAAACAGATACACGCTGGTCCCACCGATGGGCGGCAGAAATACCTTGCGCTCGGGATTGTCGAGCAGCGCTGGATACATGCCGTCGGTGCAGCGAAACAGCGCCTGGCGCAAATCCGGTTCGGTTAGCTGCAGCCGTTCGGCTAATCCCGGCAGCCACCAGACCGGCTCGATCGCAATCTTGCAGACCCGGATTTCACCGTTGCGCAGCAGCACTTGACCGTCTGGCCGCAGGCGCCCGCGTTCGATTGCGCAGATGATTTCGGCGAGCCGCAAACGTCCTTCGGCGACCGCGATGCTCGGCCGGATATCCAGCCCGCGCTCGCGTTCTGTGGCGAATACCTGCGCCACGAGATGGCCCCATGGGTCCATGGTGACGATCTTGCGCGGATCGGCCCACTGCGCAAACGGACCGATTTCGATCCGAGGCTGGGTGCCCTCGAGGTTGGGTCGATGCGCTTCGGATAAACCGCCGGTGGCCACCGCGAGCGCTTGATAGCTGCCAAACGCAGCCGCATGCGTGCCGTTGGCGTTGCGTGCGCTGCCGGCGTCCAAGCCTGCAACCACTGGCCCGCGGCGGTCGGGGGTGGCTGCGCCCCAGTTGATTAAAGGTGGAGCGCTCATGGCCGCGGACTCGATGGAAGGCGGCCGAGGCCGTGGATGGCTTCGAGGTTTAAGCCGCCGCGCAGGATGTAGAGGAGCTGTTCTAACCGACTCAGACCCACCACCGTGGCGCACAGCAGCAGCCAGCTTGCAGAGCCGGTCAGCGCGAGCAGCGGCCACAGGCTGAACAGCAAAATCGCGCCGAGCTTGGCCGACCAGAAATGGAACATCAGCAGCCGTCCGCGCAGTTGCCATGAAACCAGCAGATAGGCCAGTGGTGCGCCGAACAGCACCAGCAGGGCCACGCCATGACTTGCCGCTAATCCCGGGAAGGCCAGCAGCAAGAACAGCAGGATCGCGACGGCGAAAACATTGTCGGCCAGCGCATCCAGCTGCGCGCCAAATTCGGAGGCCCGGCCACTGTGCCGCGCCAGCCAGCCATCGCACAGGTCGGTGCACGATGCCACCAGATACAGCGCAAGCGCGGTGCGCGTCCAGCCTGCCACGAGAAGAGCCAGCACCGGCGCGATCAGCACGATCCTCGACACGGTCACCAAGTTCGCCAGTTTTAAGGCCTCGCCCTCGCTCGCGATATGCCGGATGCGCTCACTCCAGACTGCTTTCACGCGGCGGCTCCCGGCATTTCGGTCAGTCGAATGGTGCTGGGCAAGGCCAGCAGCTGTCGCACTGGGAAAGCGCCCTGATGAATCGGGCAAACCAGCGCTCCGGCCGCGTTGATAAAGCCGAACTTCAACGGCCCGCCGCGATGGGGACAGCTATTCAGCACTAGGTACAGCGCGTCGTCACACGTCAGCAGAAAATACTCCGCGCCGTTGCGCCAAATCGGTGGCAACCCTTCGCCGATCCAGCAGGCGCCGCCGTTCATTGCGTCGCCGCCGTGTCACGCGGCTGTGTGCGGCCGTAGGTGCCGACAGGAAAATTGGCAAAAACCTGGGCGTCGGCCAGCATGCCGATCGCCCCGACTTGGACCGGTAAAGTGCCACCATGCTGTGCTGCGCTCGCCGGGGTCAGGCCCGCGCCCATTTGCAGCAGATTCGGCAACGCCGTCCACGCCTTGCCCTGCGCTACGGCTAGATCAAACGCCGCACAGACTGCCAGCTGCTGGCGTTCGGCGTCGGCGAACACTCGGCGAGTCAGTTCTGCGCCCGCGATAAATTCTGCGGCCACTTCCTTGCCGTGCGCTGCGATCAGGGGCGCGGCTACCTCTTCGATCACCATGCGCGTGTGGTGCAGGTCGATATGCGCGTGTTCGGCGAAATAGCGCGCATCGCTGTTGGGATGGAATTCGCGCAGATAGCGCCAATGGTCAGCTGTGGAGCGCTGATAGGCCGTCTCGGCAAACAGCAAAAAACCGACCTGCAGGAAAATATTGCGCGGGTTCTGGAACAGGAAGTGGATGGTGTTATGCAGTTCCAGGGTGACCGTATCGAACCACGGCCAATAGCCGTTGTACGAATCGCACAGGCCGAAATCGCGCATCGTCGTGCGATACAGCACGCTGTGTTTGCGCTCATGGATGCCATGGCCAAACTCATCAAGCAGGATGCGAAACAGCGCCGACTGGGCCGGGCCGAATTCGCCGATCACGCCGAGCGCCGAGGCGGACGCTTCGGCCAACAGATCAGCGGACGACTGCAGCAGGAAATTGCGGTAATGCGCCGCGCGCTGCGGGCTGCCGCGCAAATAATGAATGAACGGATTTTCCGGCGCGTTGCGCAATGAAGGCAGCAGCGTTTGCAGATAACCCTCGAAATCCTGCCCGGCTGCGATAGCGCGTGCAGATTCGAGCCGCGGCACGATCAACTCCGCCTCCAGTGGCCAGCGCAGTGCCTCGAGCTCGGACATCTGCTGCGGATCGTAATGGTGCCTTAACCGCTCTAGCAGTCCCTGCGTCGGGCCGCTCTGCGGCAGCAGCACATAGCGCGCTTGATAGGCCCGCAGCAGCGCCTGCTGCTTGCTGTGCCACAGCTGCGAGTCGTCAGCTAGCTCACTTGCATCGATACGCAAATCCCAAGCCTGCGGCGGCGACGGCCCGCTGCGCGCTGCGAGGCTTGCACTCATCGCCAGCATGCGCGCGGCGGCAATCATGCAACCGGCCGCAGTGGACAGTGGACCGAGATGGCCACGCCGCTCATGACAAACCAGTCGGCCAGCTGCCAGCGCGACAGCGGCAGCGGCAAAGCACCCGGCCCGCTAGGTAACAAGCTCGGCGCATCCGCCGCACCGCAGATCACCGGCAGGTGCTTGATGATGATGCGCGCCACCAGTTGCGCTTCAAACAGGCTGTGCAGCAGGCGCGAACCGCCCTCAACCAGCAGGCTGCGGATACCGCGCCCTTCCAGCACTGCGAGCAGTTCATGCAGATCCACCCGCTGATCACCGCAACGCGCTACCTCTACTGCCGGCTGGCGCCGCAGGGCGTGCACTTGATCGTCGGTCGCCTGCCTCGATACCGCCACCACGGTCGGCCGTCCGTCGTTGAGCAGGCGCGAGTGCAGCGGCAAATCACCCAGTGAAGCGGGAATCACCCGCAGCGGATCCGGACCGCTCGCATAGCGCACGGTCAATTCAGGATCATCGCAACGCACCGTCCCGGCACCCACCATGATCGCGTCATGCTGCGCGCGCTGAGCGTGGAACCAAGCGCGCAACTCCGGACCATAAAAATCGAACAGCGCCTTGCTAGACCCGCCAGCACCTAGCGACAGTTTGCCGTCGATGGTCAGCTCGGTCAGCGTGGTGATTTCGATCATCGCAGCGAGCGCATTGACTATCTTTCATACATGAAGTCGAGGCTCAGGCTGGGCGTGGGGCCGTGAAGCTGTTGTCTTTGCGCTCTGCCTCAAGGTGGCAACCCGTAGCGCTCAAAACTTCGCTTGCCATCAAACAGCCACAGTTGCGCAGATTCGGCGCTTGGGTTGACCAGGAACACCGAGGTTGGCTGCTGGCCGCGCGCCTTGACTCGGTAACTCAGCCCGGAAGTCGCATCCATAATCCAGACCTGATGAAACTGCCGCTGGATATCGGTCGCGACGGGCGCTCAGCTCGCTATCTTCCAAAATCTCAGTGAAATCCCTGGGCAGATCCAGCGACCAAACCGCTTTGAGATCGGCGTCGAGTAGCGCTTGGCGCACGTAAGCGTTGTCCGATTACAGCGCACGAGGCTGCAAGCGGCCAAGGGCAGTGCCATCATTAAGCGCAAACATCCACCACGACTCCGAGCTTTCAGTGATAGTGGGGTCGTCAACGCGCACCACTAGTTGATCCTTGCCGGCGTCGATAAAGACGCCGAGCGCTTGCGGGTTCGCCTTATGGTGCAAGTAGCGGCTAGACTGTCACGGTTGGCGCGCCAACTCCTGCGAACGGCCATCCGCATTCACCAAAGCGACCCCAAAATCGCCGCTCTCAGCAACGCCGAAACCCTCGCTATAGGCATACCCGGCAAGCGTGCCCTCCTCGCTGACCACGGCTTCATACAGCGTGTAACCCAACGTGAAAGCGGCCAAGTGCTCGCCGTCGCGATGCAGCAGCGAGTAGCGCGCCGCGCCGGCCCCGCTTCGCGCAGTCGGATCCACACTCCAGACAAAGCAACCGTTGAGCGAATGATAGCGCTCAGTATTTAGCGCCCGCGTCAAAGCGTCGGACGCTGCCGCCAAGGAGAATGCGCCGAGTAAGGGCGCAAGTAAAATCCGGGTTGGCCAGTTCATTCGCATTCCAGCTGGGTCAAGTGACTCTGAGGAGGACAGCTCGCGTGGACGAATCGCAGGTTCCCTGCAATCGGCAACATTCACGGGATTTCAACTCGACCCTCGTGCCAACCACTGCCCGCATGCTTGAGACGCGAAGAACGCGGATGGCCCCAGTTTTGCGGTCTTTACGTTAGTGGTTATTAAGCCGATCCACATCAAGCAGCAATGAAGTTCGCTGGAACTCAGCGTACAAAAACTCCGGCTGCGGTGAGCGGTTCCAAATCTTCCTTACCTTGGAGTCAAATGATGAACAAATTACAAAAAAAGCGTTTAGCCACTGCAATCACACTGGCGTGGCTGGGCGCTGCTAGCGCTGCGGTTCAAGCCCAAGTGATCGATCTCGGCAGTCTGAGCAGCGCCGGCTTCCGCATTGATGGCGTTAGTCCGGATGACCGCGTGGGCTCGAGCGTTTCCGGTGCAGGTGATGTCAACGGCGATGGGCTGGCCGATCTAATCATCGGCGCCCCAAATTTGGGTGCGGGAACGAGCTATGTGGTTTTTGGCAAGGCCAGCATGACAACGGTCAATCTGGCGACGCTGGGCAGCGGCGGTTTCCGCATCGACGGTATTGACGCGGGTGACGACTCGGGCGTGCACGTCTCCGGCGCAGGCGACGTTAACGGTGATGGACTGGCGGATCTGATCGTAGGAGCCCCCGGCGCCGACCCGGCTGGTGAAAGCTATGTAGTATTTGGAAAGGCCAGCGCAACGCCGGTAGATTTGGCGGCGCTGGGCAGCAGCGGCTTCCGAATTGATGGCATTGATGCGGGTGATGGCTCGGGTCGAAGCGTCTCGGGCGCGGGCGATGTCAACGGCGACGGGCTGGCGGATCTCATAGTGGGTTCGCCTGGGAGCGACCCCGGCGGGGACTCACTGGCCGGTGAGAGCTACGTGGTGTTCGGCAAGACCAGCGCGACGACGGTTAATCTCGCCGCACTCGGTAATGGCGGTTTCCGCATCGACGGCATTGATACAGGTGACTCCTCGGGCGCTAGCGTCTCCGGTGCGGGCGATGTCAACGGCGATGGCCGGGCCGATCTGATCGTCGGGGCCAGGATGGACCAGTTCGGCAATCCCGGGACCGGCGACAGCTATGTCGTGTTTGGCAAAACCAACGCAACAGCGGTCAACCTGGCGGCGCTGGGCGCCGGCGGTTTCCGCATTGACGGCATCGATTTGTATGACAGCTCGGGCTATAGCGTTTCTGGCGCAGGCGATGTCAACGGAGATGGGCTGGCCGATCTGATCGTGGGAGCCCCTAGGGCGGAGTCCAACGTTAGCGAAAATTCCGGTGAGAGCTATGTGGTATTCGGAAAAACCGGCGCGACTCCGGTGGACCTCGCGACGCTGGGCAGCGGCGGTTTCCGCCTTGCTGGCATCAATGCGGGTGACTACTCGGGCAGCAGCGTTTCCGGCGCGGGCGACGTCAACGGCGATGGACTCGCAGATCTGATCGTGGGCGCGCCTCGGGCCCAACACAGCGGCGGCCTCGCCGGCGAAAGCTACGTTGTGTTGGGCAAGACCAGCGCGACAGCGGTCGATCTAGCGGCGCTGGGCAGCGCTGGTTTCCGCATTGATGGTGCAGGTAAACACGACTTTTCCGGCGTCAGTGTCTCTGCCGCGGGCGACGTTAACGGCGATGGGCTGGCAGATCTGCTGATAGGAGCCCCTCAGGGCGGCCCCACCACCGACTTGCTCGGCAAAAGCTACGTCGTGTTCAGCCCCTATGTGCCGCCTTTCTCGGCCAGCTATCAAGCGCGCAGTCTTAATGCTAACCCGCCGCGCACCGCGTTCGGCATTGTTGGTGATGGCAGCAACGATAGCCATCCGAATGCGCGCGCGTGGATCGATTTTGCCAATGGTAGTAATCCACTCGCTAACGCCTCCAGCGAAACGGTCACCCTGACACGCCGGGCCGGTAGCTTCAGCCCCGCTGCCGCCAATGTGCACTGGCAGATCAAAAGCAACCGAAAGGGTTGGAGCGGCGCGGAAGTGCGCGTTCGCTATCGCACCAGCGAACTGACGATCACCGACGAAAGCAGGCTACAGCTGGTGTACTCCGCAAACGGCTCCGCACCGTTCACCCCGCTGACCAGCGTGGTCAACCCACTCGACAACACCGTGTCGGCCATCATCAACGCGCCGGGTTTCCTGTACTTGAAGGCTCGGCCGCTGCTTGGGCTCTGAGGCCTGAGGCAAGCTAGAGCGGCTCAATCAGAACTGTCGCGCCACTCGGCAGCGACAGTTCGCCTTCGGGCAGGACGATCAGGCAGTTGGAGCGGGCCATCCACCGCCGAACGATCTTGCTGATCTGCCATCGCCCAAATTCTCGTACAAGCATTGCAGGCAAAGGCGCGAGCGCGCTACTTTCATTGTTGAATTCCGGGAAAACACAGCATGCATACCGCGGGCGATTCTGAGCAGTCGTACTCCACAGCAGATCCAGAGGTTGACCAACCAGCGCTTTTGTCGGCTTCAGCAGCCACCATCGCGCTGGTGTCGATGCCATTCCTGACGACATCCACGCCGTCCATTCAGCTCGGCCTGCTGAAGGCGATTGCGGCTGAGCGCGGCCATTCTGTCAGCGCGCTGCATCTGCACCTCGATTTTGCGGCGCAGATCGGTCACGAACTTTACGAGACCCTGTGCCAGCGCAAGACCGCCCATCTCGGCGAATGGCTGTTTTCGCTAGCCGCTTTCGAAGCCGATGCGCCGGATTCCGCCGGTCGCTTTCTGGACGATCTTCCGACCGAGGCGCAGACGCAACTGGATGGGTACGGATTGACTCGGTTGCGCTTGAATGAGCTGCGCCAGCAGGAGATTCCCAAGTATTTGGCCCACCTGCTGGCTACGGTCGAATGGCAATCTTTTGGCGTGGTCGGGTTCAGTTCGAGCTTCGAGCAGAACTGCGCCTGCTTTGCGCTGGCTCGACAGTTGAAACTGCGCTATCCGCAGATGATCATTATTTTCGGCGGGGCCAATTTTGACGGCGAGATGGGGCCGGAATGGGTGCGTTCGATGCCGTTCATTGACTACGCCGTAGTTGGTGAAGGCGACGAGGCGTTCCCTGAGCTGCTAGATGCGCTGGCCGCCGGAGGCGATGCGGCCAGCGTGCCCGGCGTCGTTGGCCGCCGCGATGGCCAGGTTGTCCCTGCCCGTTCCCGACCGCTGGTCACGCGGCTCGACCAAACCCCGGTGCCCGACTATCACGACTACTTCAAACATCTGGACGCGCTTGGCTTTCTGCCGCCGGAAGCGCGTCGTAGCTTGCGCATTCCGTTCGAAAGCGCGCGCGGCTGCTGGTGGGGCGCCAAACACCACTGCACCTTCTGCGGCTTGAACGGCAATTCGCTGGCGTTTCGCGCCAAGTCGCCGGAGCGCGTGATGGCAGAA
>Ga0105048_10019330_pt1 | contig 10445 bp, 14 predicted proteins | sample MAT05_FD_78382 | JGI IMG/M metagenome (GOLD analysis project Ga0105048, IMG submission 78382) | Freshwater microbial communities from Lake Fryxell liftoff mats and glacier meltwater in Antarctica - MAT-05 | ecosystem: Environmental > Aquatic > Freshwater > Ice > Liftoff microbial mat | place...
CGGTTTCAACCGATGCCGTGCCATGGCGTGCCGCAAAACCTAACGATTCGCGTTAAACACAGGGGTCAGCGGCCATAGATCGCCATCGACTAAAGTCGACGGCTACGAGTAGCAAACCCGCTCCGCGGGTTAAAACGGGGAATCCACTGAGTGACTGATTCCTATGCTTTTAGATCCTTAATTTCGTGCCTATGGGGCACAAACTTGCTGACCATGTGCTGCAAAAACAGCAGTGCGCCATCGTTGACCCGTGGCAACCCTGCGCCAAAGCGCCCGCTGAAGCCGCGTTGCTCGTGTTCGTCCTGCACCCTTTTTTGCTGCCGCTTCCAATCCACGCCAAAGGGCGGGTTGGCCAGCAGGTAATCGAATTGCTCACCTGGATACTGGTCGTCAATGAGCGAATCGCCGAATCGGATCGAGCTATTTTCGTTCCCTTTCAACAGCAAGTCCGATGCCGCCACGGCATACGAGCGCGGGTTGAAATCCTGACCCGACACCCACAGTTCGGCCTGGGGATGATGTTCGCGCAGATAATTTTGTGCCTCGGACAACATGCCGCCGGTGCCACACGCCGGGTCGAGTATTTTGCGCACCGTGCCGGCCTTCGTGAGCAATGCATCATCAGGTGCGAAGAGAATATCCACCATCAGCCGGATGACTTCGCGCGGAGTGAAATGGTCGCCGGCAGTCTCATTGGCTGCTTCATTGAAGCGCCGAATCAGGTCTTCAAACATCAACCCCATCTGGATGTTATCTACCGTACTGGGATGCAGGTCCACATCGCAGAACTTAGAGATAACGAGATACAGGATGTTGGCGTCACGCATCTTCTCGATCTCGTTCGAGAACTCGAAACGCTCGAAGATTTCCCGCACATTGCGCGAAAAGCCGTTGATATAACTGACAAGATGCTTGTCAAGGTTATCCGGATCACCCTTCAGCTTCTCAAAATCGAGCGGTGAGTGATTGTGGAAGCGTTGACCCGCCACCTTGTTCAATATGCTATCCAGCGCTTCATCTTTGAGCTTGCCATCTTTGCGCTTGTGAGCTTCCGCCAACACACGCTGCTTGGTTGGCGCAAGTACGCAATCGAAACGTCGCAACACAGTCAGCGGCAACATGACGCGTTCATACTGCGGCGGGCGATAGGGGCCGCGCAACAGATCGGCAATCTGCCAGATGAAATTGGAATAATAGTGGTGGTCGGCCATAGTCCTACACGAGGGAGTCGCTAGTAGTCTCTCAAAACGATATAACTCCCGACCTTAACTGGTTCAGGAGTTATATACAAAGCTGTATACGAATGCAAATTTAGACGCTACAGACTACCTGTATGTGCCTGAATTTACAACCTCGAATCATCCCTCATTTCTCTTTGGGCAATTGATGCACCGCTTCTATCAACACGGCAATGCGCAAGTTGGTTTCGTGTGAAGTTGAGGCGGCCCGGATTTTTAGCCATCCGCTGGCTGATGGGCATCGGTGCCGCCGGCCATCGCCCCCACCACCATAAACGGCTCCTTGCCGGCCACAACCTCATCCGGCAGCGGCGCATCCGGCGGCTCGTGCGAGAGATCCTGCTCGCAGGCGAAGAAGCGCACAAAGGCCCGCCGCTCCAGCGTGCCTTGCGCGCGGATGGTGCCGCGCAGCATGGGGTATTGGGCCTCCAATGTGTCGAGGATCGCGCGCTGTGTCACTGGCCCTTCGACCTGTAACTCAACTTCCCGGCCGACATGGGCCAGCGTGCGCAGGTGTTGCGGCAGCACGATGCGAATCGTGCTCATTAGGGCAACGTTTGCACTTCCACCGATACCACCGCCGGCAGATCGCGCATGATGGCAGTCCAGTTGTCGCCGGAATCGGCTGAGGCGTAGACCTGGCCGCCGGTGGTGCCGAAGTAGACGCCGCACGAATCCAGTTGATCAATCGCCATCGCATCGCGCAACACGTTCACGTAGCAATCGCTTTGCGGCAGGCCGTTGGTCAGGGCCTCCCACTCATTGCCACCGGTGCGGCTGCGATAGACGCGCAGTTTGCCGTCGGGCGGGAAGTGCTCGGAGTCGCTCTTGATCGGCACCACATACACCGTGTCCGGCTCGTGCGCATGCACCTGAATCGGAAAGCCAAAGTCACTGGGCAGGTTGCCGCTGACCTCGTGCCACATCTCGCCAGCATTGTCCGAGCGCATCACGTCCCAGTGCTTTTGCATGAACAGCACATCGGGGCGCGAGGGATGCATGCTGAGGTTGTGCACGCAGTGGCCGACTTCGGCGGTGGGGTCGGGCAGCTCAAACGGCGACTTCAAACCCTGGTTAATAGGACGCCACGTTTCGCCGCCGTCGTCGGTGCGGAATGCGCCAGCGGCCGAGATGGCCACGAAGATGCGCTTGGGGTCATTGGGGTCGAGAATAATCGTGTGCAAACACATGCCGCCGGCACCGGGTTGCCACAGCTTGGATTTGACATCGCGCAAACCCGACAGCTCCTGCCAGGTCTGGCCGGCATCGGTGGAGCGAAACAGGGCCGCGTCCTCGGCCCCGGCATACACCGTGTTCGCATCGGTGAGCGAGGGTTCGAGATGCCACACGCGCTTGAACTCCCAGGGATGTTGGGTGCCGTCGTACCACTGGTGTGTGCCGGGCGTGCCGTCGTAATCGAACGTGTTGCCGGCCGGCTCCCACGTCTGGGCGCCATCATTCGAGCGCTGAATCAATTGCCCAAACCAGCCGGTGGATTGCGAGGCATAGATTCGGTCGGGGTCGGCCGGCGATCCCTTGAGGTGGTAGATCTCCCAGCCCGCGAAGTGTGGGCCGCTGATGTCCCACTCCTGGCGCTTCTCATCCGAGGTCAAAATAAATGCGCCTTTGCGCGTGCCGACCAATACTCGAACTTTGCTCATAGTTGACTCCTTGGTAATCTTTGGCTCTCCCGAAACAAGCGGGAATCGTAGCGTAGGGGCAAAGCAGCGGGCTCGTGTATGGGCTTGACCTGCGATAAGCCCGCTGCTTTGCCCTTACAACAACCATGATTTCCCGCCAAAGCCGGGAGAGCCTAATCTTTTTGATAAGTCAGGTAACCACTCAGCCGCTGATTTTTCGACAGAATTTACAGAATAAAACAGAATGAAGAAAAACCAAGAAATCTCTGCATTCTGTTTAACTTTGTTCATTCGTAACTGCTCAGTAGGCTGTCATTCTGAGCTTGTTGCTTCAAGGGAAATGGCTGTAAATATGCGAAGAATCCCTATGACCGGACTGAACGGATCTCTAGATCGGCTCACCCAATTCGGCGTCGGTCGAGCCACGTCACAGGGATTCCTCGGCCTGCGGCCCTCGGAATGACTCGTCATAGGCTGAGTAGTTACGTTCATTCTGGTAACTACTCAGGCCTTTTGGACAGGATTTACAAGATTGGGAGAGGATTTCCATCCTGTAAATCTTGTAAATCCAGTCTCAAAATCCGGGGCTGAGCAGTTACAAATTCTGTCCAAAATCAGAAATTCTTAACTCTGCTAATTCGTTTGGACACCTTCGGGAAAGCGATTTGCCACGCCATCCGGCGCTTATGACGCCGTGGCTGGGGTTGGCGCACTGGTTTCCTGCTGCATGTAATTATTCGACAGGGCTCGGTAGGCGCGCGAGCGCATGGCAAGCAGAGTAACAATGAGCCCGATCACCCCGGCAGCCGTGAACAACAGGGCCAGCCCGCGATCGATGCCGATGCCGAACCACGGCCCCAGCAACTCCACGCCACTGCCCGTGGTCATGAAAGGGATGAAGATCAGCTGGGCGAGGGGGCCGATCAGAAAGGCTGTGATGGGCGAGGCCGCCTGTTCCACACTCTGAGCAAAGCCAAACACGCGCCCCTGCCGCTCGGGCGGCACCGTCTTTTGCAAAATCGTTTGCTCCGCAGCTTCGACCACGGGAATCAGGCACAGCCACACAAACATGCCGACTGCCAGCATCACAATGGAAGGTTGCAGGGTAAACACACAGCAAATCATCCACATGACGACGTTGCCCAGGAACTGTGTCTTCAATGGATTTTTACCCAAACCCTTGCGCGCCACAATCAGCCCACCCACGATGAATCCCAGGCTCAGCACGCCCCATAACGCCCCCCACACCTGCACCGACACGAGCAACAAGCCGTAGGCGTCCATCAGCGACATGAACACGCCGCCCAGGAAATTATTGAACGTGTGAAAGAAGATGAGCGGAAAGAGCCCCGGCACAAGCCGGATGACCCGTATGGTGCCGCGAATATCTACATTCTGGTTGTCGGCCGGTCTCTGAGCCGATGCCTCTGTCGGATCAGCCGGTTTTGCCAGATCGGGAATCTGAAGCGTCCACAGGTGAATAACCACCGCCGCCGTCAGCACCAGTGCGCCCGCCAGCATCCAGAACAAGCCCAGGAAGCCGATGGTGATGCCGCTGAGCAGCGACGCCACCAGAAAGGCCACGCCATTGGCCGTGCCCACCATGCCGTTGGCCTTGTCGCGCATGGCTTCGGGCACCACGATGGTGACCAGGGTGGAGAGTGCGATGCCGCGCAGATTGCCAAGAATCGCGCCGAACAGCGCCAGCACGATAAAGATCCATAGGTTCATACTGGCTGCATTGGTGAAAATTTCGGTCGGCGTGGCGATAAAAACGGCAAAGGCCAGCGCGTAGAGGCACAACGAGCCGATGCTCGAAAGCAGCATCACGTTCTTCTTCTTGTATCGATCGACCAGTGAGCCGAGGAAGAAGCCGGTGACAGCGACGGTAATGGTGTAAACGCCGGCCATGACCGAGGTGGCGATTACGGATTTGGTTTGCAGAAACACCCAGAAGGTGATGGCAAACCAGACAGACGTGTTGGTCAGCGACGCGGTGAGCGAGTTTGCCAAAACGGCATAAAAAGTTCTCATCGTGTTGATGTCGACCCCGCAGGCATGGCGGCCAACTTATCTGAGTTTAGCACAAATGTTCTGTGAGTCAACGATGAGAAATGCCGCCAGGTTGATTTAATTTAGAGTTTTTTAAACTGCTCCAGCAGCGTATAGCCGGCCGCCGTCAGCGCTCGTGTTGCTAGTGCTCCTAACTTCGGCAGATCACTTTCCGGTTGATCACCTGACTTCGCTTGTGTTGAACGCTTCATGAAAGTCTCCGTGGATAAAGCGGGTTGTTGTGAGATGAGCTTCAAGGTCGAGCCGTCAATGCTTCTTGACCACCTCGAATCGTAGATGGGTCACGCCGGTCGACTCGATCATCCGCGTGCGCTCCAATTCAATCGGCTTCGCGCCGAGACGGTCGAACAAATGCACGCCGCCGCCCAGCAAAATCGGCACCACACTCACCTGGATTTCATCGAGCAGTCCCGCCTTGAGGCCTGCTGGGCCGTATTTGCCTCGCACACCGAGACCACCTTGTCACCGGCCGCTGCCTTGGCCTGCTTCACTGCGCTTTCAATTCCATCATTGACAAAGGTAAAGGTGCCGCTTTTCTCGGCTCGCAGCGGCAGCGTCTCATGCGTGAACACGAAGCACGGCCCTGCATAGGGCGTGTCTTCCCACAGTTCCACGTCCACCTCAAATGTGCGTTTGCCCAAAATCACCATCACATTTGCCATTTGAGTTCTCCCTGGATTTCCAATCTTCTGAAGCTGAATTGCGTACTACAAACCCGAGGCGCGAACAACCGGGCGCATCGGCGCAACATTGAATGAGGGGCTTTTTGAACAGGTTTGGCCTCGGTCGGCTTTACTGGCGCGCAAGTGGGCTAACAACTTGCGCTGATTCACTTTGCCGTATCGTAAGCACGCTTCAACCACGCGACCACTTCGGCATCCACTTGCTTTGCATCGGTCACCCGCACCCGATGGGTCACCATGCTGTTCCATGATCCCGCGGCCTCGAACTTGTCGGTCGGCTCAGCCCCTTTGAGCTTGATGCCAATGTCCATGCGGTCGGCCGTGGTTTGCAAAATGCCGAACTTTTTAGCTCCACGCACGAGGCTCAAATAGGTCTTGCCCGGCGCAATCTCAATGTCGCTGCCGAACTGGTTCACCCTGGCAATCAGCGCATCGTACGACTTGCGCCACTGGGCTTTGTTGCCTGTAAAAAATGTGCCCACCGCGTCATCGGCACTGACCCTGGCCTTGCCATGACTGTTAATCACATGGGCAACGGCCATGGCGTGGCCGTGACCGAGTTCGAATTCAGACTTCAGCCAGGCCACGATCTCGCCGGTCTTCGCCAGTCCCTTGTTTTCGGCCAGAATGCGAAAGTCTTCGGGCGTTTTGCCGGTCTTGGCTTTGATGTTGTCGAGATATGAGTGGAATGCCTTGTTGTCCTTTTCAGATTTTTCAGACATGTTTCTCCTTTTGGACAGAATAGCCGAGATTTGTAGGCCGAGCCTCCAACTTATTCTGTGGAATTTAGTCGATCCTGGTAACTACTCAGGCCTTTTGGACAGGATAAACAGGATTTACAAGATCGGGAGCGGATTTCCAACCTGTACATCTTGTAAATCCTGTCTCAAAATCTGAGGCTGAGCAGTTACCGATCCTGTCTAATTGATCTGAAAATCAGAATGTGACTATGCGTGCCTATTTGTTAAAAAACGCGCTCAGTGCCGGCACCAACACGTCATTGGCGACGTCGTGATCCTGGCCGGCTAGCGTGCGATGCTCTACATGCGGCAGCAGGTCTGTCAGCGTCTGCGCGGCGTCGTGAAAGAACTTCTCGCTGTTCCCGCCGTCCATGACCAGCGTCGGCATCGTGGCTCCAGACACTTGCTTCACAAACTCGGGCGAGAGCGGCTTGCCCGACATGGTGTCGGCCATGATGCTGCCGTCATACGCAATCGTGTGTGCCACCTTTTCCATCTCGGCCCACGACGGGTCTGCGCGCATACCGTCCACATATTCCGCAGGGATGCCAACCGCCTGGACGAGAAAAATCTCGGCCGCTTTGCCACGGTTGCCGGCTGCTATCGCCGCGTTCAGTTGGGCCACGTAATCGCCCGGCAACGGCGGCCGGCTGTCATCGAGAATGAATGGCGGCTCGTACAACGCCAGCTTCTTCACCTTGCTTGCCAGCTTGCTGGCGGCGCGCACGGCCAGCACTGCGCCCGATGAGATGCCATCTGGACTTACGCAAAAGCCATTTTGATGGAAGGGGATTTAAATTGTTGGCGCAAGTAATCAGACAACATGCCATGTTTGACTTGATAGATGGTTTTGCCCGATTCATGGGCAACCTGTTTGAGGCGCAGCCAGACCAGCATGGCGCAACCGATGTGATTGCGGACGATGCGCTCGCGTCGGCATTGACACCGATCAATTCCAGTCAATTGTTTGGTCTCACGATGAAACTCCTCAATCTTCGGACGCCAGCCCCACACGTCTTGTGTTGCTGCCGCAGAATCTTGAGCGACATCATTGGTCATGATGTAATCCGTGCGACGGGTAGAAGTCGCAATTCGGAACAGTCTCACTTGATGACCCGCCGGAAAGTCGCGCAAATGAACCAGTCGGCCATGCCGAAACTGATCGCGATCCCACACAATCTCATCGGCTCGAAAGTAAGTGGGATTGTCGCGGGACACGTTCAACAGTCGATTGGCTTTGATCGGACAGTAATACACCTTGTTCAATTGCTCAATAAACAAAAGCTCATTTTTTGTGGCGTACCACGTGTCCATCAGCACCACCCGAAACGGCAGTTGTTTGTGATGGACGGTGTGCTCCAACATATCACGCATGTGATCGAGCTTGCTCTTGCCATCGATCTCAGGCGCGAAGATGCGGAAGTCGATGATCCAAAATCGGTCGAGCTTGGGATTGACATACACGCATGTCACCACGCCGATGCCTTTGATCACCGCTTTGGCGTTTCCACTCCATTGCTGTCGCACCAACTCGATTTGACTCGACTCCGATTTGTCCAGAACCACATCATTGAACACTACACTCCCGTTTTCATCCGTCACAATCTGTCCGGCTACGCTCTCCCACACCATCCGCGGCACAATCTCATCTCCTCGCGCGTATCGATTGATCGCATCATGACTAAACCGCTCCGAATGATCTGCGAAATGTGTCATCGTGTAATTCATCGGCGTGCTCAACAGGTATTGGCAGTAATCCAACCGCGTGACTCGATCTTTCATAACCCCTTCATTTTCTCCCGTTATGCCCCTTTTGCGTAAGTCCAGGTCATTACTCCTGGCGCTTTTGGCGCGTATAAATGAACGTTGGAATGAATGTGTAGTGGGCCGGCCTAGACCTTGGACAGCATCTCGTCCAGGTAGTCCCAAGTCTCGCGCACACCTTCGGCCATGCCCATATCCAGCACCTTTTGCAGTTCGGCTGCCGAAGCGTAGAGGGTGTGGCTGACGATCTTGGTCGTGCGGCCCTTGCCTTCGTCAAAGAAGTTGACGGTGACGCGCATGGTCGGCAAATCTGGGTTGACGTTGCCGTCTGCATCGGCAAAGCTGTCGGTGTAGGCCAGCCGCTCGGGGGCCACGATCTCGTCGTAGATGGCCTTGCCCCAGGCTTGCTCGCCGTTGGGGCCGGTCATGCAATAGCGCCAGATGCCGCCGGGTTGGAGATCCACTTCGCACACGGTCAACGGCTAGGTCTTCGGCCCAAACCAGCGCTTCAACTGCTCTGGCTCGGTCCAGGCCTTGAACACCACCTCGCGTGGCGCGTTAAAAGTGCGCTCGATCACGAGTTCGCGGTCGGTGGCTCCAGTTTTGATTTCGGTTGGGTTAGTTTTTGACATCATCTTTTGCATTTCCTTTTTCTAAATTTTTGGGGTGCATCTTGTCGGCGCTTAAGTCTGCCGTCGGTTCGGCTGGGTCAATCGGGTCAATCGGTGCCGAGTCAATGTGCGATTGAATCAGCTGTAGGTAATCGTCCAAACGGTCGAAGCTTTCTTCCCAAAAGCGACGATAGCCTCCGATCCAGCCAGCCGCCTCTTTCAGTGGCGCTACCTTCAACGTGCACGGCCGCCACTGCGCATCACGGCCGCGCTCAATCAGCCCCGCCTTTTCCAGCACTTTGAGGTGTTTGGAGATGGCCGGCATGCTCATCACAAACGGCTCGGCCAGCTCCGTCACCGACGCCGCGCCCGAGGCAAGCCGTGCCAAAATTGCCCGTCTTGTTGGATCTGCGAGTGCTGCAAAGGTGGTGCTGAGGCTATCCTGCGACATCATATTTAACCATATAGTTAATTAACTTATTGGTTTTATACTCGATTTGACAACCCTTGTCAAGCATTTTCGGCTCCAAGGTTTGCGAAATTTTGGGTGCGGTTTGAAGCTGAAGACTGCGCTTTAATTTGGGCAGGAATAGAGTGCTAAGACGGCTAGACGTTGGTCAAACTCAGGTCAGGCCTGGTTGTGCGTCGGCGGCCCTATCCGCAGCGCATCGGGGTTGTGCGCCAGCATCTCGCGAGCCTTTTGCTTGGTGGGCATGTGGTCGCCCTCATGCTCGGCCAGCGCCAGCAGCAGCACCGGGGCCAGGCTGTTGACGCCGATGAACGCGGGTGACTGGGTCGCCACCATGGTACGGGCCACAACGCCGCCAAAGCCACAAAATAAATCCACGGCCGATTGGGCGGCCAGATCGCTGCTGCCATCGCCGACCAGCATGGCAGCCTTGCCTTTGGCCAGAGGAGTTCGCGCGGCCGTAATCACCTCGGCCTTGCCGTGTTGTTTGGTGAGCGGGCCATCGTCATACATGAGATAGGATTCGTCGGGGTTGCCTTCGGCACAGGCCTGGTAATCCCACCAGCGGCCGCTCAGTTGGTTATACGACAGGCCCACGGCATGCACATATTTGCGAGGGATGCCCAGCCATTCTGCAAACCCGATCACCGCATCCGCCAGGCCACCGCTGACCACGAAACAGCACCGGCCCAGCTTGTGCAACGTGGCAATGGTCTCGCGGGCATCGGGCACCAGCGTGCGTTTGTAGGCTTGCTCGATCGCGTGCATGTCGGCGCGGGTGGGCCGCAGCAGCCGCAGCCTTTCGGCGTACACTTCCTGCAGCGGGATCAGGCCGTTCATGGCCGCATTGGTGAGCGCGACGATGCGCTCCTCGACACCCTTAAGCCGCGCCAGTTCATCGATGCCCTCGATGGTCGAAAGTGTGCTGTCGCAATCGAAAAAGATTTCGTCGTAGCTCATAAGTCTAAGTTGTTAGTGATTAGTTTTTAGTCGTTAGTTTTTAGTCCTGTCCCCGACTAACGACTAATTACTAACAGCTAATGACTGTCACAAAAACTAAGTTAGTGACCAGAAGTAAAGGCCACTTTTAAGATGCGGAGCGATGGACTAAGCTGTGGAGATACCACCCTACACAGCGAGGTCAAATGCTCCGCATCGAAATAGATGATAACGAGAAATCGAAGTTGCGCTTGTTAGCCCGCCAAGAGATTGGCCGGGTGAGCGAGC
>Ga0105048_10019332_pt1 | contig 10444 bp, 9 predicted proteins | sample MAT05_FD_78382 | JGI IMG/M metagenome (GOLD analysis project Ga0105048, IMG submission 78382) | Freshwater microbial communities from Lake Fryxell liftoff mats and glacier meltwater in Antarctica - MAT-05 | ecosystem: Environmental > Aquatic > Freshwater > Ice > Liftoff microbial mat | place...
AAATTCCAGGGTGATCAGGTCCGCGAGAACCAGTTTTGCCCTGGAGGGTAACCGTACTTCCGATGGCGCTCCCTCCGCACTCTGGGGTAGCCGACGCCCATCAAGGGTGGTACCGAACTGGCTGACGTCGCTGACATAGAATTCGCCCTGCGAATCGCGGCGGATGCGGCAGTGCTCGCGGGAAACGTCGGGAGGCGCGTTCAGTTGCACATCCACCCAGACGGTTTTGCCGCCCCTTCCGATGGCAATTTCATTCCGGCTCACCGGAAAAGTTCGGGGAGTACCATCCGCGTCGGAATAGCGGAGCCAGGCGTAGACCGGCTGAGTGGAGGTGGACGACGGGCCATCGGCGCTGCGGGCGGTCTCATCGCCCTGTGGTGGCGGCACGGCAACCGGTTCGGAGAACGAAACCGCGCCCTGCTTGCGTGTGACCTGGCGGGTCTGGGCTCCGTCGAAATCGGGCGTGGCCGGAGCGGCCAGTTCGGAGCGGACCTCAATATCGCCCGGCTCCAGGCCGCCGTCCAGATCCGGGAAGAATTCGATGGTGAAGCCGGCAGAATCGAGAATGCGGTACGCTACCGGCGAGGCGGACTTGTCGAAACCGAAGAGTTTGGCGGCTTTCGACGGCACCGGCTGGTGATTCAGCTGGTCCAGATGCTCCCGCAGCGCGGTGGCGGCTTCCTGTTTTAGAGCGGGGATCACCGGGCGGATGAGCTGAAAATCGGCCTGCGGCAGGTAGACGTGGAAGACGCAGGGCAGCAGGACGGTACGCCGCATGGGGAACTTGCCCGCTTCGGCGTTCCTCAGGATTTCCGAGATGATATCGTCTCCGCCGATCTGCCGGCGCCGGGGTTCCTCGGGCATTTTACTTACGCGAATCTCATGGTAACTCGGCGGCGGAAGCGACGGTTACAGCACCGTTACAGCCATTGGGGTGGTTTCCTGTTGCGCTGCCCGATCCACTACCATGACCTTCAGAGTACCGCGAGTTGCAAGATCCCCCGGTAAACCGGAAATGGTCGGAGTGCGTCTGATGATCGTGCGTTTTATTTTCCTGCTGGCGCTGACGGGTGTGGTGTGTCTGGCTCAGGGGCTCCCGATCGGGTCCATCCAGATTTACGGGAACCGGAAGGTTTCGGAAAACGAGATCCGCAAGGTCCTCGCGGTACGCGAGGGCGGACCACTGCCCCGGTCGAAGGGCGACCTCGAAGAGAAGCTCGCGGGCATCAACGGAGTGGTGGAGGCCAACCTCTTCGCCTCCTGCTGCGACGACCAGAACAAGAGCATTCTCTACGTGGGTATTGAGGAAAAAGGCGGCCCTCACTTCGACTTCAATCCGGAACCCACCGACGACAAGGTCACGCTGCCCGCGGAGATCGGCCTCGCCTATGCGAACTTCCTGAAAGCCACGGCGGAAGCGGCGAAGCTGGGCGAGACCGGCGAAATGCTGGCCGACGGCCACTCGCTGATGGTAAACGCCAAAGTCCGTTACATTCAGCTCGGCTTCATCGGCATGGTGGAGGAGCACAAGGCGGTGGTGAAATCCGTCCTGAAGGACTCGGCCGACCCGGAGCAGAGGGCCATCGCGGCATACCTGATCGGCTACGCGAAGGAGAAAGCCAGCGTGCAGGACGACCTGCAGCGGGCGCTCCGCGACCCGGATTCCACGGTGCGGGCGAATGCTCTCCGGGCTCTGGCGGCGTTCGTGGTTTACGCCCGGACGCACACGGAAGAGGGGCTCAGGGTGTCGTCCACCTGGCTGATTGAGATGCTGAACTCCATCGTCTGGACGGACAGGAACAACGCCGCCGTGGCGCTGGTGAACCTGACCGAAGGCCGCGACGAATCCATGCTGCGGCAGATGCGGGAGCGCGCACTGCATTCGGTGGTGGAGATGGCTCGATGGAAGTATCTGCCCCACGCGCTGCCCGCGTTCATCCTCGCCGGACGAATGGCCGGAATGCCCGAGGAAGAGCTGCGGGCGGCGTGGAACAAGGAAGCGCGCGACCCGGTGATCCAGAAGGCGCTGAAGCCCGGGAAGAAGTAGCGGATTACCGCGCTTTCTTCAGAAACGCAATCAGCTCGGCGGGATCGTCGCTGATGATCGCATCCACCTTCGCGTCCACCATGCGCTGCCAGTCGTCAGGCCGGTTCGGCGTCCACGGGACCACCTGCAGGCCCGCTTTGTGTGCCGCTTCCACCAGTTCCGGCTTCACCAGTGGGTAGACGGGGGACACGATGCCCGCCCCGGCTTCCTTCGCGATCTCCACGAAATCCTTCGGAGCACCGGAGTAGAGCGCGGACAGCCGCATATTCGGCGCGATCTTCTTCATCGCATGCAGCGTCCGGAAATCGAACGACTGCAGGATGACCCTCTTCTCCAGATCATGCTTGCGGATCACGGCCAGCACCAGCTTCACGAACTCGGCGGGCGACGGGGCCAGCGCGGGCTCCATGGGCAAAATCTTGGTCTCGATGTTGAACTCCACGCGGCTGGACTTCGCCATCGCGAAGACTTCGTCGAGCGTCGGCATCTTCGTCCCCGGCACAATCTGCTGCTTAGGGAACTGGGGATTCTGTTTCGCGCCACAGTCGTATTCGCGAACCTGGGCGAGCGTCAGGTCGCGGATGGCCGCCCGATCCCTGGGTCCGGTGCAGACCGGCGCGGTCAGGTGAGCGTCGTGCGACACCACGACGACGTTGTCTTTCGTCACCGCCATATCGAGTTCAAGGACGTCGACTCCAGCCTTGATGGCGTACTCGAAAGCGGGAAGCGTGTTCTCCGGCCGGACGGCGCGGGCGCCACGGTGTCCGTGGACGAGAATGTTCGGGGAGGCGGCCATAAGAGTCGAGGCGAGCAGGAGGGCGAGGAGTAGTGCGGGGCGGAGCATTGGCTTTCAGGATATAGTGGGAATCGTTTCAGGCTTATGAACGACCAAACTCGCAGAACATTTGTCCGCACCGCGGTTGCTGCATCCGCGGCCAGCTATGGGCGCATTCTCGGCGCCAACGACCGGGTTCAGATGGGCTATATCGGCCTCGGGAACCGCGGCGACCAGGTGCACGACGCTCATCTGGAATTCAGCGATGCGCCGACGGTGGCCATTTGCGACTTGCGCGAAGACTATCTGGACCTCGCGGCGAAAAAGTCCCGGGCTACGCCGGCGCGCTACCAGGATTACCGCAAGCTGCTGGAAGACAAGAACGTGGACGCTGTGGTCATCGCCACGCCGGACCACTGGCACGCCCTGATGTTTGTGGACGCCTGCCGCGCCGGCAAGGACGTCTACGTGGAGAAGCCTTTCTCCCTCACCGTTTGGGAAGGCCGCCGCATGGTTCAGGTCGCCGACGAGACGAAGCGCGTGGTGCAGGTGGGTCTGCAGCGGCGCTCAAACAAGGCGCTGAAAGAGGCTGCCGAGTTCGTCCAGTCCGGCGGCATCGGGCAGGTCACTGTCGCCCGCGGCTTCCACCTGCAGAACGAGTGGCCGAACGGCATCGGATCGCTGGCCAATGGCCCCGCTCCCAGCCCGGAAATGTGGGACAAGTGGCTTGGACCAGCTCCGAAGGTTCCCTACAACGCCAACCGGACGTTCTACCGCTTCCGCTGGTTCTTCGATTATTCCGGCGGTCAGGTGACCAATTTCGGCGTTCATTACGTGGATATGCTGCGCTGGTGCCTGGGCGTGGACGCGCCGGTCGCCGTCACCGCCATGGGCGGCCGTTACGCCAACAAAGATAATCGCGAAATCCCCGACACCTGCGAAGTATTGTGGGAATGGCCCGGGCCGAAAATGATGACGTTCAACCAGTACAACGCCAACAATGCTCCGGCAAATCCGAACGGCACGGAGATGGAAATTCGCGGGACGAAGGGCACCATGTACATCGACCTGAACGGTTGGGAAGTGGTGCCGCAGAAGTACACTGAGGCCGAGGTCCCCGCCAGAACGCCGGTGGATCGCGAGACAGAGCGGTCTTACAATCCGTCGCGCAAGGCCACCATCGAGCCCAAAAAGGTCACCACCCGCGTGGATAATCAGGCGCACGCCCGTAACTTTCTGGACTGCGTGAAGGCGCGGAACCTGAAGACCAACTGCGACGCCCTGACCGGCCACCGCTCCACCTCCGGCCCGCTGATCGGCAACATCGCGTTGCGGACGAAGTCGTACCTGGAATGGGACGGCAGGAAGGAGCAGTTCACCAACAATGCGGCGGCGAACAAGTACCTGCGCTACGAATATCGTGCGCCGTACAAACTGGGCTAAAAGGCAACAACCATGACAAGAAGAACGGTATTGGGGGCTCTGGCCGCGGCTCCGGTCGCGATGGCCGCGGGCTCGGCGGGCGTGGATCGTCCCACGCTCTGTATCTTCTCCAAGCACATGGCCCAGTTCAACTGGGTTGATCTGGGGAAGAACGCGAAGGATGCCGGCTTTGAGGGCGTGGATCTCACGGTTCGCGACAAGGGTCACGTGGAACCTGCCAGGGCCGCGCAGGATCTGCCAAAGGCTTACGATGCAATCCGGGCAGCCGGACTGAGCGTGCCCATGATCACCACGGGTCTGCTGAATGCGCAGGAAGCTCCGGCGAAACCCACCCTCGCCGCCGCTGGCAAGCTGAAGATTCCCTTCTTCAAGCCCGGCTACTACCGGTACGCGAAGATGGATACTCCCGGCGTGGTGGAACAGACCCTCGCCGAGGTCCGGGGTCAGCTGACCGGCCTGGTCGCCCTTGGCAAAGAGAACGGCGTTGCCTGCGGATTCCACAATCATTCCGGCGATTACGTGGGCGCTCCGGTTTGGGATACCCGCGATTTAATCGCGAATCTCGACCCCAAATGGGTGGGATATTATCTGGATCCCGCGCACGCCACCATTGAGGGCGGCCTCGGGGTGTGGCGAATCACCATGAATCTGGTGGCTCCCCGCCTCAAGATGGTCGCCATGAAGGACTTCTACTGGGCGAAAACGTCGACAGGCAAGTGGAAGCTGACGTGGTGTCCCATGGGCGAGGGGATGGTGGACTGGCCGAAAGTGTTCTCCAGCCTGAAGGCAGCCAGCTTCACGGGGCCCCTGACCCTGCACGTGGAGTACGACACCAAGGACGAGCTCGCCTCCACCGCGAAGGACCTCGCGTACGTAAAGAAGATTTACGGCGCGGTCTGGGGATCGTAAATCCGCGCCGTTATTTCCCGCCAAACCTGACGGTGATGCCCGCCATTACCGTCAGGGGATATCCCGGCGTGGCATGGATGCGCGAACTGGCAGCCGTCTCTCCCGCGATTCGCGACTCGTAGTAATTCTGCGTTTCCCAGTAGAGCCGGTCCGCCAGGTTGTTGATCGTCAGGTTGAATTCCACTCCCCTCCGAATCCGCCTCGCAATCCCCATATCCCACACCGTATGTCCCCAGGCAAGGATCGTGTTGTCCTGCGAATCCAGCCCGTAGTGGTTGATGGTTCGCATCCGCGGGCACCCCTTCCAGGAGGTCAGAGTAGGACGGCGTTCGACACAAACCGCGGCGCGTTCGTCACATACTCCCGGGGGCTGGTGCCTTGAAAATACACGTTTCCCACCTTGGTAATTCCGCCGAATAACGAGACGGCCGCCGCTGACTCCGCCGTGATCCAGATTTTAAGCCGAAGCGGCGAATCTCCAGCGATTTCCCGCCACCCTCATGCTGACCCGCATTGATGCCCGCGCCCAGCACATGCAGCAACGGGTGGTCGCGGCCGAACAGGGTGCGGCTGAAGATTTCGCTGTCGCGGCGGTCGACAGCAGGCTCGATGGTGGTGGCCGTGATCACCACGGTCGTCCGGACCACAGGCAACTGGTCGTCGTGCGCCATCAGGAGGGTCAGTGCGCTCAGCGGCGCGAGCCGGAGTATCCAACCGACAGAACGTATCACGAATAATAAAAGCGTAGCACCGACTTTACCCATTGCAACAGGTATACGGAGAGCCAGGCCAAATGGATTCGGGTCCCCGTATAATCGGAACGTGCCCTATCCAGTCACGTTGATCCCCGGAGATGGAATTGGACCAGAGGTCGCCGACGCGACGCGCCGGGCGGTGGACGCCACCGGCGTGGAAATCGACTGGCATCGTGTCGAGCTGACTTCCGACATTATCCAGAACTTTGGCCAGGTGCTTCCCGCCTATGTAGTGGAATCCCTGAACAAGACGCATGTGGGCCTGAAGGGTCCCGTGACGACGCCCGTGGCTGGTGGCTTTTCCAGCGTCAACGTCGCGCTGCGCAAGAAGATGGATCTGTATTCGAACGTCCGCCCGGTGATTACCATGCCCGGCGTGAAGACGCGATACATGGACGTGAAGATCGACATGGTGATCTTCCGCGAGAACACAGAAGACGTCTACTCGGGGCTGGAGCACGAGATCGTCACGGACGTGATGCAGAGCCTGAAGATCATCACTCGGCGCGCGTCGATTCGCATTGCCGAATCGGCGTTCAAGTACGCCAGTGTGCATGGCCGGAAGAAAGTGACGGCGGTACACAAGGCCAACATCATGAAGTTGAGCGATGGCCTGTTTCTGCGTTGCTGCCGGGAGGTGGCGGCCCGGAGCCCGGAAATCGAGTACAAGGAACTGATCGTCGACAACGCGGCGATGCAGTTGGTGATGCGTCCGGAAACGTTCGACATTCTGCTGCTGCCGAACCTGTATGGCGACATCGTGTCCGATCTCGCGGCCGGTCTGGTGGGCGGCCTGGGTCTGGCTCCGGGAGCCAACATCGGCGACGATAATGCGGTATTTGAAGCGGTGCACGGGAGTGCTCCGGACATCGCGGGCAAGGGCATCGCGAACCCGACGGCGCTGATGCTGTCCGCGGTGATGATGCTGGATCACCTGGGCGAACTGGACGCGGCCGACCGGCTGCACGCGGCCATTGAGCACGTGTACGCCGAAGGCAAGCACCTGACCGGCGACGTCGGCGGGAGCTCGCCAACCACGGAATTTACCGACGCGATCTGCCGCCAGCTGAAGGGGTAACTGGCGGGGTTGGCCAGCCGAATCAAACGCTGTCCGGGTGACGGTAGTAGCGGTCCAGCATAGCCGAGGAGATCTCCAGGCTGGTTGGCCACTGCCCTCGCCGCTTCCCGGAGTGAGTCTGGTATTCCGGCAGCCGCGCTGGATCGGGTTGCACCACGTGGCCCAGGCGAAGGAACAAGAGTCCGGCCAGACTGGTGGGCATGCTCAGGACAAAGGCCTCCGCTTCGGCGAGGACTTCACGCAGCCGAATCATGGTCGCCGCCGGATCGACCGGAGGATCACTGTCCACGCGCCGGAAATCCGCTTCGGTATATCGAGCATTGCGGCGTATCTCGGCGATGACGCCCTCCGGTGTGAATCCCAGTGTCTTGCCGACAGACGCCCACACTACGGTGCCCAGTGGCAGTATCTGTTCGTGAATCGTCACAAGATCCACCACGTCGCGCGGCTCGCGCCGGCCGTATGCCGCAGCCACTTTGTTGGTGGCGAGATCGACCGGGTGGAGAACGTAGCCAAAGGTCTCATCGGGCACTACCGGAAAGAATCGGAAATCGCTGTCAACTAACCACTCCAGCTTTGTTTGCTCGTCCGCCCGCGAAGCCAGAACGGTGAAGATGAGCGGCTCACGCCGGAGCCACCGCAGGGTGTACCCCTGCTCACTCAGAAATGCGGCATCGTGCTCCGCCGCCTCCTGAACGCGTTCTTCGCGATCATGAAACACGTCGATTTCCGGATCGCGGTGTGAGGCCAGAAGCCGCAGAATATCAACCTGGATATTAGACAGCGGCACGGCAAGCCTGCTCAATCTGCTCCGCGAGGCGTCGAGCCTCCAGATTCCCTTCCACCCGGAGGGTCCAGGTGATCGCGAGAGCTCCTCCGGGTGGGGTTGGCGACGGGTCTGCTGCTCCACAAAGCAGCGGCTCCGAACTCGTCAAATGCCCGGCGGTAGAGGATCGCAAACTCCGGGACCGGGATAGGTTCGCCGCTCTCCGCGTCCAGACGGCGCATGATGGTCATTTCCAGAACATCCTCGTTACAAGATTACCGCGCCCACGTTGTCTCAACCCACGGCGGAGTCGCCTCCATGACGCGCACGGAATCACCTGCGGCCAGGGGTCGAGTCAGCTTTGTTCGGCTCGGAATTGGCAATCTGCGACCGTTGGCGCTGACCAATAAACGCCGTAATCACACCGGTCAGACCTGCCGTGCCTAGCGCAGCCCCAGACCATTCGTGACCGTGGAAGGCCAGGAGTCCGCCGATGGAGACGAATACGACGCAGACCGCGAAGGCGAAGATCTGCCCGAGCCTGCCCTCCTGAAAGTAGCGCCGCATCGTCTCTTGATCCATATCAAGAGACTGCTTCTCCAGCCGACGACGATGAGCCCCTTGTTCCTCGGCCATTGATTAAGATGCGATTCGCCAGCCCAGGCATTATGCGCTCATAATCAGCAAGGTCCTGCGGGGGTGGAAGTGGTCCGGAGTGCACCGTCTGGACGCTGACAACTTCGGCTCGCGAAGGAGTTCTCTGTGTCGGGTTAGTTGATGGAAGCGGAGCCGGATCGCCTGCTGGCTTTTCGGGCTTTTGCTTCATCTGCCATCGACTCCCGCCAGTTCTTTCGCAGCAGCCTCGCGGTGCATCGTTAGAGTCATGTCGTCACCGACCATAATCCAGTCAGATGCCAGTAAGTCAGCATCTGCCGGGAGGTTGTCGATGCTCGCCGTATGCTGCCGGAGGTCAGGCTTTGGGCCGCGAGCAGCGAACGTTATCAGACTTGCTGCCCCACGGAGGAGATTGCTCCATCGGGGCTTATGAGTGAAAACAACGTCAAGGTCGAAGGGCTCGCCGTGCAAAATCACCCAACGGTGGCTTGCTTTCATGATCCTCACGCTCCTCCGTATGACAAGGATAACGCAGATATCGGCGCTGCTGCTCTAAGTGGTTTCTCCCTGGCGACGTCGGTAGTTCATACTTTCACAGACAGTCGTCGCCAATACGACGATGCGCGGTTGCAAACAGGGGGACGCGGAGAGTGCGATATCGACCGAAACCGGTTGACCCGCTTCCTCCCGCGGTTGCCTCTGGAGTTGGAGCAGCCGAACCAGATCGTCCCCTACCGCGTCAGCGGATCCTCAACCCACGGCGGAGTCGCCTCCAGCAGGCGACCCAGCTCCGGCTCCGCCTGCTCCAGAGCCTCCTTCATCTTCCACGCGATTTCGCGGTAGCTGAAGTGCCCCTTTACCCCGCTGCGCAGCCGGATAATATACTCGGCTTCCGCGAAATCCATCCGGAATAAGAAGCGCGAACGCGCCCCAAATGGCAGCAGATAATCCGCTCCCGGGCGAGGCAGCGCGGTCGCCGTCGCCAGCGCGGAATCCATCGCCTCCCGGTAAATTCCATCCGCACCCGCCGCCGCGAGCACCGCCGGAACGCTGTATCCATGCTGATGCGTGTACGCCTGACGAAATTGCTGGCAGCGGCGATGCCTGTGGAGGTCCCGGTACGCCCCAATGTCCATCAAAATGTCGAACGCGTATGCAGACGCCCGGAACTGGCGCAGCAGCTCATCCCGCCGCGTTCTGGACTGCAGCGCGACGTCCACCACCTCCATCTGCCGGACGCGCGACCACCCGCTGACGGTCTCGTACAAATCGGCGAACGGCCGGTCGGTCACCGGATACAACAGCGTCGCCGCGATGTCCGCCAGCCGCTCCGGCGGCATCCGCAACTCCACAGCGCCTGGCGTGCGAGCCGTCGCCGGAGGCAGGTTCTGCGAGGCCCACAGCGTCAGATCCCGATGCGCCGCGGGAGGATACGTGTCGGGGTCCACATACTTCGCCAGCGTCGGAGCCAGCGGTTCCTGAGGCTCGTCGCTCAGCGTGCAGGAGGGCGGCAGCGCGCACGCCTCCGCCGTCTCCGCGCCCAGTTCGCGAAGTTCCGCATATTCGGAAGCCCGCATCCGGCGGATCTGGCGTTCCAGCGTCCGGATGCTGACCACCTGACCGACTCCAGTGGGCACGCCAAAGAAGAGGCAGTACCGCGCGACATCGAACGCCCGGGCCGCGATATTGCGCTGCCAGGCGTCGGGCTTCATCGATTCGGGACGAGGCAGCGTGCCGGAAAGATGCTCCACCAGCCTCTGATGCAGCACCCGGTAAGCGTCCAGCAGAGCCTGCCCACCAGCCTGATAGCGCGCCGCGTCCTGGCCGGTGAACTCGGGCGGCGTGATGAAGCCGGACTTGCCGAAGTCCTGATAACGCGAGCTCCGCGCCTGACCGTCCCACAGCTGCTCGTCCTCAATTTCGGTGGCGGCGAGCTCGGAAACGCCCTCAAAGCACAGCACCAGATGCCCGAGGTCGGCAATGGACGCGTGGCCGTACTGGAAGTAGAAACTGTCGAGAAACTTCGACGAGTTATGGTTCCGCACCCATTCCAGAG
>Ga0105048_10019333_pt1 | contig 10444 bp, 7 predicted proteins | sample MAT05_FD_78382 | JGI IMG/M metagenome (GOLD analysis project Ga0105048, IMG submission 78382) | Freshwater microbial communities from Lake Fryxell liftoff mats and glacier meltwater in Antarctica - MAT-05 | ecosystem: Environmental > Aquatic > Freshwater > Ice > Liftoff microbial mat | place...
GCTCGCGGGGTTGGTTACGGTGAAGAGCACCGAGGTATTGGTCGAGTCGGTCTGAACCGCGGTGTTGGTGAGCAGCGCTGAGACGCTCAGGGCCTGCCCGTTGGCGAGCGCGGCAGAGGGCGCGGTGAGGGCGACTGTGCCCGAGCGCTCCACGACGATCGGGGTGAAGTCGGCGATCTGCGTCGCACCGCTGAGAATCTGCGCTCGCCAAGTGCCCGGCCCGTCAGCCTGCAGCAAGGTATACGAGCCGGTGCCCTCGCCGAGGTTGTTGGTCGGGAGGTTGGTCAGCTGAACGGTCGCCGGGTTGCTGTAGCGCAGCTGGTAGTTGGTGGTTTGAAGTGGCGTCAGCCCGACGCCCTTCGCGTAAATGGTGGCGCAGGCCTCGAAGTATCGGGTCGGCTGGGTGAAGAGGGCATCGGCGTAGCTCTGAAACGAGCCTACCGCCACGTTGTCATCGGCGGTCGCGGTGCTCGAAGAGGTGCCGGTGACGGTGGTCTTGCCGAGGCTTGCCGCCGGCGTGCCAGAGAGGGGGATGATCACCTCGGTGACGATGTTCTGGGTGCCGCCGAACGCCGCCAAGGTCATGCCGGTGATCAACGCGCCATCGCTGATGCTGCCGTCGCCATTGGGGTCGCTCCACCAGCGCATGGTGTAGCCGGCCGCCACGCCTGACTGGCTCAGGGCGACCGTGTTCGAGACCGACAGGCTGTTGATGACCGAATGCGGTAGAAACACCGACGTGCCCGCGGCGCCGAGCAGGTTGTTGCTGGGTGAAGCGTACGAGGGCGTGATGGTCAGCCCGCTGAGCACCCGCAGGCCGTCGAACGCCGAGCTGGTCGCAGTCGGCGAGGTCGCGGTGAGCGTGATGGTGTCGTTGGTGCCAATCACTGCCGCAGGGGGGCTGGTGACCCGGAGCCAGTAGCTCAGCGAGCCTCCCGCCGCGATGCTGCCCGTGCTGGGCGTCGTGCTGTCCCACGTGCCGTCACCATTGCTGTCGGTGGCGATCAACGCACCAGGAGCGTTCGCCACGTCACTGTACAGCGCGACCGAGTACCCCCGCAGACTGCGCACGAAGAGGTTGAACGTATCGACGCTGGCCTGATTGTTTTTCACCCGGTGAGGGCCGTAGCTGACCGTCGCTCCGGGCGTGCCGGTGAGCGAGTAGTCGGGCGTCACCGTCACCAGACCGATTCGGGTGATGTCGATGACGTTGTCGGTCACCAGCGGGCGGGTGATCGAGGTAGCCGTGGCCACCGTGCGGTCGGTCGAGCCATTGAGGCCAGCTGCTGCGGTGACGCGAATCACCAGGTTGCGAGAGGCACCTCCCGCCAGGCTCTGCGTGTCAGGCTGCCCGTCGCTGTTCGAGTCAAAGGCCGCCGCGACGCTGTCGCCCACGTCCAAAAAATCGCCGTCGCCGTTGCTGTCGACGCCCATCTGGGTGACGGGTACGCAGCCGCCGTCGTTGTCGCTAAAGAAGGTGAGGCGCGAGCTGGAACTCGAGATGCCCTTGAGGTTGTAGGTATCGGAGAACTGGCCCGCGTTGCTGACCGTGTGGCAGTAGTCTACCGAGCCTGGTGACGCCATCGAGCCGGTCTGGTCGGCGGTGAAGTCCATCCCATAGACGCCGAAGCCGCCGATCTCTCCGATGGTGCCGCCGACGTTATCTTTGGCTTGGCTGAACTGGGTGTTGGTTGAAGAAGCAACATGCCACTGCACTGCGGTTCGGGCAGGCACGCCCAACTGCACCCAGGGTACCGAGACCTCGAAGCGGGTACCAATGCCGTCACCACCACATTCTTCGCCTGCTCCAGCGCCAGGGCACCCCGGCACCGGCGCGGGGGCCGACCACAGCAAGGTGCCCGTAGCGCCGGCCATGGTGTAGCCGTCGACCAGCCCGACGACGCCCCGCGGCTGGGCGGCCGAGGGGCAGACCGTCGCGTTGGGGCAGGTCATCGAGTCGCCCGCCGGAAGCGCGGGGGCGTACCGGTACAAGCTCACCGCGACCGGCTGGTTACCGGTCTTCCAGGTGACCTGCAGCACCCGGTCGGTGCTCGTCGCAAGGCCGTCGGAGTTCGTGTCGATGATGAACGAATAGGTGAGCGTCGCGTTCGAGTTCGGCCGCTCGATGTACGTGTACACGGCGGTGTTGTCATACGTCCAAGCGAACTTGGTGATGTCGCGCTGGCTGGTGAAGCCCTCGCAATCGCGGTCGGGGTTCGACGGGTAGCAGCCGGCGCCCGAGATCGAGTTGCCGTCGACAGTGACCTGCAGCGGGTTGAGCAACACCTGCTGCCAATCGGCGAACGTGCCGTCGACCGTGATCGTGGTCAGCGTCGGAGTACCGGTCGCGGCCTGCACCGCGGTTGTCGCTTCGCTGGGCTTCGCGGCACTGGGGCTGCTGTTATTGCTGCAACCAGCGAGCGCAAACGCGGCTGACACGGCGAACACGACTTGAGCAGTCTTCGTATCGCGAAAAACCCTTCGGCACTTCGATCTGGGGAAGAGTTCGAAAAGGCCAAATCACTTTTAGAACGGAGGCAGCGGGAAGTAATCACGCTGCGTTGAAACGAAAGAGCAATTCCTCGCTCGCGCGTTCGATTTTGCCTGCGACGTTCGCGCAGAATGTGGGCGCAGGTGCAACTAGCGACACGTGCTTCATTTCTGTTACAGCGATCACGTTCGACGAAGTGCTGGCTCGACTCGAATCGCTGCCGACGAAGCCGGCGGTTGGCCCGGCGCTCGCTCACTGCGCTCAGATCAGAGCATCGAGTTTTCACTGAAAGGCTTCCCCACACAGCGAGCCTGGCTCGTGCGTGCGGTGATCGGGCCCCGGGTGCTCAAGAAGTTCTTGAGGCAGGGCTTCATGACTCACGACCTCCACGCCCCCATTCTTGGCGCCCCGGAGATCTCTGCGGCCACCACCCCGGCCGAGGGCGTCGCCGGAATCAGGGCCGCGGTGACCGCCTTTCGAGCCCACCCCGGGCCATTTGCGCCCCATTTCGCCTATGGGCCGGTCTCGAAAGCCGACTAGGAGGTCGTGCAGAGCATGCACATCGCCGATCACCTCAGCTCTTTTTTGACGTAATCGAGCGCACTTGGCGAATTGCGCTATAACCTCACGCCACCATGCCCGAGAAGGCACAGAACAAAAGCACCCGAAAGTCAGAGCGCCTTCAGCACGAGCTGCTCGTGGCCTATCGCACTGTCGATGGCTTCATCACCGACTGGGCGGTGAACATCAGCCGCGGCGGCATCTTCATCAACACCCGCAGCCCACTGGCCGCCGGGAGCGTGGTGCGGTTGATCGTCTCGCTGCCTGACGCCGCGTTTCCATTCGATCTCACCGGTCGGGTGATTCGCTCGCACCCCTTCGACCCGGGCTCGAATCAGGTCGCCGGCATGGGCATCGAGTTCATTGACGTCGACGCCGAGAAGCTCTCGCGGCTCGAGCGCTTCGTTGATCGGCTGCGCAAAGAGCTGCCTGGCGACGACGCCACGGCGGGCTTCAAGAAGTAAGCAGTGCCCCGCAGCGAGCTCGAAATCGAACGGCTCTCGAAGTCTGGCGAAGGCGTGGCCCATCTCGGTGGCCGCGCCGTTTTCGTTTTTGGGGCGCTCCCCGGCGAGCGGGTGATGGCCGAGGTCGCCGAGGTCGGCAAGGTGCTGCGCGGCGAGCTGGTGGAGGTCGTCTCGCCCAGCCCCGAACGCCGTGTCCCTCCATGCCCCCTGGCCTCGACCTGCGGCGGCTGCCCGTGGATGCACCTCGAGGAGGGCGCGCAGCTTCGGGCCAAAGAGGAGATCGTCCGCTCCACGCTCAGTCACCTGGGCGGCGTCGACCTCGAGCAGCTGGTGATTCACCCCTCGTTCGCCTCTCCCAAAGCCATCGGCTATCGGCGCCGCGCCACGCTCCACCCGGTGCAGGGGCGGCTCGGGTTCTTCGGTCGGCGCACCCACGAGCGGGTGGTGGTCGACGTCTGCCCGGCCTTGACCGCGCCGCTGCAGCACCTGCCTGGCCTGCTGTCAGACTCGCTCGGCACCGCCATCAAAGACATCGAAGAGGTGAGGGTGCTCGAGTGCGAATCGCAGCTCTCGATCTCCGTGCACCTCAAGGGCCCGCTGCGGCCGAAGGTCACCGACGCCATCGAGCCGCTCATTCGGGAGCAGCTGATCTCGGGCGCCATCATCGTGCCGGGTGAGAACAAGGGAGCCCCGGTGTTGATGGGCGCTCCGATTCTCGATGACCGACCGGTGTTTCACCGCCCCGATGCGTTCGCGCAGGCGAATCGGGAGGTCAATGAGGCCCTGGTCGCTGCCTGTCTCGAGGCGCTGCAGTTGAGCGGAGCGCGGCAGTCGGTGCTCGAGCTCTACTCAGGCAACGGCAACCTCACCTTCGCGCTCGCGGCCGAAGCGAAGCAGGTGACGGCCATCGAGTCGTCTGCCCTCTCGGTGCAGTTGGCGCAGAAAGCGGCGGCGCGTTTGGGCGCGAGCAACATTCGCTTCGTGCAGAGCGACGCCGAGAAGAGCGCTGACGGCCTGGTCCGCGAAGGCGCGCGGTTCGATCGACTGCTCCTCGACCCGCCTCGCGCCGGTGCGCCGAAGGTGGGCACCTGGGCCTCGCGCCTGCTGGTGTCGCGAGTGGTCTACGTCGCCTGCGACCCGGCCTCGCTGGCCCGCGATGCGGCTTCACTTCGCGCCCAGGGCTTTCGAGCCGAGTCACTGCAGCTGTTCGATCTCTTTCCCCAGACCAACCACATCGAAGCCGTGATGGCCTTCAGCCGCTGACCGCCTCCTGGGCCGTCTGTACCGCCTTGGAGTCGAGCAGCGAGCGCATGCTCTTTTCGTCGTAGCAGCCCATCTGTCGAAGCAGATGGCCGAGGGCTTCTTCGCGGGCACAGAAACCGGCCCTTCACCAACGCTTCGAGTGCGCCGGCGAGGCCCTCCGACGCCGAGCGGTATCTCGACCGAAGCGCCGCTTTCCAGTCGGCCCAAACGTCTGTATTTACGGCGCTCAGGGCGTTTCGTTAAGGCTTTCTGCAGCGCACTCATGCCTCCCGGCAGCGCACTCATGCCTCCCGGCAGTGCACTCATGCCTCCCGGCACTGCACTCATGCCTCCCGGCACTGCACTCATGCCTCCCGGCACTGCACTCAGCCGTCCCGGCACTGCACTCATGCCTCCCGGCAGTGCACTCAGCCGTCCCGGCACTGCAGTCAGGCGTCCCGGCAGCCCGCGACATTGGCGAGGTAGCCCCTCCCCGCGGGGGTCACGAGATTCGTAAAGCACCTATCCGATTTCGCGGGCTCCCCCGAGGACGCGCGTGGTGAACGACGCGTGGAGCACAGGGGCGCGTGGCGTGGAGTAAGCGGCCCAACCCTCAAAAACCTCGCGTCTCAATGCAGTTGAGGCGCGTCGCGACGGGTAAGCTCCAGCGGTGGAAGCGCGCCTCGTCGAGTTCGTCGAAGTCTTGCGGCAGAACGGGCTGAAGGTCAGCCTGAGCGAGACCCAGGACGCCGCCCGCGCGGTCGCCGTGATGGGCGTCGACGACCGGCAGATCTTCCGCGCGACCCTTCAAGCGACCCTTTGCAAGCGCGCCCTCGACGTCGACACCTTCGGTCGGGCGTTCGACTTCTACTTCTCGGGTGCGTCGCGAACGCTCGAGGCGATCGAGAAGTCGCTGGTCGCGCGAATCACCGAAGAGGGCCTGCTCGACGGCGATGAGCTGAAGATGATCGTCTACATGCTCGAGCGCCTCGGAGGTCAGCTCACTCCGATGACCCAGGCCACACTCGCCGGCGATCGCGGAGCGCTGGCGGCTCTCTTCCGCCAAGCATCGCTCCAGCTCGATTTTTCGAAGATTCAGAACGCACTCCAGACCGGCTTCTTCAGCCGACGGCTGCTGGCAGCGGCCGGGCTCGAGGGCATGCGCGGAGATCTGCGAGCGATCGAGAGCGAGCTCAAAGCCCGCGGGGTCAGCGGGCAGGGCGTCGAGGTCGTCTCACGGCACCTCGCTGAGGCGATGCGCACCGTCGAAGAGGCCGCTCGCCAGGAGATGCAGCGCGAGTCGAAGGCTCGACTCAAAGCGCAAAGCACTGGCCTGGCTGATCGTCAGCTCCACAGCATGTCGCGCCAGGAGATCGAGGTCGCCCAGCGCGCCGTTCGAGCGATGGCCGAGAAGCTCAAGGCCCGCCTGATTCGACGACAGCGTTCACGCAAGCGAGGCACGCTCAACCCGCGCCTCACGCTGCGCAAGAACCTCACCACCGGCGGAGTCCCGATGGTGCCGCAATTTCGCACGCGACGCCCCGAGCGACCCGACGTGGTGGTCCTCTGCGATGTCTCTGACTCGGTACGCACCACCTCACGCTTGATGCTGCTGTTCACTTACACCCTGCAGTCACTCTTCTCGCGCGTGCGCAGCTTCATCTTCGTCTCCGAGCTCGGCGAGATCACCAAGCATTTCAAAGACGCCAAGCCCGAAGAGGCCCTCGACGTCGCGACGAACAGCGGCATCATCTCGCTCACCTCGAACTCGAACTACGGCCACGCCTTCGCCACCTTCGCCCGCAGCTCACTGGGCTCGGTCTCCCGCAAGACCACGGTGATCGTGATCGGCGATGGCCGCAACAATTACAATCAACCCCACCTCTGGGCCCTCGAAGACGTGAAGCGCCGCGCCAAGCGCGTGGTGTGGATCTGCACCGAGGCGAAGACCAACTGGGGTTTCGGAGATTCAGAGATGAGCACCTACGCCAAGGCGTGCACCCAGGTGGTGACGGTGCAGAGCCTGAGCGACCTCGAGCGCATCGCTCAGCAGCTGGTGCCGAGCTGAAGGTTGCTTCAGGTGATCGAGCTTCGCGTCGATTTGAGGGGGCGGCCTCCGACGGTGTTCGCGCCAACCGCGACGTGGTCTCGGTGGGTCGGCGAGGTGACCTGCAGATCGATGTTGGCCAGGTCGCATATTGCGACAGCGTCTACGACGGCGCGAACCCACCGGGCTGAACGAGTTCTTGGGCGAAGCGGGCATAGATGCCCGGGAGCTACTGCCCCGCTTTAAGTAGGCGCTCCGCTCGACCGACGAAGACGAAGTGCCCGAGGCCGGTGGCCACTCCCAAGAGCAAGCAGATGAACCAGAACGTGCGCAGGGAGGTGGCCTCGACCACCATCGGCGAGATCACCGGAGCCGTCATCATCGCCAGGCTCCAGGTGAGGCTGAACGCGCCTTGGTAGCGACCGCGTAAGTGGGCCGGCGCGAAGTCAGAGACCATGGTCGAGTTGAGCGGCGCGAAAATCACCTCTGCCACCGTCCACACGGCGACGGTGAATGCGTAGAAGGGCAGGGTGTTGGCGAACGCCGTCAACCCGAAGCCGATGCCCATGATCACCGAGGCCGCCGCCAGCCAGGTCGGCCGCGCGCCGCGCATCACCCACCGCGTCGCCGTGGTCTGGAGGATCACGATGAACAGCCCGTTCACCGCGATGGCGATGCCGAAGTCACTGGTGGCCAGGTGCTTCGAGGTCATGTCGACCGGGAGCATCGTCAGGTGCTGCATAAAGATGAACGCCCCCACGTAACTGAGCGCCATGAATGGAGCGAACTTGCGGTCGAGGTACGGCGTGAGCAACGAGCCCACGGCCCGCTCGCTGGTCTGCGGCCTGGTCTCAGGCACCGCGCGCCAGACGATCGCCGCGAAGATCAACGTGGTGGTCGCGTCGAGCACGAAGAGCAGCGCGAAGTTCGACGCCGCCATGAAGCCTCCCACCAGCGCCGCCAGCGAGAACCCGAGGTTCACCGCCCAGTACTGGTACGAGAACGCTTTGATTCGGTACCGCGGCTCGACCAGGTCGACGATCATCGCCGAGGTGCTCGGCTGGTACATCGCCGCGGCCAGGCCCAGCAGCGCCACGCTCACCGTCAACGCCGCCGAGGTGCTGGCGACCGAGACCAGCAGCATCAACGCCGCCGACGAGACCAACGAGATGAGCAGTGTGGTGCGACGGCCGATGCGATCTGACAGCACGCCGCCCAGCGTGTTGCCGCCCAGTGCGCCGAAGCCATACATCGAGACCACCAGCCCCGCCTCGACCAGGCTCAGGCCCTTCTGGGTGGTCAAGAAGACCATCAGCATCGGCACCACGAAACCGCCGAGCCGGTTCACGAGCATGCCCGCCCACAAGAACCAGTAGGTGCGAGGAAGCCCTTCAGTGAAGCCAGCGAAGCGGGTTGGGGACACGAGCGCCGGGGTCATGCCGCCTTGACGTTTCGCACACAAGTCTCTGACGCGGTTACACTGCGCCGGCCCATGGCGTCAGAGATTCGAGCCCTCCTCAGCGCGGCCCAGTCGGCGGAAGTGAAGGGTGACGCCGTCGAGGCAGCGCGTCTGCTCCGCCAGGCCGCCGCCTTCTACCGAGACCGACAGCTGGTGACTCGCGCCATGCAGATGCTGCGACACGCCAGACGCCTCGAGGGGCACGAAGACCCGGGGCCTCCGCTCGACGGGTTCGCTCCGCGCGAGCTCGCCGCCCGGCCCGATGACTACGAGGGGCCCACCGGCGAGGTCGACTGGTCGAACGACGATGATGATGAAGAGGTGTTCGGCTTCAGTGAACCGGGCGCACCCGCCTTCACCGGTCACGCGCGCGAGCTGACCGTCGCCGACCCGGCGCTCAACGCGTGGTGCAGCTTCTGCTGCCGGCCGGGGAGCGAGGTCGGCACCCTGACCGCCGGGCCGACCAACGCCTTCATCTGCGCCGGCTGTACCGAACGAGCGGGAGGCCTGCTGGGGCGTCGGCTCGCCGTTCGCCCTGGGCCACCTGTCGAAGGAGCGTCTTTGCTCCGAGCTCAGCAGCTCGAGCTCAAGCGCTTCGTGCGTCGAGCGCCCCGGTTGGCCTTGATCATCGGCCCCGAAGGCACGGGCAAGAGCGAGCTGCTCCGGGCGATGAAACCGGCTCGCGCCTTCGACGGCCCGGTCACCGATGACTCGATCAACACCGGGGTGATCGCGGTGCGCGGCGAGCCACCGGCGCCAGCGCTGGTGCTCGAAGGGGAGCACGGGCCAGAGCCGGTGTACGACACCGAGACGCTCTTCGCCGCGGTCAAGGGTCAGGTCTCCAAGACGGTGCTCTCGAGGGTCGATGCGGTGCTGGTCTTGCCCGCGCTCGACTCGGCAGCACTCGGAGAGCTGGCGACCCTGCTTCTCGCGCGGCGCGGCGTGACGCTGCCGGTCGCGACCATCGCCCAGCTGGTGTCGCTCGCCGAGAAGTCTGGCCGTTCGGCCCATGAGCTGGTGGCGCTGGTGGCGCGCATCCCCTCGGGCACGTATCAAAGGTCATGATCGTCACCCCCCATCACCTCGGCCGCGTCGAGTACGCCGATGGGCTGGAGTTGCAGCGCCAGTTTCAAGAGGCCCGCCGGGCGAGCACGGTGAACGACACCTTGTTGCTGCTGGAGCACCCGCCCGTGCTCACCCTGGGCCGCGGCGCGAAAGACGCCAACATCATCACCCCCAGGCCAGTGCTCGAGTCGTTGGGCGTGGCCGTCTTCGAGACCGACCGCGGCGGCGATGTGACCTACCACGGGCCCGGCCAGCTGGTCGGCTACCCGCTGCTCCACCTCGTGCCGGGCAAGCAAGACGTGCGCAAGTACGTGCGAAACATCGAAGAGGTGATCATTCGCACGCTCGCCGACTTCGAGATCGCCGGCACCCGAATGCCGCAGTGGCCCGGGGTGTGGGTCGAGCAGTCGCGACTGGGCGGCCCGAGAAAAATCTGCGCCCTCGGCGTGCACCTCTCGCGTTGGTACACCCGCCACGGCTTCGCGCTGAACGTGCAACCGAACCTCTCGCACTTCGAGCTGATCGTGCCCTGCGGCATTCGCGAGGCCGGGGTCACCTCGATGTCGCTCGAGCGCCAGCGCGATCACTCGACGCCAGAGGTCGAGGCTCGCATCGCGCACCACTTCGCGGCGGTGTTCGAAGCGACGCTGGAGCCCGCTCCACCGCCGACCAGAACCGTGGCCGTCGCGGTGCTTCGAGACGATGGCCAGGTGCTGCTGCTCGAGCGCACCGAAGCCCGAGGCGGCTTCTGGCAAACGGTCACCGGTCGAATCGAGCCAGGTGAATCAGCCCTCGAGGCCGCGCGCCGCGAGCTGCACGAAGAGACCGGCCTCGGTCTGGAGCCCACCGGCGCGCAGTACGTGCACTCCTTTGCAGGAGGCGCCGCTACGGTGATCGAAGAGACCGGCTTCTTCGCGCGCGCCCGAAACGGCTCGCCCGTGACGCTGTCTGACGAGCACTCGCGCGCCGAGTGGGTCACTCCAGAGGAGGCGCTCGCCCGACTGCCTTTCGAGGGCCTCCGCGAGGTCGTTCGACGCGCCGTTCAGAGCTCGAGCTGAAGGCCTTCGCGCGCGACGACGGTGGCTTTGCGAATTTTCTGCACTTGCCTCGAGAGC